>CDZT01047867.1_pt1 | contig 11558 bp, 9 predicted proteins | sample 557531 | NCBI WGS metagenome assembly CDZT01 (sample SAMEA3182066, study PRJEB8094) | gut metagenome | biome: human; feature: gut; material: Stool; isolation source: human stools | place: Canada | collected 2013-03-05
GCGAAGTGAATCCGCCCCGCAGCAAGGTTTTGGCCAAGCCAAAACGCTTGTTCGGCGCAGGCGCCGTCCCGCTCTGCGGAGCCCAGGAGGCCCTAGTCCTGTGTCAGGACACCGCTCAGATCCATGGGCACGGCATCGCTCCACAGGCGCTCCAGGTCGTAGAACTTCCGGGCCTCCTCGTTGAAGATGTGCACCACCACGCTGGAGAAATCCAGCAGCACCCAGGTGCCGCCCCGGTGGCCCTCAATGTGGTGGGGAGGCTCTCCCGCGTCCTTGAGCGCCTTCTCACAGGCGTCCGCCAGGGCCTTGATCTGGGTGGTGGAGGTGGCGGAACAGATGACAAAATAATCTGCAAGCGTGGTCAGTTCCCCCGTCTCCAGCAGCTTGATGTCCCGGCCCTTTTTGGCGTCCAGGGCACGAACGCACTCCAGCGCAATCTCTTTTGGTGTCATTGGCAGTTCTCCTTTACTCAATGGGTTCCATACCCGGTCCGGAAGCGCCGTCCGGGGTCGTCACAGGGGTCTCAGCCGGAGGCGGGGTGGGTTGTGCGGTCTGCACGGGCGACGGAGTGGCCGCCGGAGCAGCGCTTTGGACGGGAGTCTGAATGGGGGCGGCGCTTCCGGAGGGCGCAGGCGTCTCCGCCGCGGCGGGCGGCGTGCTCTCCCCACTGGGCGCCGGACTGGGGGAAGGCTCCGTACCCACGTCGGGCGTCTCCTCCACGGGGCGGGCCGGGGTGGGTGTGGCCGCCGTCTGGCCGCCTTTGCCGCCGGAGCTGCCGGAGGAAATACTGCTCACCACATCCAGCTCGTTCAGGCGCAGGTCCTCCAGATAGGGGTTGAACCTTTCGTTGACCACCTCCAGGATCTCACTGGCGATGGGCAGCAGATGCGCCCCGTCCCCGGCGGACTTGTTGGGCATGGTCAAAAACTCCACGTTGTCCATGTCCAGCCCGCCGATCGCGGATTTTCCGAAGTAGGCCATGTTGGACACGTTCAGGTTGGTCACCACGTTCTCCTGGAAGATGCTGATATACTCCATCAGATTGGGCAGCAGCACATCCGGCTGGAGGCACTTGGCTACCACAGCCTTCATAAAGGACTGCTGGGTCTCGATGCGGCCCAGGTCGCCCGTGGCATAGCCGCTGTTGAGAATATGGCCGCTGTCGTCGCTGTTGTGCCGCCAGCGCAGCAGCCCCATGGCGTCGCTGCCGTCCAGGAGCTGATAGCCCTCCTTCAGATCGATCTTGAAATCCTGGGATAGATCGTTATAGTACATCCGCCGGGGCACGTCGAACCACACCCCGTCGATGGCGTCCACCAGCTTGCCGACGGCCTCCCACTGGATAATGACATGAAAGTCCGGGACCACCCCGGTCAACTCTCCCACCTCTTCCTTCAGCGCCGCGATGCCGTCGTCCCCTCCGCCGGCGCGGTTATAGACCGAATTGAGCAGCACCTTGCGTCCATAATACTCCACGTAGGTGTCCCGGGGCAGGCTCATGACGCTGAGACGCTGGTTGGGCACGTCGTACGCCGCCAGCATCATGGTATCGGTATTGCCGCCGCCGAAGGTGTCCTGCCCCACCACCAGGAAGGTATAGAACTGTTTCTTCCGGTCGACGGAAAGGCCGGGGATCTCCACTTCGATCTCGTTGCCGTCGTCGTCCACCATGGTGGTGCTCTGCGGCTTGCGGCTGGCGCTGGGGTCGTCCACGTCGGGCGGAGCGGTAATCAGGTTCCAGGCGATAAAGCCCGCCACGATGACGGCGGCGATCACGGTCAGGGCGATGTACAGCCCCCGCAGGACCTTCTGCCTGCGGGTACGCGGTCGGCCGGGACGTTTTTCCCGCGGCTTTTTCTCTGTCTTTTGCAGGCGGGAACCGCCCTGGTGGTTCTTTTTCTGTTCCGGGTTCATTCTATTGATCCTTTCCATTTCTCTCGCGCGCAAGCCAATCCCGCGCCCGCACCGTGTTTGCATGCACGGGCAGGCCCCGGTCCGCCATTTCCCGGATGCTCATCTCACACCCGGCCAGCACCGCTGCGTCCAGATCCTGGTAAGCCAGGGTCCTGAGCCGCTCCACGCCGGGGAAATCCCGATTCGGCTCCATGTAGTCGGCAATATACAGGATCTTTTCCAGCCGGCTCATGTCCGCCTTGCCGGTAGTGTGCCAGTAAATCGCCTCAAATATGTCGTCGTCCGCTCCGTACACGTCCCGGGCCACACACGCGCCCGTCTTGGCGTGGAGCAGCTTGACCGCCGTTTGCTCCAATTCGTCCAGTACGATACCATATTTCGCGCATAATTGCAACTGCTCTTCCATGTCCAGATATTTGGTGCAGTCGTGCAGGATGGCCGCACGCCGGGCTTTTTCCTCGTCCGCGCCCCACCGGCGGGCGAGCCGGGCTGCCTCCGCCTCCGTGCCCTGCACATGGGCGATGCGCTTGGCGCGGATCATGGAGTAGGAACAGGCCCGCAGTTCCCGGTCGGGCAGACGCTTCCGGTCATAGTGTACGCCGTAGAGGCCCTTGCGGATGATATAGCCGTACACCGCCGGGGCCAGGAATTCCCGTCCCTCCCCCGCCGCCAGCAGCGCCCGCAGCCGGGTGGACGAGATGTCTACGATATCGGGCGAGTGGACCAGCCGCACCCGCGCACCCAGCTCGCGCTCCAGACGGCGGGCCTGGGCGCACAGCGCCTGCTCCGGCGCGTCCGGGGTGCGGGCAAAGGCGCAGATGCCCGCCAGGCGGGCGATCACATCCGGCTCCCTCCAGTTCTGAAAGCTGAGGAACATATCCGCGCCCATCAGCAGCCACAGCTGCGCGTCCGGTTCCTGTTCCCGGAGCTGCCGCAGCGTATCGGCGGTATAGCTGACGCCGGGACGTTTCAGCTCCAGAGCGCTGGCCTCCACCCGGCCGGGCAGAAGCAGAGCGTCGGCGGCGATGGCCGTCATATCCAGGCGCTGCTCCGCGGAGGGCGCGCCGGGCGGCAGGACCTTGTGGGGCGGCTGGGCCGCCGGCAGGAGCACGAGCCGGTCCAGTTCCAACGCCTCCAGGGCGGACCGCGCCGCGGTCAGATGTCCCGTATGGGGCGGATTGAAGGTGCCGCCGTAAATTCCCAGTTTCATAGACGCTGCCCCCTATCCGGTCTCGCTCACTTGCGCTTTCGGTCCGATACCAGGACGATCTTGTCCTTCTTCTCCTTATTATGGCTTGGACGGTACAAAACGAATTTTGTTCCGATGACCTGTACCACCTCGCTGCGGGTGGCCCGGGCGAGCTCTTCCGCCGCTTCCCGGCTGGTGAGCATGCTGTTCTCCAGCACCCTGCACTTGATCAGCTCCCTGGCCTCCAGCGCGTCGTTGGCCTGCCGGGTCAGGTTCTCTCCGATCCCGTCCTTGCCGATGTGAACGATGGTGTCGATGCCGTTGGCCAGCCCCCGCAGCTGGGCGCGCTGTTTACTGGTTAGATCCATATTTCATTCCTTCCCGCCGAGACGCTTCCGGCGCTTTTCCGTTAAAGATTCGATTTCGTCCTCCGGCATCCACAGCTCGCTGTATCCGCAGGAGAGACAGCACCATTGCTCCACTTCTACCGCTCCCCAGCTTTTCATCAGAAAGCTCTTGGTCCGCTCCGGATCGGAAGCGCCGCATTTCGGGCAGACCTTGCTGTTCTTCATGCCGCCTTCACCCTTCCGCCTTTTTCAGATATTCCTTCAGCTTTTTTTCAAATGAATCCAACGCCTTCCCCCGGTGGGAGATGGCGTTCTTCTCCTGGGCCGTCAGCTCGGAAAAGGTTTTTTTCAGCGCGGGCACAAAGAAGATGGGGTCGTAGCCGAATCCGCCCTCTCCCCGGGGCGCATAGGCCAGGGCGCCGCAGCACTCCCCCCGGGCCTCTACCACGCCCCCGCCCGGGAAGCAGCAGCAGATACAGGAGACGAACCGGCACCGCCGGTCCAGCTGCCCGCGCATGTTCTCCAGCAGGAGCTGATACCGCCCGGTATCGTCCAGCCCCTCGCCCCCGTACCGTGCGGAATAGACCCCCGGCGCACCGTTCAGGGCGTCCACGCAGAGCCCGGAATCGTCCGCGATCGCGGGCAGGCCGCTGGCCTGCATCACCGCATGCGCCTTGAGGCGGGCATTTTCCTCGAAGGTGGCTCCCGTCTCCTCCACGTCTACATCCACGCCCGCCTCGGACTCCAGCACGACATCCACCCCCAGCCGGGAGAGGATGTCTTTCATCTCCGTCAGCTTATGGGCGTTCTTGCTGGCTAATACCATTTTCATCGCGTCCGCCTCCTAAAACTTGTTTCTGGATGCGCTGGATCTCCCGGATGCCCTTTTGGCACAGCGCCACCAGAGCCTGCTGTTCGGCAATGGTGAAGCTCCGGCCCTCACCGGTCCCCTGAAGCTCCACCAGCGCCCCTTCGCCGGTCATGACGCAGTTCAGATCCACCTGGGCGCCAGAGTCCTCCTCATAGCACAGGTCCAGCAAAAGTTCATCCCCCACGATGCCGGCGGATACCGCCGCCACGCAGGTCTTGAGCGGCATCTCCGGCAAAACGCCGTCCTGCACCAGCTTCCACAGGGCCAGGGCGAGGGCCACAAAGCCCCCGGTGACGCTGGCGGTACGGGTGCCGCCGTCCCCCTGGAGCACGTCGCAGTCCACGGTGATGGTGCGCTCCCCCAGCCCGGCCAGATCCACGCACGCGCGCAGGGAGCGGCCGATGAGCCGCTGGATCTCGGCTGAGCGGGGAGAGAGCTTCAGTTTCGCGATATCCCGCCTGGACCGTTCCCGGTTGGCCCGGGGCAGCATGGCGTACTCGGCGGTGACCCAGCCCTCTCCCTCGGGGACATGGGGGGGCGTGCGCTCCTCCACGCTGGCCGTGCACAGCACATGGGTATTGCCGCAGCGGATCAGGCAGGAGCCCTCCGCGAACCGGTTGATATTGGGGATGATCTCAATGGGCCGCAGCTGATCTGCCGCCCGTCCGTCGATTCTTGCCATGGTTTCCTCCCGTTTCGATCGCCGCAGGCGATTTCCATTCCAATTGATCGCAAGCCGGACCCTCCAGGCCGCCGCGGCTTGCCCGCACCGGCGGGCAGCCGTCTCCGCCACGCGCAGGCGGGGCGTACTTGAGGGGGACGCAGCTCCCCGCTAGAGGAGCGCCTCTGCAAACGCCTCGGCTTCAAACGGCATCAGATCGTCGATGCCCTCCCCCACGCCGATGTACTTGACCGGCACCTGGAGCTCCTGAGCGATGGCGATGACGATGCCCCCCTTGGCGGAGCCGTCCAGCTTGGTGAGAACGATACCGGTCACGCCGGCCGCCTCTTTGAACTGCTTGGCCTGGATCAGCCCGTTCTGGCCGGTGGTCGCGTCCAGCACCAGAAGGGTCTCCCGCGCGCAGCCGGGCGCTTCCCGGTCCACCACCCGGCTGATCTTGTTCAGCTCGTTCATCAGGTTCTGCTTGTTGTGCAGCCGTCCGGCGGTGTCGATGAGCACCACGTCGGTCTTGCGGGCCTTGGCGGCGGTGAGCGCATCGAAGACCACGGCGGCGGGATCGGCGCCCTCATGCTGGCGGACGATGTCCACCCCGCTGCGCCCGCTCCAGACCTCCAGCTGGTCGGCGGCGGCGGCCCGGAAGGTGTCGGCGGCGGCCATCAGCACGCGCTTGCCCTCCCCCTTGAGCCGGGCGGAGAGTTTGCCGATGGTGGTAGTCTTCCCCACGCCGTTGACCCCGATGAACAATACGACAGAGGGCGCGGTATCCAGCTTCAGCGACGCCTCCCCCACCTGGAGCATCTCCGTCAGGATCTGCCGCAGGCAGGCTCGGGCCGCGCCCATCTCCTTGATCTTTTCCGCCTTGACCCGGCAGCGCAGCGCTTCCACTGTCTTCAGGGTGGTCTCCACCCCCATGTCGCCCAGGATAAGGGTCTCCTCCAGCTCGTCGTAGAAGGCGTCGTCCAGCTCCCCGGCAAAGAGGCTGTCGAAGGAGTGGCCCAGGTTTTCCCGGGTGCGGGTCAGGCCCGCCTTGATTTTTTCAAAAAAGCCCATGTGGTCTGCTTCCTTTCGCGGTTCAACGATAAGATTTGCCCGCTTTCTCCCGGCCGGTCCGCCGCTGCGGACCTCACCCGGGGTACGGGGAATGGGATGGAAGGTTCAGTTCTTGTTCCACATCGTTCAGGTTGATGGTCAAAATCCGGCTCACACCCTGTTCCTGCATGGTGACGCCGTACAAAACGTCGGCCTCCTCCATGGTACCCCGGCGGTGGGTAATGACGATGAATTGGGTCTTGTCCGCCATCTGGCGCAGATAACGGGCAAAGCGGGTAACGTTGGCATCGTCCAGGGCGGCCTCGATCTCGTCCATGACGCAGAAGGGGGTGGGACGCACCTTTAAAATAGCAAAATACAGCGCAATCGCCACGAAGGCCTTTTCCCCCCCGGAAAGCAGGGTGATGATCTTCAGGGCCTTGCCCGGCGGCTGCACCCGGATCTCGATGCCGCAGTTCAGGATGTCCTCCGGATCCTCCAGCTCCAGGGTGGCCTTGCCGCCGCCGAAGAGTTCCAGGAACGTCTGCTGGAACGCCTCGTTGATCACCGCGAACTGACGGGCAAAGATGCTCTTCATCTCTTCGGTGATGTCCGCAATGATCCCCTCCAGCTCCCCTTTGGCCTTTTGTACGTCGTCCCGCTGGTCGGTCAGATAGGTATACCGCTCGTTGATGCGCTGGAATTCCTCGATGGCGTCCAGGTTGATGTTTCCCAGGGCGGAAATACTCCGTTTGAGCTCCGCCACCCTGCGCTGGGCCTTTGGCACGCTCTCCAGCTCGACCCGCTGGGCCCGGGCCGCCTCGTGGGAGAGCGCATAGGTCTCCCACAGCTTATCCAGCAGCTGCTTTTCCTCCAGGGCGGCGGTGACCTTCTTCTGCTCCAGCACGGAGACCTCCCGCTCCATGGACAAAAGCTCGCTGTTCTTCTCCCGGGCCTGCTTATCCGCCTGGTTGCGGCGGGCCTCCAGGGCCAGCTTCTCCTCGTTGATGCGCCCGATCTGTTCCTGCTGCTCCCCGTTTTCCCGACGGATGACTTGCAGCTGCTGCTCCTTCTCCAGGATCTCCTGCTCCAGCGCGGCGTTCCGGCTCTGGAAGCCGGCCATCATCCGCTCCCGCTCGGCCCGGTCGCCGGACAGGTCCTGCCGCAGCTGCTCCAGCTCGTTCAGGCTCTGCTCGGAAGCCAGCCGCTCCGCATCCAGGGCGGCCAGGCGCATATTGACCTTGGCGATCTCCTCGGTCATGGCGCTCACGCGCTCCTGCAGCCGGCTCTGCCCCCGGGCCTTCCCCTCCGCTTCCGTCCTCAGGGCGGCGGCGGCGCCCTCTAGCGCCTCGATGCGGGCCCGGGCGTTCCCGGTGTCGGTCTCGGTCTGGGCGGAGCGGGCCTGGATCTGCTCCAGCTCCGCGCGCAGCTCGTCCCGCTGGCGGGTAAGGTCGGCCAGCTGGCCGTCCAGGTGGCTGTTGCGCTCCTCCAGCTTGAGCACGTCGTCCTCATGGGCGCGCTGCTGAGCCTGGGCGGTCTCCAGCTCATAGGCGGCCGCAGCCGCCTCCCGGCGCGCCTCTTCCAGGGCGCGCCCGGCCTGCGCCAGCTGCTCCCGCACCCCGCCGATCTGCCGGTTCAGCCGCTCCAGCTCGTTGGAACGGCTCAGAATCCCGGCGCTGCGGCTCACCGAGCCGCCGGTCATGGAACCGCCGGGATTGAGGAGCTGGCCGTCCAGCGTGACGATTTTGAAACGATGGCCGTACTTTCGGGCCATCGCGATGGCCTTGTCCAGATCTTCCGCGATGACCGTGCGGCCCAACAGGCTGGAAAAGATCTTCTCATACCGGGGGTCGAACCGGATCAGCGCGTCCCCCATCCCCACAAAGCCCGGCTCCTCCTCCACGCCCCGGTCCCGGAACTCCGAGGGCCGGATGGAACTCAGCGGCAGGAAGGTGCATCGGCCCGCGTCCCGGCGTTTCAAATAGGCAATGGCGGCCTTGCCGTCCTCCTCGCGTTCCACCACCACGTGCTGCATGGCGCCCCCCAGGGCGATCTCCACGGCCACGGTATACCGATCGGGCACATGGATGAGTCCGGCCACCGGACCATGGATGCCCTTGAGCTGCCGCCCGGCCTCTCCCATGACCGTTTTGACCGCCTTGGAGTACCCCTCATAGAGCTTTTCCATTTCCGAAAGCATATGGATCCGGGACTTCAGAGCGTTCTCTTCCATCTGAAGCTGCACATGGCGCTCCTCCGCCTGCTTGGCCTTCTTCTGCCGGGAATCCAGCCGCAGCGCGTAGCCGCTGATGACATTTTTCAGCGCGTCCCGGTCCTCCCTGGCCTGTTCCAGCTCCGCCGCAGCGGCTTTGCGGGCCGTCCGTGCTTCCTGCAGGCGCTGCTCGCCCGCAGAGAGTTCCTGGCGTACCGCCTCATCCCGGTCGTAAAGCTCCTGGGCGGCGGCCGCCAGCGCGGACAACAGGGCGCGGGCCTCCGCAGCGGAGGCGGTCTCCACCGCCTCCTTCCGGCGCAGCTCCTCCATCTCGGCTGCCAGGCTCCCGGCGGAGCGCGCTGTTTCCGCAGCGGACTGCTGCCGCTGTGCGAGGGCTTCCCGGAGCTGCTCCATTTCGGCACACAGCTCCTCCAGGCGCCGGCGGCGCTCGTCGATCTGACCGCCGATGGAGCCCGCCCGCCCCTGCTGCGCCTCCAGCTCCCGCCGGATGCGGTCGGTATTCTCCAGGTTGTTTTGAATATTGGTCTTCAGCACCGCTATGGCATTTTCCAATCCGTTTGCATCGGCCTGCCGCTGCATCATCATGAAGCGGACGCCCTCGGCCTGCACGTCCTTCTCCCGCATCTGCGATGCGTAGTCCTCGGCTGCGGCATAGAGCCGCTCCACCGCCGTCTGAGCCGCCTGCTTCTGACGCACCGCATTCTCATAGTAGGAGAGGATCTTGATGGCGTTGGCGCGCAGACGCTCCAGCTGCTCAAGCCAGAGCGAGATCTCAAGCCCGCGCAGCTCGTCCCGGAGGATCAGAAATTTTTTGGCTTTCTCACTCTGCGCCCGCAGCGGCTCCACCTGAAGCTCCAGCTCGTCGATCTTGTCGGTGATGCGCACCAGGTTTTCCTGCGTGCGCTCCAATTTGCGCTCGGCCTCTTCCTTGCGGTGACGGAAACGGGAGATACCGGCCGCCTCCTCAAAGACCTCACGGCGATCGGCGCTCTTGACCGACAAAATCTCGTCGATCTTGCCCTGGCCGATGATGGAATAGCCCTCCCGCCCCAGGCCGGTGTCCATAAACAGCTCGTTTACGTCCTTGAGACGGACCGAGCGGCGGTTGATATAGTATTCGCTCTCCCCCGAGCGGTAATACCGCCGGGTGACCATGACCTCGCTCTCCTCCACCTGGAACATGCGATCGGCATTGTCCAGCACCAGAGAGACCTCCGCGAAGCCCAGCTGCTTGCGGCGGGCCGTGCCGCCGAAAATCACGTCCTCCATCTTGCCCCCCCGCAGGGCGCGGGTGGACTGTTCCCCCATGACCCAGCGGATGGCGTCTGAAATATTCGATTTTCCGCTGCCGTTGGGGCCCACGATGGCTGTGATGTCCTCCCCGAAGGAGAGCACCGTCTTCTCCGGGAACGATTTGAAGCCCTGAATCTCCAGCGCTTTTAAGTACAAACTCGCGCACCTCGCAATTGCTTCCTGTCCGTGTGCAGGTATGAATAAAGTATTATACCAAGTTTTCCGTCTTATTGCAAACCCTTCCTCCGTCCGCTCTCCGGGCGTGTTGTAGGACTACAATTGCTTGAAATATAAATCGAAAAAAGTGGTTGACAAACCGCATTGTTGATGGTAATATAAATCTCGCGCTGAACGGGCGCGACAAAATGCGCGAGTGGTGGAATTGGCAGACTCGCTAGATTCAGGTTCTAGTGTGCATTACGCACGTGCGGGTTCAAGTCCCGCCTCGCGCACCATGGCGAGTGTTCTTATAGCATTTGAAAGGCTGTAAGAACACTCGCTTTTTATACAGCGAGTTCACAGGGGGCGTAGTTGACGACTACGCCTTTTCTTGTATTTACGGACACTTCCGGGATCGGCAGGGGCAGCACCGTTGGAATCTCGATCGTTCCGACGCAGTTATAGTGGATGCGAAGCCGCTGCTCCCATACGCCGTCGATCTTCTCCGCATTGAATACTTCAATCTTCTCAACCAGTTCGTTCAGCATCCGGGGCGTCAGTTTCCTCGCTCTGGTGTACTTGCGGACAAGACCGATAAACATATCTGTCGTCATGGAACGGCTGCTCTGCTTCTCTATCTCGGAGCGGAGCTTTTTTATTTTCTCCGCCAGCTCCTTTTGCTCGTCCTCATACCGCCGGGACATTTTTGCGAAGCGGTCATCGGAGAGCTTGCCGGAAACATTGTCCTCATAGATGCGCTCAAAAAGGCCGTCCAATTCTTCATCACGGGCAAGGAGCGTTCTTAGCTCTTTTTCCTTCAGCTTGCGGTCTGTCTGTTCCGCCTGCTGGGAATGACCGATCACAGCTTTTACAAATTCGTCCTCATAGAGGCTGGCGAATTTCGTTAAGCGCCGTATCTCTCCCAGCACTACTTCCTCCAGGAAGTCTACGCGGACATAATGGGTAGAGGTGCAGGTGCCGCGATTGCCCTTGTAGTTGGAGCAGTTGAAATACTTGATCTCCGGATTGCCCTGATTGAAGTGAAAGTGAAGGTTACTGCCGCAATCGGCGCAGACCAACAGTCCGGAAAACATATTGTGTTCTCCATTGTTGGTGCGGCGCTTGCGGATTTTGCCACGCTTCTGCTGCACCTGCTCATACACAGCACGCTCGATGATCGCCTCATGGACGTCCTGGAACACCACCCAATTCTCACGGTCATTGTCGATTCGCTTCTTATTCTTGTAGGATTTGGAATAAGTTTTGAAATTGAGAATGTCACCACAGTATTCCTGCAGGGAGAGAATTTTGGTTATTGTGGAGCTGTTCCACTTGGTAGGCGGCTGCTGTTTGCCCTTGCCAGGGCGTTTGATGCCCTTCGTGAGCCAGTAGGCCCGCGGGGTCAGGACATCGTCCTTTTCAAGCTGGGCGGCAATCTGCTCTGTTCCGAACCCCTCCAAAGTCATGCTGTAAACGCGGCGCACAACCTGGGCTGCCTCGTCATCCACGATCCAATGCTTCGGATCATTCGGGTCCTTGATGTAACCATAGGGAGGCTGGCCCATCGGCTCACCGGCATTGCCCTTGATCTTATTGCTGATGCGCCGCTTTTTGCTGATATCGCGGGCATACCACTCGTTGAACAGGTTGCGGATCGGGGCAAGCTCATTTTCGCCCTCCGCCGTGTCGATGTTATCCGAAACGGCCACCAGGCGAATATCATGGTCCGGGAAAAATTCTTCCGTCAGCCGTCCGACCTCAATGTAGTTTCGCCCCAGGCGGGAAAGGTCTTTGACAAAGACGGCGGCGGCTTTTCCCTGTTCCAACTGGCGGATCATTTC
>CDZT01049632.1_pt1 | contig 11340 bp, 10 predicted proteins | sample 557531 | NCBI WGS metagenome assembly CDZT01 (sample SAMEA3182066, study PRJEB8094) | gut metagenome | biome: human; feature: gut; material: Stool; isolation source: human stools | place: Canada | collected 2013-03-05
TTTTCTTCCTGTTCTATGTATTCTGCTGTGCCGTATCTATCTGTGCCGTGGTGTTCGTACTTCTCTCGGAGATGTATCCCACCAAGGTTCGCGGACTGGCCATGTCGATAGCAGGATTCGCTCTGTGGATCGGAACGTACCTGATCGGACAGTTAACCCCCTGGATGCTCCAGAACCTTACCCCCGCCGGAACATTCTTCCTGTTCGCCCTCATGTGCGTGCCGTATATGCTGATTGTCTGGAAACTCGTGCCGGAGACTACAGGGAAGTCGCTGGAAGAGATTGAAAGATATTGGACCCGTTCGGAATAAATATAAAACAGACCTTAATAACAATAAACTAACATCTTATAAATATGGATAGTAAGAACAACATTGGTCATTCAGCAGACATCTCTTTCACTGCTGAATTGCCCATACCAATCTATAATGGAAATAATAGTATGGATTTCGAGAAACTGGCAAGTCTGTACAAGAATGAACTTCTGGACAGTGTCCTCCCTTTCTGGCTTGAACACTCCCAAGACCACGAGTATGGTGGTTATTTCACCTGTCTGGACCGTGAAGGAAAAGTGTTCGATACGGATAAGTTCATCTGGCTGCAATGTCGTGAGGTGTGGATGTTCTCCATGCTTTACAATAAAGTGGAAAAACGCAAGGAATGGCTGGATTGTGCCGTTCAAGGTGGTGAATTTCTAAAAAAATACGGACATGATAGTTACTATAACTGGTATTTTTCCCTTGATCGTTCGGGTAGACCATTGGTAGAACCGTATAATATATTCTCGTATACATTCGCCACCATGGCTTTCGGACAGTTGAGCCTTGCAACCGGTAATCAGGAATATGCGGACATTGCCAAGAAAACTTTCGACATAATCCTTTCCAAAGTGGATAATCCGAAAGGGAGATGGAATAAGCTTCATCCGGGTACCCGTAATCTGAAGAACTTTGCCTTGCCAATGATCCTCTGTAACTTGGCACTGGAGATAGAGCATTTATTGGATGAAATGTATCTGCGGGAAACAATGGATACTTGTATCCATGAAGTGATGGAAGTTTTCTATCGTCCTGAACTCGGAGGTATCATTGTTGAAAACGTGGACATAGACGGTAATTTGGTCGATTGTTTTGAAGGCCGTCAGGTGACCCCGGGACATGCCATTGAAGCGATGTGGTTTATCATGGATCTAGGCAAGCGTCTGAATCGTCCGGAATTGATAGAGAAAGCCAAAGAGACTACTCTCACGATGCTTAATTATGGCTGGGACAAGCAATATGGAGGTATCTACTATTTTATGGATCGTAACGGTTGTCCTCCCCAACAATTGGAGTGGGACCAGAAACTCTGGTGGGTCCATATCGAAACGCTTATTTCCCTGCTGAAAGGCTATCAATTGACGGGAGACAAAAAATGCTTGGAATGGTTTGAAAAGGTACATGACTACACTTGGGAGCATTTCAAGGATAAAGAATATCCTGAATGGTATGGCTACTTGAACCGAAGAGGCGAAGTATTGCTACCACTCAAAGGAGGAAAATGGAAAGGATGCTTCCATGTGCCAAGAGGACTGTATCAGTGCTGGAAAACATTAGAAGATTTGATGAATTATAAATAACTATCTTGTTTTATTAACATTAATATTTAATATGGAGAAACAAATCACATGGAGTATAAGGTTTATAGCCTTATTCATCTGTTCGCTTTCTTTCTTAAACGTTCATGCTCAAAAAAACACGAACGTGAAAGGGACAGTGTATGACTCAAACAATGAGCCGCTTGTCGGTGCTACTGTTAGTGTAAAAGGGAATTCGTCCAACGGTACTATTACCAATATTGACGGACAGTTTAGCCTAAATGTACAGGATTTAAAATCGACTTTAGTAGTTTCCTTTGTCGGGTATCAGACTCAAGAGGTTGCTTTACATGGTCGTTCAGAAATTACTATTAGACTTCAAGAAGATGCACAAGCATTGGATGAAGTTGTAGTGGTGGGGTATGGAACTCAAAAAAAGAAATTCTTAATAGGTTCCGTTTCTCAAGTAGGCTCTAAAGAGTTGATGATGGCTCCTCAAGCTAACCTTTCTAATATGATGACAGGTAAGTTACCGGGGGTAACGAGTGTTCAACGTTCCGGTCTTCCCGGAAACGACCAGACATCTATCAACATCCGTGGTTTAGGTACTTTTTTAGATTCTAGTCCTCTGATATTAGTGGATGGCGTTGAACGTATGTTGAATACTGTGAATCCTAATGATGTAGAAAACATATCTATTTTGAAAGATGCAGCTACAGCATCCGTTTATGGTTTGGCAGCGGCAAATGGAGTAATCCTGGTAACGACCAAGAAAGGTACTGAAGGTAAAGTAACTCTTTCGTATGACGGTTCTGTTACTTTCCAGAAAAATACAGCCATGCCTGAAATGCTAAATGGTCCTGACTATATTTATTGGTATAATAAGGCAAGTGAACTTGATGGTAACGGGCCATATTATGGAGCTGATATTCAGACGAAAGTGGCTAACAACTATGATCCGGAAGGTAAATATGGAAATACAAACTGGACAAAAGAAGTTTTTAAGGATTATGGCTTCACACATCAACATAATATTTCAGCTTCCGGTGGTAACAAGAATATCCGTTTCTTCACCAGTATAGGCATGTTGGATCAATCCGGTATCATCGAAAATGTGAATTATGATCGTTACAATGTCCGTTCTAACGTAGAAGGTAATATTACCAAAGATTTAACGTTCGAACTTAATATTTCTGGCTTTTATGAAGAAAAGAACTGGCCCGGAATTAGCACAAGCGCACAGGCTGAACAAAATCCCATTCAGCAGGCTGTTTATTCAGCCCCTATTATTCCTATTTATTATCAAGGAGAATATACAGCTTGGATTGGTCCTGGTAGTTCCACCACACAGAGTCCACTCGCTACTTTAAGGAATAGCGGATTTCAGAAAAAACAAAGACATGAGTTTGATGGTACAATGAAAATTAGTTATGCCTTTCCTTGGGTAAAAGGGTTGAAAGCTTCTCTCGGTTTAGTTTATGATACTAGTTATTCGGAAGATAACGGTTTCTTGGTAGGATACAATGTTAATGCTTATAGTGCAGATTCTAAATCATATAATTTAATGCGTGCCTCTTCTACAAGCGAGAAAGGTAATTACACTAAATCTGCATCTTCTTTCAGAAGATTTATGGTCCGCCCGAGTGTGGAGTATGCTAATACCTTTGGCAAGCATGCAGTTTCAGCCCTATTCTTATATGAACAGACACAACTGAAAGGCTCTACAATGACAGGAAAGATGGGCGGCTATAATTTTAATGATCCGGTTGATCTTTCATTAGGTTCTGAATTTATATCCAATCCTACAGGTAGTCATAGCGATAAAGCTACTATTGGTTATGTAGGGCGTTTCAATTATATTTTCGATAAAAGATATCTTGCAGAATTTGCTTTTCGTGTAGATGGATCCTATAAATTCGCAAAAGATAAAAGATGGGGATTCTTCCCTTCTGTATCTTTAGGATGGGTAATCTCTGAAGAAAACTTCATAAAAAACAATTTCTCTTCTATCAACCTGTTAAAGTTGCGTGCTTCTGTCGGTGAATTGGGTAGTGATAATACAGATGCTTTTTTGCATAGAAGCATTTTTAAGGTAGAGAAGAATGCGTATATATTCGGAGGAGTTCCTTATGCAGGATTAGGTGCATCCAACTCTATTACTTCCAGCTTAACCTGGTCTACTACCCGCAGTTACAATATTGGTGCTGACCTGACAATGTGGAATGGATTATTGGGAGTAGAATTCGATTTATTTTATAAGCTGACAAAAGATATACAAGAAAGCCGGAGTGGCGGTTTCCCTCCTTCATTAGGAGGAAATTATGCTCAAAAAGGAAATACGGGTAAGATCGACAATCGCGGTTTTGAATTGGTATTGAAGCACCAAAACCACGTTAATGATTTTTATTATAGTATAACCGGTAGTGTAGCGTGGGCTAGAAATAAAGTTCTGTCGCGGATTGAAAGTGAAAGTACTCCTTGGTACCGGACAAACATAGGTGAACCTTTAGGACAAATTTATGGCTATAAAGCTATAGGCTTATATCAAACACAAGAGCAATTGGATAACCGTCCTTTTGTTGGTAATGGAGTTCAACGTTTAGGAGATATCATGTATGAGGATATCAATGGAGATGGTAAAATTACGCAGGATGGGGATAAAGTTAAAATCGGCCACAGCACTTTACCAGAGTTAAACTACTCTCTGTCTATGGACTTCAACTGGAAAGGGTTCAATTTGAGTGCATTATGGCAAGGAGCTGCTATTGTTAGTTATACGTTGAATGGTACTTATAATCATGGTTCAATGGACAATACGGTCTATACACGACCATTCTACTCGGGAGGAAATGCTCCTTATTATCTGGTAGAAGATTCATGGACACCGGAAAATACGAGTGCCCGTTATCCCAGATTAAGTGCCATTCATAATGGAAATAATGCATATACCTCTTCCTGGTGGTTGGTAAATGGTAATTTCTTGCGTTTGAAGAATTTACAGTTTGGTTATACAATTCCTAAAAAAATACTTGCGAAAGCCAATATTGGACTATCTAACGTTCGTGTATATGTAGCAGGCACCAATCTGTTTACTTTCACAGAATTCAAATATTGCGACCCTGAAATGGCTATTATAAATAATGGTTATTATCCCCAACAAAAGAATTATAGTGTTGGATTAAATATCACATTCTAATTAAATCAATAATTATGAAAATAAAAAGATTATATCTATTAGGGATAGGGCTGATGTTTACGTCACAGTTTCTAACCTCATGCCATGATTTGTTGGAGAAAGATCCCACAGACTCATATTCAGAAACAGTAGCCTGGAGCTCGGAATCTTCTTTAGATATGTATGTGACTTACTTATATAAGCCTCTCAATGGCTTATCCAACTTTTCTTCTTTATCCTTAACCGATGGATATACAGATTTAGTTAAGTATGGAAATGGAGTTCCACAAACATGGAGTGCTCATAACAAGATTCTGTTGCAGCAAAACACAATAACATCAGATAATAATCCGATGTCATCGTGGGGACTTTATACTGACATATTTAGAGAAAATGTATTTTTGCGTGATGCCGGTATCTATGGAAGTAAGTTTAATGAAGATTTTCTCAATACTCGTATTGCTGAAATTCGTTTTATTCGCGCTGTGAATTATGCACGTATGATTAGAATTTTCGGAGGAGTTATTCTTCGTGACGAAACAAATGGAGTTGATTCAGAAGGGGAAAAAGCAAAAGCAAGAGCAACTGAAGCCGAATCATGGGATTTTGTTCTGAAGGACCTGGAATTCGCAGCCAAACACCTTCCGAAAGAATGGGACAGCAAATGGGATGGGCGTTTGACTAAAGGAGCAGCGTATGCCTATATGTGTCGTACAGCACTCTTTGCAAAACGTTGGGATATTGCTATTACCGCTGCTGATGAGATTAAAAAGCTCAATAAGTATGACTTAATGGATGAATATAAAGATGTATTTAAAGTGGCAGGTAATAAAGAAATTATTTTCTCCATAGCATACAAAATTCCGGATATGCCCCATTATTTCGATCGCTATTTTGCTCCTGACGGTAAACAAGGAATAAGAAGAGCTGTCCCGACAAGTGAACTGGTTGATTCTTATGATATGGCTGACGGAACTCCTTTCTCGTGGAGCGGCTCCATGGCCAAAGATCCTTATGTAGGTCGTGAACCTCGTTTCTATGCATCCATTATATATAATGGGGCTACTTGGAAAGAAAAGACTATTTATACCTATGTAGACGCTGAAAACGGTTTTGCTGCTTACAGAGATAATATGAATCCGGGAGAAAAACAAACTGTTACCGGATATTTCATCAGAAAATATCTACAAGAAAACAATACCGAATTTGATGATAAGGGAAGCGATCAGTTTTGGATTGAAATGCGTTATGCGGAGGTTTTGTTAAATCTGGCTGAAGCTCTGGCAGAACAGGATTATGCTAAAAATCAGGATGATGCCTTGGAAGCTCTCAATGAAGTAAGAAGACGTGTTGACCTACCGGAACGTACAACACAGGAAGCACCGGATAAAGACTCATTTATGAAACTATTACGTAAGGAGCGTATTTGTGAATTGGCCTTTGAAGGATTCCGTTATTGGGATTTACGCAGATGGCGTTTGGCTGGCGAAGTTATTGATGGAAAACAGGCACATGGAACAAAAATAACCAAAAAAGATGATAATTCTTATACTTATGAACAAGTGTCATGTGACGACAATATAAACCGCTTCTTTCCAGAACGCTATTACTTGCTACCTATTCCTGTAGATGAATTACAGAATAATCCGTTATGTGAGAATAATGCTCCTTGGTAATATTAAAAGATTATTATAGTTATGAAAAATTTCAAAGTAATTACATACATCATATTAATGATAGCATTTAGCTTTTCCTTTTCTTCTTGTGAAAAGCATGATGATATCCATTATCATTCTGATTGTGATATCATATCCATTATGGTTCGTGCTAATTCTCCGGAAGATGGTACTACTTATGATGGGGTTATATCAGAGAATGGAAATATAACTTTCGAACTTCCGGCAAAAGTGAAATTGAGCGAATTATATGTAACAGCCAATTTGCCTGTAGCAGCATTTGCTTATCCTTCATTGACTGGTGCTAAAGATTTATCTACTCCATTTAAACTAACTATTGTAGCAGGTGATGGAACGCAAAAGGAGTATACTCTGACTGCTAAACACCCAAATAACTAAAAAAGTAGATGTTATGAAAATAAAATATCATAATTGGCTTCAAGTTGCTGTCATGGCAACAATGGTTGCATTTTCCGCATGCTCGGATGATCCAACATTATACTCTGATACCGATATAACCGGATTCAAAGTTAGATTGGGCGAGGGTAATTATAAACAGGGTACCATTAAGGATGGTAACATCATTGAATTTAAGATTACTCCGGACTTGGATTTGAGCAAACTCAATGGAGTTACTTGTTCTTTCTTTATCTCTCCATATGCAACAGTTACACCTACCCCCGATGTACCTCAAGATTTTTCAAAAGATGTACATTACACAGTGAAGGCGCAAGATGGCACAACCACTGACTGGACCGTAAAATGGACTTATGGCGGAAAAGTAAATGATGGAGAAGGTTTTGAATATTTCTTCAAAAAATGGGAAATTAGTCTACCTACTCCATCCAATAAAGACAAAGATGGTTTCGGTGCAGTGTTTGGTAATTATATAATAGACACCCAATTTAATTTCTATGATAAATATACAGGGCAGAAAGTAGATAAGACTTTAAATGTGACAGGAATAGACGCTTCTTTGTGCCAGTTAGTCAATGATGACGCTGGTAATTTGATCGGTGTAGTAAAAAACGTAGGATTATACAGATGGACTACTGTTGAGGGAGCTCCACAAAAGGTTGCTAATGTAACTCCCGGAGCAAATAAAGTTTCTGCAATCGGTGATATTGACAAAGTGGGATATGTTTATGATTCTAAACCTGATGGTGTAGGTACACATGCAGTTTACAAATTTGAGAATGGTACATATACAGGCACTTCAACCTTGGTTACCGGTCGTCCCAGTAATGATAGTAACTGGCGACAGATTGTGGCTGTACTCGGAGTGTCAGATAACCCGCCATTTTATGTTATAGACGCAGTGAATACCGGAGGTGTAATGGGACCGGAAATCGGTTATAAAGCAAATACGGCAGGGGCATTTAACAGCATCACAGGTCCATATATAGACATGTGGAATAAGAAAGGATACGCTGGCTGGGGAAATCATGTACTTATTTCCGGTAGAGGTATTCCATTCAATGGCAGATGGTACGGAGCAACCATAACTTGCGGTTGGGGCTGGGTTGGACTACACCTGCTAGACCCGTCTAGTAATCATTCATTACCTATCACAGAAACACTCGAGCCATGGACTACCAACTCTTGTATCTGGACTACTTGTTCACCAAGTGATGACGGAGAATCATTATATCTCTATTACGGTTATGGTGTAGGTATTCGTTGTTATGAACTTACAAAATACGAGAAATAGGTATACTCCTAATTATATAGAATTGAAATATGTTGAATAAAAGCATTATATCGTTTTTTCTATTGTTATTTGCTACCTGTTCCTTTGCCGGGAACAGGGGCAAAGAACAACCTAAATACCTTTGGTTTGATGCAGAAGCTAATTTTGAACGCTTTGCCTCTAAAGATTCTATTTCTTACTATTTGGAAAAAGCCAAGTCAGTAGGATTCAATCAAGTAGTAGTAGACGTCTATAATCCGCAAATCCAAATTTCCGCAGAATCCGAAACGAAGCGTTCGATTTTCAGGGAAAAGGACAAAACGAAGCGTTCAAAAAAGGAAAGCGCGCAACACTCAAAAAGCCGAAACAAAAGTTTTGTAATGACCTCTGTTTCGGCTTTATAATTTCATAAAAAATGGCTTTATAACGGCATTAAAATAAGGCTCAAAAGTTTGGCCTTCTGCTTGAAAAATTGTATCTTTGTTCAGTGCTAAGCAGCTGTTTTATGAACTAATTTTTCCTGTTTCTTATACAGCATCATGTCTGTATATTCGGCAGAATAATTCATGTGGGCATTGAATTCCTTTTTTGTACAACCCTCAAAAGGATTGCCAATGGTTTTGTTTGCTCCAATCCATTCACACAGTTCAAGTATGGAGGATTTATTGGATGTGAAATAAACGAAGGAATGCTTTTCGAGTATCTTTAAAACATCCAAATAATCAGACAAGCGCCAATACATATTGTACGTACCAACATCAGTGGAAAGATAAGGCGGATCAATTAAAAAGACGACTCCGGGAACATCCTTATATTGGTTGAATACTGCTTTGTAGTCGCATGATACAATTTCAAGCCCTTTTAAGTAGTCAGAAGACTCCGGATAACCGGTCTTGCGAATGTTGTTATAAAGGACTTCCTTGCGCATTTCGGCTACAGACAATTTATACTTCATGGAGAACATAAGTGAGGATGATAAGGTTATAAAATCCACGTACCCAACATTTAGTTCTTCTTCCTCGATACGTTTAAAAATGCGTTCTCTAAGTTCCCCTTTAATTGGTTTATGTTTGGGTATCGAATTACCCACCAGCTCCCTAATATCGGCAAGCAGTTTATTTGTCTGTGGGATATTTTTCAGTCTGAACCGGTAGTTGTCGAAGTCATTGTAGACAACAGTAGCATCGGGCTTGCTTCTTTTGGCTATATGCGAAAGAAGTCCGGAACCGCCAAACAAGTCCACAAACACGGTATCTTCAGGGAACTGTTCCAAAACTTTAATAAACTCTTTAGCAAACATTCTTTTTTGGCCTACAAATGGCAGTGGTGCAGATAAATTCATATTCTTCATACGTTCAAGTCAAATTTAATGTTTTCAACTCCGGATAACAGTTCCAGAGTCCGGTCAATGTTATTTTCATATATATGCACATTTCCAAGGTCAAGGGTTATGGACTTCAGGGGAAGCTCCACCTGCCTTGCCATCAGATAAAGATGATAAATATCAGCCGGAAGCCCAAGGTTCGCATCAGAACTACGCTGATATGCAGATAGCACCAATTCTCCCTCATCAATTTGGAACTGCACAAGACTCAGGCAGGGTGCCTGGTTGCTTTCCACCCCGGTTTCTCCAAGAAACAGGACATAATTCTTGCTGTTGCGCTTTTCCCGGTTAATCCTGGTTATGAGGGGTGGAAGCTTTTCAAAGTAAGTTGGATAGCTGTTTACAAGGGTATGGCCGCAATAATCCCACCAGGTAATCCCTGCCTCTTTGTATTTTTCCACATCCCGGACTCCTTGCATAAACAGTTTCAATTCCTCTTTCAGCTTTTTCCTGGCTATCCCGTGGCTTTCAAATATGTCAAGTAAATCAGCGGGGGTTAGCATGAGCCTTTCGTTTAATAGATACTTGATACGCCCTTTCCTATTGGTCTGGATTTTGCCCGTTTGGAGTATCTTGTCTAATGTCTGGTAATACTTATTCATGAGCTTTATTTTTGGTTGTACAAAGGTAGCTCTACCGGACAACACAAGGCATCCCCGGCACATCAATCACACTGCACCGAGCGTGCAGTGCTTTCCAAACCGTTTGATAACATCATACACCTTACGTTCGCTTACCGAATATTTATTTGCCAAAAACGCCACTGCATAAGTGGTCTTTTCACCTTGTTTTTTCATGACCTCATACTCCGTATATAAGTCTATGAATCGAAGGTCATCCTGCTTGCCGCCCAAACTTATAAGCATTTCAAGCGGTTCTCTGTTAAATTTAAGTGCTTCAAACAATGTCATATCCAATCATTTTTGTACTTTTGCAATGCCAATCATTTATTTAATGCGTAAAAACGCCACGAGAGTGCGGCAGAGGGCATTGCCCCCGGTCGCGCACTCTCGTGGCGTTTTGTGTTAATAAATGATTGGCGTCTATATTAACAGGCCGGGGGCTTTTTTTATCCCTCCCCCGAAGGGATTGTCAATCACTCAATCCGATATAATTCCAAATTGAACTTGTCCTTTTTTTCCCAGCCTTCAGCCAGAACTGTCTGAATGAATCCTACTGCTTTTGTATAGAAATCTTTCAGTTCTTCTAACTGAGTAAAAGTATGGTATTCCGGTTGTTCATCCGAACCAAACTTAAACGTCACTGGCAGGGTTTCTCCGCCCGTCTGAACGGCCAAATCGTATGCTGCCTTATAGTTGTACTGGTTCTCCACAGAAAGCCATACATGGGCACCATTATAGGCGAATCCGGATAGGATAGCCGCATCAGTCTGGCTGTTATACCAGGACATAACCAATGTGTGGATTTCCTCATCAGTAGGCTTATGCCCGAACTCCTCTTCCATGTAGGAGGCAGAGCCGTTCTCTTTTTCCTGCACATCCCATCGGATGCGCCATTTGTCTTTAACCGGGTTCGTGCATTCCATCAGCGAAACCCCGGAACTTCCTTCAACTCTTCTCATGTAAACACGTATTTGGTTCTACCTTTGCCGAATGTCTCTGTCTTGATGGTCGTTTCAAACGGGAAACCATCCGGCATTTCCTTTATTTGTGCGAGAATATTCTTCATTTCCTCGCTGTTGGTGAAGAACTTCTTTGCCTCGCCGTTCACTTCGATGGCCACAATACAGCGGTCTTCTCCCTGCTCGGTTTTGATACCGGTCTCAAAGTCCTTCACTACAATGGGTAAGTTTACCAGTTCCCGGATGCTTACCACCAC
>CDZT01032371.1_pt1 | contig 11298 bp, 4 predicted proteins | sample 557531 | NCBI WGS metagenome assembly CDZT01 (sample SAMEA3182066, study PRJEB8094) | gut metagenome | biome: human; feature: gut; material: Stool; isolation source: human stools | place: Canada | collected 2013-03-05
AAAACTGCGGTCGGCCATCTTCAATATCTGCTGGGCTACACCGGCCTGCAACAAGCTATAGTTTTCATTTTCCTTGCAAATGGGGTAATTTTCTTCGTACCGCAAGAATTGATGAGTATCGAAGTAATGCTGCCGAATCGTATAGACCGCTACATTGTACAGGTTATTGCTGTATTGGCACATTTCCCGGAGCATGGCATAGTCTTGTTTCGACAAGCCGCGGATGACATTCGATTGCGTCAAGTACATCTGGTTTCACCTCCTCTGTCATCTACAATTATACCCTAGCCGAGGTGAAAAGGCTAAGACAGAAAAGACATAGGGGGGATTTCGCAGGCATCGAACCTGCGAAATCCATCGCCATTCATCCCCTACCTAAGAGGAAGGCGTCTTCTGGCGAAACTGGGATAAATTACTAGCCGCTCGTCATAAATTCCAGCCATTCACACTATTCACGCGGGACGCCCTTTGGGCGTCCCCTACGCAATCGCATACAGGCGAAAAAAAGGGCTTGTCGCACGACGACAAGCCCTTTAAAGTTGTTAGTGGCTAGCAGTTAGTTGTTAGCGGATGGCTTTAAATTTGAAGGTTTTCTCTGCAAACTACAAGCTATAAACTCCGGCCTCTTATCCCAAAATCTTTTTGAGGTCAGCTTCCGGCGTGCTGGTCGGAGTGATGTTGAAGTTTTCTACCAAGTAGTTGAGGACATTCTTGGAGACGAAGGCCGGCAGTGTCGGGCCGAGGTAAATATTCTTGATGCCCAAGGAGAGGAGGGTCAAGAGGATGCAGACAGCTTTCTGTTCGTACCACGAGAGGACGAGGGTCAAGGGCAGATCGTTGACGCCGCAGTCGAAGGCTTTTGCCAAAGCGACAGCTACCTGGATAGCGCTGTATGCGTCGTTGCACTGGCCCATATCCATGATGCGCGGCAAGCCGCCGATAGTGCCGAGGTCGAGGTCGTTGAAGCGGTATTTGCCGCAAGCCAGGGTGAGGACGACCGTATCAGCCGGGGTCTGTTTAACGAATTCCGTGTAGTAGTTACGGCCCGGACGAGCGCCGTCGCAACCGCCGACGAGGAAGAAGTGTTTGATAGCGCCGGCTTTGACAGCGTCGATGACTTTGTCAGCAACGGAGAGGACCGTGCCATGACCAAAGCCAGTCGTAACGGTGCTGCCGCCGTTGATGCCGGTGAAATGCTGGTCTTCTGCATAGCCGCCGAGTTCCAGGGCTTTTTCGATGACCGGCGTGAAGTCTTTGTCTTCGCCGATATGAGTTACGCCGTCAAAGGAAACGACTTCCGTCGTGAAGACGCGGTCGATGTAGGATTTACGAGGCGGCATGAGGCAGTTCGTCGTGAACAGGAATGTACCGGGAACGCCGTCGAATTCTTTCTGCTGGTTCTGCCAAGCCGTGCCGAAGTTGCCTTTGAGGTGTTTGTATTTCTTCAATTCCGGATAAGCGTGAGCCGGGAGCATTTCGCCGTGCGTATAGATATTGATGCCTTTGCCTTCAGTCTGTTTGAGGAGGAGTTCCAAGTCTTTCAGGTCGTGGCCGGTGACAACGATGAACGGGCCTTTTTCAACCGTCAAAGGAACTGTCGTCGGAACCGGAGTACCATAAGTAGACGTATTAGCTTCATCGAGGAGAGCCATGCAGGTCAAGTTGACTTTGCCTGTTTCCATGACAATCGGGAGGAGTTCATCCATGCCCCAGTCTTCGCCGATGGCCGACAAGCCTTTGACGAAGAAAGCATCGACTTCTTCGCTCGATTTGCCGAGCATGAGAGCATGATAAGCATAAGCAGCCATGCCGCGCATACCAAAGAGGATGAGCGATTTAAGGGAACGGATATCTTCGTCAGCGTTCCACATCTGGTTCATATCGTAGTCAGCTGCGGGAGTGGACGAAAGGGCAGCGGCTTCAGCGTGAACTTTATCGATCATAGCCTGGGTCGTCGTCGTGTTGAAGTTGACGTTGGTAATGGTCGTGAACATGCCTTCGAGGATAGTACGATAGGTCTTAGCCGTCGGAGCGGCAGTCTGACAGGTGCGGGCCAAACCAACAAGGGCGCCGGTCAAAACATCCTGCAAGCCGGCTTCAACAGCCGATTTGCCACAAACACCGGCACAACCGGTACAGCCAGTACCCATAGCGGTCTGTTCACACTGGAAACAAAACATCTGTTTTTCTTTTGTCATGGTGAAAACCTCCTGTATTTCATACATATAATAAATTGAATGGGTGATTCGTAATTCTCTGCTCTCATCGAGTACACGTAAAGTATAACAAAAAGAAAGAAATATTTCTGTTGCATTTACAACCAAAAGGGAAATTTTGTAGGGGACGCCCAAAGCCTTTCTGGTCCGCCAGGTACCGACTATCGGGAGGTGCAGGGCGGCTGCCAGAACGGACAGCAGTGGCGGGCGTCCCGCCGTGAATCCTAGGCATAGCCGGAATTTATGACGGACGGTACATGGTCGTAATACTATCATGAGTATGTCGCGGCGGAACGCCGCATATGAATCCGAGAGAAAGGCCGTGGTTCATTGTTCGTGGCTCGTAAAAGCCTGCTATTATTCTCGGATAAGTTATAGCCAAATTTCTCTAGCGGACTCGCCACGTGCGAGCCCCTACAAACATACCATTATAACAGAATAGGCTGTGGCAAAGTTTCGCAGCGGGCTGCCCTCATCGGGACAGCCCCTACACACAAGGCCATGGGCCGTGTATTTTTTTGCGAACTGCGACCTGCGAAAAAAAATGAGGTTGTCGCCTGAAGTAATCTTGACTTGGTGCGACAACCTCATCGCTATGGCACTATTTCTTGCCCAGTGCCTGCTGAATCATTTCGCCTTGCTGGGCTACAAGAGCTTCCAGTTTAGCAATCTTTTCGTCTTGTTCTTTCATCTTAGCATCCTGTGCTTTCAGGAGTTCATCTTGTTCTTTAATCTTCTTAGCCATGACCGTCTTGGACGTCGTGATACCGCTGCCGCCGCTGCCGAGTTTGAAGCTGACGCCGGCGTTGATCATGTTTTCGCCGCCGCCGAAGCTGCCACCGATGCTGAACATGGTGTTTTCGTTCGGGCGATAGTAGGTACCGATAGCGACTGCATTGGCGCCGGCATAGTTGCCGTAACCAGCTGCGAAGTCCCACTTGTTGTCCGGGTCAAAATCGAGCGGGTGGAGGGCTGCCAGAGCGGCTGCGCCAGCACCGACACGATTGATGCGGCTATCCAGCTTGTTGAGCGAATGGCTCAGACTGTTGATGTTTTCCGCGTTGGCAATGACGGCCTGATTCGTCTTGTAGAGCTGGCTCACATTAACCGCATCCATAGGCTCGATACCAGCTGCCACTCCAGTAATACGATTGCCATTGGCATTGATACCGCTGGAGTTGATGTAGGTCGAGCCGCCAACCGTGAGGGCACTTGTCGTCAAGGACGATTTGCCTACGTTAAGCGCACTGGCTGTGAGGGAAACATCCGTGCCGACTTGGAGAAGTCCATCCGTCAATGTCGTATTTTCACCGACTTTGACGCTGCCCTTCTTAGAATCATTCTTAGTCAGGTCGAGATTGTCGCTGAGGGAGAACGAGAGGTCTGCGCCAGCATTGCTGATGAGCAAGTTGTCATTGCTGCTGGAGAAGTCTACCGTGCCGCCCGGTTTGATGTTGGTCTTGCTAGATTCTTTACCGTTAGTCGTCAGGTTCCAGCCTTTGCCAGCCGTTTCGATAGCTTCACCAGCTTTGCCTGCAACTTCCTTCAGCTGTTCTTCCGTAGCTGCCCGGCCACTGCCGTTTGCAAAACCGGTGTAATCCGTTGTTTTATTGGTCAAGCCAGTAATCGTAGCCGTTCCGCTGCCACCGTTGACCAGGACACTGCCGATGTGGGCTGTCGAACCGTTGATGATCGTCTGGTTACCAGCACCACCATCGACCGTAATCGTAGCTCCATCGATTCTCGTTTCATTGGTCAAGCCATTCTTAGCCTGCGAAACCGTCAAGCCGCTGCTGTTGAAAGCCAGCTGGGCTCCGCCCGATTTAGCGCTGATGGAGCCATCGGAACCGTTCAGATAAATCGTATCGCCCAAGTTGACATCTTTATCGAGATTGACTTTGTATTCCGCATGACCATCAGTCGTCGGTACAGTTTCAACGTTTGTATTCGTACCATCGACAACTTTCACAGCTTCTTTGGCAAGGTTATTGATGACCGTCTTGCCGCCTTCTGTGATGTTGGTGAGGTCCGATTTGGCGATGCCCGTAATCTTAGCCGTGCCATCAACTTTGTTTCCATTACCGTCTACGTAGGTCATGGTGACGGAACCATCATTACCTACCGTATAGGTATCAGATTTAATATGGACATCTTCGCCTTTAGCGATGTTTTGAATCTTTGTTATTGCATCATTCGTGATGTTGGTGAGGTCCGTATCTGCCAGACCAGTAGCTTCAAATTTAATCTGACCATCTGTTCCAGTGACGGTAATATGGTCACTTCCAACAAAGTTGACTTTCTGATTGACAGCTTTGACATCTGTACCGCCAGCCTGAGCCGTCCAGAGATCGCCCGAGCTTGCCAGTCCCGTCGTAGAAATCTTGATGTCTCCATTGTCGTTGCTGGTAATATCGATGTTATCGCCATCAATGAAGTTCAACGTGCCGTCTTTCGCAACGGTCTTAGCATTATTTCCATTGACCTGGGCTTTCCAGCTGACATTCTGTAAAGCGTTGTAAACCGTATCGCCTGTGACGATGTTGGTATTATTCTGTTCAATCTTGCCGCTTGTATCAACATTGACAGCATAAGTCGTGACATCGCCATCTTTACCCGGCGTAACTGTCGTGTTCTCACCATCGATAACTTTTACAGCTTTGTTAGCCACTTGGGTAATATAGGTATCGCCTTCTTCAGTGATGTTCGACAGATCCGATTTGGCGATGCCCGTAATAGTCGCAGTCATATTATTAACAGTTTCACCCTTGCCATTAACATAGGTCATAGTAACGGTGCCATTCTTATCTACTGCATACGTAACGGGCTTAATATGGCGTTCTACCTCTTTTGCAAGATTGGTGATAACAGTTTTCCCCTGATTCGTAAGGTTATTCAAGCTAGAATTGGCCAATCCAAACGAATCAAAGTCGAGAATGTACTCCGTCCTCCGTCCCTCCAGCCAAATTGGTTTTGCTGTCTACGGTAATACGGCTTCCTTCTTCTGTTGTAATGGTCGTATGTTTTGCTGCTTCCGTAGCGACGGCATACAGTTCACTGCCATTGACGGCATCAGTGCTAGTTTCACTAACGCGGCCAGCAGCTACATTGGTAATCGTCCGCAAACCATTAGCAGAACCAACGCTAACGGTTCCAACCGGATTTGTTCCATTCACATTATAGGTGGTATTCGTGTTAGGAATCGTAATCAACGAAGTTTGGACTACAGGATTGGTCGTCGCATGGCTACCGAGCGCAACCGAATTAGGTTGCGAAACTACAGCATCGTAACCAATGGCAATTCCGTTTTCAGCTTCTGCCTGACTCTCGGCACCTAAAGCAATGCCATACGCTGCAGAATGTCCATTACCACCAACGGATGCACGTCGACCGACAGCTACCCCTTTAGCGGAATTTCCCCAAATTTGAGCTCCCATTCCGAGAGCAGTCCCATCTTCTGAATCTACTTTAGCCGACTGTCCAACAGCTGTCCCGTAGTTAGCATGAACTTCAGCCTGAGAACCAACAGCCGTTGCCGCTTCAGCCATCACCTGATCCGCATCAGATTTATAGTATCCAGCCGCAGCCCCCCAGCCGATAGCAGTTGAGTTGCTCCCATTAGTGAAGGACTCTGCACCCAGGGCTACCGCACGGGTTCCCCTTGCATCGCTAGAGTACCCAAAGGCTGCCGACTTTTCATCGGCTGTACTGTTATTTCCTACCGCCGTTGCTTCTTCCGTAGCCGCCGTATTGGTGCCGATAGCAATGGATAAGTTGCCAGCACCATCATTATTGTAATTTCCTTGGTTAGCTGACGCATTGACGCTGAAGTAATGAACTTTAGCTCCGTCAATCAACTTATTAACAGTCGTCGCACTGGCCACATCTTCCAAAGTCACTGCATTTCCATCCGTATCTTTAATGGTATAAGTAACACCACCAGATGTTGCGTTAACGGATTTTTCTGCAGATCTATTGGTCAAAGTAGTATTTTTTGCCGAGATTTTATTATTTTCATCAATACTTACATTAGTGCCTGCCTTATATTCCTGGGCAGAAATAACATTATTTTCATCAATGGTGATGTTTTTTCCGGCGGTATACTTCGTATCCGTATCAACAGCAGAAATAACATTGTTTTCATCAATGCTGACATTCGCTCCCGCAGTATACTTCGTATCCGTAGCAGAAATCGTATTATCAGGAGAAATCTGGATGTTTGCGCCGGCCTTATAATCTTTACCGGCTTTAATCGTGTAATCGACACCATTAATCGTCAGCCCCGTCGTAGCATCAGTCGACCCAATGGCGCTGACTTTCGAGGCTGTCGTGAAGGTCTTAGAAACTTCTTGTCCATTCGTCGTGTTGGAAATACGAACATAGGTGTCATTACCACCTGTGCCGTCACCATTAGTAATGGTCAATGTCCCATCGACAGCCGGACTGCTCGTACCATCACCGTTACGCATAAGGGAAATAGTTGCCGAAGAATCGTTCGTGCTCATATCTACGGACTTAATATCGTTATGATAGAGCGCAAAGTCATTGTCCCGCAAGACGTTGAGGTCTTTCTGGTATTCGGCTACCCGATAGGTATCCATCGTAGCGCCAGCGTCATTGACTTCAGCGCCCCAATAGCTGTAGTAGCTGCCATCAGATTTCTTGACAGTCATCAAGACTTCATTATTTTTACCAAAGACCGTTCCCGTATAGACTTCTGATTCCGAAGCGTTGGTGAAGACACCGATTTCCCCATCAATGACATAGATATTGCTATAATCAACGACTTTGCCATTATACGTATATGCGCTGAGGGTAGCGTTCCAAGCTAATTTAGAACCCGCATCCGTAGTTCTGACAAAGCCTCTGGGCTTGCCACTAGAAACTAAGTCAGCATATCCGTTGCGATAATTCGAATCACTGACAATACCTTTCCAACTGGAGTCTTTGACGATGTAATTCCAGCTGCCGTCAACCTCTGTTCCACCAGAATTGCTCACGCCGGCATAGGTCCCAGCGTTGACTTGCTGCAACGTTTCGCCAACATTGGTCGTCACATTCGTTTGGACATGAGTCGAAGTAACGCTTTCTAAGATATCCGACGGCTTGGCATTCGCATCACCCGTCCAGCTGACATCAGCCCGGCGGCCATTACTAGACAACGACGTATAGGGCTGGCCGTCGACCATAGTCAGAGAATAACCTTCACGGACCCATTAAAGAATGGGCTGATTATCTCTATCCCTCATACCACTGTCAACAGTATCATATTTTTCTCCATTAAAAGTAGTATGCCATTGACCATTACTGAATTTAGCCCTTGAATCACCATCTTTAGGTCCTGAAAACTTTAATGCAACATATTGATTCTTTGCCGTTACAGCTCCCGTTCCATCCGCTGCATACGCAGGAGCCACTCCACTTCCTAAAGCCGTCATTCCGCAGAGCGCCAGTACGGTCAAGGTAACTTTCAAACTCGAAGACTTGCCGTTCGATGTGCTATGTCTGCCCGATTTTGAGCTAATCAGTTCGGATCCAACTACGTAACAATTGCGAACTGTATTCCATACTACCTTATAAATCTTATTCATAAATTGCCGCCTCCTTTGTCTTGTCATCGAATATATTAACGTAAACAGCATTTAATTACTTTTAGATTGTATATACAATGACTTTCCTTGCTTGTAGTGTAATATAAAATTCTTTTGTTGAATATTATACTTTCGTATACTCTTTAGATTATTTCAACAAAATTATCTGTTTTTATCATCTTTTTCCTTTTGTTTTAAAGATGACAATTATGAATTCTATCTATTACTTAGCAAGATAACTTATCTATATTTGCATTATACGATGTAATTTTGACGACAAGACAGATTTGTCACAAAACGACGTTTTTTTGACGTAAGCGGTCATTTTCATAATTAAAAGATAATGATAATCATATATAGGGGCCTAACGGCCCGCCGGTCGCAGGCCGCAGTTCGCCGTTCGCCTCGGGCTCAAATGCCGCTACGCGGTAACAAACTCAAAATAACAAACATCGCCTCGAATGACCCTCGGCTCGTGAAAAAATAGTGGCTCGTGGCTCGTGGCTCGTGGCTCGTGATTCGTAACTCGTAAAAACCTACCATCATACAAGAATAGGTATGGCCAAACCTCACAACGGGCTGCACAAGGCTCCCTTTATAGGGGAGCTGGCCGCCAAAGGCGGTCTGAGAGGTTAAAGGGCAGCCCCTACGCACAAGGCCGCTGGCCGTGTTTTTTTGCAATCTATGACCTCTTTCTCCCCCATCGCCTGTATGCGATCCCGTAGGGGACGCCCAGAGGGCGTCCCGCTACGCGCTAAGGGCTTCCCGAAGCGTCGTTGTCAGTTTGAGTCTGTCGCGGCGAAGCCGCATCTGAGTCCGAGGCGGCCTGCGGCCTGCGAACTGCGACCTGCTTTTTCCTTCATGCTATAATAAGGTTACCATGCTGAGAGAGGAGTCATCATCATGAATGAAAAGATTGAGCAATACGTACGGAATCACGGCCGTGATTTTATGGAATGGCTTTGTGATATTATTTCTATTCCTTCACCGACCGGACATGAACAGGCCAAGGGCGAATGGATATTGAATCTTTTGCATCAATGGGGCGCCGCCGGGGCGTATCGTGATGCCGCAGGAAATGTGGTCTATCCCTGCCATGTAAAAAGCGGTGAAAAGGTCGCCCTTTACACCGCTCATATAGATACGGTATTCCAGGATTTGCAGGAAATCCACATCCGCCAGACAGGTCACATTTTGTCAGCGCCGTCGTGCAGCGACAACAGCGCCAGTATCGCCGGTCTATTATTTATCATCAAAATGTTCCACGATTTACAGCTCACGCCGCCGCAAGGTCTGCTCTTTGCCTTCGACGTCGGCGAAGAGGGCTTGGGCAATCTCAAGGGAATGCGGCAGGTCATGGCCGATTGGCACGGCCGCATTGCCGAAGTGGTCGCCGTCGATTGTACTTTCGATACTTTTGTGACGACAGCTGTCGGCTCCCGCCGCTATGCCGTCACCGTCGAAGCCGCCGGCGGCCACAGCTGGATGCATTTCGGCCAGTCCAATGCCATTGCCGAAGCGGCCCGCATCATCAGCCAGCTCTATGCACTGTCCGTGCCATCCCAGCCAAAGACGACGTACAATGTCGGCACCATCACGGGCGGCACGACGGTCAATTCCATTGCGGCAAAGGCCGTGTTCACTGTCGACTTGCGCTCGGAAAATGCTGATGAACTGGACAAGCTGGACCAAACTTTTCAAAGCCTCCTGGCCCATACTGAAGGGGAAACGGTCCACATCAAAACCCAGCTGCTCGGCGAACGGCCCTGCAGTCGCCTGGACACCAATCCCCTGGCAGACCGCATCACGGCCATCCGGCGGCGCCACGGCCTGCCGACGCCGTGCATTGCCGGCAGCACCGATGCCAACATTCCCATGGGCCAGGGTATCCCGGCCATTTCCTTCGGTTTCTGCCGCAGCCACGGGGAGCATACCCTTCAGGAATCGCTGGACGTCGATACCTTTGTGCCCGGCATGATCCAGATGTTGGAATTCATGGGAGTGTAAAAAAAAGGCTTGTCGCATATGCGACAAGCCCTTTTATCGTAGGGGCCGTCCCAAAGGGCGGTCCGTTGTGGCTAGTTGTTAGTGATTAGCAAATGGTAAAAAATTTAAAGCCATCTTCTACAAACTCCGTACTACAAACTATAAAGTTTAAGGAACCTCGCATAATGGTAGAAGCCTTCGTGCGACAGCCTTTTTTTCAGTAGGGGCGACCACGTGGGGCGCCCGCTCCAGGATATATATGATTTCCCAACCCGTTTGCTAGAAAAATTCTTCAATTTCCTAACGGGTCGCCCACGTGGCGACCCCTACAAAGATTGGACTACAGGCGAGGCCTACCGTGCGTTGGCTTCGCCACGGAAGATAGTGCCGCGGCTGGCGTCTACGGTGACGACTTCGCCGTTTTCCAGGGTATCGGCAGCATGGGCAGCGCCGACGACGGTCGGGATGCCGAGGGTGATGGCGACGATAGCCGATTCGCTAGTGAGGCCGGCTTCTTCGGAGACGATGGCGCTGGCCCGTTTCATGTAGTCGACGAAATCAGCGCGGGCCGAACGGACTACGAGGATGCAGCCGTCGGTGAAGTTCTTTTCCAGGTCTTCTTTCGATTCGGCGATGCAGACTTTGCCGATAGCCGAGTTACGGCCGATACCGGTACCGCGGAGGAGGACGTCACCGACAACCTGGACGCGGATCATATTGGTCGAACCGGCTTTGGCAACGGGGACACCTGCCGTGAGGACGACGAGGTCGCCGGCTTTGATGAGGTCGTTGTCGAGAGCTGCAAAGATAGCATTGTCGACGACAGCATCGGTGTCGCTGGCTTCTTTACCGGTGACAGCCTGGACGCCCCAGTTGAGCTGCAGGCGGCGGACGATGGCTTCATGCGGCGATACGGCTACAATCGGGCAGGCCGGACGGAATTTAGAAATCATCTGAGCTGTGCCGCCGCGTTCAGTCGAAGCGATGATGGCTGCAGCGTGAAGGTCTTGGGCAATCTTGACGACGGCTTTGCCGATGGATTCCGTCGTCGTAGCCGATTCAGCGTCGACGTCTTCATAGGACTTCGGCGTGAAGTTGCTTTCCGTAAAGGTTGCGACGCGGGCCATGGTTTCTACCGCTTCCACCGGATAGAGACCGCCAGCCGTTTCGCCACTGAGCATGATGGCATCGGTACCGTCGAGGATGGCGTTGGCGACGTCGCTCGTTTCAGCACGGGTCGGACGCGGGTTGTTGCACATAGATTCCAGCATCTGCGTAGCCGTAATGACCGGTTTACCTGCGGCCTGGCATTTATGGATGAGGACTTTCTGGAGCATCGGCACTTCTTCTGCCGGGACTTCGACGCCGAGGTCACCGCGGGCGACCATGATGCCGTCGCTCATCTTGATGATGTCGTCAATGTTGTTGACCGCAGCCTGACATTCGATTTTGGAGATGATCTTCATATGGCTGTCGTGTTTTTCCAAAATCTTGCGGATCGTCAGGAC
>CDZT01038561.1_pt1 | contig 11271 bp, 10 predicted proteins | sample 557531 | NCBI WGS metagenome assembly CDZT01 (sample SAMEA3182066, study PRJEB8094) | gut metagenome | biome: human; feature: gut; material: Stool; isolation source: human stools | place: Canada | collected 2013-03-05
ACTCCACACAGCGCAGTGCCAGCACCTTGGAGCCGCAGGAGGCCATCTCCAGAATCGACTCATAGTCGATGGACGGAATGCGGCGGGCAGAAGGCACGATGCGCGGATCAGCGGTAAAGATGCCGTCCACGTCGGTGTAGATCTCGCAGATATCGGCACCGAGCGCCACGGCAAGCGCCACGGCGGAGGTATCCGAACCACCGCGGCCGAGCGTGGTGGCGTCACCCTTGGCGTTGATGCCCTGGAAGCCGGCAACGATGGCGATGTCTCCCAATGAGAGCGCGTTCTTCACGCGGTCCGGTCTCACGGCCTTGATGTGGGCCGCGCCGTAACGGGCGTCGGTGAAGAAGCCGGCCTGCTGACCGGTGAAGGAGTGGGCACGGCTGCCTTCGGCGTGAATGGCCATGGCCAGCAGGCTCATGGAAATTCGCTCGCCTGCGGTCATCAGCATGTCCATCTCGCGCTCGGGCGGGTTGGAGTCGATGCTCAGCGCCTGATCGATAAGGTCATCGGTGGTGTCGCCCATGGCGGAGACCACCACGGCCACCTTGTTGCCCTTCTTTTCCGTCTCAACAACGCGCTTGGCCACACGTTTGATCGATTCGGTATCGGCGACCGACGAACCGCCGTACTTCTGCACGATGAGAGCCACTGCTGTCCTTTGTTCTTCTCTTAGGGGGAGTTTGCTCAATATTCTACGCAAACGCAACGATTATAAAGGTTGCCGCGTTCACCCCGCGACCCCGCGCCGACATGTGGACACGGGCATGGCCTACGTTGTTCAGCAAATATTCAAGTTTTCACCGGTGGTTCTTTGAGGCAGCCGCATCCATCCTTTGAGATTCGAGCGGTTAACTATCAATTACCGGCAAACGAAAGCAAACCGGCGAGGTTTCCGCAGACCCCATAACTGAATACCTTCTTCTTCCTCTCTCCTTTTCAAGGCCCGGTCCCGCAGCCCGGGCCTTTTCCTTTTGTGTTGGGAACGATGGGTCAAACGCACGATACGAGCTCACGGAGCAAGCGTGGCCAACGGCACTACCAATACCCCATCATCCCGGCGATAAGCGGCAGCCGTAGCGGTCAGCACCATCAAGAATGACGGACGGCCTTCGTGATCTTGATCAATTCTGTCAGCCAACTTTTTCAAATGGGCCGCCGCAATATCAACCTGCTTTTCTCCGAGCTTGACCTCAATGAGAGCCCATCGTCCATCATGCAGGCCAATGACCGCATCAGATTCCAATCCCGTCTTATCCCGATAATGGAACACATCTCCGCCAAGCGCATCAGCATACACACGCAGATCGCGAATACACATGGACTCAAACAGCAAGCCAAAGGTCTCGAAATCATTAAGGAGTTTCTCCGGGGTCGCGTGCAGTACCGCACAAGCTATCGACGGGTCGCTGAAGTGTCTGGTTGGGCTCGTTCTCACTGCAGTCTTAGAACGTAAACGAGGGTTCCAAGCTGGAAGATCTTCAGTTACGCAAGCTCGCGACAATGCATCTAAATAATCGGAGAGTGTACCTTCCGAAGGCGGTTCACCCTGCATATCCGCCGCGATAGTGGATTGCGACGCCTGAGAAGAAATATTGCGCGCATACGAGCGCATAATCAGACGCATCCAAGTTTTATTGCGCTTTATACCATCCATACGATTGATGTCAGAATCAAGTAGTTCTTCGACATAATCCGCGGCCATGCGCAAGGCAACATTTACTCGAGATTCGACTACTGCTTCAGGCCAGCCACCGCGGCATAGCGCAAACGCGGTGTTTTCAATATCGAAATCGGAGAAACCCGAAACATCATGGTTGCCATCGAACAACTCTCCCAACGAAACAACGCCCGTCGATTCCTGCGATTCAAATAAGGACATGGTACGCATGGTTAATCGGGCAATTCTTCCCACTCCGGAATGAGCTGGTTCCTGTTGAGGAGTCGCCGATCCAGTTAGGATGAATCGGCCACGACCGCGCCCTCGATCGATGGCGAAACGCACCGCGTCCCACAATTGCGGGGCCATCTGCCATTCATCAATGAGTCTCGGCTCCTCACCTCGCAGGATGAGAGAAGGCTTTGTATCAGCCAAGGCCAACAGCGTAGCACTGCGATCCGGGTCCTGCATGAAGACCTGACTCGCCGACTGCCTTTCTGCCGTTGCAGTCTTGCCACACCATTTTGGACCTTTAATCTGAACGGCACCAGAAGACTGCAATGCCTGAGTCAGCAACCCATCAGCCACTCGAGGAAGGTACTCGCCACGTTGAATCTCCGAGCTCTCCACTGCCATATGTGCCCTCCCGCAAACCGTCGAAACATCAACCTATAAATCACTCTATTGCGGAAGTTGGACCATTCTAATTGTGGAAGTTGGACTATTTTCGTTGTGGAAGTTGGACCATTCCTATTAGGGAAGTTGGACACTAGATTACGAACTAGACTTTTCCTTTTTGCAGCAACAGTGCCACCAACACGATGGGCGTCATCACCGCCTATCGCCAGACCCTTTTCCTTGACCTAAAAAGAGAGATGCCCAGACAGTGCCATCTTTTCTCTGATCACACTAGCCAATTCGGAACGCAGCGGCGAATCCGTGATCCGCGCATCCTCTGCAACCGCGCCTTTGACGTTCGGCAATCCGGCGAATGAGCTTTTGCTCAGGCGTTCTTCGTGATTCATTTCTTTGGTCGGAAAACAGAATACGCGGGAACGCCCCTCACGCCTACGAAACCAACGGCTCGACGACGAACCGACATCCACGAAAACAGCAATAGCGCCTCTTTTATCGAGGTAACATATTCCCTCTTTATGCATTCATACCCCCCTATTTGAAAGCTCTGCCAAATATCGCCGACGCTGCGACTTATCATGTTGCCATACTTTGCAATCCTTTGCATCCCCTTGCATCTCAACGGCTTGTCCGAAGTAAGCCGCATCACTGACAGCCGTAGCAACGTTGTTCGTATCGCATTTTCAGACTTCTTATGCCCCCTACATTGCCCCTATATGGCCCCGTCGGCATGTTGCATGAAAGGCTTGGTGCGGAGTAACGTTTCGCAGTGTGGCGCGTGCGGTGTTGCCATTTGCGACAGCACCTATGCCATGCACGACTAAGACGGACCCGGCCGTCTTGTATAAGCAAATCATGAGCAGATCAAGCGAAGGAACAGGCGACTATGGCATTGCTGCATCGACGTTCGACGAGTAAGCGTGCCTCACAGAAAATGTGGGAAAACAACGCGGCCATGCCGGATGACGCATCTGCAAATGACAACGTTTCCTCAGCGCGGCCCGAGCCCGCAGCATTCGTTCCAACACCATTTGACGAAGTCATCGATATCAGCGATCTCGTGGCCGAGCGCCGACGCCTGCAACGCAACCTGTGGGCGATGCGCATCATCACCATTGTGCTGCTGATCGCCGCAATCGCCGTGGCCTGCTTCCCGCTAGCGTTGCAATTCGAGTCCGACCGCAACTTGGCCGCCACCACAGCCACCACGGCCAAAGAAGTAGCTGGCTGGCCTTACCCGCAGGCGGAAGACAAGCTCACGGCGGCCCGCGCATACAACAAGAAGCTCGCTGAATCCGGCCAGCCTATCTTGGGTGAAGCCGTCGATCCGTTCGCCGCCGCTCAAGGAGGATCCCAAGCCAGCGGCGAGGATTCCGCCTCAAAGAAAGACAAGGAATACCAGTCACTGCTTAATACCGGCAACGGCGTGATGGGCACAATCAAGGTGCCCAAGCAGTCCATCAATCTGCCGTTTTATCACGGCACTTCCGAGGAAGCACTGGCTTCTGGTGCCGGCCACTTGTACGGCACGTCGCTGCCGGTGGGAGGTAAATCCACCCATTCGGTCATTACCGGGCACCGCGGGTTGGTTGAAGCGCTGATGTTCACCCGTTTGGACGAGGTGAAAGAGGGCGACTTCTTCTACATCGAAGTCATGGGCGAAACTTTGGGCTACAAAGTGGACCGCATTTCGGTGATTTTGCCGGATGACACGTCGAAGCTCAAGATCGTGCCGGGTGAGGATCGCGTCACTTTGATGACCTGTACGCCATACGGCGTGAACACGCACCGACTGCTTATCTCCGGGCACCGCGTGGCGATTCCGATGCCGGCCCCCGAGCCGAATGACGTGCTTGACGCGCGCAATATCGCCCTTGGTGTTGGTCTAGGCATACTGGCGGCAGGACTGTTCATTATCTGGTTGGCACGACGCCACAAGGCCGCGCGCATCATCCGCCACGGCGCATTCTGGCCGTGGATGCGCCGCAAGGGCGAAAGCGCCAATGATACGCTGGCTTAGGCCTCGCGCCGACCGGCCAGTGCCCTGCCCAGCGTGATTTCGTCGGCATACTCCAAGTCGGAGCCCACCGGCAGGCCGCTGGCAAGTCGGGTGACCTTGACACCTACGGGTCGCAATAGCTGGGTCAAGTAGCTGGTGGTGGCCTCGCCTTCAATATTCGGGTCGAGCGCCATAATCACTTCCTTGACCTCATCGCCTTCTAAGCGTTTGAGCAGACCGGGAATACGCAGGTCGGCAGGGCCAACGTTGGCCATTGGGTTGATTGCGCCGCCGAGCACATGGTATAGGCCGTGGTATTCGCGCGTGCGCTCGATGCTCATCACATCCTTGGGCTCTTCGACCACGCAGATCACCGAACGGTCGCGTCTCGGGTCGGCGCATACTGGGCAGGGGCTGGATTCGCACACGTTGCCGCAAATATCACAGAAGCGGATCTTGGCCTTGACCTCTTCGATGGCCTCGGCCAAATCGCGCGCTTCATCTTCGGGCGCGGACAGCATGTAGAAGGCGATACGCTGCGCGCCCTTCGGCCCGATGCCGGGCAGCCGCCCGAAAGCGTCGATCAGTCGTTGTATTGCGCCGTCATAAGCAAGTGCCATGGGTATTCCTCGTTATTCGTCCTCATTATTCATCCGAGTGCTTCTTGGCAGGCTGGATGTTCTTGGGGTTCTTCGGATCATCTGCCGCGAATTGCTCGACTTTTTTGACCTCGAATAGCTTTTTCAGATCGTCGAGATTCATGGCCGTCGCCTCGCCGAGCGGCTGGTCGCTCATCGAGTATTCGTCATCCTCGGCCGCGACTTGCGGTTGTGGTTTCGGCTGGGGCTGGGGCTGGCTATTCCACGGGTCGGCATTCGGGGTCGGCTGTGCGGGTTGCGGTTGATTCCACGGGTCACCGTGCGGGGTGGCCTGCGGAGCCGATTGTGGAACTGCCTGCGGTTGATTCCACGGGTCATCGCCGGCAGCCGGCTGCGGAACCGATTGGGGCTGGTTCCACGGGTCATCGCCCGACATATTGCCCGACACTGTCTGAGGAACCGAAGAAGCCGGAGTCTGGGACTGAGGCTGATTCCACGGGTCGTCTCCTGGCTGCGGAGCCGCCTGAGCATGGTTCCCCTGCGGTTGATTCCACGGATCATCGTGAGGAGACTGCTGATATGGCTGGTTCCACGGGTCGGCTTCGGCCGGTTGCGACGCCGGTGAGACCGCGGCCTGAGACTGCGTCTGATTCCATGGATCGTCGCTCGCGCCGGCAACTGCCGTAACGGAAGATGCGGTGGCTGGCTGCCCAGTGGACTGTCCAGTGGGTCCAGCGGACGCAACGGACGCAGTGGGTGCAACAGGAGCAGCCGGAGCGGCCCACGGATCAACACCGTCACTGATGTCCGGAACCGCAACATGCTTCTTGTGATGCTCTTCGGGCGCAGGCGTAGCAGCGGGCTCGTTAGGTGCGAACCCGTCTGCAGATTGCGGCGAAGCGTTGCTTACGGCCGGCTTGGCCCAAGGGTCATCGTCACTCCAGTTCTTCGCCGCCGTGGATGCACTGGATTGGCCGGCTCGATGGCTGTCGTCCGTATCCTCGGCTCGGCCTGTTGCAGTCGGCTTCGGAGCTTTCGGCTCGCTCCCCATATGAATGCCCAGGCCCGCGCCCAAACTCGACGCGGCCAATCCAGCCTTGGCCATGGCAATCTGCTGCTTGACCTTGGCCAATTGCTCCGGGCTCATACGTTTGACGGATTCGACTCGCTCGCCATTCGCCGCGACCGCAGAAGGTGCAATAACCGCATTGGCGCCGAACTCGTTGCGCACGGCATCCATCACCACGGCCGCCGCCTTCTTACCGCTGTTATCCACGGCCAAGGCGAAAGCGTGCTGGCTCAGCGACTTGTCGAACGTCATCGACAAGCAAGGCAGACCCTTACGGTTGGGGCCGAATTTTACGGTCGGCACCTTGTCTCGTGACACATATTCACGAATGGTTTCCGGCAAAGCGGCGACGGCTGCATCCCACTTCTCGTCGATGGACCGATTATCCGATGCCGCAGGCGAGGTCACCGGTTGAGCCGGGACGGCCGGCGACGCGGCGGGCGCGCCCCACCCGGCACCGGCAGCAGCAGTTGCTACAACAGGTTGCACAGACGGAGAGTCCGCGGGTCGGTCGCTGACCGGGCCGTTGCCTCCAACAGATTCATGGGAAGCGGTGCTCTGAGGCGCGGCTGCTTGCTGGTTGCGTGCAGCACCGGAGAATCCGCCATGTGAGGCTCCGGCAAACCCGCCCCGCGATGCGCCGGCAAAACCACTGGCACCCGTACCGGAAGCGGCTGACGTAGTCGAAGTCGAAGAAGCAGCCGCAGGCGGCATACCAGAAGAAGCTGGCGCGGGAGCGGCTGTTGCAAAGCCTGATTCACTGCCGGCCAACAATCGCGCGGCCAGCAGTTCCAAGCGCATACGCGGAGAAATGGCTCCGGTCATGGCACCCAACGTAGTGTTGATGATGTCTGCCATTGCGGTCAGTGCGCCCAGTCCCAGCGCCTTGGCTTGGCGGTGCAGATCGTCCATATCCTCGGCCTCAGCCGTGTCGGACAGCACGGATTCCGCACGGTCCCCGGCCAACGTAAGCACCAGCAGATCACGCACACGAGCCAGCAGGTCTTCGACGAATCGTCTCGGATCGAATCCGCCGACCACGACTTTCTGGATAACGCCGTACAGGGCTTCGCCGTTGTGATTGATTACCGCATCCACTGCCTCACCGATCAGCGCCTCCGGCGTGAAGCCGAGCAGGGCTACAGCGGCATCATGGGTGATAACGCCTTCGACCGAACCAACCATCAGCTGGTCAAGCACAGACAGGGTATCTCGCATGGAGCCGCCACCGGCGCGCATCGCCAGTTTCAGCACACCGGGCTCGGGCTTGATGCCTTCCTTGTCGCAAATCGTCTCCAGGTAGGGACCCATGACTTCCTGCGGCACCAGACGGAACGGATAGTGGTGGGTGCGCGAACGGATGGTGCCGATCACCTTGTCTGGTTCGGTGGTGGCGAAGATGAACATCACATGTTCAGGCGGCTCTTCAACGATTTTAAGCAGCGCATTGAAGCCCTGCTGCGTGACCATATGGGCCTCATCGAGAATGAAAATCTTATAGCGGTCGCGCGCAGGGGCGAAACCAGCGCGTTCTCGCAATTCTCGAGCATCATCCACACCGTTGTGCGAGGCCGCATCGATTTCGACCACGTCGATGGAACCCGGACCGCCGGTGGCCAGGTCCTTGCAGCTTTCGCATTCGCCGCAGGGGTGGGAAGTCGGCCCTTTGGCACAGTTGACGCAACGGGCCAGGATACGCGCGGAGCTGGTTTTACCGCATCCTCGCGGCCCTGAGAACAGATAGGCATGCGTAAGCTTGCCTTCGTCCAAGGCGCGCATCAGCGGGACCGTGACTTGGTCCTGGCCGATGACCCCTTCGAAGGTGTCCGGACGATAGCGACGATACAGTGCAAGTGCCATAGCTACTAACCTACCTTTGCCCTCAGAATTAACCGATAAAAAGTCAAGATAAACCGGGCTCATAGCTGCCGAATCGGGAAAACTCTTTATATTCCAACGACATTCATCTGACAACGGTTACCGCATTTTTATTGTTATTAACCGCTTTCTTTGTATTAACATAGTGTCAATAACGGTTGTAGTCAGGAGGTACCCATGAGCGATATCCTCGACGAGAAACGCCCCACCCGTGGCGATGCCCGGCGCGACGCCATCGTGCAAGCCGCGCGCAAGGTGTGTCTGGAAAAAGGCTTCTCCAAAATCACCGTTTCCGACATCGCAAGCGAAGTCGGTATGACGCGTTCGCTGTTCTACCACTACTTCGAAGACAAGGAAGCCGTAGCCGACGCAGTACTCGATGACGTCATCGACGAAATCCTCACCACGTTGAAGCAGTGGAACCAAGCGCGCGAAACAGGCAACGTGAACAAGGCATTAGACGACATCGTGCATGTGCTCCGTTCCCTAATCGCCGACGAGAGCCCCTTCTCAAACCGTATGATCCAAGATGGCAACGCCGAACTGTATATCAAGTTCATTGACCGCGCGGCGGACCGTATTGCCGACTACATTGCCCAGACCACCGTACGTGATTTCGAGCAGATGCATGGTCTGCCAATCACCAACGTCCATGAGACATTCTTCACGCTAATCGTGGGGCTTATCTCGCTGGTTCGCTCGCATCCGAACATCAGCGACCGAACCATCAAAGAGGTCATGGCGCAGACGCTGCATATCGAAAGCTATGTCGTCTGAGGTCTGACGGCCATTGGCTCTGGTACCGCTCTCCCGCACTCCCCTCAGTCCGCTTCGCGGCCAGCTCGTCCGCAATTGCGGACAGCCTACGGCTGACTTTCTTCTGGTTCGACTATCGTCGAACCCTCGCCTACAAACATCCCACTGGGCTGCTTGCTTTACGGCTCAGCCTAATGAGGGGAGCCAATATAATCAGGTCAGGCGAACTGGCCGGTTACGGGGTCGCGACCGTCTCGGGCGATGGCGTCGAGCACTTCCTGTCGGGAGTCCACCTCACGGGCGGCTACGGCCGGCGGTACCAGCACGCGTAGCGCGCAGTCCTCGGCCACTACCCTGAATGGCAGATGCCCGATGTATTCGCCGTCCGCCATCAGCACCGGTGGCTCGTCGCCTTCTGCGGCTCGCGTGACTTCGATCTCGCGTATGCGCTTCCACCCGAACACCTTTGAGGCGAGCAGCTTGCTGTTATAGGCGTTCGAGATGGCCACCGCACATTCGCCGAAGTTCGGCACATGATTCATCCACACCAGGTCCAACAGCCCGTCGGAGAAGCAGGAGTACGGTGAGACCTCGATGCCGCCACCGATATGACGCGAATTCGCAATCGTCAGCAACGGCGTGATGATGTCTCGTTCATCCGTGGTACCGTCCGCCAGCGTGGCCTTGACGTGGTACCCATAACGCTTCATATGCGTCAGCTCCACCAGCACCGCCGCAAAGTAGCGCATGGTGCCGGTCGGCAGATGCGAATGATTCGCACGGTCGTTGATGCTCGCGTCAAGACCACAGGACAGCATGCCCGCATAGTACCGGTCAATCGGATGCTCGGCGGACTTGCTCTCCTGGTACTCGTACTCCTCGCCAGTGGAGGGATCCACGGCATAGCCGCCGTCCAAAGAGGTCACGCGTCCCATGTCCACATCGATGTGTGATCCGCGCACGATAGCACCGACGATACCTTCCACTGCGGTTTCGATACGGTTGACCGGCAGCTTCAGTCCTCGTGCGAAATCGTTGCCCGACCCCGTGGCCACGATGCCCAACGGCTTGCCACTGCAGCCCACGGCGTTCGCTCCAAGTGCGATCATGCCGTCGCCACCGACCACTACGAGATAGTCGTACTCGTGCGCGCGTTCACGCGCCTGGTTCAGGGAATCGTCGAAACTCGTGCCGGTGATGTCGATGACGTCGAAGTTATGGGCACGGCCGGCTTCCTCCAGCAGACCCAATACCTGCGCGTCCACCTTAGCGCCACGGCCTTTATCGGAAGTGGGGTTGCCCACCATGGCCACCACGCGACGGCGCTCGTTGCGTTCACTCTCGCTCATGCTCTCACCTTAGCCAAAGGCCCAGAAGCCCGCCAGAGTATCGGTGCTTTACGGTCCATTATTGTGATAATTGTCTCCTTCCGTACAACTCACCGGTCCGGCCCGAGCCATCCGCTCCACGGATGATGCCACCAGGACCATGGTTTCCACCTTGATGGTTACCAACACGTCTTCATCCCGCACGGAGCAGGAGCCCAAAACTACACCATTCGCTTCAGCCATGTTGGCGGCGAGCGCACATGGATCACCGATATCCGCATGCCACAGCGCATACGCGGCGTCAAAGGCGATAAGGTCGGCGAGGGAACGCGCTCGGTTCTGGCAGATCATGAGGTTGCCCACACTTGCCGCCACCGCGAGCGCAATGCCCACCACCATAACCAGCATGGCTCCGGCCATCGTGCCCGATCCCTCCTCATAACGCATTCCCTGCACCGCAGTTCCTTTCTGTTGCGGCCGCCCAGCCAGCCGACCAGTTATTGGCTTATCGCCGTAGCGTTGCCGGTAACCCGCGTTGGAGTGACATCCAGCGGACCAGGCAATACCGAACATTCGACCATCACACTCGTCGATTGGCCGTCGTGGGCAATGATGACGCGAGGCTCTCCCCCGGCAACGTCCGCAGCTATGCTGCGCGAGGATGATTCGTCACCGGTAACCACAAACTCGCGTGCAGCCGCTGCCGCGGCACTTTGACAGTCCATGGAAACGATGACCACACGTCCTATTGCCAATATCAGCCCGGCGATGGCGATAACGCTGGGCAATACGATCGCGAATTCGGCGGTGGCCGACCCCGTGCATAGGTCTGGCGGCAGTCTGGCGAGCCGCCACCGGCATGTCATGGTCTTCATGGCTGTCACCCGACTTTCAGAGCCTGTTTGATGATGTTGGTCAGCAACGTCTTGATGGCATCCGACTTCAGGATGGCGACCAGCACCGCCGCAAAGCCTGTAGCCGCAACGAGTACGACTGCGTATTCCGCAGTGGCCGCGCCTTCTTCGGGCTCAGCCATGAGGGTGCGGATGCGTGCGTCCATGAGGCATAGCCGTTCTTTCGCCTTGGCGTTCAGCGTGGCCACACGAGCCTTGCTGTGCGCAAAGATGCCGGCCTGCCCGTCGACGATGACGGGGATAGGGGTATTCATTGGCGTTCCTTTCGGTAAGGAGGGGAAGCTGCGCAGTGGCTTCGCACCTTCCCCATGCGTGTGTGAGTGGTTGGCCCCCGCGCCGGGTTGACGCGGGGTGCATACCACTGTGGACTATCAACGCTTCATGCACCAGGAAAAACGGGGTATGTGGTTCTAGCTTGCCGAGTTATCCACA
>CDZT01025214.1_pt1 | contig 11260 bp, 8 predicted proteins | sample 557531 | NCBI WGS metagenome assembly CDZT01 (sample SAMEA3182066, study PRJEB8094) | gut metagenome | biome: human; feature: gut; material: Stool; isolation source: human stools | place: Canada | collected 2013-03-05
CAGCCGAACCGGTCGTTCGGGCCGCTCACTCCACAGTCACCGACTTGGCCAGATTGCGCGGCTGGTCGACGTTGCGGCCCTTGTTGACGGCCACGTAGTAGGCCAGCAGCTGCAACGGCACCGACGTAAGGATCGGCGAAAGGCATTCGCATACCTCCGGAATCTCGATCACGTAGTCGGCGATCTTCGCCGCCACCTCGTCGCCGCGCGTGACGAGGGCGATGATGCGGCCGTTGCGTGCCTTGATCTGCTGGATGTTGCTCACCGTCTTGTCGTAGATCTTGTCGCGCGGAGCGATCACCACCGTGGGCATGTCGTCGTCGATCAGGGCGATCGTACCGTGCTTCATCTCGGCAGCGGGACACCCCTCGGCATGGATATACGAAATCTCTTTGAGTTTGAGCGCCCCTTCGAGTGCGGCCGGGTAATTGTAACCGCGCCCCAGATAGAGGAAATTCTTGGCGTAGGTGAATATTTTGGAGAGGTCTTTCACCCGCGTGTCGAGTTCGAGCACCTCCTGCAACAGCTCCGGCAACCGGTGCAGGTCGCGCGTGACCCGTTCGAACGCCTCATCGGCGATCGTGCCCTTCATGCGGCCGAGCATCAGCGCCATCATCGCCAGCACGGTCACCTGTCCGGTGAAGGCCTTGGTCGAGGCGACGCCGATTTCGGGTCCGACGTGGATGTAACACCCCGAATCGGTGGCGCGCGGAATCGACGAACCGATGACGTTGCAGATACCGAAGACGAAGGCGCCCTGCTCCTTGGCCAGTTCCAGTGCGGCGAGCGTGTCGGCCGTCTCGCCCGACTGCGACATGGCGATCAGCACGTCCTTGTCGCTCACGACCGGATTGCGGTAGCGGAATTCGCTGGCGTACTCCACCTCGACCGGTATGCGGCACATGTCCTCGAAGAGATGTTTGCCGATCAGCGCGGCGTGCCACGACGTGCCGCACGCCACGATGAGGATGCGGTGGGCGTCGAGGAAGCGCTCCTTGTTGTCGAGTACGCCCGACAGCACGACGTGCTTGCCGTCGGCGCTCACGCGGCCGCGGATGCAGTCGCGCAGCGTGCGGGGCTGCTCGAAGATCTCTTTGAGCATGAAGTGGGGATAGCCCCCCTTTTCCAGCTCCGAGATGCTCATCCGGAGTTTCTGGATGTTGACCTTCGACTCCTTGTTGTCCATGTTGAAGACGTGGAGCGACTCGCCCCGGTTGATGACGGCGATCTCGTCGTCGTTGAGATAGACCACGCGGTTCGTGTATTCGACGATCGGCGTTGCGTCCGACGCGATGAAATACTCGCCGTCGCCTACGCCGATCACCAACGGGCTGCTCTTGCGCGCCACGACGATCTGGTTGGGATTGCGGCGGTCGATCACCGCGATGGCATAAGCGCCGACGATCTGGTGGCACGCCTCGCGCACCGCTTCGAAGAGCGTGCAGCCCGTGTCGGTACGGATGTAGTCGATCAGCTGGACGACCACCTCCGTATCGGTCTCGCTGCGGAACGCGTAGCCGTGCTGTTCGAGCGCCTTCTTGACCACCGTATAGTTCTCGATCGTCCCGTTGTGCACGATGGCCAGATCGCCCGACTGCGAAGCGTGGGGATGGGCGTTCGTGTCGTTAGGTTCGCCGTGCGTCGCCCAGCGCGTGTGAGCGATACCGACCGTGCCGCTGCGGTCTTTCGACTCGGCGAAATGTTCCAGCGCCGCGACCTTTCCTTTGGCCTTATAGATGTTGAGTTTTCCTTCGTCCGAAATCATGGCTACGCCCGAAGAGTCGTAACCCCGATATTCCAGCCTGTGAAGTCCTTTGATCAGTACGGGATAAGCCTCCTTGCTCCCGATATATCCGACGATACCGCACATAAATGATAAGTTCTGTTTTTAGTGAATCCGATGACTGCGTTTCCGGCCGAACCGAATGCCGTGCGAACCGGACAAGCGCCGCAAAGATACGGATAAGCGAGGGCAATGTCAAATTTATTTGAACATTGCCGAGCGGGAGTATCTTCGGCGGGCCAAAGATACGAAAAGTCGAGTGCAGAAGCAAACACCAGCTTGATTGTGCCGAGACGGAGTATCTAAGGCGCAAGCCGAAGATAGAAAAACGGTACCGAAAATTTACGGATGACCGGAAATTTTTCGTTATTTTTGTCCTCGCATTCGATTCTTAAAACAAAAATTACGATGAAAAAAGAGTGGAACGATGTCCGGGAATTTCACGAGAAATTCGGTCATCCCGTCGCCCCGCAGCCGCGTATGGTGGAGCGCGGACGCGCCCTGAGCCGCGGGAAGTGGATGAATGAAGAGGTGGCCGAATTTCTTGTAGCACAGGATATTTACGAACAGGCCGACGCCATGATCGATCTGATCTATTTCGCATTGGGTACGCTGGTGGAGATGGGGCTCGAAGCCGACGAGTTGTTCGACATCGTGCAGAAGGCCAACATGGCCAAACTGTGGCCCGACGGCAAACCGCACTACAACCCCAAGGACGGCAAGGTCATCAAGCCCGACGGGTGGGAAGATCCCGCCCCGAAAATCAAGGCCTATATCGATGCGGTCATCGCCCGCAAGGCGCAGAAATAACGCATCCGAATCCCGAACGCCGGGCGATGCCCGGCGTTTTTGTTGCGAGGAAAGGGGTGTCGGGGTTTCGGATTTTCCGGCTTAATCCAATGGATACCGCTCAGACAGGCGGCGCCTCGGCAAAATGCAAACAAGTTTGCTTTTGCACTCGGCTTGCACTATCTTTGTCCGCATGGAGATCAAACGCGCCACTTTCAAATGCAGCTCGCAGCAATTGTCGCAGATTCCGCGCGACACATTGCCCGACATCGCCTTCATCGGGCGGAGCAACGTCGGCAAGTCGTCGCTCATCAACCTGCTCACCGGCCACGGTTCGCTGGCCAAAGTATCGGGAACGCCGGGTAAGACACGGCTCATCAACCATTTCCTGATCGACGACCGCTGGTATCTGGTCGACCTGCCGGGCTACGGCTACGCCCGCGTCTCGAAGAGCGAACGGGGCGAATTCTCGAAACTCATCACCGACTACGTGTTCCGGTCGGAGAAGATGCACTTCCTCTTCGTGCTGGTCGACTCGCGGCTCGAACCGCAGGCGATCGATCTGCGGTTCATCCGGCTGCTGGGCGAACACGGCATTCCGTTCGGCATCGTCTTCACCAAGACGGACAAGCTCTCGCGCAACCAGCTCGAAAGCAGTGCCGCCCGCTATAAAAAGCAACTGCTGACCGAGTGGGAGGAGCTGCCGCCGCTCTTCTTCGCTTCGAGCGCCAAACGCACGGGGCGCGAGGAGATTCTCGCCTTCATCGACAAATGTTTGAAGGATTCTTAAAAAAAAGCGGGAATCGTTTGCCGCCTTTTCGCAGGATGCTTATATTTGCACCGTCAAATCCCTTCAAACTGTTATGGCCATTCATAAAATCAAGTTCTTTGCCGGCCGCGGTTCCCGCTACCTGGCAGAGAAAATCGTAGCCAGCTACGGCACGAAACTCGGAGAGTCCGAGGTACTGAATTTCAGCGACGGCGAGTTTCAGCCCTGTTTCCTGGAATCGATCCGCGGATGCACGGTCTTCGTCATCCAGTCGACGTTCCCTCCGACGGACAATCTGATGGAACTGCTCATGATGATCGATGCGGCCAAACGCGCTTCGGCGCATCAGGTGATCGCCGTGATGCCCTATTTCGGCTGGGCACGCCAGGACCGCAAGGACCGTCCCCGCGTGCCGATCGGTGCCAAGCTGGTGGCCAACCTGCTCGTCGCGGCCGGTGTCGACCGCATCATGACGATGGACCTGCACGCCGATCAGATTCAGGGATTTTTCGACGTCCCCGTCGATGCGCTCTATGCCAGCGGCATCTTCGTTCCCTACATCCAGAGCCTCAATATCGAAGACCTGTCGATCGCTGCGCCCGACATGGGCGGAGCCAAGCGCGCCAACACCTATGCCAAATACCTTCATACGCCGATCATCATTTCGCACAAGGAGCGTGCGAAGGCCAACGTCGTAGGTAAGATGACGGCCATCGGCGACGTCGAGGGGCGCAACATCATCATCGTCGACGACATGATCGACACGGCCGGCACGATCTGCATGGCCGCCGACATGCTCATGAAGAAGGGGGCCAAGAGCGTCCGCGCCGCCATTACCCACCCCGTGCTGTCGGGCAGCGCCTACGACAAGATCAACGACAGTGCACTTCAAGAAGTGATCGTCACCGACACCATTCCGCTGCGCGAGGGCGAAGACCTCCGCAAGTTTACCGTCCTGTCGGTGGCCGACATCTTCGCCGACGTGGTCGAGCGGGTACACAACTACAAGGAGATCTCTTCGATCTTCTTCAAATAGCCGATCCTCCACGACCGGCAGAACCGGCACGCCGCACAATATGTACGGCGTGCCGGTTTTTCATTCCGCAGGCTGCCTGTCCGACGAACTCCGCCGCACGGCCGGAGGCATCAGCCATCGGTCCGGAAACAGCGATTCCTCCCGACGAAAACGATCCGCGGATGTTCCGCTCAAAAGAAAGGCACACTGCTGTACCCGACGAATACATCTTTTTATTATCTTTGTTCGTCAGCAAAACAGCGAGAAACAAAACGAACAAAATTACAATCGCGCACAAAAATGAAACACACCACACTTTTCCGCAGCATCCTGCCGCTCTGCATCGCAGGAACGGCGCTGTTCTTCGCAGCCTGCGACGACAACGAAGAGACGGAGGAGATCGGCTCGCTCCTCTTCGAGAGCAAAAACGTAACGCTGGCACTCGACGAAACGGTGCAGCTCCGTGTCCGCCTATACCGGCCCGGTTCGACCGAAAATACATGGTACGACACGACCGCCAACCCCTACAACCTGCAATGGAGCAGCGGCGATCCCTCCGTCGCCAGCGTCGACGCACAGGGACGCCTCACGGGACACGCCATCGGATCGACGGTGATCCGCTGCGCGATGCCCGACAACAGCGTCCACGCCACGACGCGCGTCACCGTGCACGACGGAACCGGCGAATCGCTGGCTGCCGAACTATCCCGGCCTTTCGACGACGCGCTCGTATACAGCCGGTCGGTCTACCTGCAACGCAACACCATCATGCAGAGTTTCGACGTCGAGACCGACGGCACGCTCTGGTATCTCCAATTAGGCGGCAACGACCCCGAACTGCTCTACGTCTTACGCGGCGCCCCCAACGAATCGCCCAAAGACTACATGATGCTGCGCTGGTTCGGTCACGGCACCAATTTCGCAGTCGAGGAACAGGGCACGGAACGTTACATCTGGATCGGCAGCAACGGCAACAAACTCTCCGACGGCTCTTACAGCCAGAGCAACACCGTCTCCCGACTGAAATACTCCCCTGACAAAAACCGAAAGCTCGATCTGTGCGGCGGCGACACCTTCTTCATCAAGGACAAGTGGAACGTTCATCCGGCTATCGACACGGACAACGACATCCTCTGCATCACCGCTTCGACGACCGGCGTCCGCGATTTTATCTTCTACCGGCTGAGCGACGCATTGGCGACACCCCTGAGCAAAGTGACGCTACGCACCCAGACATACGGCGGCGAGGATGCCGATTCCCCGCAGAAAACCGAGACTCGCACCATCGAGGCGCACGACCTCACATCGATCGCACCGCTCGGTTCGTTCACGATATCGGTACCGGGCAAAGACAATCTGAGTCAATACGATTTCCAGGGATTCGACGTACAGGACGGTCTGCTCTATTTCTACGAAGGCGAAGCCGCCGGAAAACAGCCCAAGTCGATCGCATTCGTCACGGTGCTCGATATATCAGGCAACATCGTCGTTCCCCGCACGCAGGTCGGAGCGATCAACGACGTGAACGCGCTGGTGGAGGCGGGCATTTGCAGCAGCGACTCCAACGGATACATCGAGGCCGAAGGCATCAAGATGAAGCACGACCGGCTCTACATCGGATTCGCCACGCACGGCCCCGGAGCCAAACGCTGGGCCAACGTTTTCCGCTACTGATCCGCATACGGCGGAGAGGCGGCGGCGCCTCTCCGCCGATAAAGCCGCTCGGGATTCGGAAATGCGAATCCCGAGCGGCTTTTTCCGATCGACGCACGTTTCGGCTACCGACCGTTCCCGCGCATTCTCCGTCAGGCGATCCGCTCCACCAGTATGCGCGGGTCCTGCTGCAACAACTCGACGAAAGCATCGCCCTTGCGGCTCTTGCGCGCCTGCAACAACAAATTGGCCCGATAGATGATCCCCGACGCGGTACGCTCGCTCTCCAACTCATAAGAGACGATGCCGTAACCGCGCGTCCGCAACAGTTCCAGCGCCTCCTGAATCGCCTCGCGCTCCACGGCAGAGAAGACGAGCGCCGTACGGTGCGCCCCCAACCCGCCGAAGATCAGGTTGAGCACCTCCAACCCCACGAGCGTCAGCACCGTGGCCGCCGCCGCGACGCCGTACATCCCCGCCCCCGTAGCCATGCCTACGCCGGCGATGGCCCACAGACTCGCCGCCGTGGTCAGGCCGCGCACGATCTGGCGGTGGAAGATGATCGCGCCGGCCCCGATGAAACCGATGCCGCTGACGACCTGCGCCGCCACGCGGCTCGGATCGAGCCGCAATCCGTCATGATACGCGAGGAACTCCTCGAAGCCCCACTGCGACACGATCATGAAGAGCGCACTGCCCAGCGAAACGAGAAAGTGGGTGCGGAATCCCGCCTCCTTGACGCGCCACTCGCGCTCGATGCCGACCACCGTACCCAACAGGCCGGCCACCACCAGCCGAAAGATAAAAACCCAAGTCATAACCTAATCCTATAAGATGGTTCCGGCCTGCGGCCGGAACGCTATTCCTTCTTCTCGAATATGACGCCTACGACGTAATAGTGCGGCGACAATCCGACCAGTTCGTCCGTCAACGCGGGATCGATTTCGGAAACGCCGCAACTGCGCACGACACCCGCCTTCGGATCGTACCAGCCCGAACTGTAAAACACCAACGGAATCTCTTCGCTTCCGGCTTCGACCGCCGAGAGCTTGAACGGCCGCAAGCTGTAAAAATAGCGAGGTTCGCCGCCGCCCCGCTGTCGCGTAATTCGAGCGGCAGACTGAACCGCATCATTCCGGGGATATGCACCGTCAGCAGCTTCGTCGAATCGTTCTTCTGCGAAAAAATCAGCGTCAGCGAACGTCCCCGCACATACTCGGTCGTCGTTTCGGGCAGGTGGAGCTCCTTCCTGAACCCCCTTCGCACCTCTTCGGGCATTCGTGTCAACTGCTGCCGCGTACCGCCTGCACGCACGGTATACAACCGTTCGGTTCCCGTGCTGTCCGCCTCGTCGAGATAGACGGCCACATCGTAGTTCTCACGTGTGAAATCGCTGAAATCGAAGCGCAGCACATCGACGCCCAACGCCCCGAGCGCCGCCACGACATCCTCCTGCTGCACCTCGGCCGGGCGCACGCGCAACTGCTCCTGTGCCGAAACCGTGCCGAAACACAGGCAGACGGCAACGGCAATCCTCATCGTTTTTCCTTTCATGATTGACGGCGTCTGATATGAAGGACAAGATAAGAAAAGCCGCTGACAAAAGCAAATCTTATTTGCAGTTCGCCGAGGCTGAGGATCCGAAGCGATGCCGAAATACGAAAAGACGCATGCAAAAGCGAACTTCGGTTTGCTCTTGAAAATGAAGAATCAAACATTCCGTCATCCGGAAGAAGAACCTGAAAGAATTCCGACGTGAGGATCGATTGCCGGAGTATTTGCGGGCCGAAGACTGCGAAGTACACCCTTATAGCGGGTCTCCGCGGCGCACTCTTCGACCCGTGCGACACAACGTATCGCCCGCGAAATCGGGCACCCGCACCCCGCGATAGCGATCGCAGCGGAAAGGCCCGACCGGCGGCGTGCCGTAAAAAAACGGCGCCGAGCGAAGAATCTCCGAAATAATTCGTATCTTTGCACGCTATGTTCAACTAAATTACTTTTACGACAATGCCAAAAATGAAAACTAATGCCGCTGCAAAGAAGCGTTTTACTTTCACCGGCACAGGTAAGATCAAGCGCAAACACGCTTATCACAGTCACATCCTGACCAAAAAGACGACGAAACAAAAGCGCAACCTCTGCTATTCGGGCACGGTTTCGCAGGCCGACGAGGCCAAGATCAAGAACCTGCTGGTGAAATAATCCGGCCGGAGTTCGCACTTTTTATTAACACGGAGCGAATCAGCCCCGAAGAACGTGAGAGAATCACGTCGCTGACAGCTCTATCAAAAACTTTTAAGTATGCCACGTTCAGTCAACGCTGTTGCGTCACGCGCAAGAAGAAAAAAGGTTTTGAAGCTTGCCAAGGGTAACTTTGGTTCAAGGGGAAATGTATGGACCGTCGCCAAAAACACGGTCGAGAAGGGTTTGCAGTATGCCTACGCACACCGCCAGCTCAAAAAGCGGACGTTCCGTTCGCTGTGGATCACGCGTATCAACGCCGCCGTCCGCGCCTACGGGATGACCTATTCGGAGTTCATCGGCAAAGTCAACGCCAAAGGTATCGCCATCAACCGCAAGGTCATGGCCGACCTGGCGATGAACGAGCCGAAAGCATTCGAGGCAATCGTAAAAGCAGTTAAATAGCCGGTCGGCGGCATCCGCAGGCGCTGCCGCCGGATGTCGGGATCGTGCGGTCGGGTTGCAGTCCGGTTCGTCCGGAGCAGCCGAACCGCGACATCGAGCGGGGTTTCGGTCGTTTGGCCGACACCCCGCTCAATCTTTTCCGCCCGAAATCCGAACGAAGCGACAAGGTGTGCCGAATGTTTCCCGACCGAAGGCAAGCGTACCGACACAACCGGTAACGAACTTTCGCCACTGCTTTTCCGACCGCTTGCAAACGCTCCTGCCCTTATTCTCGATTTTCATCCGCCTGCAAGCGGGATTCCATTCACTCCGTAATGATCTTCACTGTACGAACGATTTTCCCCGTCTGCGTGATGCCCTCGATCGTAATGTCGTAATCGGCCGGTGCGTCGGAGGTGTAGAACTCGACGGTGGCCTGTCCCGTATCGTCGAGCTTGACGGTCGGATTCCAGTAGAGCGTTGTGCGGTAGTCGGGAACCATCGAACGGCGGGCCTTCTCCGTCGCGTATGCCGGTGCGTAGAACTCCGCAGGCGTTTGGTAACCCAAAGGAGAGGCGAATTCCACATCGCGGGCGGGAAGCGTGCGGGTCGCATCATCCAATTCTTTCCCCTTTTTCGTCGTAATCGAGATAATACCAGCCTGTTTCCAATGAGACACACCCCATAATACCATATTGCCGCCTTCGATTAAATCGATCCGTGAGACGATTTCAAGAGGATAGTATAAAATATCCGGGACATTATCGAAATCGTCGATATATTGGATTTGTCTCTTGTTGCCTCCTGTACTTTGTTGTGCTGAATTGGTATTCGAGTAATTCATTCCGGTAAAGTCGATCCATCCCCCCGGATCAGGAATCGGAGGGAGACGTGTTTGCGTTTTATGATTCCTGCCCATTCCGGTTGACCGAAAGGCTCGCACTGGGTTCATCTCTCCTACGGTTTCCTCCAATCTTCCGTCGACCATGAATCCGGGGCGGTATCCTCGATATGACACTTGCCGTCCTACTACGGACATTCCCGGCATCCTTGCGATGAAGTCGAGAATGGTTCCGGCCCCCGATTCCTTGATCTGCTCGGCCGTCCACGTGCGTGCGGCCAGCCGATGCTCGGGCCGTGTGGATTCGAGGCGTTTGTGATGCGTGACATACACCGTGTCGATGAGGATGTTCCGCATGTCGGTCTGCCCGCGCTGCTCGATGTAGTACCGTGCCTGTGCAATGTAGGGCTTCTTCTGCTCCTGCGCAGGCACGCGGGGCAGCGTTCCCACCTCGGGGAACGAATCGCGCGCGACCTTCACCGTCGCCTCCGGCATCGACCCCCGCACCGCTGCGGGCCGCAGCACGTAGAGCGTGCTGTCGGGGAAGTCGAAGCCGTTGAGCGCGAACGCTCCGGTGTCGTCGACGGCGCATTTTGTCACATAATGCAGCGAGGGTACGATCATCCGCATCTCGTAACGGCTCAGTTTCTTCCTGCGGTTCCACAGCCCGCTTTTGCTGATGCGTCCGGTGATTTCCTGGCCGACTTCCAACGGATACTGCGGTTCCACGTACTCCTTTTTCATCAGCTCCGGCACGTCGTAGCGCCGCCATCCCTGCGTGAGCAGCAGTGCGTCGAGCGCCGCGACCCGTACGGCGTCCCGCCCCTCGAAGTACCAGTCGGGCGTCTCGATCGTACCCCGCAGTTCGGAGGTGAGCAGCAGCGTCGAATAGATGCTGCCCGACGTCGCCGCAGGCACCGCCGCGCGATCCGTCACCGCAATCGAGAAATCGCCCGCGGCAGGACCTCCGTCGGGATCGGTCGCCGTGACGGCGAGCGTGACCTTCGTACGCTGTTTCAACGTACCTTGAACCTGCATGTCGGTCGTCGCAAGTTCTTCGCCTCTGTTGAAGACCAGACGCTCGGAGAGCGCATTGCCCGCCTTGTCCAGCAACAGGATTTGGAGAATACCGCCCGGCAGGTCGCTGCGGCGGAAGATCAGCGAGGCGTAGTCGTAGTTCCACGGTTTATGGTAGCAGATGTTTCCGCGGCAGTGCACCAGCAGTTTCAGCCCTTTGGGCAGCGGCCGTCCGGAGATGGGCAGCACCGTGAAATTCTCCTCCGTTTGCAGGATTTTCAGGACGCAGGCCGTGTTCCGCGATGCGGGCAAGTCGAAACGTTCGGTCTTTCCGCCCGCCATCGTGCATTCGGCGTAGTAGCGTTCGCCCGTGTGGGCCGTGAAGCGCAGACAGCCCATGCCGCCGTGAAGCGTGCGAAGCGTGTCGACTGTCTCGTCGCGGTCGTTCTTCAACACGCCCGCGACCTCGACCGACCCGCCGTCGTCTCCCAGTGCCTTGAAGGCCACGCAGCAGTCGTAGCCGTCGATCAGGTAGCCCCCTTCGGGGAAGAACGAGACGTCGAAGTCCGAGACTTTGCGCACCGAGGTGTTGCGCTGCGTCCTGCGGCTCTCCTGATAGGGCCAGATCGTAAGCGGCTTCTTGAAGAAATAGTCGGGCCCTTGGTTGCGCATGTAGAGCGTATAGGCCGTAAGCGAGTAGTCCCCGAAGCGTTCCAGTGACTGCGTGGGAAGGTAGCCGCTGTACACGCTGTCGCGCGACAGGAG
>CDZT01043157.1_pt1 | contig 11227 bp, 10 predicted proteins | sample 557531 | NCBI WGS metagenome assembly CDZT01 (sample SAMEA3182066, study PRJEB8094) | gut metagenome | biome: human; feature: gut; material: Stool; isolation source: human stools | place: Canada | collected 2013-03-05
CCCCGCCACAATCATCATCAGCGCACCGAAGGGATCGATATGCCGCAGAGGATTCAGCGACAGCCGGTGCTGTGCTTTGGCTGTGGGATCCCCCAGGGAATAAGCGGCGAGACCGTGGCAGGTCTCGTGAACCGTCAGGCACAGCAGCACCGCCGCTACCTGGAGCAGCAGATCGGCGAGACCGGCCCAGTCCATATTCTGTGCAAAATCTGAAAAAGAACCCAAAAGAAGGTCCTCCCTATTCTCTATATTGTCAGGCCAGAACCTTGGCACGAAGTGCGGCCATTTCCAGCTCAGAGAGTCCGGCTGCACGGAGATAGCCGGACACAGAGCCATACGCCTCGTCCAGCAGCGCCAGGCATTCGGCCATATACTTGCTTTTTGACATCCCGGCAAAGGGGACAAGATCTGGAACAGACATCCTGATCCGGCGAATGATCTCCGCCAGATAGATCTCAGATACCTGATAATCTGCCAGGATATCCTCCCGGCTCACTCCGGCCAGAGAGAGCAGCAGCGCGGCCACCATTCCGGTGCGGTCTTTTCCCGCCGTACAGTGAAAAAGCACGCCTCCGGGCGCCTCCACAATGAGGCGCAAGATCCGGCAGGCACTCTCCTTTCGATCCAGGACCTGGAAGTAGCCACGTCCCACATCTCTCTCCAGATTCGGCATTCTCTCTCCACCCAGCATGGGGGCATGAAAGTAACGAAAGTCCGTTTCTCCCGCCAACTGATCCGGCTTGCGTTTTGTCTCCTCCTCGCTGCGGAGATCAATGACGGTGGTGATATCTCGGTCCACCAGCCATTCGATGTCCTTTTCCGTCAGACCAGTTGGATTGTCCCCGCGCAGCAGTCGCTCCCAAGCGGTGACGCGGCCTCCTGCAGCCGGATATCCACCCAGGTCCCGCAGATTATTCATGTTTCCCAAGGGAATATGGCGCAGCAAATGGACCGCCTCCCAGACATTTTGGATTTTAGTATAGCAGATTTTCCCGAAAAGCACAAGGAGGAGCAGAGGCAGTCCCCTCTCCCAAATCATTCGTTGAAAAGGCCCAAAAAGGGCAGTCACCATAAAAACTGGTAACCACCCTTCAAATGAATCCATTATATTTTTTCTATGGAATACGTATCATAAAGATCCCAATATTTTTTATAGACTCTGTCCTTCTGACCGTCAAGACTCAACTGGTACATCCTAAATGTGGCCCAAAAGTCTTTGGGCTGCCACTGTTTCTTCCTGCACCCTTTTTTCATAAAAGGCTTCCAGCCCCGGCTGTGCGCCAAAATACAATATAGTTGGGGTATTATTTTGGAACAATTACAGAATTGCTGGTACTGCCGGAATACCGGAGACAAGGAATAGGGAGTAAACTTCTCCATCTCGCCAAAGACAATAGCCATCGGAAAGGATTCCCAGGCAGCCAACAAGGACGACAGGACTGATGACCGGGAATTGAATGCCTCTATATTCATCCCATTTGTCAATAGAATATGGCCAGGGCGTTATGATATGGCCAAAACACAGGTCGCATTGTCAAAAACACGGGATATTTCTGCTGAGGGAATGCGTTTCAGGATGGGGTGTCGAGGTGTAGCACCAGAGATGCTGCGAAGCATATAAAAATTTTAGATTTTGCGGAGCGGTAATGCAGCAAATAGGCATGAAATATTGCTATTCCTATGAGGAACACAATAAACGCAGCCTCTTTTTCAGGAAAAGATGGTTAGGGATCGGACTGTATGCTCGGGGCAAGCACAAAGCAGAGTATGCAAAAATGCAGGTCTTTTTTCCTAACGCAGAGCAAAACAAGCGCTCTCCATCATGGATTTCATTTGGCATAAGCAAAATGGATGACCGGCAGGATCAAGCATCACTCTCCAGGCGTCGGAAAATTGTTCCTCCGCCACCGCCGCTCCACAGCGGACGGCATGTTGAACCGCCTTTTCCAGATCATTCACGGCAAAGTCCAAATGCGCCATTTGCTGCTGCATTCCCGACCTTTCCGGCCATACGGGCGGTTCATACTCTGAGTTTTGTTGGAATGTAATACCGGGGTATCCCCCCTGCGCCGTTCCCGGCGCGCCGATACATGCATATTCCTCACTGTGAAATGGTATTTCCCATCCGAGCAGCTGCGCATAGAATTTCGCCAGTTCATAAGGGTCTTTGCAGTCCATCGTGAAGGAATACATTTTGATTTTCAGTTCGTCCTCCATCGCGGTTCTTTCCCCCCAATTAACACATTCCGGCATATCGCCTTATTGCGACACAATATGGTTTCTCAGTACGCCGATGCCCTCGATCTCCACTTCAACGGTATCGCCGGAGCACATGGGACCGATCCCGGCCGGCGTACCGGTGGACACCACATCCCCTGGCTCCAGGGTGATCCCGGCAGTGATGAAAGCCAGCATATCAGGTATCCTCGTTAGAAAAAGCGCGGTATTGGCGCTCTGGACCGTATTCCCATTCAGGCGGGTCCGGATTTTCAGCGCCGTGGGGTCCACTTCATCCGTGATCACAGGTCCCATTGGCGCAAAGCCGTCCATACACTTGCCTCTGGTCCACTGGCCATCCGCCGCCTGGATGTCCCGGGCAGTCACATCATTGAGGCAGGTAAAACCCAGAATATACCCCCAAGCGTCAGCAGCTTTCACTTCTTTGGCCCGCCTCTTGATGACAAATGCCAGCTCGCCCTCATAATCCAGGCGCCCAACAAAGGCTGGGATACAGATATCTCCTTCCGGGTCGTTGACACAATTGGGCGTTTTCATGAAGACAATCGGGGTCTCTGGAGCGGCCCCGCCCATCTCCAGGGCGTGATCGGCGTAATTTTTACCCAAGCAGACGATTTTACCCGGCGTACAGGGTGCCAGCAGGCGGCAGTCTGAGAGCGGCCACCGCTTGCCGTCATAGTACTCGGTATCCCCAGCATAGGGCGGATATTTCAATGTGTGTACGGTATCCCCGTTCAAAACGCCCCAACTGATCTTTCCCATCCTCTCCACACGTACGTACTTCATAAGAGCCCCTCCCCCAAATGTGCTGAAATCTGGCCCAGCAGGTCCGGACGGCCGGTTCCCTTTTCGGCGGAGAAGGGAATCACCTCTATATCGGCGTCAATTTCCAGCGTATCCCGGATACGCTGGAGGTTGGGCTCAATTTCACTTTTTTTAAGCTTATCCAGCTTATTGGCCACCACCACAAAAGGCTTTCCCGCCTGCTTGAACCACTCGCCCATGGTACAGTCATCCGCCGTGGGCTTGTGCCGGGCATCTACCAACATACATCCCAGGGTCATCAGGCCCGGATCGTCAAACCAGGATTGGATCAGCCTGGCCCAACGGGCCTTCTCCGCCTGTGACACCTTGGCGTATCCATACCCGGGAAGGTCCACCAGATAAAACTTGCCGTCGATCCTGAAATAATTGATGTGAGAGGTTTTTCCCGGCGCGTTACCCACCCGAGCGAAATTTTTCCGGTTCAGAATGCGGTTGATGACGGAGGACTTTCCCACATTAGAGCGGCCGGAAAAGACAATTTGAGGCAGCCCGTCCCGGGGAAAGTCCTCCTTTTTCGCCGCGGAACGGACAAATTCCGCGTTTTGTAAATGAATCATTTCCGCACTCCCGTTACTGTTTCAAATTGAGGGTGGGCTCCACCCCTTGATGCCTGCCTGCCAGCCCGTCCAGATCCGGCAGCGTCTGCACGGCCTCGAACTCCAGCGCGCTGGAGAGCACCTCGTCCACATGCTCCACCGGAATGAAATGGAGGGCGCTCCGAACCGTCTGGTCGATATCCTCCAGATCACTCAGATTGTCGGCGGGCAAAATCACCGTCCGCATACCATTGCGGAGCGCGGCCATGGTCTTTTCTCGCAAACCGCCAATCGGCAGCACCCGGCCTCGGAGCGTAATCTCCCCCGTCATGGCCACATCCTGCTTTACAGCTGAGCCGGTAAGCGCGGATACCATGGCGGTAGCGATCGTGACGCCGGCGGAAGGCCCGTCCTTGGGAACTGCTCCTTCTGGAAAGTGGACATGCAGATCTTTTGTCTTGTAGAAGTCGGCCTCAATCCCCAACTGAGCGGCACGGCTGCGAATATAGCTCAAAGCAGCGTGGGCGGATTCCTTCATGACATCCCCCAGGTTGCCGGTAAGTTCCACCTTGCCGGAGCCCGGGACTACATTTACCTCGACCTGGAGGATTTCTCCTCCCACAGAGGTCCAGGCCAGACCGTTGACCACGCCGATCTGCCGCCCCGTCTCCCGCTTTTCAGGGTGATATTTCCGTACCCCCAGATATTGGGAGACGGTATCTCCTGTTAAGGAGATACGCTTTTCATTCCCTGTCACAATGCGCATAGCCGCTTTTCGGCACAAGCTTGCCAGCTCCCGCTCTAAGACGCGCACCCCGGATTCCCGGGTATAGCCCGTAATGACCTCCCGAATGGCGTCATCCGTGAGCTTGAGCTGAGACTTCTTCAGTCCATGGCGTTTGAGCTTCTTGGGCAAAAGATGGTTTTTGACGATCTGGAGTTTTTCCTCGTCCGTATAGCTGGAGAGCTCAATGACCTCCATCCGGTCCAGCAGCGGCCTGGGAATGGTATCGGTCGTATTGGCGGTTGTGATAAACAGCACGTCGGAGAGATCGAAGGGCACTTCCAGGAAATGATCACGGAAGGTGGCATTTTGCTCTCCGTCCAGGACCTCCAACAGTGCGGAGGCCGGATCTCCGTGGATATCCGAGGCCAATTTGTCGATCTCGTCCAGAAGCAGGAGAGGGTTGGCGCTTCCCGCATGCCGAACGCCGTCAATGATACGCCCCGGCATGGCTCCCACATATGTTTTTCTATGTCCGCGGATCTCCGCCTCGTCATGGATCCCGCCCAGCGAGATCCGGGCCAGCCTGCGCCCTGTGGCCCTGGCCACAGACATAGCGATTGAAGTTTTGCCCACTCCGGGAGGGCCCACCAGGCAGAGCACCTGTCCTTTCAGTTCGGGTGCGAGCTGTTTGACCGCCAGGAACTCCAGGACACGTTCCTTGACCTTATCCAGCCCATAGTGATCTGCATCCAACACTTTACGGGCCGCCTTCACATCTGTCCTTTCCCGGGTCCTTTTGCTCCACGGGAGATCCAGACATACATCCAAATAATTGCGGATCACGGTGGCCTCAGCGGAGCCAAAGGGCTGTTTGGAAAGGCGGTCCAGCTCTTTGTTCAGCTTTTTCTCCACCTCTTTCGGGAGCTTTGCCTTGGAGATCTTCTCCCGGTACTCTCCAAGCTCGCCATCGCCGGTCTCTCCCTCCCCCAGCTCGTTCTGGATCACCTTGAGCTGCTCCCTGAGATAGTAATCCCGCTGATTGCTGGTAAGCTGGTCGCGGACCTTGGACTGCATCTCCTGCTCCAATTCCAGCACAGACACCTCTCGACCCAGTGCCTGTGAGAGCTTTTCCAATCTGCGTACCGGGCGCAGTTCCTCCAAGATTCCCTGCTTGTCCGAGGCGCGCATGGCGATGTTCTGGGCAATGTAGTCCGCGATATAACCCGGATCATCGCTGGCCAGAACGCTGATGAGGACATCCCCCGTCATGCGTGGTGAGAGCCCTGCATAGCTCTCAAAGAGCTCATAGGTGCTGCGGATCAGCGCCTCCGTCTTAGGGGTATTGCGAGTGTGTTCAGGGACGGGCAGGTATTCCACCGCTCCCTGAAGGAAGGGCGCGCTCTGGCTCAGCCCCAGCAGACGGCCGCGGCTGCTCCCCTCCACCATGACCCTCACATTACCACCGGGCAGGCGAAGGATCTGTTTTACATTGGAGATGGTACCGATATGATAGAGGTCCTCCTGGCCGGGCTCTTCCACAGAGAGGTCGCGCTGAGCTACCAGGAAAATGGGCAGCCCCTCGCTCATCGCCTGGTCCAGGGCCTTGATTGAAGTGTCCCGGCCCACATCAAAGTGGAGGAGCATATTGGGGAAAATGGTAAGTCCCCGCAGCGCCAGGACGGGCATGGTTACAACTGTATTCGGCTCAACAGCCATGGAATCACTTCCTTTACAAAAAGCAGGGCGGGAGACCGGCCCCCGTCCTGCTTTCCTTGACAGAATCTGTTTTAAGAGACGTTGCTCTGGGTCCGAAGTCCACCGTGTTCGGCCCGCAGAGACGCGCCGCCCAGGCGGGGACGGGCGGGACGGTCGGAGTCGCGGGTGATCTCCGGATGGGCCCGTTCGGTGACGCACTCGGGCGTAATCACCACTCGGGCAATAGAAGCGTCGGAGGGCACGTCATACATGACCTGTGTCATGACCTCCTCCAGCACAGCCCGAAGGCCCCGGGCACCGATTCCGCGCGCAATGGCCTTCTCCGCGGCCGCTGTCAGCGCTTCCGGCTGGAATTCCAGATCCACATTGTCATATTCCAGCAGCTTCTTATATTGCTTGACCAGCGCATTTTTGGGCTCCGTCAGAATGCGGACCAACTGCTCCTGATTCAGGGACTGAAGCGCTGTAATGACAGGCAGACGGCCTACCAGCTCGGGAATGATGCCGAACTTCAGAAGATCATGGGGCTGGATCTCCCGCAGAAGGGCCGACATATCCTTCTTCTTTTTGCTCTCGATCTCTGCGCCGAACCCGATGGTCTTTTTGTCCAGGCGCTGCTCAATGATCTTTTCAATGCCGTCAAAGGCTCCGCCGCAGATAAACAGAATGTTTTTGGTGTCGATCTGAATGAACTCCTGGTGAGGATGCTTCCGACCGCCCTGAGGCGGGACATTGGCCACGGTTCCCTCCAAGATCTTCAGCAGCGCCTGCTGCACGCCCTCGCCGGACACATCCCGGGTAATCGAGGTATTCTCACTCTTCCGGGCGATCTTATCGATCTCATCCACATAGATGATGCCGCGTTGGGCCAGCTCAATATCATAGTCGGCAGCCTGCACCAGGCGCAGAAGGATATTCTCCACGTCGTCGCCCACATAGCCCGCCTCTGTCAGCGTGGTGGCGTCAGCAATGGCAAAGGGCACCTTCAGGATACGGGCCAGCGTCTGTGCGAAGAGGGTCTTGCCGCAGCCGGTGGGTCCTATGAGCAGAATGTTGCTCTTTTGAATCTCCACATCATCTCCACCGCCGAAGTAGATACGCTTATAGTGATTGTATACCGCCACAGAGAGGGCCACTTTGGCGTCTTCCTGGCCGATGATATACTCGTCCAGCACATCCCGGATCTCTTTGGGAGTAGGGATCACATCGGGAATATCCGGGCGCTCCTCCTCCACGTCGTCTCCGGCATCCTCCAGGATACTCATGCAGAGCTGGACGCATTCGTTGCAGATATATGCGCCCGGGCCCGCAATGATGCGGGAGACCTGCTCCTGATGTTTGCCGCAGAAAGAGCAGCGGACCGGACGTTTGTCGTCGTTTTTGGGCATAGGGCTTCACCTCGAATCGGACGGAATACCGTCCACAAATACTAAGCGGCGCAGGGGAGCGGAACGCGACGGCCCCGCTCCCCTGTCAAATCCGTTTTTACTGCTTGGTAATGACCTTATCGATGAGGCCGTATTCCATGGCTTCATCGGCAGACATAAAATTATCGCGCTCACAGTCGGCAGTCACGACCTCCAGCGGCTTTCCCGTGTTCTCGGCCAGGATCTTGTTCATTCGCTTTTTGATGATCTCCAGACGCTTCAGGTGGATGGCCATGTCAGTGATCTGACCCTGTGTGCCGGCGGAGGGCTGATGGATCATGATCTCTGCGTTGGGAAGCGCGAATCGCTTTCCCTTCGCTCCGGAGGAGAGCAAAAAGGCCCCCATACTGGCTGCCATGCCGATGCAGATGGTGGAAACATCACACTTTACATACTGCATGGTGTCATAAATAGCCATGCCGTCGGTGACAGACCCACCGGGACTGTTGATGTAAAACTGGATGTCCTTGTCCGGGTCCTGTGCCTCCAGATAGAGAAGCTGTGCCACCACCAAACTGGCCGTAGTGGCGTTCACTTCTTCCCCCAAAAAGACAATACGGTCGTTAAGCAGACGGGAGAAGATGTCGTAGGACCGCTCTCCGCGGTTGGTCTGTTCAACAACATAGGGTACTAGGCTGGATTGAATCATGATGCGCAAACTCCTTTTCCATTGACAGACAGTCATGCTTAGAAAGTATGCCCGTCGGGAGGAAGGTTATTCCTACAGATTGTTACTCGGCTTCGCCGACCTTGGAAGTGCCCTTTTTGGCCCGGGAAGCGGTCTTCTTCTTGGGTGCCTCTTCCGCAGACGCACCTTCCTCCTCCACGTCTTTCTTGGCGCTCTTTTTTGCCGCCTTCTTAGGCTTCACGGCCTTGACGTTTTCCTTTACCACACCCATGGCCTTCCGCCGGAGAAGCGTGGTCTTTACGTCCTCAGCGGGGGCGGCTGCCTTCACCTGCTCCGCCTCCATACCATATTGTTCGGCGAGGGACTTGTACTCGTCCGCCAGTTCCTCCTCGCTGATCTCCAGCCTCTCCGCTTCGGCCACAGCGTCCAGAGCCATTTCAGATTTGATCTGGTGCTCAGCGGCAGCCTTCGCCTGTTCCTTCATGGCATCCAGCGTCTGTCCCGTCATCTGCAAATACTGCTGGAAAGGCAGGCCCTGACGCTCGAAGCGATCTGCGTATTCCTGAAGCACCTGGTCAGCCCGGAAATCCACCATGGCCTCCGGGAGCTCCACCTCCAGCACGCCGATCAGGGCATCCGTCACCGCGTCCTCGAAAGCGTGCTCAGCCGCATGCTCACGGCGGTCTCTGAGTTTTTCCGCCAGATCCTTCCGGAACTCCTCCAGAGTATCGAACTCGGAGACATCCTTGGCAAACTCATCGTCCACCACCGGAGCCTGGGGTTCCTTGACCTCGTGGACCTTAATCTTGAACACGACGGCCTTGCCGGCAAGCTCAGGGCTGTAGTCCTCGGGGAAGGTCACGTCCAGATCCTTCTCATCACCGGGCTTGAGTCCGACCACGCCCTCTTCAAAGCCGGGAATAAAGGAGTGAGATCCCAGCTCCAGAGCATAGTTCTCCCCCTTGCCGCCTTCAAAGGGCACTCCGTTGTCAAAGCCCTCGAAATCAATGAGAACAGTGTCGCCCTCTTTGGCCTCGCGCTCCACGTTCACCAGGCGGGTGGCACGCTGAATGAAAGGCTTGAGCTCATTTTCCACGTCCTCGTCGGTGATGTTGACTTCCTCTTTCGACGCAGCGAGTCCTTTATACTCGCCGATCTTGTACTCGGGCTTTACGGTAACCAAGGCTTTAAATGTAAAGCCGTCCTTGCCGACCTCCAGGACTTCCACCTTCGGATAGGCCACGGGGTCCAGGCCCTCCTGCTCCACAGCCTGGGCATAAGCGTTAGGATAGAGCTCGTCGATGGCGTCCTCATAGAACACGCCGGAGCCATACATACCCTCGATGATCTTGCGGGGAGCGTGACCCTTCCGGAACCCGGGAACGGCGATATTCTTCCGGTTCTTCCGGTAGACCTTATCCACCGCGGCCTCAAACTCCTCGGCGCCGACCTCGATGACCAGCTCGATGGCGCTATTCTCCTGTTTTTCTTTACTCTTGACGTTCATCTACTTACTTCCTCCTGAATGTGTAATACGACATTGCCAGAATCCTACCTATATTACCAGATAATTATGAACATTTCTACTCTTTTTTTCAAAAACGAAAAAATTTTAAGGCAGGATGCGCTTGGGCGCAAAACGGAGATAGTCTGCTGCCACCAGATGGTACTCCACCTTCCCCCGGACTCCTTCCACCGCAAGGCGATGGCTGCCTCCGTGCAGGTGTCCGTAGTAGCAGATTTTTACCCCATACTGTTCCAAAAGTGCGATGATCTCCGGACAGGTATAGCCCTCATAACAGGGCGGATAGTGCAGAAAACAGAGCTTGGGATGCTCCCCCGCCGCCTTCAGAGAGGCTTCCAATCGGATCAGTTCCCGCCGGAACACCTTTTCATTATGGCCCGCCTGATCCTCCTCATAAAACCACCCCCGTGTGCCGCACAGGGCTGTCTCGCCATAAAAGTGGCAATTATTGTGGAGAAGCGCCAGCGTCTGAAAGCCGTTCTCTGCGAAAAAACGATTCATTTTCGCCGCTGTGGTCCACCAATAGTCATGATTTCCCTTCAAGAGGAGCTTTCTCTTCCCGGGCAGGGCATCCAGAAACGCAAAATCCCTCCGTGCCTCCTCCAGGCTCATCCCCCAGGAAATATCGCCGCAGAGTACCACCGTGTCGTCGTTCCCCACCGCCTGAAATCCGGCGGAGAGCTTGTCCACATACCCGCTCCACGCTCCGCCGAACACATCCATCGGTTTGTTCGACCCCAGGGACAAATGGGGGTCGCCAATTGCAAACAGGGCCAAACCATCACCTCAGTCTCTTTATTTCAGCATCTCCAGCACCCGGTCGGCCATGTGCTCCTTTTCCGTCACCTGGTCAAACCGTACCGCCTTATCCTTGAGGGCGGCAAGAGGAGCCGGAACCGGTTCGCCCGTAAGCGCGGTCAGTTGGTCTAGGATGCCTGTGCCCTGCACCAGCTCGGTTGCCCCCAGTGCGCCCAACACGCTGTCGCAAAACTTGAAGGGGCTTGCCGTAGAGACCACCACGGCGGGCGTTTCGTCCCCCGTCTCAGCCCGGTATTGATCCAGGACATGGAACGCCACGGCCGTGTGGGTATCGATGAGATAGTGGTGATCCTTCCACATCTGTGCGATCCTGGCCTGTGTCTGGGCATCATCACAGCAGCCGGCTGCAAAATGGCGGCCGAGCTGCTTTTTGACCTTTTCGCTCACCTCGTAGCGGCCATTGGCAGACAGCTCTTCCATATAGGTCTTGACCGCCTCATCATCCCGCTCTGTAAACTCAAAGAGCATCCGCTCCAGGTTCGAGGAGATGAGGATATCCATGGAGGGCGACATGGTGTTGTAAAAACTCCGGTTCCGGTCGTATACGCCGGTTTGGATAAAATCCGTAAGGACGTTGTTGCGGTTGGAGGCGCAGATCAGCTTGCGGATGGGCACCCCCATCTCCTTTGCGTAATAGGCCGAGAGAATATTGCCGAAGTTGCCTGTGGGCACACACACATTGATGGGATCCCCTTTCTGGATCCTGCCCTCCTTCAGCAAATCGCAGTAGGCGGAGATGTAGTAGACGATTTGCGGCAGGATACGGCCCCAGTTGATGGAGTTGGC
>CDZT01049678.1_pt1 | contig 11178 bp, 13 predicted proteins | sample 557531 | NCBI WGS metagenome assembly CDZT01 (sample SAMEA3182066, study PRJEB8094) | gut metagenome | biome: human; feature: gut; material: Stool; isolation source: human stools | place: Canada | collected 2013-03-05
GTCTACGCTCAGATTCTCCATGTCCGCGTCCCCGGACAGCGCGTGAAATACCGCCTCCAGTGTGCCGTCATCCCGCCACTTGGAGAATCGTGCGTACACAGACTGCCAGGGGCCATAGGCCGCCGGCAGCTCACGCCACTGAGCACCGCTCCGGACAATCCAGAGCATCCCGTTGAGCATCGTACGATTATCTTTTCGGGGGCGGCCACGCTTTCCTGTTTCTTCCGGCGGCAGCAACGGTTTGATCCGTTCCCATTGTTCTTTTGTTAATTCATATCGTTTCATGCCCTTAGCTTCGCATAACTTGCTTTATTGTGCAACTTTTATTTTTCAAACAAGCCCTAGGAGCAAAATATGCCGAGTTGAGAGGGCTTGCCTCTTCGTTGCAAGAAAGGAGCAGGGACCTAAAGAATCAACTTTCTACCGAAAGAAAAGCATTTTTTGATGTCATGGGGAATAATGCGTTGTTTACGGTGCATTCCGACTTGACAGATGGGCTGATCATTGAAGATATTCTTGCGCCGGATGGAAGCAGCCTTCTTGCAGCCCTGGGGTTCAGTGTTCCTGCCCCCTATGATGAGGAGGGGCGTGCTTTCATCGAGAACAATCAGGTTGAGATGATTACTCCAAATGCCGCCCGCTGCTTTCAACACAAAGAGGCAATAAACATATTTTATGAAGGAATAGGTTCTGCTCCGTATGACATTTATATTGGCTCTACCGATATGTATGTCCGCATGAATGTTATCTTTTATAAAAACCAGGATAACGGGCATATCATGTGCTACTGTATGTGTACAGATATTAGCGAACAATATAAAGAAATCCGGCAGCTCAAAAAGCTGGAAACGATAAATGAACAGCTGAAATATGAATCGACTCATGACGGAACTACAAGGCTATTGAATAAATCAGCTGCGCAAGAACAAATCAAAACTTGCATCAACAGGAAGGACGGCAAAACAGGGGCATTGGTTTTGATAGATATCGATAGCTTTAAATCCATTAACGACCGTTTTGGCCATACTGTTGGAGACAAAGCTATTCTCAGTGTTGCCGAAACAATAAGAAAGAGGTTTCGGCAAACAGATGTATTAAGCCGTTTTGGCGGAGACGAATTTGTTGTTTTCATAAAAGATGTCTCCAATCCTTCGGGGCTCATGGATAGGATTGCAGACTTCTTATCGCATGTGACCGAACTGGTGATCGAAAAAGATAGGTCTGTTTACTTGACCTGCAGTGCTGGGATTGCCATCGCCAAGAATGGTGAAACGGATTTTGATACGCTTTACCGTCACGCAGACACAGCCCTGTACGTTTCGAAAAATAACGGGAAAAATAGATATTATGTATATTCAGAGGAAATGAGGCTTGAGGATGCGTCTGTTGGCTCGGTAGAGCTTAGCCCCCAATAGACTATATACAAAGCAAATAAAATTATAGATACCAACAAATATGAGGTAAAAGGTCTGGACATTCCAAGGCGGCGGCTGTATACAGCCGCCGCCTTTTGCAAAACGCCCCCGGCTATGTCGATCGGGAAACATAGCGTTACTCCTTCAAAAATCTTCCGTCCTGCCCAAACGTGAAGCGGCCGCCCGCCGCCTCGGCGAAGTGCAGCTTGGCGATGCCCAGGTCGATCCAGTCCATCGCCCGGCTGGCGTCCACCGCCGCCGTGACCGTGCCGCCATCATAGGTAAAGACCGGTTTCTGGCGGTTCACCGCGCTGGGAGCCAGACGCACGGCCTCCATGGCCGCCAGGACCCACGCGGGCGCGGTTTCATAGCCCCGCAGCCGCTGGGATACCGGCTTTCGTTTGCGGCTGAGGGCATGTCGAATCAGCTTCTCCTTCGTGGACTGCTCTGCCACATGGCCCACCGTTATCACGCACAGCATGGTTTCCCCATTGGGGATTGCGAACTGCCCCCGGTCAAAGGTGCCGCCGACCCAGCAGGTGCCAAGGCCCATGTCCGTCAAATCCAGCATCAGCTGCTCGCCGTAATAGCCGAGCTTTTCGGCCAGGTCAGGCAGGTCCGCCGCCCCCTTCAGAACGATGACGGAGCGCACGCCGGAGAACATTCCGTAGCTCTTTCGCATGGAGGTGAACGCCTTCCCGGCGTCCTCCGCAAAGGCGAAGGCCAGCCCGGATTCCCGGTTCAGTCCGTCGACCCCTGCGCGGATGTCCTCCTGCAGCTCCGCCGCGATGGGCGTTTGCAGATAGCTCCGCCTGGAGATGCGATTGCGGATGGCCGCTCTCATATAATGATCCCCTCGCAGTGGTCGATCTCGTGCTGGATGATCTCCGCCGTCCAGCCGGTGAAGGTCTTGAAGCGCACCTGGAACGCCTCGTTCTGGTACCGCACCTTGATGGACCGGAACCGTTTCACCGTCCGGGCACCGGTGAGGGACAGGCAGCCCTCCTCCGCCTGATAAGGCCCGGAGCATTTGACGATCTCCGGGTTGAACAGGACCATGTGAGTGCCCCCGTTGTCGAAGGCGATGATGCGCTTGTTCGCGCCGATCATGTTGGCCGCCATGCCCACGCAGCCATCCTTGTGAGCTTCCAGCGTTTCCAGTAAATCCTGCGCCACGCAGAGGTCGTCCGCCGTAGCCGGCTTGGCCTTCTGGGCGAGAAACGCTTCGTCCTTGCAAATTTCCCGAATCATATACGGTCTCCCCCGTGTGTTTATTCTCCTGCCAGCCACTTCAGGGCGCTGAAGGCGTGGAGCGCCGCGCCCCGGGTCAGAATGTCCTCGTTGAATACGACGTTTTCATTGTGCATGGGTTTTCCGAACCGCGGGTCCTCTGCCGCCGTACCGGCGCCCAGCAGCAGATAGGCGCAGGGCAGCTCGTAGGTGTAGGACGCGAAATCCTCCGAGCCCATTCCGCCCTCGTCCAGGGGGTAGACAGAGCGCTCCCCGAACAGCTCTCCGGCGAACCCCGCCATGCTGTCCACCAACTCCGGATCGTTGATCAACGGCGGCGCAGAGGCCAGCTCCTCCGCCGCAGCGCTGCCCCGGAAGGCCTCCGCCGTACCCTTGGCGATGACCCCGATGCGGTGCATGATCTTCGCGGAGAGCTCCCGATCAAAGGTGCGGATGCTGCCCTCCAGCACAGCCTCCTGCGGAATGATATTGGGGGCCTCGCCGCCGCTGAATTTCCCGATGGTCACAACAGCGGGCGTCTTTGCGGCGATCTCTCTGGCGGTGATGGTCTGGAGCGCCAGATAGACATGGGCGGCGATGTTGAGGGGGTCCACGCCGGTCTCCGGCATGGCGCCGTGGCAGCCCACGCCCCGGACGGTCACACGGAACAACGTGCAGCCTGCCATGAAGGTTCCCCGGCCGCACAGCACCAGACCGGAGGGTGTGCCGGAGTTGACGTGCAGCGCCAGTCCGGCCTGAGGTCTCGGGTCGTTCAGAACCCCTGCCGCCAGCATGGCCTTGGCTCCCGTAAAACCCTCCTCATCGGGCTGGAACACCAGCTTAACGGTACCCTTCAGCTCGTTTTGATGCGCTCGCAGAAGCCGCGCCGCCCCCAGCAGCATGGCCGCATGCATATCGTGGCCGCAAGCGTGCATGGCGCCGTTTTCAGACCGAAACGCCAGATCCGCCTGCTCCGTGATCCTCAGGGCATCCATATCGGCCCGCAGCAGGATGCACCTGCCCGTGTCCTCGCCGGTGATGGAGGCGACGATGCCGCTCTCGCAGATCTCCTCCGGCTCGTAACCAAGGGCGGTAAGCCGCCGCTTCACATATGCGCTGGTTTCCGGCAGGCAGGTGCCCACCTCGGGACTTCGATGGAGATTCCGCCGGTCGGCAAGGATCTCCGATCGGAATTGCTCCGCGGAATCCAAAATTGCTGTTGCATCGATCATGATATCATACTCTCCTTACAGTTGTGTCTATCCCGAATCATGTCATGTTCTCCCGGTTTTCTTGCGGAGCTTTAATTCCACATTTCTTCTGCCGGCGATCGTTTGAAGTACCTCCGCCGCGTATCGGCTCTTTTCCTTCATGGGCAGTTCCCCGGCGGTGTACAACTGCTCCATGGCCTCCCGCAGCTCGGACAGCTCCAGCAAATTGACCGCCAAGCAAAAGAAGGTCTTTCGGCGGCCGTCGTTATAGTGTTCCAACAGCTGGTTCAAAATCTGCACCTTCTCCGCCTGCTCGCGGTTGTACGCGCAGACGCCGATCTTCCGCGCCCGTTCCAGATCCGCTTTCTGCCGTCTGTGGGTGATAAACGAGTCGAATTCCTCGCATCCGCTGTATTTTTCACAAGGGTATCGCCCGCATTCATGGCAGTATTCCACTTTTCCATGCTCCAGGCTGCACCGGGCGATGGCGCAGGATTGGTTCCCGTTCCCGCACCCGCCGCAGTACTGCCCCAAAAACATGGGGCACAGGCCGCAGTTCAGCCCGCAGAGGGAAAGCAACTGATTTTTTCGTTCGAACCCTTTCATGCCGTCAACTCCCCGAGAAAGGCTTTCACCGTTTTCTGCACTGCCGCAGGCGCCTGCTAGTCGCCGTATTGGACATTGATGCACCGCTTGCCCGCCTTGCAGGAGGGCAGCTCCGCCCCCCGGCCGGGCCGCATAGTCCGCGCCGGAACAGCGGATGCTGAAATGGTTTTTGCCGCCGAGAAGGCTGCATGGCCCTCATTCCTCTTTCGGCCCACCCGCCGTATGGGCAGGGAGAAGGAGAGATCCGGACGCAGACCCGGGAACTCCCGCGCCAGGAAGGCGGCAAACTTCCTGCCGCAGGCCTGCCCGTTCCCGTTCTGGGTCTCGAAATATTCCGAAATTGCTCCAGACGCCATGGCGCGGCTCCTCATCGGTTCACAGCCGGATTCCCCAGTCGCCATAGTCGAAGGCGCCGCTGCCGTGATGAAGCTTTCCCTCCGCCTTAAGCCGCCGCAGGGCCTCCCGCATACGAATCAGGATGTCCGGCTGAATCTCCAGTGAATGGTGTGCGGGAAATACCTTTTTTACAGGCAATGCCGCGATCTTTTCCAACGAGGCGAGATAGGCCTCCGGGCCGGTGGAGGGATAATAGGCAAACAGCACATCCTTGTAAACCAAATCGCCCGTAAATAAATACCCGTTTTCCTTCTCCCAAAAGCATAAATGTCCCGGCGCGTGTCCGGGTGTATGCAGCGCTTCAATTTGCCGCCCGCCGATGTCAATCACAGCATGGTCGGCCAGCACCTTTGTCGGTATCCCCTGGAAGAACTCATAATTGCTTACGTCAAAGCCCTCGGGCAAATCACAGCGGTCAACGACCATTTCCCGGATTGTTTCCATGGACAGGGGAAACCCGCCGTTCAGCCAGTCCAATTCCGCAGAGTGGGCATAGAAGTCGGGAAAATACCTGTGTCCGCCTATGTGGTCCCAATGAACGTGCGTCGCCACCGCCGTAACGGGCTTATCGGTGAGCTTCACCACTTCGTCGTAGATGTTGCAAATACCAAGCCCCGTATCAATCAGCAGGCTCCGTTCCCTGCCGTTCAGCAAATAGCAGTGCGTTTCCTCCCAGTGCCGGTATTCACTGATGATGTAAGTGTCCGCGTCGATTCTGTCTTTTGTAAACCAGTCGTTCATGGTTCTGCGCTCCTTTGACCTCTCGTTTTTCCGGTTCATAAAATTGGGCTGTATCCGCTCCTGCGCCGGTAATGGCAGTCACAGAACGGGCCGCCGGATGCGAGGGTGTATTCCCGGGTAAATACCGTGTTTGTATGCTCTGCCATCTCATAATCGTAGGCGCAGAGCGCAGGCGTGATCTCCGGGATACCAAGCGTCCGGAACAGCTCGCAGATCCCGCACCGGTCGAATACCGCGTCAAAGCTGTCCAGCGTCGTCCCGGGGGTAAAGACATAGCGCCAGGAGTAGGGGTTCGTGGAGCGCCGGCTCTTTTCCGCGTCTTTTGCCAGCCGGTTCTGACGTCTCTGCGAGAAATTATGCGTATTTCGAAGCACCAGCTTCATCACAGCGTTATCGTTCATGGACCGGCGGTAGTATTCCTTCATCTGCTCCACCCGCACACGATGCGGCAGAGACAGATACACAGCGGCCACCATCGCCGCGCTCAGGATATTGACCAGCAAAACGTCATCCGCCCCGAACGGTGGAATCCTGCCAATGATCGTTTGGTACCGCTGTTTGGCCTTGTCCATGACACGCTTCCCGTCGGCCGCGCCGAGTACGTCGAGGTTTGCTTCAAAGCGCCCACGGAAGATGCTCCACACGGCAGCTGGGACGATTTGCATTTTCATTGTGTTTCGCCTCGTTCAACCGGGATCCATCTATTTCATTTTTTCGTGACACTCGCTGCATTCTCTGTCATGGATTGAAATAATTCCACCGCAGTTGGGGCAAGTATATCGTTTCTCCTGTGCCTTCATAAAGAGGTCCAAACCGTATTGACGAACAAATTCACTGTTTTCCATAAGGCTTGCTTGATACCTTATGCTGTAGCTCTTTTCAAGGCTTTTTATCAACCTGCACGGATAATCGGAACACTCAAAGCAATAGGACAATTCCTTGGTTTTGACACAATCCTTTATTTTGCACGTGCGGCAATGTTCCGGCTTTCCTCTGTCGCTGTTTAAGCAGCCTGCGCATGGTTTTTTGTGATAGCAATGCTTATAGCAGACCAGGCAATTCATCCCGCAAGGAGCAAACATCATCTTATCAATTAGTCCTTTTGACATTTTCATACCATTTACCACCGCTCAAATTCCAATTTTACACCTCGTCCAACCGGGGTTGCTCTGAGAAAGGATGCTCCTTTTCGTATAAGGCGGCTATCTCCTGTACCCTGCGTTTCATTTCCGCGCGGATATGCGGCGGCTCCAGACATTCACATTTACTCCCAAAGCTCATCAGAATGTCGTAGTAATAATCCTTCTCGATGAAAGGGAAGGTCACAATGTAGTGTTCCTCACCATCTGGCAGAAAGTGTTCATATGAGCAAAAATCCAGCACCCGTTCCATGACGGATTGATGAATGCGGATTTTGATTTCCATCTGCATCGTTTTCAGAAGATCCGCAACGTCCAGCTGAGGCTTTTCGTAATCCCGCGGCGTGAAAACGTCCTCCCGCATCTGCAGGTTCGACATGCGGGATAGCTTGAATAAACGGAATGCATTCCTTTTGCGGCAATACCCTTGCAAATACCAGTGATTGCTTTTCAGCACAAGCTGATGCGGCTCGGCTGTCCGCTCGGTCTCAATTCCGTGGCGGTCCGTGTATGCAAAGGAAAGCAGCCTGCTTTCCTGCAACGCGGTTTTGATCATTTCTACATACGGCTGTATGTTCTGATTGCCCATCCACGGACTTAAATCAATGTGAAGCTGATTCGCTTTTAATGCGATATCGTTTGCCTGGGCGGCAGGAACAAAGCTCTTGACCTTCGCAAGCGCGTTTACCAGCTCATCCCCTCGCATCACGCTGGAAAGGTTGGAAAGCCCCATTAGGATGGCGGAAAGATCAGCGGTCGAAAAAACACGTTTATCAAGCTTGTATTCCCGCATGATCTCAAAGCCGCCGCCCACTCCCGAAGTGGAACAAACCGGAATCCCAGCCATATTGATCGTGTCCATGTCACGGTAGATCGTGCGGGGCGAGACTTCGAACATCTCTGCCAGCTCCTGTGCGCCGACCCGTTCTTTTTCAAGGAGTATCATAATCAAACTGACAAGCCTGTCTACCCGCATCCGACGGCCGCCTTCCCAAACTCCCTTTTCATCGTGGATTATTGCCACACTATTGTCAACGATCGCATAGTACAATAAGATCATCAAAAACACAATGAGAACGGAGAAATTTTATGGTTACAGTCTATGTCTACATTCTGGATACGTTAGCTGATTGGGAACTGGGTTATGTTACCTCGGAGTTGCATTCCGGACGTTTCTTCAAGAAAGGCGCCCCTCAGTTATCCCTCAAAACAGTTGGTAATGCCAAAGATCCGATTCATACGATGGGCGGGCTGACGGTGGTGCCGGATTGCCTGATTGACGATGTTGCTGTGTGTGAAACCAGCGTGCTGTTGCTGCCGGGGGCGAATACATGGAACGACCCCAAACAGGGGGCGATCATCGAAAAAGCAAGCGAACTTCTCTCGGCAGGCGCTACGGTAGGTGCGATCTGCGGGGCTACCGCAGCCCTTGCCGGTTTCGGGCTGTTGGATGGGCGTCCGCATACCAGCAATGGGCCGGGATTTCTTGAAATGGTTGTTCCAGGTTACAAGGGACAAGGCTATTACATCGACCAGCCGTCTGTCTCGGATCACAACCTGATCACCGCAGGCTCCACCGGAAGCTTGCTGTGGGCGAAGCAAATTATTGCGCATTTGGGCGTTTTTGCATGGAATACGCTGGAATCCTGGTATGCATACTTCAGCACCGGTAAACCGGAATACTTCTACGCCCTCATGCAGACGTTGCCGTCCGGTGATGAGGCGTGATTTGCCGCTGCCTTGTTTGTGGCTGCCTGCAGTCAGCGCACTCCTTCTTTCACCAGCGCAAAAGCGTGAGCCTCCCGCAGCCAGCCCATCAACTCGCCGTCCAGCTGGTCCGGCTCGGACACGATGGTGTGGTGGGTCCAGCGGTTGGGGTACGGCTCCACGGCCGCGGCGATGCGGGGCGAGTCCAGCCGGTGGGAAAGGCCGAAGGTCACGATTAGGAACACCTCCGGGCAGCCCTTCATCCGCCGCAGGGACACAAAGGCATAGCCGTACTTCACCTTGAAGGTGATTTGGGATTTTTGCACCTGCAAAGTGGTATCCGGGCACTCGGTCAGCAGCTTGTTCCGCAGCACCTCATACAGCGGTAATGCGCCGGGCGTCGTATTGAAAAACATCCGTTCATCTGATGTCATAATGAATCCTCCCTCATTCCGCCCGTGCCGCGCGGCCCCATCAAAACAGGCTCAACTGCTCCTGCCGGTTGGCTTCAAACTCTCTGAGGTACTGGAAAACCGCGTCGTTATCATGTAGAATTCCGGCCTCATTGCAGCGTCGGTGGAACAGCCGCATCAGCGCTCCGCCATTTGGGCTGTCCAGCAGATAGGCGCTGCCGTACCGGCGGATATACTGCTCCTTCAGGCCGGGGAACTGCCGGTCCAGCTGTTTGTAAAAGTATTCCCGGCTGCCCTCCCGCAGCGTCAGGCCCATGCCGAAGCAGATGACGCCCGTCACGCCCGCCTCAATGCAGTAATCCAGAATCCCGTTGACGTTCTCCGCCGTGTCGTTGAGAAACGGAAGGATCGGGCAGAGCCAGACCACCGTGGGAATGCCGGCCTCCCGCAGCGTTTTCAGCGCCGCGAACCGTTCCCGCGTGGTGCTGACATTGGGCTCGATTTTGCGGCAGAGGGCTTCGTCGTAGGTGGTCATGGTCATCTGGATCACGCACTTGGTCCGCTCGTTGATGCGTTTCAGCAGGTCAATATCCCGCAGGATCCGGGTGGATTTCGTGATAAGGGTCGCGCCGAAACCGTATCGCAGGGCAAGCTCCAGCGCCTGCCGGGTGTGGCAGAGCCGTTCCTCCAGCGGAATGTACGGGTCGGTCATGGCGCCCATGCCGATCATGCAGGGCTTGCGCTTGCGGCGCAGAGCGTCCTCCAGCAGCGGAATGGCGTTTTCCTTGACCTCGACGTCCTCAAAATCGTGCTCCATGTGGTAGCAGGCGCTCCGGGAGTCGCAGTAGATGCAGCCGTGCTGACAGCCGCGATACAGGTTCATGCCGTTCTTGGCCGATAAGATTCCTTTTACCGTTGTGTAGTGCATCCCGCGCCCCCTTTCCCGGTGAGCCCATTATAGCAGAATCGCGTGCCGGCCGGTATCATATTTCTGCGGATATTTCCACCTTTCTGTGGTATGTGCTTGTATTGCAAGGATTGAGAGGATACAGGATATAGTCATAACCACCGGCTGTGCCTAATCTCATTAAGATAGCCACCCCAACGAAACCGCTTCCGGGAGAGAATCTCGGAGGCGGTTTCGTAAACACATACATCAGAAAAGAGGACACGGCAAAAGCGCGGAGTTTCCTCCGCGAAAAACGAATGTGAAATAACCTCAAATCATCCGGTACTGAAAACCGGTCGGGCGCTTCACACGCATATTCCTCGGTTTTTGCTGGCCAGGCCGGATGGGAAGCAGGAACTTTGCAATCAAAGACTCCACATTATAGAACGTCATTCTGGAAGATATCTCCTGCTTGATGAATGGGCGCTTTTTGGCATGAAAGTGTGTCAGCGCTTCAAATCCCGGAAAGATGTCTCGATGCCCCAGCATTTGTGGTAAAGCTTACGGAGCAGCAGAGGCGGGAACTGGTCTGCGGGAAGGTTGGTGATTACGGTTTCGTACATGCCCTCTTTGACCGCAAATCTGACCATACGTAAGGAGATCGGATACAACGCATCGCTTGCGTCCCTGATATAGTCGAAATGAACCTTGCTGAGGATCCAGCGGTACTTCCAATGGCATTGGTGGTATAAATCAGCCGCCGGACTTCCTGAGGAAACTTGAAATAGGTACTCAGATTGGGCCAGTTGTCCTGCCAGGAGGCCGAAATCTTCGGGTATTTCTTGTCCCACCGCTGGGCAAATACATCCAGTGCTTCCAATGCAGCAGCCTCGTCCACGGCTGCATATACCGCTTTCAAGTCTGCCATCAATGCCTTCAGATCCTTGTAGGAAACATATCTGGTGGAATTGCGAATCTGGTGAATGATACGGTTCTGGATTTCCGTTTTTGGAAAGACTGCCTCAATGGCAGCAGAAAACCCAGTCAGATTGTCCGTGCAGGCAATGAAGATATCTTCCACACCTCGATTGCGCAAACCATTCAGCACAGTTGCCCAAAACTTGGCGCTTTCGTTTTCACCGACCCACATTCCCAGAACATCTTTCCGCCCGTCAAGGTTGATGCCAATGGCAATATAGACTGCTTTCTTGACGATCTGCCCTTCGCTTCTAACATGAAAGTGGATGGCATCCAGAAAGACTACCGCATAGACGGGCTCCAGTGACCGTTGCTGCCTGAAATCAAGGCTATGCCGGCAGAGGGAAAAACGCAGCGGGAAGTTGCAGAATACTATGGCTCCCAGAATAAGCGGGTGGGGAAAAGGCTGCTTGAGCGGGAGCGGAGAAAAGAACGCAAGCTGGAAGCCGGGAT
>CDZT01031138.1_pt1 | contig 11157 bp, 8 predicted proteins | sample 557531 | NCBI WGS metagenome assembly CDZT01 (sample SAMEA3182066, study PRJEB8094) | gut metagenome | biome: human; feature: gut; material: Stool; isolation source: human stools | place: Canada | collected 2013-03-05
CCCGGCCAGCACGGCGGGGGAGAGGTAGCCCGCGTACTCCTCCTCCTTGGCCTGGCCGGTCTTATTGACCTGGTCGCCGGCGGAGATGATGAAGTTGATGCCGGGATTCTGCTCGGTGGCGATCTCCAGCGTGCGGTTCCAGCCGAAGCTGTCGTTTCGGGCGGCGGTGTTGGCAACGCCCGCATCAGCCGCCAGACTGTCCGTCCCCTGGGGCTGTCCCTTGGAGGCGCCGATCTGGGGGTCTCCCACATAGAGCATCTTTATGCTGGAGAAACTGCCGGTCTTATACTCCACCGGTTCGGTCTCCACACTATTCTTTTCCACGGTGTAATAATATGTGCTGTTCTCTGCCAATCCGGTAACGGTAACATGGTTATAGACATAGGCCACTCCATCGGTCAGGCTCTGGTCCACATCGGCGGATATGCCGGTGAACGCTGTGAGCCGGGCCTTGTCGGCGCCAAAGTGTACCACCGGTGTAGCCGCCTTGCCGTCCTCCACTTTGCTGTACCACGCAAAATTCAGCTCAGTCTCATTTTTGCCCGGGGTCAGAGACACCTTGGTGTAGTCCGTGGCGACGGATGCCCATGACTCAGTCCATGCTTTCCAGGCCTCGGAGCCGCCCACCGTACTACCGTCGTTGTAGTGGACCGTAGCCGCTAAAGCCGGCGCGCAAGCGCCTACCAGCAGCGCACCGCTGAGAACACTGGCCAAGATCTTTTCCCGTGTCTGCATTTTTGATTACTCCCTTGTCTCAATTTGCCGGTTCCGTGCCGGGCAGCCGCCCCTCCCGGAACTGCGAAGTCGAGTATAGCACCCTGAAATTCCAGTCTCAAGGGACTTTGGCAAAGCTTTTCTCATATTTTATCTCTCCCTTACACAGCAAAAATCCTGAGATGTACTATGTAAAGGATAAGTTAACCACCCAATACATTACGCTGGCTGACGGCTCATTTGTGGCAGAATGGCAGAAGCTGGAGGGGAGGCGATTGACCAGCAGGAGAAAGCGGATCGGGGAGCGTCTGGGGATAACCTAGACGCTCTTTCTTTATAGGCTCCCGGCTAAGGGCGCACTTACTCACCACCGCCGCTGGCAGGTGGTGGTATGGCCTGCGGCCATCGTGCGCCCTCCGGGAGGAACTGGGACGGGACGGCTCCGCCATCAGCTTTCCCCTTCCAGTATATGCAGCAGACGCCAACGGCGGCTTGTGCATCGAACGCCGCTGCGTCGATGCACTGGGGGTTTTGGGGCCGTCGGCCACCAACAAGCTGCGCCGGGTATATACCGGCGCATTGCTTGCCACTACTATCATAACCTATCAAAGGGGTTGAATGCCGCTCGGTTTGGTGGCATACTTTGCTCGTGCCAATTCGACAAATCATATTTTTTAGAGGGAGTACTCTAATTGTGTACAAAGAATTGATTTTAGAATTAACGCAAAACAATGAGTATGTAAAGATACAATCGCCTTGTACCGGAGAAGAAATTGAGAAAGCAGAAAAGGCAGTCGGCTACCCCTTTCCGAAAGAGCTATGGGAACTTCTTTATGAATTGGACGGGGACAAATATCTTCTCTTGTCTGCAAAGGAGATAATCGCGCAAGCCATATTAAACAGAGAAACTCAAGAAATGTACAGCGATGAAGAATTTGCGAAGGAATTAGACAAGTTTATCTTTTTTGCTACAAACGGCTGCGGGGACTATTATTGCTATCATGCAGACTCTGACGGAGTTATTGATGAAAACGCTATCTACATTTGGGAACACGAAATGTTTTGTTGGAAACAAGTAGCCGCAAGTATGGTGGAACTTATTACTCGGTATTATCATGATGAAATTTAATGGGCATACAGTTTCCAGTTTGTCGGGGGATTTCATCTTTTGGGTGAAATCCCCCTTGACAAATGCTCTCTTGTGATGGTGTACTCCTGATTTTTGCACGACAAGATACGTTCCCCGTCCTCCATAAATCCGATCACATAGTATTCATGGAAATGGTTCGGAAAAGGCTGTACAATGCCCTCAAAACGGTAAGCCTCAATGTGGAGTTCGTCATCGTAGACCACCGTTCGCACTTCTTTTTTCATACGGTGTACCTCCTTGCCCGTCCCATTATAACAGCCGGGGGATTGTGCTGGCTTGTAAAATATCTTCATTTTTGTGCGTGACGGAGCAAACGGCGCAGGGATGGGCCAACCAATCCCTGCGCCGTTGTATGGCTGCTATGCCCTCTGCCAGAGCAGCATATTGTCTTCAAATAGAGTGTTCACCCTGCCGTTGTCTTTCAGCCACGCTAGATAGGAGCGGACGGTGCTGCCCACCAAAACATACTGTTCAAAGTTCATGGTAAGCCCATAGTCCGCAAACAATTTTTGCAGGATCACTTCAAAGCAAAGCGGTTCTCGGCAGATGCCGGTGATCTTATCCGCAATCTCCAACACCTTGTCGATGTTATACTGTGCCAGCTCTGTCACATCCTCGGAGGCGGCAGCGTGGGCCGGAACGAACATTTTTGCCCGCAGGGATTTGACCATTTCCATCGTGTTCAGATAGGCGGCAACATCATAGATGAAGCCGATCTGATACTTGTCCAGCGTTTCCCGGCTGGACAGGCAATCCGCCAGATAGACCACATCATCAGGCGTCCGAAAGCCTACCATATCAAAGAAATGTCCCGGCAGGGGGATGATCTCAAAGCCCTCCGGCAAGGATTCTTTGGTCAGCTCCTGGGCGTCGCTCTCCTGGGCCATGAGGAATTTGTGCCGCAGCTCCTTACATGGGTAGCCGCCATACAAAAAGGACGGCTCCAGGATGGGGTGATGGGTAAAGGCGCAGTCAATCCCTGGAGCGTAAATCATGCACCCGGTCTGGCCCTGCAAATACTTATTGCCGCCGATGTGGTCAGCGTTGGAGTGGGTGTTGTAGATGGCGGTAAGCCGCCAGCCGTTGGCTTCCAGAAGTTGCCGCACCTTACGCCCTGCGTCCTTATCGTTGCCGCTGTCAATCAGGCAAACGTCCTGCTTGTTCAGCTTCACCAGCCCAATTTTTGCTGGACTTTGGATGTAGTAACTTTGCTCTGAAACCTGGATCAATTCATACATGATGACGGCCCTCCTTTAGTGGCTCGGATAAAAGATTGTGTTATAGACCGCGCACCCGCTCTCGGACAAATTCTGATAGGCATGGGGCATATCGGCCCGGAAACGGACAGCCTGTTTCTCACCAACATCCACCGTTTTCTCTCCCAGGACAAGCCGCAGCGTCCCGCGCAGAACAAAGACGTGTTCCTCCACACCGTCATTGTGCTTGTCCGAGGAATGGCGGCAATCTGGGTCAAATTCGATGTAGAATGTTTCCACGCTCCGCACCGGGTCATAGGTGAATAGAGGATAGGCCCGCATTTTTCCGCCGTCCCCTAAAATCACATTGGCCTGATCCGGGCTGACGATGGTGTATTCAGCTTGTGGCCCTTCCAGGAAGTAGGACAACGGCGTTTTCAGTCCCGTGGCGATCTTCCAGAGTATTGTCACCGTGGGGATGGACTGACCGCGCTCGATTTGGCCCAACATGGGCTTGCTTACGCCAGTCAGAGCCGAAACATCATCCAGAGACATAGTTCGGGTGTTGCGGAGGCTTTTCAGCTTCTCACCAATTTTCAAATTCATAGATTCCATTGCTATAACCGCCTTGTATGTTTTTGCATCTTTAAAACTTGTTATAGCATATACCCAAAAGTGAGGAAAGTCAACACGATTAACAAGCCTTGCTCAATCGCTCACTTTCTGGCCCTGCACGTTCCGGCAAGCAATGCAAGTGTGGCCACACTTGCGATTTCGCTTGTTGGGGACCTCCCCAAACCCGGCGGAGCTTCGGGACAAATTGGCCCAAAGCTCAGTTGTTGCGTCACAGCCCCTATCGGGTCTGCTCCTTATTTCCGGCCCCAGAAATGTGGAACATATATGCCCAAATCGGGGGCGAGGAATGATATTATATACCCCACCCCAAAATCACGCCTTGGAGCCCTTGCACCACAATGGGTCAGAACACAAAAAGCTAACAGATGCACCCCTGATTTTAAGCGTTCAACCCAATCCCCCCGCCCTTGCCCAATCATGGGCAAGGGGGCGGCTCTGAAGGATATACCTTACTTTGGGACAACTTGTCTCAGACGGATCAACTTCAAGGCAAAAGAAAAGTGCCGGACTCAACCGCAAGGGTTAAGTCCGACACTCTTTTTGACCGTTCCCGTTTGACAGATGCCATAAGTTTCAGTATTTTAGGCTTACTGTCTTATGAGCACCCAGCTAAGCCGGTGGGTTTTTATTGCAGGAAAAGGGGATCGCTTTCTACGCCCTGACCTCTGCGGTGCCGGCGGAATCCCGATTCCTCACATAGGTCTGGACCACAAAAAGCACCAAGCAGGCCGCGGCAAAGATCACGCCTACCGGGTAGGCGATGGAGGTAGAGAGTTGAAACCCCTCAGGCGCCTGCAGGATGTAAGTCATGGAGACCGCGGACATAAAGGTCGCCGGCAAAGCCGCCATGAAGCAGCACACGGGTGGGTAGCCGAACCGGAAGAGAAACACTGCGCCGGTCCACAGCACCATCATGGCCAGCGTCTGGTTGGACCAGGAGAAATAACGCCACAGGATATCCCAAGGCAGCGCCGTAGCAATCACCGCGCCCACCACCAGCAGGGGGGCGGACAGCGCGGCGCGCTTTTTGACGCTGGACTGGTCGATGTGGAACCAGTCCGCGATGGTGAGCCGTGCGGAGCGAAAAGCCGTGTCACCTGAGGTGATGGGGCAAGCGATCACGCCGATCATGGCCAGCACGCCGCCCACCGGGCCCATCAGCGTGGTGGATATCTCATAGACCACACCGCCCTGTCCCAGTGCGTCGATGGCGTCGGACAGCGGCCCCACACCGTTATAGAAGGTTACACCGGCAGCCGCCCAGATCAGGGCAATGATGCCCTCTGTTACCATGGCGCCGTAAAACACGGTGCGCCCCTCCTGCTCAGAGGTGAGGCAGCGAGCCATGATGGGGGACTGTGTGGCATGGAAGCCGGAGATCGCGCCACAGGCCACGGTGACAAACATCATGGCCCACATAGGCAGTCCTTTGGGATGTACCACGGAGAACGCGGCGGCTGTCAGCTCGGGCAGCTCATAGGCGGGGTTGATCAGGATCGCCCCCGCGATCCCCAGCGCCATGATGATCAGGCAGATGCCGAAAATCGGGTAGATCTTTCCGATGATCTTGTCGACGGGGAGAAACGTTGCCAGCAGATAGTAGATCAGGATGACTGCCAGCCAGAATGATGTGCCGACGACAGGCGGAGTGAGCATACCGATCAGCTTGGCGGGGCCCACGGAGAAGTTGACGCCCACCATCACCAGCAGGACCACGGAAAAGACACGCATGATGAAGGTCATGACCTTCCCCATGTAGATACCCACAAGTTCAGAGATGGACTTGCCATCATGCCGCTCGGACATCATGCCGGACAGGAAGTCATGGACTCCGCCGCCCAAAATGGTCCCGAACACAATCCAAAGGTAGACCACAGGTCCCCAGCACGCGCCCGCCAGCGCGCCGTAAATGGGACCCAAACCCGCGATGTTCAACAGCTGGATCAAATAAATTCTCCATGTCTTCATGGGAACAAAGTCCACCCCGTCCGGATGGGCCACTGCGGGGGTTTGCCTGTTGTCCACGCGGAATACTTTTTCCACCAACTTGCCGTAGGTGAAAAAGCCCACGACCAGCAGGACCAGGCAAGCAAAAAATGTGATCATAGAGTTCCCTCCTTTTTTCTTTCCGGCTCCTTCTACAAAAAGCCGGTCCCAACACACAGAAAGCACCTTCCGAAAGCTTTTATTCTTTCGTTATTTGCTTTTCCGGCTTTTAATTATAGGCATATGAAAGTGGAAGTCAAGTAACAGGGTGTCGAAATTACGAGGTACGAACCATATATTTTCAGCAAATTTTTTGCCGCTTCCCTCCTCCCATTCCGTTCTCTTCTGTCTCTTTTCTGCCGCATTCAAAAATTTCACGGTAAACCGCCGGAGAACGCTCAGATTCCCCCGGCGTCTCTGCCTCCTGTTTCATTTTCAAACCGTATATCCGCGTGGCTTCCCCTATCCTTTCTATGCACCAGCCATCCGACCAGAAGGATCTTCTTTCCGTTCCCCATGAAGCCCATGATAAGAGCCGGGCCTTTCGAAAGAAAAAGGTCCGGCTCCTCTTGCAAAGCGCGGGGTCAAACAAGTTGAAGGATCCGTGCGCCGCTCGCCACCAGAAAGCAGACCACCATGCCGATCCCCGTAGGGATGGCGAAGGAGAGCAGCGTCCACTTCATACTTTTGGTCTCCTTCCCGATGGTCATACAGGTAGTGGAACAGGGCCAGTGCATCAGGGAAAACAGCATCGTGCACACTGCGGTCAGCCAGGTCCAACCGTTTCGGACCAACAGCTCATGCAGCGCCCCCAAATCGTCCAGTTCCAGTAGGGTTCCGGTGGAGAGATAGCTCATGATGATGATGGGAATCACGATCTCGTTGGCCGGGAACCCCAAAATAAAGGCCATAAGGATCACTCCGTCCAACCCCAGAAGCCGGGCAAAGGGGTCCAGGAACCCGGTACAGTGGGCGAGCACACTGACGCCCCCCACCTGCACATTGGCGCACAGCCAAATGACAAGGCCCGCCGGAGCGGCCACTGCTACAGCCCGCCCCAGTACAAAGAGGGTCCGGTCCAACACCGACCGGGCGATGACCTGCCCCACCCTGGGCCTGCGGTAGGGCGGCAGCTCCAGGGTGAAGGAGGAGGGCACGCCTTTCAGGATGGTGGCGGACAGGAGCCGAGACACCCAGAAGGTCATGACCACGCCCAGGAGGATGACGCCGGTGAGCATAACGGCCGCCAGCAGCGATTTTCCCGGGCCGGCGTTCACCCCCACAAAGAACATGCTGATAATCGCAATGAGGGTCGGAAATGCGCCGCCATCCCAACGGCAACTTTTCCGGTCCCGCGGCGTTCAAAGCGTCGCTGTGGGGAAAGGAGGACCGGGAGTTGGGACCGTTCAGCCGGTTGCGGAGAGAAAGATCCGGAGCGTACCGCCGTCCCATTCGCACCTCTGGACCAGTCTGCGGATCAGCGCCCGCTTTTCTGGCACCGACATGCGTGCGGTGCACTGAGCGGGGTCCAAGAATTCGGCGCACAGCGCCTCCGCCTTCCCGCTTTCCGCTCTCTGCTCCCGCTTCTGTGCGGCCGCTTCCAAACGGCGCAGCTCTTCCTCCAGTTCCGCGGCTCGGGCCGCGATCCTCTGCACAAAGGCGCCGTCCTGCCCGCCACCAGAGCCCAGCGCGAGAACCAATCGGTCCAGCTCCCTGCCGCACGCCTCCCGGCGGCTACGCGCCGCAGCAGTCGGGGTCCGCTCCTCTTCCTCTGCAAATTCCCGTCTCATCCCCTCCAGCAGCCGCTCCAGCCCCGGACCGGGGCGCATATGGGCTTCCAGACAGCGGCACACCGTATCGTCCGCCTGTTCTCCATGCAGATTCTGACAGGAGCAGGCCCCGCGTCCAAGCTCCAGCTTGGTCCGGCAGATATAATCGTACTGCTCGTCTCTGCCACTGCGCGCCTTGGCAAACATCCGCCCGCCGCACCTGGTGCAGCGGATCACTCCGGACAGGAGGGCGTAACTGTTGTGAGCGCCGACCCGACGGGCACCCGACCGGTTCGCCTCCAGCAGCTCCTGTACCACTGCCCAGTCCCGCCCGCAGATCAGCCCCCTGTGCTTTCCCACTGCCACAATCCATTTTTCCACAGGGTTGCGGGGTGCATGCCCTTTGGTGTAATCCCGCTTGTTGTAGGCCAGCAGCCCCCGCCCCCGCCCGCACGCCTCCGCCGTGAAGCAGACGTCGGCGCACCGCGCTGTAAAATAGTTCAGCGCTTCTTGGTCCGCCGCGCAATAGACTGGATTTTGCAGGATCTCCCGCAGCCCGATCAGGGAAAAGTCCTCCCCCCGCCGGGAGCGGAGTCCCTGTTCATGCAGGTACCTGCGCACCCCGCTGAGGCTCTGAAGCTCCAGAAATTTTTCGTAGATCGTCTGTACGGTCCGGATTTCCTCCGGCTTCTCTTTCAGTTGGCAGGAGAATTTCACCTTGCCCTCCACAATGATCTCCCGCACCCGTTCCGAAGTATAGCCCGTGGGAGTCGTCCCCCCCAGCCAGCGCCCCATTTTCGCAAGCATCAGCATGTTATCCCTCACCCGCTCGGCAATGGTCTCCCGTTCCAACTGGGCAAACACGCTGGCAATATACATCATGGCCTTTCCCATCGGGGTCCCTGTGTCAAATTTTTCCCGAATACAGACAAAGGCGACCCCCCTTCTGCCCAGCTCTTCAATGAGGGCGGCAAAGTCCCCCACATTGCGGCTGATTCGGTCCAGACGATAACAGACCAGGCAGTCAGGTTTATCGCGCTTGATATCCCGCATCATCCTCTGGAACTGGGGCCGATCCAGGTTTTTTCCCGAGAATCCCTCGTCCTCGTAGACGGTGATATCGCAATCCTCACTGCCTGGGAAGTTTGCAAAAATATAATCTCTGCACATCTCCACCTGATTTTCAATGGACTCCCCCTTGCCGGTAAACACGGATTTCCGGCTGTATATCTTGAATTTCACTGTGCTCCTCCCCCCTCCATCCCGGTCTGTAGTGCCAAGCGGCCCCGCCGCCTATAGCATAGCGCCCTTGCTCGAGGGTAAGCCGTCGGATTTGGGGGGCGCGACCGCCGACTTTCTTTCTGGACGGTCTCCCCTCCCCAAAAGCCGGAAGGAGCGGCGTCCCGACAGTAGGACGCCGCTCCTCGGTATCTGTATAGGAAGCCTGGATGGCTGGAGGTCTCAGTTTGCCGTGGCCACAATGATGCGGATGCGCCCGCCGGCCGGACAGCCCATGTCGTCGTACCAGCCCACCAGAGAATAATCGTCCGCATTGATCTCGGAGAGCGTGGTGGCATAGTATCCGCTGGAGGAGCCCGCGTCTTTCAGCAGCACCTGTACATTCTCATCCAGCAGGTATTTCTGATTCCCGGCCATGGCGTAGAGGTCGGAGAGCTGGGTCAGCTTTGCCGAGGTAAGCTGCTGGATGCTCCTCAGACTGCCGCCGTCATAGCGGAGCACCGCGCCGCCGGCCGAGACATTATAGGCGGTAGAACCGCTGACCGTACTGGACGCCCCCTTGTAGAGATAGGTATACGTCCCGGAGACGCTTGTATCGCTTACAGACTTGTCGGCCTCAGTCACGTACACATAGGTCCGCGTATCACCCGTCGCCTTCTCCAGAATCAGATGGTCGATATCCCCGTTTTCATCCAGCGTGTAATAGCGCACATTGTCGGAGGTGAGCTTGCTCCCCGCCAGGCGGGAGGGATAAATGCGGACATATCCGCCCTCGCTGTCGGTGTCCAGGATCTCCGCATCGGCGGCAAAGTCATACCCTGCAAAACGGGTGCCGTCGCTGCTGACGGTGCCGGTCAAGCTACGGCTGGAGAGGCTCTTCACCGTGGTGCCGCTGCTGTTCACCGTTACAGTCACCAGACGTCCGGTGGAGAAGGCGCTTCCGTCGTGGTAGAAGGTGCGGGTGGTCCCGTCAGAGCAGGCGACCTGGGTGGCAGTCTGCACGCTGGCGGTATCGGATACGGTGGTGGAAGACGAGGCGGACTTTTCACTGGCGACCACCACGCCGTAATAGACGGTATCGCTGTCCTGCGCGCTGATGGCATCCACCACCTCGCCGTTCATCCCCAGCAGGAGGGTGATGGTATCGCCGTCGGCAAACCCGCCCTGGCTGGAGAGTTTATAGGTGGCGGTGGAGGTGCCGATGTCGTAGGTCGTGCCCGCCACAGTGACGGAAGTGGGCGCTGCCCGATTGGGAGAAACCGCAGTGAGCGTACCGGTAACCCGATTGCTGTAGATCCAGACGGTGCGGAGGTTGGCGTTATAGTAGTAGACGTCGTACTGCTTCACCGCCGAGAGGCTAGAGGCGCTGCCGTTGCGGTAGACCGTGACATGATCCGTGCTGAAGGGCAGCTCAAGAGTACCGGAGGAGGCCACATAAGGGCCCTTGGTGTCGCTGCTGACCAGAGTGGAGTAGTCCACTTCCCCATTGGTAATGGTGTACCCCAGCGTGGCGCCATAGACGGCCCCCGCGCTGTTCCCCGCCGTCAGCAGATTGTAGAATAGGGTCACGCAGTCCTGGCGGGTCAGGGTCTGGCCCTGCATGGCTGTCGTATCGTCCAAAAGTCCGATGGCGCCGGCCTTCGAGAGCTGCGCGGTGGGGAAGGAGCCCGCCAGGCTGCCGGAATCATAGCCCAGCAGACGCAGCAGGGCGGTACATCCCTCCTCCAGCGTGATGGAGTTGTCCGGGCGGAAAGTGCCGTCCACATAGCCGGTGAACCAGCCCTGTTCCACACCCAGCTTGATGTACTCGCTGGCCCAGTGACTGCTCTTCACATCCTTGAAGAGCGAGGCGCCGTACCCGCTGCCCACGGTGTCCTTATAGGAGGAAGCGGCCGTCATCATCTTTACAAACTCGGCACGGGTCACCTGGGAGGAGAGGTTCATGTTTCCGTTCTCGTCTCCTACCATGATGCCCAGCACCTTTACAGTCTCCAGGGCCGTAGTCTCGTCCTGTGCGGCAAGTACCCCGGTGGTCCCCAGGGAGAGGGCCAGGCACAGCGTGAGCGCCAGGGAGATCAAACGCTTTTTCATCCTTTTCACTCCTAAATCAGTCGTAATGCAGGGCGTCGATGGGGTTGAGTGCGGCCGCCTTCTTGGCGGGCAGATAACCGAAGAGGACGCCGATGCCCACCGAGATCCCGAAGGCCATGATCACCGCCCCGACACTGGGGGCCACTGTAAGGGTCTCCTCCATGAGCCGGGTGACCACCATCGTGGCCACGGAGGACAGGCCGTACCCCATGAGGATGCCGATGACGCCGCCCAGTGCACTGGTACAGGCCGCCTCGATGACAAACTGTTCCATGATGTACCGCTCTTTAGCGCCCAGGGATTTTCGGATGCCGATCTCCCGGGTCCGCTCCGTGACGGAGACAAGCATGATGTTCATGATGCCGATGCCGCCCAC
>CDZT01058526.1_pt1 | contig 11071 bp, 9 predicted proteins | sample 557531 | NCBI WGS metagenome assembly CDZT01 (sample SAMEA3182066, study PRJEB8094) | gut metagenome | biome: human; feature: gut; material: Stool; isolation source: human stools | place: Canada | collected 2013-03-05
GAGGTACGGCAGATGCTAAGCCAAAAGCGCAGATAATACTGGATGCTGCAAAGGTGAGCGCCGCCAGTGGCGGAAACAGCGAACCGAAGCAGGGGCAGCGGTCGCAGAGTGCGAGGGGCTTTTGCCCCCGAAGCACGATGCGGGTACCGCAACCCGACATTATCGAGTATTTTGGCAACGCAGATGCCGTGCCGCAGCCGCCGGAGCGGTGCTTAAGCCGTAAGACGGGAATTGTGCGGTGTTGCCATAAAACCAAAGGGGGGGGGATACCCAATGCATGAACAGAATGAAAGCCAGCCCAAAGCATTCATAAAAATTCTTTTTGCCCTGTTTACGGCGCTGCTGGTTGTGGTGCTTGGGTATCTCTGTATCCAGATTTACACGATCTTCCACCGAACTTATAAAACCGAAACCGCCATTGCCTACACCATGTCGGATAACATCACGCTGAAAGGCGTGGCAGTGTTCCAGGCAGTGGATGTGCCTGGCAGCGGTAACCTGGGATATGTGGTGCAGGATGGTGAGCGCGTCAGCGCGGGCACCATTCTGGCGGAACAGTATACGGATGATTCCCAGGGAGCAATGCGGGAACGGCTGGACCGGTTGGATCGTGCGATTTTGCTGCTGACAAAGTCGGAAAATTCCTCCGGCAGTGATCTTTCGGTTCTGACCACCCAGACGCGCACGGCGCTGTATAACCTGCTGGACCAGATCGACACAGCATCTTACGGCGCAATTCAGGATGCTGCGGAAGATTTTTTGCTGGCGCAAAATAAACTGCAGATCAGCACCGGCCAGGCGGCGGGCTTTGGCGAGGTGCTGGCCAGCCTGCAGGCCGAGCGGGACGGCATTGCTGCCCAGCTGAACGGCCTGCAGACGATCGAAGCGGATACCAACGGGTATTTTGTCTCATCCGAAAGCGCCGCCCCGGTGGTGCGGGATCCCACGGAGCTGGATGCCATGAGCCCGGCTGATCTGCAAAAGATGATCAACGCAGGGGAGACTCCGTCCAATGCCGACCTTGCCGGGCATATTGTAACCGGGTTTTCCTGGCGGTTTTATGCCGTGTGTTCGGCAGACCTTGCCAGGCGGTTGAACGGCCTGTCCCGCGTGAGCATCAGCGTTCCGGGCAAACAGGAAGAGCCTTTGGCTGCCACCGTGGTGGATGTGACCACCGACGAAGAAACCGGCCTTGCCAAAGTGGCGCTGGAATGCCGCAGCATCAATGCTCAGGTGCTCTGCCTGAATTATGAGGAAGCCGAAATCAGCCTGCACACCTACCAGGGCATCCGCATTGACCGCAGGGCCCTGCATATCGTGAACGGCCAACGCGGCGTATATGTCAAATACGGCGATTTGCAGCGCTTCCGCCGCATTACCATTTTATATGAGGACGATACCTACATCCTTGTACCGGAAGGCGGCAAAGTGGGGGAGGATAACGAGCTGCGCCTGTACGATGAGGTGATCGTGGAAGGCAGCAACCTGCAGGACGGCAAGCTGCTGTAAGGACAGAAAACGGGCGTTTTGCCCCACATTCTGTTATATTTGTATTGACAACGAAGCAAAAATGGAAGATAATAAATACTGTATAGTTGTGACAAAAGCCGATCGGGGCTTTTTTTGTGCAATTTATACAACTAAGCAAACGTAAGGAGTAACTGCCATGTCCATGATAGATGGTTTGAGAAACGTCCTCGGAATCAACCAGGATCCCGAAGCAGATTCCTATGTGGATGATAACGAAGAGGATGATATCTTCCCTGGCGGTGGTCAGGGCGGTTCGCCAGCCCCGGAAGAAGCCTACCCCACGCAGGAAACTGCTAAGCAGCACAGCAACAAGGTGGTCAACATCAACGCTACCACCCAGCTGCAGGTTGTACTGGTCAAGCCGGAACGTTTTGACGATGCTGCTGCCATTGCAGACCAGCTGAACGCAAAGCGCACCGTTGTGCTGAACCTTGAATCCACCAACAAAGAAGTCTCCCGCCGTTTGATCGACTTTTTGTCCGGCGTGGCTTACGCCAATAACGGCCAGATCAAGCGTGTAGCAACCAGTACATTCATCATTACCCCGTATAACGTTGATATTATGGGCGACCTGCTGGACGAGCTGGAGAACAATGGCGTCTTCTTCTGATACAAGGACCCGCGGCTTTGTGCCGCCGCAGAACGAGGATGAACGCTTTTTGATGCGCCGGGTGGAAGAACTCTGCCGTACCGCCATGCAGCGTGGCATCCCGCGGGCAACGGGCTTCCTTTCGGATCGCGAACAGGCCCTTGCACAGGCCGCGCTCAACCGTGAGGGCTGCGATTTTGCCCGCTTTCAGGGCGGCTGGCCGGATGCGGAACGCAAAGTGCTCTGCATTGAACCACCGGATTCCTGGCCGGAAGAGCCAATTGCGGTGCTGCATTTCACAGCGCCGCAGCAGGGCGGCAGCGCCGTGCCGGGCCACCGTGACTATCTGGGGGCAATCCTGGGTCTTGGCCTGGATCGTGCCTGTTTGGGGGATATCCTGCCGGATCCGGCCGATGCCCGCAGTGTGTATGCCTTTGTGCTGGAAGATAAGGCGGATTTTATTGCTTCCAACCTGACGGAAGCTGGCCGCAGCCCGGTGCATGTCGAGCGCTGCAATGCCGTGCCGGAAGAAGTCCTGCGCGGGCCGGAACGCCAGACGCAGGATGCAACGGTGTCATCTTTGCGGGCAGATACCGTATTGGCAGCCATGATGCACACCTCCCGCTCCATTGCGGCGCAGGCAATCCAAAGCGGCAGGGTGGAAGTGAACCACGTTCCGCTGCGCACCGCCCATGAGGATGTGTTTGAAGGCGATATCTTCACCGTGCGGGGCGTTGGGCGCTACCGTCTGGTGGCAATCGGCGGCAAAAGCCGCAAGGACCGCATCTTTATCACGTTTTATCAGTATTGAACATAAAACCTGAATGTGAAACCCATGGGCCGGGGCAGCCCGGCAGCCGTGCCGAACGGTAAAATTTCGGATACCATTCCGGGTGTGTGCCACCCGAAACAGGAGGAATTTGGATGATTGCTTCGGATGATGTGCGCCGCGTGACCTTTGACCGTGCCATGCGCGGTTATCGTTGTGAGGACGTAGACGATTACCTCAAACAGGTTGCGGACAGCATCGACAGCCTGGCCGCAGAAAATGATGACCTGCAGAAAAAGCTGGTCATACTGGCCCAGCGCATTGACCAGTACCGTGCCGACGAAGATACCCTGAGCACAACCATGATCAATGCCCAGCGCCTTGGCGAGAACGTCATCAAGGAAGCCAAGCAGAAAGCTGCCGAGATCATTCGTGCCGCCAACATTAAGGCGGAGGATCGTGAACAGCGCGCCCGCGATGAGGTGGAGCTGGCCCAGCAGGAGCTTGTGACGATAAAGCAGGAAGCGGATGCGTTCAAAAAGCGCCTGATGGACCTGTACCGCCAGCACATCGAAATGATTGCCAAAATTCCGGAGTATCACACCAACCGTGCAGAACAGCAGGCCGCGCAGCAGCAGCCGGAACCGCAGGAAGCCCCGCAGCAGCCTGCACCCCAGCCGGTAGAACAGCCTGCCCCGGCTCCGCAGCCGGAACCGGAACCCAACCAGCCAATCCCGGAGGATGTCCCGGCTCCGCAGCCCGCAGCCCCGGAGGAAAGCTACCCGGCATATGAGGAACCGGAATATTACGAGGCTGAGCCGGAAAAAACCGCCCAGCCCGAAGAGCCGGAACCGGCTCCGGCACCTGCCCCTGGCCAGCCGCTGGACGAGGAAAAGATCGATACGGTGGAATTTGCCTTTGCCCCCAAAACAAAGCCAATCCTGCCGGACGATGATATGCCATCCGTTGCCGGGCTTTACGGCGGGGATATGCCGGAAAAACCCGCCAAGAAATCCGGCTCCCGCAGCCGCGGCGCTTCGGCCCGCAGCACGGGCAAAAATGCCCGCAAAACCAAGAGCCCTGCCAAAGCGGAGCTTGACGCATTTGATGACATTGATTATGATGTTTGAGGTGCCGCTTTTGTGCGTGCGCGTACCCCAAGCATTTTAAGACCTGCCTGAACGGTGCAGAAATGCCGGGGCAACCTGGTATACTGCGCTTTGGACAAGCCGCCATATCAGCTATATTAAGGAAATAGAGGAGAGTTGGAAACTTTGCCGCAGAATTACAATGATACCATCCATAAGATGGCTACCCCCTTTGAAATGCGTGCCGGGCTGCCGAAAAAGGAACCCAAAATGCTGGAGGATTGGGAGAAAAACCACGTCTACGAAAAAATGATCGAACATAACGCGGATCTGCCGCGCTTTGTTCTGCATGATGGCCCTCCGTATGCCAACGGTAATATCCATATGGGTACTGCCCTGAACAAGATCATCAAGGATATCATCATCCGTGAAAAGAACATGTCGGGCTACTGTGCTCCCTATGTTCCCGGCTATGATACCCACGGTCTGCCCATTGAGCTGAAGGCGCTGTCCTCTCTGGGCGATAAAAAGGCCGGCATTTCCAAGCTGGAACTGCGCAAGATCTGCAAAGAGTTTGCTACCGAGCATATTGATGTGATGAACAGCCAGTTCGCCCGCCTGGGCGTTCAGGGCGATTTCGCCAACCCCTACCTGACCCTGCGCCCCGAATTTGAGGCACGCCAGGTGGAGATCTTTGGCGAGATGGCCAAGAAAGGCTATATCTACAAGGGCATGAAAGCCGTTTACTGGTGCCCGGAGGATCGTACTGCTCTGGCAGAAGCCGAAATCGAGTATGCCGAGGACGAGTGCGATTCTATCTATGTCCGCTTTAAGCTCACCGATGACCCCAACGGTGTTCTGGCCAAGTACGGTATCCCTCTGGACAAGGCATGGATCGTGATCTGGACCACCACCACCTGGACCCTGCCCGCCAACGTGGCAACCTGCCTGAACCCCAACCTGGAGTATGCCTTCGTCAAAATCGGCGATGAATATCACCTGATGGCTGCCGGTCTGGTGGAATCCACCATGAAAGCCTGCCATATCGAGGATTACGAGGTTCTGGAGCCCCGCGTTCTCGGCTCTGAATTTGAGCTGATGCAGTATCAGCACCCCTTCCTGGACCGCAAGGGCCTGGTTATCCTGGGTGACCACGTTACCCTGGAAGGCGGCACCGGCTGCGTTCATACCGCACCTGGCCACGGTGTTGAGGACTTTGAAGTCTGCGTCAACCACTACCCGCAGGTTCCCGTTATTGTCCCCGTGGACGATGGCGGTTACCTGACCGAAGAAGCAGGCAAAGAGTTTGCAGGCCTTAAGGTCTGGGCTGCCAACAAAGTTATTCTGGAGCACATCAAGCAGTCCGGCCACCTGATGGGCGTGCAGCACATCACCCACCAGTACCCGCATTGCTGGCGCTGCCACCATCCCATCATCTTCCGTGCAACCGAACAGTGGTTCTGCTCCATTGATAAGTTCCGCGAGGAAGCCTATAAGGCCATTGACGAAGTCAAGTGGCAGCCGGCCTGGGGTCATGACCGTATGCACGGCATGGTGCGTGACCGCAGCGACTGGTGCATCAGCCGTCAGCGTGTGTGGGGTGTGCCCATCCCGGTGTTCTACTGCAAGAACTGCGGCAAGTACCACATCACCGATGCTTCCATCAAGGCTGTCAGCGACCTGTTCCGCAAGGAAGGCTCCGATGCCTGGTATAAGTACGATGCCAACGAGATCATGCCCAAGACTGAGGTCTGCGAATGCGGCGCTTCTGACTGGGAAAAGGATCCCGATATCATGGATGTCTGGTTCGACTCTGGCTCTACCTGGAGCGCAGTCTGCCGCGAACGTCCCGAACTGAACTGGCCCGCTGACCTGTATATGGAAGGCGCCGACCAGTTCCGCGGCTGGTTCCAGTCCAGCCTGCTGACCAGCGTTGCCACCCAGGGCGTTGCCCCGTACAAAGGCGTTCTGTGCCATGGCTGGGTCGTTGATGAGCAGGGCAAGCAGATGCACAAATCTGCCGGCAACGGTGTGGAGCCGTCCGAAATCATCCGCGATTACGGCGCTGACATCGTTCGTCTGTGGGTTGCTTCCAGCGATTACACCGTTGATGTGCGCGCAGGCAAGAATATCTTCAAGCAGCTGTCCGAAGCATACCGCAAGATGCGCAACACCGCCCGCTTTATGCTGGGCAACATTGGCGATTTCAACCCTGCCACGGATATGGTTGCCGAGGATCAGCTGTTCGAAATTGACCGCTGGGCACTCAAGAGCTGCAACAGCCTGACCGCCAATGTGCGTGCCGCTTACGATAATTACGATTTCTCCCGCGCTTACCACGCAATCTACAACTTCTGCGTCATTGATATGTCCAACTTCTATATGGACGTCATCAAGGACCGCCTGTACTGCGCGGACGAGCACGCACGCCGCTGCGCCCAGACTGCGCTGTACCGCATTCTGGTTGACTTCACCAAGCTGGTTGCCCCCATCCTGTGCTTCACCGCCCAGGAAATCTGGAGCTACATCCCGAAGCTGGAAGGCATGCAGGAGTATGTCTGCTGGGAGCGTATGCCGGAAGCCAAGAGCGATGAGGATGCCGCTTTTGATGCCAAGTGGGCCAAGATCATTGCTGTGCGTGACGATGTAAAGAAGGTTCTGGAGCAGGCCCGTGCCGATAAGACCATCGGTTCCTCTCTGGAAGCTGCCGTTACCCTGTACTGCAGCGATGAAATGTATGACTTCCTGAACGCCATCCCGATGGATGAGCTGGCCGATCTGATGATCGTTTCCCATGTGGATCTGGTCAAGGGCGAAGGCGGCGTGAAGGGTCTGACCGAGGGCCTGGGCATGAGCGTTGCCCATGCTGCCGGCAACAAGTGCCTGCGCTGCTGGAAGTTCGACACAGCTGTTGGCGAAGACGGCCTGTGCCCGCGCTGTGCAAAAGTTCTTGGTTAATTTCAAATAAAGGGTTATGCCGCATGATGTTAAGCGCTGTTCCAGTGCTTAAGCCTGTAAAACAGGAACTGTGCGGTATTGCCATAGTATGATTTACAGCGGTGCTTTTGCGCTTTTATCAAGCCTTTGCACCGCTGTTTTTGTCAGGGCATTTTGCAGCGCTGCATTGGCCCGGACGACGGAGGCGTTTATGCTGGTTGGCATTTTATCCATTCTTGCTGCGGCAGGCCTGACGCTGGTTGACCAGCTGATCAAACTTTGGGCCACCGTGGAACTGCTGCCGGTTGGCAGCAAACCCTTTATCCCGCATGTGCTGGAATTTTATTACCTGCTCAATGATGGTATGTCGTTTTCCATGCTCAGCGGCAAGCGCACGCTGCTGGTGATCGTTACCGGTGTGATGCTGGCTGTGCTGGCCGGTATGCTGCTTTTGCGCAAAATGCCGCGTTTGGAGCGTGCTGCTTGGATTTTGGTCGTGGGCGGCGGTGTTGGCAACCTGATCGACCGTATCCGCACCGGCGTGGTGGTGGATTACCTGAACTGCCTGTTCATCAATTTCCCGGTGTTCAATTTTGCGGATGTCTGCATCTGTGTCGGCGTGGGCCTGCTGGTCCTCAGCCTGCTGCTGGATATGCGCCGCGAACAAAAAGCAAAACAGCAAAAGGGGAGTGCGCCCACAGATGGAACAGCGTGAACTGACCCTTGCGCCGGAAAGCGTTGGCCTGCGGCTGGACCGCTGGCTGGCGGAACAGTGCCCGGACCTTTCCCGCAGCCAGCTGCAAAACCTGATCGAAGCGGGCAGTGTGACCTGCAACGGCAGCCCCTTGAACAAAAAGGATAAGCTGAAAGCCGGGCAGACGATTCTGCTCACCCTGCCGGACCCGCAGCCCATCGAAGCCCAGCCCCAGAACATTCCGCTGGACATTGTGTATGAGGATGACAGCCTGCTGGTGGTCAACAAGCCCAAAGGCATGGTGGTGCACCCTGCGCCCGGCAACCCGGACGGCACCATGGTCAATGCACTGCTGTGGCACTGTGCGGGGCGGCTGTCCGGCATCGGCGGGGCCATCCGCCCCGGCATTGTGCATCGCATTGATAAGGATACCAGCGGCCTTTTGGTCGTTGCAAAAACGGACGCCGCCCACCAGGCACTGACCGAACAGATGAGCGTGCATTCTATCCATCGGGTGTACCACGCTGTGGTGTATGGCAACCTGAAAGAGGATACCGGCTTTGTGGAAGCCCCCATCGGCCGCGACCCTAAGGATCGCAAAAAGATGGCCGTGACCCAGCAGAACTCCAAATATGCCTACACCGGCTGGCAGGTGCTGGAACGGTTCGGCAACTTTACTTACATTGCATGCAAGCTTAAAACAGGCCGCACCCATCAAATTCGGGTGCATATGGCATCCATTGGCCACCCGCTGGCTGGGGATGCCGTGTATGGGCCAAAAAATTGTATCCGCAGCCTGAACGGTCAGTGCCTGCACGCCAAGGAGCTTGGCTTTGTGCACCCCGCCACCGGGGAATGGATGCAGTTTGACAGCTCACTGCCTGACTGGTTTCAGGACTACTTAAGCCGTCTGAGAAAGGAAAGCCGCCATGGAGCGTTTGAGTGATTATCTGGTTTTTTGTGATATGGATAACACCCTGCTGACTGCAAAGGAGGGCATTCCCGCCTGCAACCGCAGCGTCATCCGGTTGTTTACCGCCATGGGTGGGCGCTTTACCGTCGCATCCGGCCGTCCGCCGGAGTCGATCCGCGCGGCGCTGGGCGATATCGAGCTTTCGCTGCCAGCAATCTCCTGCAATGGTTCGCTGCTGTATGATTTCCAGACCAACCGTGTGCTGCGTCGCTCCTGCCTGAATCAGGAACAGGCCGCTGCCGCCATTGCCGATATGCTGCAAAAATTCCCGAAGATTGGTGTAGAGGTCATGGCCGGTGCGGGGGAGATGTATGTTGTTCACGCCAGCAGCTATACCCACGCCCACCAGGTGGATGAACACATGGAAAGCGTGGCCTGCCCGCTGGAAAATGTGCCGGATGGCTGGCTGAAGGTGGTGTTTGCCGGGGATCCGGAAACGATCCGCAAAGCGGGACAGTACGCCAAAACGCGGTACTTTGGCCGGGATAATTACTTTTTGCCTACCAACCAGATCTACTTGGAAATTATGCCTTCCGGCATCAGCAAAGCAGCCGGAATGGAAGAGCTTTGCCATATCCTGAACGAGAACATCAAAAAAACCATCGTGATCGGTGACTATTATAATGATCTCGAAATCATGAAAAAAGCGGGCTATTCCGTGGCTGTGGCCAATGCGCCGTCCGAAGTAAAAGCAGCGGCCAACGAAGTGACCAACTGCGACTGCACCGGCGGCGCGGTGGGCGAGTTCCTTTACAAGCTGATCAGCAAGGTGGAGGGCGTATGAAACACAGGGAAAGTGAGCAGACACAGCTGAGAGTCAGCCGTTTACTGAACCGTGACAGTGTGATGCTGCATGCCGAGATGCCCAGTGTGCAGACGGCGCTGGAAACCTTGGTGGAACTTCAGGAGAGCAACGGCGTGATCACCAACGGTACCGCCTACTATAAAGCCGTGTGTGAGCGTGAACGCGCGGGCGGCACCACCGCCATTGGGGAAGGGCTTGCCATCCCGCATGCCTGCAATGCGGGCGTTGCTTCGCTTGGGCTGGCCGCGCTGACCCTTACCCGCGGGCTGGACTGGGGCGCAGCGGACGGCAAGCTGGTGGATATGATCTTTATGGTTGCGGTTCCGCCGGACCGCCAGAGCGACCACCTGTTGATTTTGGCTCGCCTTGTCAACCTGCTCAGCGACCACCGCCTGACGGAAAAACTGCGTATGGCGGATACGCGAGAGGCGTTTATCCGCATCCTGAACCAGACCGAAGCGGCAATCTTTGCATAAATGAGGCCAAAACGGCAAGGAACACAAAAGCAATCCAGCACCCGATTGCTGAAACAGAGAAAAATATCATTTTATAAGTCTTATTGATACTGCACACCCTGTGTGAATGCCCCAAAGGCAGAACGCAGGGGGTGCTTTTTTGTTAAAATTGTGCAAAATGTGGAAATTTAGTGCTCTAAAGCGCCGTGATTTGGCGGATTGTATCTTGCAGGGGAATACGATTGATGCTATACTTTAAATCACTAAATCGCTTTTCGGAGAGGACACCCACCCAAGGCTATGCAGCATAGTGGATGCCGGTGAGCGATGCATAGATTTGGGAGGAAGATACCATGAAAAAAGCACTTTCTATTTTGACAGTCGGCTGCCTGGCTGTTTCCCTTGCTGCCTGTGGCAGCACTGCAGCAAGCTCTGCTGCATCGGCCGCGGACAGCACCGCTTCTTCTGCCGCAGAATCCACCGCCGCTTCCGATACCGCCGCTGCTGACGGCCAGACCTACAAGGTCGGCATCTGCCAGCTGGTGCAGCACGTTGCTTTGGACGCTGCAACCCAGGGGTTTAAGGATGCCCTGACCGAGCAGCTCGGCGATGCCGTTACCTTTGAGGAAAAGAACGCCCAGGGCGATTCCAACACCTGCAGCACCATCATCAATGGCTTTGTTTCTGATAATGTTGACCTGATCTTGGCCAACGCAACCCCCGCCCTGCAGGCTGCACAGGCCGGCACCAACACCATCCCGGTTCTGGGCACCTCTGTTACCGAGTACGGCGTGGCACTGGGTATTGATGACTTCGATGGCCTTGTCGGCACCAATATTTCCGGCACCAGCGACCTGGCTCCTCTGGATGAGCAGGCAGGAATCATCAAGGAACTGTTCCCCGATGTAAAGACCGTTGGTCTGCTGTATTGCAGCGCCGAACCAAACAGCCAGTATCAGGTTGATACCGTAAAGGCCAGCTTGGAAGAACTGGGCTACACCTGCGAGTATTACGCATTCTCTGACTCCAACGATCTGGCCACCGTCTGCCAGAGCGCTGCCGATGCCAGCGATGTGATCTATGTTCCCACCGATAACACCGTTGCCAACAACACTGAGATCGTCAATAACATCTGCCAGCCCGCCGGTGTGCCTGTCGTTGCAGGTGAGGAAGGCATCATGGGCGGCTGTGGCGTTGCTACCCTGTCCATCAGCTACTATGACCTGGGCGT
>CDZT01028097.1_pt1 | contig 10886 bp, 8 predicted proteins | sample 557531 | NCBI WGS metagenome assembly CDZT01 (sample SAMEA3182066, study PRJEB8094) | gut metagenome | biome: human; feature: gut; material: Stool; isolation source: human stools | place: Canada | collected 2013-03-05
TTCTACTCCATTGCCGTCAAGGACGGCCAGACCCTGGAGCTGGACGATAAGACGCTGGAGTTCATGGTGGTTCCCAACCTCCACTGGCCGGACACCATGTACACCTATATCCGACAGGACAAGGTGCTGGTCACCTGTGACTCCTTCGGTTCCCACTACGCCTGCGACGGTATCCTGGCCAGCGCCGTTACCGACCAGGAGGGCTACTGGAAGGCCACCAAGTATTACTACGACTGCATCATCGGCCCCTTCAAGAGCTTTATGCTGGACGCTTTGAAGCGGGTGCGCCCCCTGGAGCTGGAGATGATCTGCCCCGGCCACGGCCCGGTGCTGGACACCGGCATTCCCCACATGCTGGATACCTACGAGCAGTGGTCCACCGTCATCAACCCTAACCCCCGGCCCACCGTCATCATTCCCTACGTCAGCGCCTACGGCTACACTGGACAGCTGGCTCAGGCCATCGCCCAGGGTATCACGGACAAGGGCGGCATCGATGTGCGCCTTTATGACATGGTGGAGGCAGATGCCGCCCAGGTGGCCGAAGAACTGCTCTACGCCGACGGCTTCCTGCTGGGCACCCCCACCATCGTGGGCGAGGCCCTCAAGCCCATCTGGGACCTGACCACCGGTATGTTTGCCGGCACCCACGGGGGCAAGGTGGCCTCCGCCTTCGGCAGCTATGGCTGGAGCGGCGAGGGCGTGCCCCACATCATGGAGCGCCTCAAGCAGCTCAAGCTCAAGACTCTGGAGGGCTTCCGGGTGCGCTTCAAGCCCAGCGAAGACCAGCTCAAACAGGCCCGGGAGTACGGCATGGAATTTGCCCAGGCTGTGCTGGACAACCTCCATCCCATCCAGCACGCTCCCAAGGGAAAGGTGCGCTGCGACGTGTGCGGCGCGGTGTTTGATGCCGACGCGGAGGTATGCCCCGTCTGTAAGGTTGGTCGCGAGCACTTTGTCCCCCTCACCGGGGAGGAGAAGGCCCCCAAGGAGGAGCTGGTGCGGTGCAAGGTATGCGGCGCGGTGTTTGAGTCGGACAAGGAGCGCTGCCCCGTGTGCGGCGTCGGTCCCGAGTATTATGTTCCCGTGAAGAAGGAGGAGAAGAAAGCCTCCGGCACCCGCAAGCTGGTCAAGTGCCTGGTGTGCGGCGAGATTTTCGACTCCTCTCTGGACACCTGCCCGGTGTGCGGCGTGGGCCGGGACAAGTTTGTGGAGGTAGAGGTGGAGGAGACCGCCTTCCGCAACGATACCCAGAACACCTACGTCATCCTGGGCAATGGCTGCGCCGGCGTCAGCGCCGCCCAGGCCATCCGGGAGCGGGACAAGACGGGCCGCATCCTGCTCATCTCCAACGAAGGCCCGGCCTACCAGCGCCCCATGCTGACAAAAGCTATGCTCTCCGGCCTCACCGCCGACCAGATGGCCCTGCACCCCGCCGGGTGGTATGAGGCCCAGAACATCGTCCAGATCCTGGAGCGCCAGGTGGTGGCGGTGGACACCCAGAATAAGCAGGTGGAGATGGACGGCGGCTTCAAGCTGCCCTACACCAAGCTCATCTTTGCCCTGGGCAGCGAGTGCTTCATTCCGCCCATTCCCGGCCACGACAAGCAGGGCGTGGTAGCCATCCGCCGTCTCAGCGATGTGGAGAAGATCCAGGCCATGGGCAATACCCTCAAGCAGGCTGTGGTCATCGGCGGCGGCGTGCTGGGACTGGAGGCCGCCTGGGAGCTGCGTAAGGCAGGCATTGAGGTAACCGTCCTGGAGCTGGCCCCCAAGCTGATGGGCCGTCAGCTGGACGACCAGGCCGCGGCGCTGCTGCTGGACGCCTGCGGAAAGTCTCAGGTCCGGGTGGAGACCGGCGTGCAGATCCAGTCCATCCAGGGCGGCGAGACCGTCACCGGCGTGGAGCTGGGCAGCGGCGAGGTCATCCCCGCCCAGCTGGTGGTGGTGTCTGCCGGCGTGCGTGCCAACACTGCCATCGCCCAGAGCGCGGGCATCGAGATCGACCGGGCCATTGTGGTCAACGAGCGCATGGAGACAAACCTGCCCGGCGTGTACGCCTGCGGCGACTGCGCCCAGTACCAGGGCATCAACTACGCCCTGTGGCCCGAGGCCCAGGAGCAGGGCAAGACAGCGGGGGCCTGCGCCGCCGGAGAGCTGGCGGCCTACCAGCCCATCGCCCCGGTGCTGGCCTTCCACGGTATGGGCACCGAGCTGTTCTCCCTGGGCGACCCCGGCAAGCAGCCCGGTGTGGAGTACAAGACGGTGGAGGTCCGGGACGAGGCCCGGAACACCCTGGAGCGGTACTACTTCACCGCCGGCAAGCTGTGCGGCGTGATTCTGGCGGGTGACCTCTCCAAGATGGCAGACATGATGGCCGCCATCGACGAGAAGCGCTCTTTTGCCGAGTTCTTCGCCTAAATCATCTCCTCTTTCCCGGCTGGGCATCCGCTCAGCCGGGAATTTTTTCTTCTTCCATTGACATAGACTCGGATGTGCTGATAAGATAGAGCGTACACAAAAATCAGCCCCTTCAGTGCCCAGCCTCGCCGCTGGGGTAAAAGGAAATCGGGTGCAAGTCCCGAGCGATCCGGTCACTGTAAGCGGGGAGCCTGCCGCAGGATGCCATTGTCCGGCCAATAACGCCGGGTGAGAAGGCGCGGCGGGCGCCGATCCGCAAGCCAGGAAGCCTGCTGAGGGAGCCATGGTGGGTATCTTCCGCAGAAAGTAGCCCCATCTGGATTTTTGGGCGGTTTGCTGCGCCCATTTTTCCGATGCCTGCTTTCTCCGGGAAGCAGGCATTTCTGCTTTCCGAGAGGCAGGACATCTCGATGCGCAAGATACAAAAAGAAAGGAGATCGTATGAATACCTGGAAACGCCCCCTGTCCGCGCTGCTGGCCCTGTCGCTGGCTCTCACTCTGTCCGCATGCAGCGGACAACCCATGTCGGATACCTCCGGCTCCCAAAGCACATCCTCTGCTGTCTCGGACAGCTCCGATGGCTACTATCCCGTCACCATCACCAATTACAACTACGCCGGGGAAGAGGTAAGCTACACCTACAACGAAGCCCCCCAGCGGGTGCTGGCTGTCTATCAGGGCTGCATCGAGACCATGATCGCCCTGGGACTGGAGGACCACGTCATTGCCAGCTACGGCCTGGACAACGAGGTAAAGCCGGAGTGGCAGGATGGATTCTCTAAAATGCACTACGATGACTCCGTTTTTGCCCCGGATAAAGAGACTGTCACTTTGATGGAACCCGATTTTATCTTCTCCTGGGGCTCCTACTTTGGAGACAAAAAGCCGGGGGACGTGGATGCCTGGAATGAGAAGGGTGTGGGGACCTATATGAACTCCAACACCGTTCCCGGCGGCACCCGCACCTTGGAAAACGAGTACACCGACATTTTGAACATCGGCAAGATCTTTCACGTGGAGGACAAGGCCCAGGCTCTGGTAGATGAGATGAAGGCCCAGGTGTCCGACACCCTGTCCGCAGTGAAGGGACAATCCCCGGTGACGGTGGCAGTGGTGGAGCCCATCAGCGGCAGCATCACCAACTATGGTGCCAAGTCTCTAGCAGGGGACATGGTGACAGCCCTGGGCGGGGAGCTGGCCATGCCCCAGGCCGACTCCATCAGCAAGGAGGACCTGGTGGCCGCCGACCCGGAGGTCATCTTTGTGGTGTACATGGCCTATTCCGGCGACGACCCCGAGAGCGTGAAGCGTGAGCAGCTGTCCCTCATTCAGGATGACCCCGCCCTTCAGAGCCTGCAGGCGGTCAAGAACGGTAACGTCCATCTCATCATGTTGGGCGACATGTACGCCAGCGGTCCCCGGACTCTGGACGGCCTGAAGACCCTGGCCCAAGGCATGTACCCGGAGCTGAGCCTGTGAGTCGGAACGGAAAAGCACGCCTGGCCCTGGTGATCCTAGCCGCCGCCCTCATCTTATCCCTGGGACTGGCGGTGAGCGTGGGTTCCATGGCCATCCCCATGGGGGACGTATACCAGGTGATGGCCTACGAGCTCTTTGGCCTGGGAGACGGCAGTCAATGGGGCAGCGGAGGGGTCCACGACGTGGTGTGGCTCATCCGCCTGCCCCGGCTGGTGCTGGCGGCGGCCACGGGCGCTGGCCTGGGTCTGTGCGGCGCGGTGATGCAGGCCATGGTCCAGAACACCATGGCCGACCCCTACATCCTGGGCGTGTCCTCCGGCGCCTACCTGGGGGCCGCCCTGGCATTGACCGCTGGGGCGGGCACCGCTCTGGGCGGCAATGCCATGGGGTTATTTGGCGCGGTGGGGGCCTTTCTGGCCGCTGCGGCGGTACTCCTACTGTCCCGGCTGGGAGGGCGCTCCACGCCAATAAAACTGCTGCTGTCCGGCGTAGCTCTCAGCGCGGTGTGCTCCGCCCTGGGTAACTTCTGTATTGTACTGAAAAACGACGACCACGCCGCTGCCGCCCTGGTGCAGTGGACCATGGGGGGCATGGGGGCAGCCAACTGGCCGGGCAACGCCATCGCCTGTGGCGTGGTGGTATCGGGCGGGCTGTTCTTCTGGAGCCAGTACCGCACCCTGAACCTGATGCTGCTGGGGGACGACTGCGCCGGTACCCTGGGGGTAGAGTTGGCCGGCCGGCGACTCATGTACCTGCTGGTGGTGGCCGCCATGGTGGGAGTACTGGTATACCAGGCGGGGATGGTGGGCTTTGTTGGTCTCATCATTCCCCATGGGGTGCGGCTGCTCTTCGGCAGCGACCACCGCACCCTGCTGCCTCTGGCGGGACTGACTGGGGCTGTCTTTCTGGTGTGGATGGATGTGCTGTGCCGGGTGGTGCTGCCGGGCAACGAAATTCCCATCGGTATCCTCACCGCCCTGGTGGGCGCACCGGTATTTCTGGCTCTGCTGGCCCGGCGGCGGTACGGATTTGGAGGTGAGGTGTGATGGAACTGCTAGCCCAAGACCTGCAAGTTACCCTGGAGGGAAACCACATTCTGAATGGAGTAATCCTGGAGGCCGGGGCAGGGGAGCTGGTGGGGATCATTGGCCCCAACGGCAGCGGCAAAAGCACCCTCCTCAAATGCCTCTACCGTCAACTGGTCCCTCAGGGGGGCGTGGTGTATCTCAATGGCCGGGATTTATCCAGGGAGAGCCGCCGGGAGAGCGCCAAGAAAATTGGAGTCGTAGCCCAGCATAACGACAAGGGATTTGACTTTACCGTTCTTGACATGGTACTTCTGGGCCGTTCTCCCCATAAAAAAGCCCTGGAACGGGACAACCCAGCAGACTACGCCATCGCCCATCAGGCACTGCGGGAGGTGGGGATGGAGGAGCTGGCAAACCGCTCCATGGCCACCCTCTCCGGCGGAGAGCGCCAGCGGGTCATTTTGGCCCGTGCCCTGGCCCAGCAGACTCCATGCCTCATCCTGGACGAGCCCACCAACCACCTGGATGTGCAGTACCAGCTCCAGCTCATGGAGCTTGTAAAGGGAGTAAGCTGTACCGTTGTTGCCGCCCTCCACGACCTGAATTTAGCCGCTATGTACTGCCAGCGGCTCTATCTGCTGGACGAGGGTAGAGTAGTGGCCCAAGGTACCCCGGAGCAGGTACTTACCCCGGAGCGTATAAGCGCGGTGTACGGCGTGCGAGCGGAGGTAGTGTCCGCTTCTGACGGACATCTAAGGGTGTTGTTTTACCCTCGGTGAAGGAAAATTTCTCCTTGCCAGAACCGCCCTGTTGGGGTATGGTTAGGACAGAAAACCACGGGGAGGGACACACATGACGCTGCTGGTTACCGGCGGAGCCGGATTCATCGGGAGCAACTTCATCTTCTATTGGCTCAAACACCACCCGGAGGACCGGGTAGTCTGTCTGGATAAGCTGACCTATGCGGGAAACCTGGCTACCCTGGTCCCGGTGATGGACCATCCCAACTTTCGCTTTGTGCGGGGAGATATCTGCGACCGGGCAGCGGTGAAACGACTCTTTGAGGAGGAACAGCCCCAGGCAGTGATCAACTTCGCCGCCGAGAGCCATGTGGACCGTTCCATCCAAGCCCCGGAGGTCTTTTTACAGACCAACGTGCTGGGCACCCAGGTACTGCTGGACGCCTGCTGCGCCCACGGCGGGGTGCGCTTTCATCAGGTGTCTACCGACGAGGTCTACGGCGACCTGCCCCTGGACCGCCCCGACCTGCTCTTTACCGAGGAGAGCCCCTTGCGGCCCAGCAGCCCATACAGTGCCTCCAAGGCAGGGTCCGACCTGCTGACCTTGGCCTACTGCCGCACCTACGGCCTGCCCGTGACGGTGAGCCGCTGCTCCAACAATTACGGTCCCTACCAGTTCCCGGAAAAGCTCATTCCACGGATGATCGTCCGAGCGCTGGCCGGAAAAACCTTGCCGGTGTATGGCAGGGGAGAGAACGTGCGGGACTGGCTCCACGTGGACGACCACTGCGCCGCCCTGGATGCAATCCTCCAAAGCGGTGCGGCTGGAGAGGTCTACAACATCGGAGGCCACAGCGAACGCACCAACCTGGAGATCGTGTGCCTTATCTGCCACAGGCTGGAGGTACCCCCGGAGCAGGTAGTCCATGTGGCCGACCGTAAGGGCCACGACAAGCGCTACGCCATCGACAGCGGAAAGCTGTCCTCCCAGCTGGGCTGGCAGCCCCAGGTGTCCTTTGACCAGGGGATGGATGAGACCATCAACTGGTATCTGGACCACCGCTATTGGTGGGAGCCACTGGCAGAGGATGTGTGAAAAAAGACATTCCGATAAAAAACTTCTCGCTGTTGACAAACAAATCTTTTTGTGCTAAGATGCAGAAAATTTAATTTACTAAACCGTTGAAGCGGAGATAATGGCAGGATATGCCTTTCCAGAGAGTCCGGGGTGCTGAGAGCCGGGCAAGAAACAGCCTGTCAAATGGACCGCTGAGGGTGCAGGGAAATGTGAGGAACCTCACAGAGTATTCTGCAACGCATGGGCATGCGTCAGTTGCCGGGGATATGTTGGTATCCCGCAAGGGCATAGGGTCATTCCTATGAAGCAAGGTGGCACCGCGGATAAGCTTTTTTATTCGTCCTTGACAGAAGAAATCATTCTGTCAAGGACGATTTTTTATTCTCCTTTGACAGACACGGACCGAAGAAAGGAGAAGCACCATGATCAAAGAAGCCATTGTCAAAATCGTCAGCAAAGGGGACCTCACCTATGACGAGGCCTACACCGTGATGAATGAAATTATGAGCGGCCAGACCACTCCCACCCAGAACGCCGCTTTTCTCGCGGCCCTCTCCACCAAGAGCGCCCGGGCGGAGACCATCGACGAGATTGCCGGCTGCGCCGCCGCCATGCGCGCCCACGCCACCAAGGTAGAAACCGGGATGGAACTCTTCGAGATCGTAGGTACCGGGGGCGACAACGCCCACAGCTTCAATATCTCCACCACCTCCGCCTTAGTGGCGGCGGCAGGAGGGGTGAAGGTGGCCAAGCACGGCAACCGGGCCGCCTCCTCCCAGTGCGGCACCGCCGACTGTCTGGAGGCCCTGGGGGTAAACATCCAGCAGAGCCCGGAGAAGTGTGTGGAGCTGCTCCGGGAGGTGGGCATGTGCTTCTTCTTCGCCCAGAAATACCACACCTCCATGAAGTACGTGGGGGCCATCCGCAAGGAGCTGGGCTTCCGCACCGTCTTTAACATTCTTGGCCCTCTCACCAACCCCGGCACTCCGTCCATGCAGCTGCTGGGGGTATATGACGACTATCTGGTGCAGCCTCTAGCCCAGGTGCTCATCAGCCTGGGCGTGCGCCGAGGCATGGTGGTTTACGGGCAGGATAAGCTAGACGAAATTTCCCTCAGTGCCCCCACCACTGTGTGCGAAATCAAAGACGGGTGGTTTAAGAGCCGGGTCATCACCCCGGAGGAGTTTGGCTTTGCCCGTTGTGCCCGGGAGGACCTGAAAGGCGGCACCCCGGCGGAGAACGCCGCCATCACCCGGGCAGTTCTCAGCGGCGAGCAGGGCCACAAGCGAAACGCTGTTCTCCTCAACGCCGGAGCGGCCCTGTACATTGCCGGAAAGGCGGATACCATGGCAGATGGCGTGGCCTTGGCCGGGGAACTGATCGACTCGGGCGCGGCCACCCGCACCCTGGAGAAGCTCATTGTAGTGAGCAACCGGGAGGTGGGGGCGGCATGACCATCCTGGAACAGCTGGCCGACCATGCCCGGGTGCGGGTGGCGGCGGCCAAGGAGAAGGCGGGACTGGACACCCTCCAGGCCCAGTGCCGGTCGCTGGAGCGGACCCTGGGCCATGGACAGGGGAGAGAGCGCTTCCAGAAGGCCCTGAGTAAGCCGGGGCTGTCCTTCCTGTGCGAGCTGAAAAAGGCGTCTCCCTCCAAGGGACTCATCGACCCGGAGTTTCCCTATCTGGACATTGCCAAAGAGTATGAGGCTGCCGGAGCGGATGCCATCTCTTGTCTCACCGAGCCCAGGTGGTTTCTGGGCTCCAACGACATCTTCCGGCGGGTGCGGCAGACCGTGTCTTTGCCCATGCTGCGCAAGGACTTTACCGTGGACCCCTACCAGATCTATGAGGCGCGCCTCATGGGGGCCGACTGCGTGCTTTTGATCTGCGCTCTGCTGGAAACCCAGACCTTGAAGGAATACCTGAAGCTGTGCGAGGCGCTGGGGCTGGCCGCCCTGGTGGAGACCCACGACGAGACGGAGGTCCGCTCCGCCCTGGCGGCGGGAGCCACCATTTTGGGGGTCAACAACCGCAACCTCAAGGACTTCTCCGTAGACTTCCAGAACGCCAAGCGGCTGCGGGACCTCATCCCGCCGAACGTACTCTACGTGGCCGAGTCGGGGGTGACCGGCCCCCAGGACGTGGCCGAGCTGAAGGCGGTGGGGGCCGACGCGGTGCTCATCGGGGAGGCCCTGATGCGCGCTCCCAATAAGCGCTCCATGCTGGAGCAGCTGCGGGAGGCGGCCCGATGACGAAAATCAAGCTGTGCGGCCTCACCCGGCCAGAGGACATCACCGCCGCCAACGTCCTGGAGCCGGACTTTGTGGGCTTTGTCTTCGCTCCCAAAAGCCGGCGATATGTCACCGGGGAGCAAGCCGGGACGCTTCGCAAACAGCTCTCGCCCACCATTCAGGCGGTGGGGGTGTTTGTGGACGAGGAACCAGAGCGGGTGGCTGCCCTGCTGGAGGCAGGGATCATCGACCTGGCCCAGCTCCACGGCAGGGAGGACGAGGGTTATCTGGAACGGCTGCGAACTCTCACCGGGAAACCCATCATCCAGGCGTTTCAGGTGAAAACCCCAAAGGACCTGGAGCGGGCGGAGAACAGCTCGGCGGACTGCATTCTGCTGGACTCGGGCGCGGGAACAGGGAGCACCTTTGACTGGTCTCTCTTGAAACACCTCCGCCGTCCCTACTTGTTGGCAGGGGGACTGGGGCCGGACAACGTGGCCCAGGCCATTCAGGTTCTCCACCCCTGGGGGGTGGATGTGAGCTCCGGCATTGAGACCGGGGGCGTGAAAGATTTTCATAAAATGGCGGCCTTTGCGGCGGCCGTACGAAAGGAAGAAGAGATATGACAAATCCCAAGGGCCGCTTCGGAATCCACGGAGGACAGTACATCCCCGAGACCCTGATGAATGCGGTCATCGAACTGGAAGAGGCCTACGAGCACTATAAAAACGACCCGGAGTTTAACCGGGAACTGACGGAGCTGCTCAACGAGTATGCCGGGCGGCCCTCCCGGCTGTACTATGCGAAAAAAATGACCCAGGACCTGGGCGGCGCGAAAATCTACCTCAAGCGGGAGGACCTCAATCACACCGGAGCCCATAAGATCAACAACGTCCTGGGTCAGGCCCTTCTGGCCAAGAAGATGGGCAAGACCCGTCTCATTGCGGAAACCGGCGCGGGGCAGCACGGGGTGGCCACCGCCACCGCCGCCGCCCTCATGGGCATGGAGTGCGTGGTGTTTATGGGGGAGGAGGACACCGTCCGCCAGGCCCTGAACGTATACCGTATGCGCCTGCTGGGGGCCACGGTAGTGCCCGTTACCTCTGGCACCGCCACCTTGAAGAACGCCGTGTCCGAGGCCATGCGGGAGTGGACCTCCCGCATCGCCGACACCCACTACTGTTTGGGCTCCGTGATGGGTCCTCACCCGTTCCCCACCATCGTGCGGGACTTCCAGGCCGTCATTTCCAAGGAAATCAAAGAGCAGATGCTGGCCAAGGAGGGCCGCCTGCCTGACGCCGTGGTGGCCTGTGTGGGGGGTGGCTCCAACGCCATCGGCAGTTTCTATCACTTTATTGACGACAAGCAGGTGCGGCTCATTGGCTGTGAGGCAGCTGGCCGGGGAATTGACACCTTTGAGACGGCGGCGACCGTCAACACCGGCCGCTTAGGCATCTTCCACGGTATGAAGTCCTACTTCTGCCAGGATGAGTACGGCCAGATTGCCCCCGTCTACTCCATCTCCGCCGGGCTGGACTACCCCGGTGTGGGACCGGAACATGCCTGGCTCCACGACATCGGCCGGGCGGAGTACGTCCCCGTCACCGACGACGAGGCAGTGGACGCCTTCGAGTACCTGGCCCGAACTGAGGGCATCATCCCGGCCATCGAGTCAGCCCACGCGGTGGCCTACGCCAGGAAGATGGCCCCCACCATGTCCAAAGACCAGATTCTGGTCATCACCATCTCGGGCCGGGGGGACAAGGACTGCGCCGCCATTGCCCGTTACAGAGGGGAGAATATCCATGAATAAGATCAAAACCGCCTTTGACCACGGCAAGGCATTTATTGCCTTTCTCACCTGCGGCGACCCCGACCTAGAGACCACCGCCGCTGCCGTCCGTGAC
>CDZT01005821.1_pt1 | contig 10813 bp, 6 predicted proteins | sample 557531 | NCBI WGS metagenome assembly CDZT01 (sample SAMEA3182066, study PRJEB8094) | gut metagenome | biome: human; feature: gut; material: Stool; isolation source: human stools | place: Canada | collected 2013-03-05
GTATATGTTCATCACCGGTTCCGACGCCTCCGTGAAGTCCGGCTTCGAGAGCCTGACCATCAAGGGCGTGCTCTCCGACGGCACCGAGGTCACCGCTTCCGTCAATAAGATCGACAGCAAGAAGCTCTCCTCTGCTTTCGACGGCAAGACTGAGTCTGCTGCCGAGGCCATGGTCAACAACAAGATCGTGACCTACACCAAGACCGGTGAGAAGTACAATATCACTGTGAAGGACGATACCAAGATCACTCAGATTCAGAAGAATAAGGCCAACCTGGGCGGCGCTACCGCCAACAGCAAGACCATCTTCGTGATCGGCGACAAGAACGACAACTACAAGGTCTACACCGGCATCGCCAACGTGCCCAATGTGACTAACAAGGATGCGAAGCTGTACTGCTATGCCCCGTCCGGCGTTGCCAAGTTCGTGGTTGCTCTGAGTGCCACCACCTCCGACGGCGATACCAACGGCATCTACATCCTGGGCAAGACCGCTTCCGCTAAGAAGGACGGCGACGACACCATCTATGTGGTTGAGGCCTATGTGAACGATGAGTACGTGGCTGAGCTGGAGCTGGACAACTACACCAAGGGCGAGACCATTCACCGCGGCTACTACAAGGATGTGAACACCAGCGGCGGCACCACCGTGGACTGGGGCGACCTTACCAATGCCTATGAAGACGGCGACTACGACGCCGGCAGCGCCGTGATCGACTTCGGCAACGGCATCATTGCCAGCAACAGTCACCCCGATGCCCTGACCTACGACGACGACACCATTGTCATCATCGTGGACGGCACCTCTCAGGTGGACGGCGGCAGCATTGACGAGATCGTGTACGTGGAGGACGACGAGGACGCCAGCGATGTGGTGGTCCTGGTTCCCGACGACGATGACGCTCACGCCGATTATATCTTCATCATCCGCTGAGGCGTTTCGCTCACCCCCTAAAAACAGTTGTTTTTCGTCCCCCATCCAATACTGGATGGGGGACGTTTTTTGCCTTCATCTGACAGCCAGAGCTTTTTATCATGCCGCTGCTGCAAGTGTAATGTTTATTCATAAATTATTTTATCTATAAAAGATAAACTACTTCTAAATTCAGGAAACCTAAAACCAGCGGCATGTCCGGCAGCTTTCTCCGTCCGCCGCGGCGAAATGGAGCCTTCCGACCGGTCCTTCATTGACATGGCGGGCCATTCGGGATAAAATACTGTAGAATACGGGTGAATGTGGGAGAAAGCCATGATCAAGGAAAATCAGCGGCTGCTGAATCAGTTCAATGTGATCACAGATGGGGTGTCGGTTTTATTCACCCTCCTTCTGGCCTTCTGGGTGCGTTTTTTTCTGCTGCCCGGCGGCGAGATCTCCGTCCCCTTTTCCCACTATGTCTATCTGGGCCTCGCCCTGGTCCCCATCCACCTCTTCACATACGCCTCCTTTGGCCTTTACGAGTCCTTCCGCAAAAAAAGGCTCTATCAGGAGCTGGGGCGGCTCTGCACCGCCAATGTGCTGGACATGGCCCTTTTGCAGACCTTTCTCTTCATGTTCAAGGAGGTCCACTTCTCCCGCTGGACGCTGGTCTTTTTCTTCCTGCTGAACACCGCTCTCTTGGGAACCAAGCGCTTTTTTCTGCGCTATCTCCTGCGGTATTACCGCCAGAAGGGCTACAACCTCAAGCATGTGCTCATCGTGGGGGCGGGCCCCATGGCCCGGCGCTATCTGGACAAGATCCGCGCCGACAAGGAGCTGGGTTACCATCCGATGGGCTATGTCTCTGACCGGACCGGCTGGAAGGGCCTGGACCGGCTGGGCGGGTACGCCGATCTGGACCGCGTCCTGGAGCGGTACCGTCCGGACGAGGTGGTGTCCGCCATCCCCGCGGAAGAATTCAGCCAGACCCCGGCCATCATCTCCGCCTGTGAAAAGGCGGGCGTCAAGCTCTCCATGATCCCGTTCTACGCCGAATATATGCCCTCCAACCCTCAGTTCGACGACCTGGACGGCCTCCCTCTCATGAATATCCGGCGTATCCCCCTGGACAACTGGGGCAACGCCTTTCTCAAGCGGTGCATGGACCTGGTGGGCTCACTGCTTCTCATCGTTCTCACCTCCCCGGTGATGCTCTTCGCGGCCATCGGGGTCAAGCTCTCCTCTCCCGGCCCCGTCATCTTCCGCCAGGAGCGGATCGGGCGGGATAAAAAGCCCTTTTCCATGTACAAATTCCGATCCATGCGGGTGAACGGCGGCCAGGACACAGGCTGGAGCCGGGACCACGACGACCGCAAGACCAAATTCGGCGCCTTGATCCGTAAGTGCTCCATCGATGAGCTGCCCCAGCTCTTCAATGTGCTCAAAGGCGATATGAGCTTGGTGGGGCCGCGGCCCGAAGTCCCCTTTTACGTGGAACAATTTAAGGAGGAGATCCCGCTCTATATGGTCAAGCACCAGGTCCGCCCGGGCATCACCGGCTGGGCACAGGTCAACGGATTCCGGGGCGACACCTCGATCTGCGGCCGGATCGAGTGCGACATCTACTATATCGAGCATTGGACCCTCTTTTTTGATATCAAGATCCTGTTCATGACCCTCTTCAAAGGGCTCATCAACAGCGAAAAGCTGAACTGATACAAGGAGCGTAGAACCATGTCAAAAAAACAGACCAAGGCGTCCCGGAAGAGACCGGACGTTTCCCCTGCGGCGCCGGGTACGGAAGCCGCCGCCCCCGGCGGTGGGGAGGCCCGGACCGCACCGGTCAGGCCGTCCCCCGCGCCCGGGCGCCCTCCCGCAGACCCTGAGCCGCCTCTCCGTATCGGCTGGAGCGCCCCTTTGCGCTATGCCATTCTGGGGGTGCTGCTCTTCTTGGTGATCGCCCTCCAGGCCGGAGGGAACGACCGGGCCGCCGCGGTGGGGATGTCTCTGGTCCTCATTGCCTGCGTCTTCGGCAGAATGCCCCAGTGGAGCCTGCGCCACCGTCTTTCGATCCCTGTGCTGGCGGTGTTCGCCTACCTCCTCCTCAACAGCGCGGCCGGGCTCTATTCCCGGTTCGGCAGCTTTGCCGCCGGGGAGTTCGGTAAGATCCTCTGCGCCTTCTGTGTGTTCTGTGTGGTGCTGCTCCGGGCACGCCGGGGCGAGGCGCGGTATCTGGCCGCCATGGCCTCCGCCGTCAGCGCCGTCTTCGGCCTCATCAGCATAGACGGCTCCTCTCTCAAGCTGCTCTCCTCCGCCTTTATCCGGGTGATGGACGGGGCCCTGGGATGCTATTATGCCAGCCTCAGCACGGGCTACGAGTCCGGTATCCGCGTCACCGGCATCTTCGGCAACGCCAATGTTCTGGCCGGCTTCCTGGCGCTGGGCGTTTTTCTCGCCCTCTATCTGGTCCGCACGGCGGGCTCCCGCCGGACCCGGCTGGGCGGCTGTATGCTCCTTTTCGTCAACTCCCTCAGCTTCCTGCTGGCCTTCAGCATGGGCGCCATCGGCATGTTTGCGGTCGCGGTGCTCCTCTATCTTCTGGCTGAACGGAAGGGGCTCCGCTTCTCGCTCTTCCTCCTGATGGTGGAGACAGCCGTCGCAGCCCTCCTGATGGCCTTTCTCTCCTTTGCCGGTCTGGGAAAGACTGGGGCCATGGCGGCGCTGCCGGTCTGCGCGGCGCTGCTGGGCGGCGTGCTTCTGTGGGCGCTCCACGAATTCGTGGGCCTGCCCCTCTCCCAGCGTCTCTCCGCCCATGGCCGGACCGCCGGTCTGGTGGTGGCCGGGCTGGCCGGGTTGCTGTGTGTCTACGCGGTGCTGGCCTTCAACGTCACCGGGGGCTACGCCCTCTCCCCCGGAGAGACCCTCCGCCGCTCGGTGTATCCCGCCCCCGGGGACTACACGCTGGAGGGCGACTGGAGCGGCGGGGTCCAGCTCACAGTGGAGAGCCAGAACAAGACCGAAACCATCATGCACACCAGTACGGTCCTCTATAGCGGGCCGCTGGACGGCGCGGCCTTCACCGTGCCGGAGGATTCCACCGTGGTCTACCTCGATCTCTCCGCCCAGGACGGTGCCGCGCTGGAGCGGCTGTCCCTCTCGGGCGGCCCCTCCGTCAAGCTGGGCTATCGCCTGCTGCCCGGCTTTGCCGCCAACCGCCTCCAGGGCCTGTGGGCCAATCAGAACGCCATCCAGCGCACGGAGTTCTTCCGGGACGGCCTGCGCATCTATGCCCAGAGCCCCGTCATCGGAAACGGGCTCGGCAGTGTGGAGGGGTTGGTCACCAGCGTACAGAGCTTTTACTATGAGAGCAAATACGTCCACAACCACTATATCCAGGTCCTGGCCGAGATGGGCATTCCGGGCCTGCTGGCTTTTCTGGCCATTCTGGGCTCCGCCGCCGTCACCCTCTGGAAGCGGCGGCGGGAGGGGGAGGAAGACGCACTGCTTCCGGCGCTCTGTGCCTGCCTGGCCATGGCGGCGCTCCATGCCGCCGCGGAGGCGGTGTGGTCCCTGGGACAGTATCAGACCATGGCCCTGCTGGTCCTGGCCATGATCGCCGTCTGCTTCGGCCGCCCTGTGACCAGACTGACCTCCAAAACCGCCGCGCTGGCCTCTTCGGCCCTCTTGTGTCTCTTTTCCGCCGTGTTTGCCTGGCTGCTCTACGGAAATCTCACTGCGGAGCGGGCTTACGCCGAGATCCAGGCCGGCACCCGGATTCAGGACGCCTACAGCATGACCAATCTGGCCCGCCGCGACCGCTACGGCTGGGCCCAATACAAGCTGGATATGGCCGTCAACGCCGCCAGCTCTCCCGTGGAGGAATTCGCCCAGACCGCTGCAAGCTATGCCCAGGACTGCCGCAAGCTGCGGGTCCACTCCATCAACTTCAGCCTGGAACGGTACGTCTATCTGCCCCAGGGGCGGTATGAGGAGCTCTTCACCGCCTCCCGGGAGGGCATCCCTCAAAAAGCCTCCGTGTCCAGGACATGGCAGGAGGAATTCTCCCTCTATGAAGAGGCCCTTCGCAGCGACCCCGAGGGGGTCCTGGACGACATCCAGTGGTTCGCCGATCAGGTCCTCCAGACCGAGCAGATGATGCACGACTACAATGCCGACAGGATGGAGCCTGTCACCCTGACCGGTGACAATCTGGCTTTCCTGGAGCGCATCCAAGCGGTGAAGGCTACCGGGGCTACCGGGGCCGACGCTGCGGCGCTGCTGGGCCTGACATAACGGAAATTCGGAATATCGCTGCTTTCCCGCACGTTTTTACCGGGAAAGCAGCGGTATTTTCAGTCGAATGAAGCGCAGACGCAGGCCCTGTTTGGTCATATTTCCTATGTCCAAACAGGGCCTGCGCTCTTGCATCTGAAAAAAAGATATACTATAATCAAATAACTTGAAAAGTGGGGTTACTTCTTTTATCGGAGGCTGGGCACAGCTTCCCTTATTTGAAACAAAGCCGTTAGGAGGTGCACCCATGCCCGGCAAGCTGCTCTATACCGCCTCTACATACTCCCATATCGCCAATTTTCACCTACCCTATCTGCGCGCCTTCCGGGAGGCGGGATGGACCGTGCATGTGGCCTGCGGCGGAACGGCCATGGCGCTTCCCGAAGCCGACCGCGTGGTGGACGTCCCCTTTGCAAAGCGGATGACCGCGCCGGAAAACCTGGGGTGTGCCCGCCGCCTGGGGGAATTGATGAAGTGTGAGGCCTATGATCTGGTCATCACCCATACCTCCCTGGCGGCCTTTTTCACCCGGCTGCCCCTTCTGGGGCGGAAGGACCGCCCCCGCGTCATCAATACGGTCCACGGCTATCTCTTCGACGACGACACGACCGCCCCCAAGCGGCAAATCCTTCTGGCCGCCGAACGGCTCACCGCCCCCTGCACAGATCTGGTGCTGGTCATGAACCGCGCCGACGAGGCGCTGGCCCGGCGCTACCGCTTGGGCGGCGAGATTGGCTTTATCCCGGGCATGGGGGTCCCCTATGGGCGGCTGGACGCGGTCAGCGAGACGGATGGGCGGACATACCGCCGGGAACTTGGTATCCCCGACACCGCCTTTTTGATGGTCTACGCCGCGGAATTCTCCCGGCGGAAGCATCAGGCTTTTCTCATCCAGGCCCTCCGCGGCCTGCCGGAGCGGGCCATGCTCCTGCTCCCTGGAGAGGGTGCGGAGCGCGGGGCCTGCCAGGCTCTGGCGGAGGAGCTGGGGTTGGCGGAGCGGGTGCGCTTTCCCGGTCAGCTCGGGGACCCCTCCCTCTGTTACCGGGCGGCGGACTGCGCCGTGTCCTCCAGCCGCAGCGAGGGGCTTCCCTTCAATATCATGGAGGCCATGCACGCCGGTCTGCCGGTGGTGGCCAGCGATGTAAAAGGCCACCGGGATCTGTTGGGTGACGGCTGCGGTCTTTTATATCCCTACGACGACCGTGCCGCTTTCCAGAAGGCGGTCACGCTCCTGATGGATTCCCCCGGCGAGGCCCTGCGCCTGGGCCTCGCCGCCGCCGGAGCCGCGGAACGCCTCCGCCTGGAGGCGGTACTGCCTCAGGTGCTGGAGGCCTACGGCCTCATCGTCCCCGCCGGGACACAGGAGCCCAGCGGCTCCGTCCGCACGTAGCCGGGCAAAAGAATACAGAGAGGTCAGCGCAAGTCGGCCTCTCTCTTTTTTTGCCGCTCTTCCAGGTATAAAGCTTCCTGTGCCCGGGACACACTAGGATGGCGGGTGAAACGGACGTCACCGGAAGCTTTTGCGCATATGGGCAGTCCCAGCCCATGCGCTTGTGATCCCATGGCCGTACCCGCCGCAGGCGGTACGATGGCCTTTTTGCTGTGTCTTCGCACAGCAAAAAACGTCCCCCATCCAGTACTGGATGGGGGACGAAAAACACTTGTTTTTTAGTGATTGCGGTGTGTCTGATCCTTAGCGGATGATGAACACATAGTCGGCGTGACCCTCGTCACTGCCGGTACCCTCGACCAGGACCACCTTGGAGCTGGCGTCGGTGTCGCCCTTGACATAGACGATCTCGTCGATGTCGCCGCCCTCAATGTGCTTGGTGCCGTCCACGATGATGACGGTGGTGTCCTTATCGTAGGTCAGAGCACCCTTGCCGTTGTTGATGATGCCGTCGCCGAAATCGGTCACGGCGCTGCCGGAGTCGGGAGTAGTCTTCTTGATGTCGTCCCAATCAACGGTGTTGCCGCCGCTGGTGCTCACACCCTTGTAGTAGCCGCGGGTGATGGTCTCGCCCTTGGTGTAGCCGTCCAGCTCCAGCTCAGCCACGTACTCATCGTTCACATAGGCCTCAACCACATAGATGGTGTCGTCGCCGTCCTTCTTAGCGGAAGCGGTCTTGCCCAGGATGTAGATGCCGTTGGTATCGCCGTCGGAGGTGGTGGCACTCAGAGCAACCACGAACTTGGCAACGCCGGACGGGGCATAGCAGTACAGCTTCGCATCCTTGTTAGTCACATTGGGCACGTTGGCGATGCCGGTGTAGACCTTGTAGTTGTCGTTCTTGTCGCCGATCACGAAGATGGTCTTGCTGTTGGCGGTAGCGCCGCCCAGGTTGGCCTTATTCTTCTGAATCTGAGTGATCTTGGTATCGTCCTTCACAGTGATATTGTACTTCTCACCGGTCTTGGTGTAGGTCACGATCTTGTTGTTGACCATGGCCTCGGCAGCAGACTCAGTCTTGCCGTCGAAAGCAGAGGAGAGCTTCTTGCTGTCGATCTTATTGACGGAAGCGGTGACCTCGGTGCCGTCGGAGAGCACGCCCTTGATGGTCAGGCTCTCGAAGCCGGACTTCACGGAGGCGTCGGAACCGGTGATGAACATATACTCATCAGCGGCGGTCACGGCGTCGGTGTACACCACGTAGCCGAAGTTGTCCAGATACAGGGTGACCTCGTCGTCAGGCTCCACAGCAGTGGTCAGCACGGTGTTGTTGTCATCGTCGTACTTGCTGGACAGAGCGGAGGCCTTGTAGGTGTTGCTGCCGTCCTTGATCTGGTCATCGCCCTTGGTGGAGGTGACGGTCACGTTGACGGAGTCGGCCTTCTCAGCATAGAAGGTGTCGCCCACGCGGTAGTAGAGCACGATGTCGTCCTTCGCCAGGTCCTCAGAGCCCTTCACGTCAGCGAACTCAGCGCCGGCGATCTGGTCGGCCTTGGCAATATCGGTCAGCGCAGTAACGGTGATGTAGCCGTCGCCGTCATTGCCCTTGGCGTTGTAGGCGGAGACCTTGCCGGCGATCATCTTGGTCACGATGACGAAATCGGCCTTGTTGTCGTTGTCGTTGCTGATGACGGTGACCTCAATGCCGTTGCCGGTCAGCTTGGCCACGTCGGCCATGCCGGAGATGGTGAGCTCCTTGTCGTCCTTGTCAGTGGCGCGGATGAAGTTCTGGACCAGAACGGCCTTGCTCACTTCCTTGATGCCAGCGTCCTTCAGGGCGTCCTTCACGTCGTCCGCATCGGAGTCCTCGCTGATGGTGGCGATCATGTTGTCAGAGGAGACAACGGGGTTGCCCAGCACGGTCTGATAGGCGCCGTTCTTCCAGTCCTTGGCGAACATGGTGACGGACTTGCCCAGCAGGTTGGCGGCGGTGGCAGTCTTCAGGGTGATGGTATCGCCCTCGTCCTGCTTGCTGTCGGCATCGTCGGAGGTCAGCAGGAGAACAGTGACATCCTCCTTCTCCACGGCGGTGCCGGTAGAGGTGGCATTCTCGTTGGCAACGATCACGCCCTCCAGCTTGGAGACCTTGAACTTGTCGGTCAGCAGGGTCTTGCTCTCGTTGTCGATGAGGGTGGGGCTGGAGGTGATGGAGGAGCCGTCGGTGATCAGGGTGTAGTCATAGGAGACCACGCCGGCGTCCAGCGCGTTCCACACCATCTGAGCGGCGTTGTCGCGGGTCAGACCCTCGGAGGGGTTGATGCTCAGCTCGTCGAACAGGCCCTTCTGGTTGGCGCGCACGTTGACGTTCACGGCCCAGTTGGCGCCGGTGAAGCCCTCGATCTCGGACTTGAAGCCCAGAGCCACCAGCAGCATCTTGGCCGCCTCAGCACCGGTCACGGTGTTGGAGGGGTTGAACTTGCCGGTGCCGTCGCCGGCCACGATGCCCAGAGTGGTGCAGTACTCGATGTACGCAGCAGCCCAGTGGCCCACCGTGTCGGTGTAGGTGTAGTTGGACACATTGCCCAGGCTGGGATCCTTGCCACCGTTGAGGACGACGCAGATCATCTTGGCCATCTCGGCACGGGTCACGATCCCCTCGGGATCAAAGCTGCCGTCGTCCTTGCCGTTGATGACATTCAGCTCAACGAGCATGGAAACGGCGTCGTCGTTGACGATCTTGTCCTTATCGGAAAAGTCGTCGTAGCTCACAGCGCCGGCGCCGACGACCATCATGCCCAGGACCATGATGGAAGCCATTGCCAGGCTAAGAGCCCGCTTGAGGTTTCTCATGTGGAATTCCTCCTTCATTATTTTCCCGGGAGGAGGAGACATCCTCTTCCCTAGGGTACGATGATACTATACAATCCAAACGCCTTTCCGTCAAGTGAAAAACCGGATTTGTAATATAAGCGTAATCTAGCGGCCATACTCTCCCAACCCATGGCGGAACAGGGCTTCGGGGCCGCCGTTCAGCATGGCCCGCCCCTGCTGGGGCCCCTGGCCAGCTCCGTCCACACTCCGTCGCACTGGCTGTACAGCCGCTCCCACACCAGACGCCGCCACAGCGCCTCCGGAGGGCGCGCCCCCTCCTTCATCGGGAAGCACACACAGGTGCCGCAGGAGGCCGACACCGCCCTCGGCACCGGCATGAGGCGGACGTCCAGACCGGCGCTTTTCAGCGTCCGATTCGCAAAAATAGCGTCGAAATGGGAGGAGAACGTCATCAGATACAGCATAATAAAATATGTCCTCCTCCCGCCCCTTGGGCGCTGTGTCAAACGGTGGTCAAGCGGTCTTCGATGTGTCGCCTGCGTCTGGGCTTCGCCGCCGCTTCCATTCTATCCGCTTTCCTCTCAAAAGTCCAATTCTTTTTCCTCCGAAACAAGGAAGAGCCTCTTGCGGACTCCCGGGCGCCGGGGGTCCGCAAGAGGCTCTCTTCGCCCTTGAAGCGGGGATTACACCAACTGAACGATTGCCATTTCGGCGGCGTCGCCGCGGCGGGGCCCGATCTTTACGACGCGGGTATAGCCGCCGTCACGGGTGGCGTACTTGGGGCCGATCTCATCAAACAGCTTCTTGGCCACATCTTCCTTGGTGATGAAGCTCAGCGCCTGACGATAAGAGGCCAGGTTGTTGTGTTTGGCCAGGGTGATCATCTTTTCGCACACGGGGGCCACCTCTTTGGCGCGGGCATAGGTGGTCTTGATCTGGCCGTTCTCCAGCAGATAGGTCACCATAGCGCGGAGCATGGCCTTGCGCTGGTCGGAACGCTTACCCAGTTTACGGTATCCGGACATGTGAGTCAACTCCTATTGGCATTTCGCGCGGCGAAAGCCCTTGTAAATTCGTCCTGAGGGCCCCCGGCCCTCGGAAAGACGCCGCAGTGCGGCAGCAGGTCCGCAGTCATGGCGGGCCCGTATCCGGGAGGGGACGTTACATGCCCCCGGACTGCCTTTCTCTCGGTCTGATCACAGGCCGCAGGGGCCTAGTTGCTGCTGTCGTCGCTGGCCAGGCTCAGGCCCATCATAGCCAGCTTGTTGATGACCTCTTCCAGGGATTTGCGTCCCAGGTTGCGCACCTTCATCATCTCATCCTCGGTCTTGGAGATCAGGTCCTCCACCGTGTTGATGTTGGCGCGCTTGAGGCAGTTGAAG
>CDZT01055579.1_pt1 | contig 10683 bp, 7 predicted proteins | sample 557531 | NCBI WGS metagenome assembly CDZT01 (sample SAMEA3182066, study PRJEB8094) | gut metagenome | biome: human; feature: gut; material: Stool; isolation source: human stools | place: Canada | collected 2013-03-05
GTTGGAGACTTTGGCCGACACCGCCGATGGTCGCCCCGGCACGCAAGGCATCCGCATCCCCAATTCGGCGCTGTGCCTCGCGATTCTCAAGGCGACTGGCCCGCTGGCCGCGTCCAGCGCCAACCGTTCCGGCGACGAAAGCGCACAGACCGTCCAGGAGGCGGTTGATGCGTTCGGCAGCGAAGTCGACCTGTATCTGGACGGCGGTCCCACCCAAGGCCATGTCTCCAGCACCGTCGTCAAAGCCGATCCGTACGCGCGCGACGGCATCGAGATCCTGCGTGAAGGCGTCATCGCCCAAAACGTGATTCGCAAGGCCCTCCACCTCAACGGCGGTGGACTCGGCGCATGAGAATCTACCTACTGATTGCCGCCATCGCCGGTGGCGTCACCTGGCTGGTGACTCCGCTGATTCGCCACGTCGCCATCGAAATCGGTGCGGTTGGCGAGGTGCGTGCCCGAGACGTGCACACCATTCCCACGCCGCGCATGGGTGGCCTTGGCATGCTGATCGGTTTTGCCGTGGCTACCGTATTCGCCAGTCGGCTGCCTTTTCTCTCGGGATTGTTCAACGGCAATTACCAGATGTGGGTGATTCTTGCCGGCGGCATCATGATCAGTCTGCTGGGCATGGCCGATGACCTGTGGGATCTCGATTGGATGCTGAAACTTGCCGGTCAGCTGCTGATTTCCGTATTCGTGGCTTGGGGCGGATTGCAGATCATCTCACTGCCTTTGGGCGGTTCGCTGATTACCGCCTCGCCGAGTCTGTCCATGGCGATCACCGCATTCCTGATTGTCGCCTCGATTAACGCGGTCAATTTCGTTGATGGCCTCGATGGCCTGGCGGCCGGTATCGTGGCGATTGGTGGCATAGCGTTCGCCGCCTATTCGTATATCATCGCCCGGTCTTCCCCGAGTTATGCTTCGTTGGCCACGCTGATCGACGTGATGATGGTGGGTATCTGCGTGGGCTTCCTGCTGCATAATTGGCATCCCGCCAAACTGTTCATGGGTGATTCCGGTTCGATGCTGCTTGGCTATCTCATCACCTGCGCTTCGATTGTGATGACCGGACGTCTTGACCCGGCCTCGATTCATGCCAGCATCTATCTGCCGGTGTTCATGCCAATTCTGCTGCCGATTCTGGTGTTGTTCCTGCCTGTGCTCGACATGTGTCTGGCGATTGTGCGGCGTTTGGCCAAAGGCCAGTCGCCCATGCATCCGGACCGTATGCACCTGCACCATCGCATGCTGAAGATCGGGCATTCGGTGCGTGGCGCCGTGCTGATCCTGTGGGGATGGGCCGCGCTGATCGCATTCGGTTCGCTGACGATTCTGTTCTTCAAAGCGCAGCATGTGGCCGTGGGCATGCCCATCGCCGTGGTGGTGCTGACCATAGCCACGATGTACCCCTATCTGCGGCATCGTATTCCCGAGATCCAAGCCGAGAACCTGACGCTCGAATCCGCACGCAAGAACGCGCAGCATGCTACGGCTAAATCGCAGTCTGCAGTAGGGGAGAGCCGGGATTCGATTGGCTCTCAGGCAGCGGATTCGATGACTGATTCGCCTGCGGATTCGCGGGACTCGCAGGCGGGTGAGGTGCAGGACCCGGCAGCGGATAAGTGAGCGCTCACAAGCGTGTGTCGTGAAGGTCAGCGCGTGTTCATATAGTGTTTGTATGGCTACAAACCTCGATGAATTGAACGCCCAATCGGCGTATGCTCCCCTTCCTCCGATTTTCGCCAAGCTCGGCCTTGCTTATGATGATGTGTTGCTGCTGCCGAACGAGACGGATGTCATTCCCTCCGAAGTGGACACCAGCACTCATCTGACCCGTAAGATCGTGATGAAGGCCCCGGTCCTCTCCGCTGCCATGGATACCGTGACCGAGTCCGAGATGGCCATCGCCATGGCTCGTAACGGTGGTATCGGTGTGCTGCACCGCAATCTGTCCATCGACGACCAGGCCGCTCAGGTCGATGTGGTCAAGCGTTCCGAGTCCGGTATGATCACCGACCCGCTGACCGTCAACCCCGAGGTCACTCTGGCCGACCTCGACAAGCTGTGCGGCAAGTTCCACATCTCCGGTCTGCCGGTTGTGGACAAGGAAAACAAGCTCGTCGGCATCATCACCAACCGTGATATGCGCTTCATCGCCTCCGAGGATTACGACACCCTGAAGGTTAAGGATGTCATGACCAAGGAGAACCTGGTCACTGGCCCGTCCAACATTTCCAAGGACGACGCTCACCGTCTGCTCGCCCAGCACAAGGTTGAGAAGCTGCCGCTCGTTGACGAGGAAGGCCACCTGACCGGCCTGATCACCGTCAAGGACTTCGTCAAGACCGAGCAGTACCCGGACGCCACCAAGGATGAGCAGGGTCGTCTGCGCGTGGCCGCCGGCGTCGGCTTCCTCGGCGACGCCTGGCAGCGTGCCTCCGCTCTGATGGAGGCTGGCGTGGACGTGCTCGTGGTCGACACCGCCAACGGTGAGGCCCGTCTGGCACTCGACATGATTTCCCGCCTGAAGCACGACTCCGCCTTCGACGGCGTGCAGATCATCGGCGGCAACGTCGGCACCCGCTCCGGTGCTCAGGCCATGATTGAGGCTGGCGCGGACGCCGTCAAGGTCGGTATTGGCCCCGGCTCCATCTGCACCACCCGTATCGTTGCCGGTGTCGGTGTCCCGCAGCTCACCGCCGTGTACGAGGCCGCTCAGGCCTGCCGTGCCGCTGGCGTGCCCTGCATCGCCGACGGTGGCATCCACTACTCCGGTGACATCGCCAAGGCCCTCGTGGCCGGCGCCTCCTCCGTGATGCTCGGCGGCACGCTCGCTGGCTGTGAGGAAGCCCCGGGCGAGAAGGTGCTCCTGCACGGCAAGCAGTACAAGCTGTACCGTGGCATGGGCTCCCTCGGTGCCATGGCCCCGCGCGGCAAGAAGTCCTACTCCAAGGACCGCTACTTCCAGGCCGACGTGACCTCCAGCGACAAGGTCGTGCCGGAAGGCGTGGAAGGCGAAGTGCCGTACCGCGGACCGCTGAACGCCGTGCTCTACCAGATGCTCGGTGGCCTGCACCAGTCCATGTTCTACATCGGCGCCCACAACATCGCCGAGATGCCGGAGCGTGGCAAGTTCATCCGCATCACCGACGCCGGTCTGCGCGAATCGCACCCGCACGATATCGTGATGACCACCGAAGCCCCGAACTACTCCGGCTTCCACAACAACTGATCGGTTGATGCCCGCTAGCTTGCGTTAGCTAGGGGTTGATTCCTTGTGAAAAGGGTCTGCTTATGCAGGCCCTTTTCGCGTATGTGGCTCGAGATAGCTTGTATGCGCTGGGGTATAGTCTGAACTGTTCTTGTAATAACGGGTGACATGACGAAAAGAGGCTTACCATGGTCGACAGCCATGATGCAGAAACTTACAGCGCAAAGGATTCGCGCCTGATTTGGATTGACTGCGAAATGACGGGCTTGGATATCTTCGGCGGCGACGAACTCGTCGAGGTGTCCGTAGTGCCCACTGACTTTGACCTGAATGTGCTGGACGAGGGCGTGGATTACGTCATCAAGCCGTCCGAGAAGGCCGTGAACCATATGAACGATTTCGTGCGCCAGATGCACACCCGTTCCGGCCTGATCAACGAGTGGGAGAATGGCCTGAGCCTGGCCGAGGCCGAGCAGAAGGTCACCGAATACGTGCTGCGCTTCACGCCGGAAGGCGTGCGCCCGCTGCTGGCCGGCAACACCATCGGCTCCGATAAGAAGTTCCTCGACCATTACATGCCGAACCTCATGAGCCACCTGCATTACCGCAGCGTGGATGTGAGCACATTCAAGGAGCTCGCCCGCCGCTGGTACCCGGCCGTGTACGAGAACCGCCCGCCAAAGAACGGTGGCCATCGTGCTCTCGCAGACATCATCGAGTCCTTGGACGAGCTGCGCTACTACCGTAAGGCGTTTATGGCTCCCGCCCCCGGCCCGGACGATGCCGCATCCAAGGCCATCGCCGCCGACATCGTAGCCACCAGCATCCTCAATAAGTAGTCCGCCGTACTTGGCTCCCCTCCCTGAGGGGAGTCTAGAGAGGTTGATATGCGCCAAACCGAAGCCCTGGCCATTCTGAACGCCGGCGCGAACGTGTTCCTGACCGGTGCGCCCGGTGCCGGTAAGACCTATGTCTTGAACGAGTTCATCCGCCAGGCTCGGGCCGACGGCGCCAGTGTAGCAGTCACCGCGTCCACAGGCATCGCCTCCACGCATATCAACGGCCAAACCATTCATTCGTGGAGCGGCGTCGGCGTGGCCACCGCCCTGAGCGCCAGCCTGCTCAAACTCATCAAATCCCGGCGCAAACGCAAGATTCAGGCCACGGACATCCTCGTCATTGACGAGGTTTCCATGCTGCACGCTTGGCTGTTCGACATGGTCGACCAAGTCTGCCGCGAAGTACGCCGTGATCCACGCCCGTTCGGTGGCATCCAGGTTGTCTTGTCCGGCGACTTCTTCCAGCTGCCGCCGGTTTCGGTGTCCGGGCGCAACCGCGACCTCATCGCCCCCACGCCCGAATTCATCGCCAGTCGCGAACGGTATGCCCGTGCCGGCTTGAACCCCGAAGGCTTCATCACCGAATCGCTGGTATGGCCCGAACTCAACCCGGTGATCTGCTATCTGACCGAACAGCACCGTCAGGATACCGGCGAACTGCTGACCGTGCTCACCGACATTCGCGAAGGCGACGTGACCCAGTCCGACCGTGACGTGCTCGTCACTCGTCTGGGCAAACTGCTCGAGCCCGGCCAGGTCGCCGTCCACCTGTTCCCGGTGAACCGGCAGGCCGACAATCTCAACGACATGCGCCTGAACCAGATCATGCTTGATCCACACGAGTTCCACGCCGAGACAGCAGGCCCTGCCAACCTGGTCGACCGACTCAAAAAGAACATGTTGGCCCCCGAGCGATTGATACTCAAGGAAGGCGCGGCTGTCATGGCCCTGCGCAACGACACCGATCGCCAGTACGTCAACGGCTCGCTCGGCACCGTGCGTGGCTTCGCACAGGAGAACAAGGGCGGCTGGCCGATCGTGGAATTCGAGAACGGCAACATCGTCACCATGAAACAGGCCACATGGGAGATGATGGACGGCGACACCGTGCTCGCCTCCGTCTTCCAGGTGCCGTTGCGCTGCGCGTGGGGCATCACCATCCACAAGTCGCAAGGCATGACGCTTGACCGTGCGGTCATGGACCTGAAGCGCACCTTCGCGCCAGGCATGGGATATGTGGCGCTGTCCCGAGTCGAATCGCTGGGCGGCCTCTATTTGGCCGGCGTCAACGAACGCATGTTCCTCGTCTCGCCCGATGCCGTGGTGCTCGACGGCGACCTGCGCGAAGCCTCGGCCGCGGCCTCCGACCAGTTGGCCGATGAAGGTGCAAACGCGTTCAAACCCGCCGAGCCGGACGAATTCGGTGCCAATCCCGACGATGACTTCGCCCAGGACGCGTTGTTCTGACATGATTCATGTTGTGTCGCTAAGAGGATTTGCGCTATACTGATACAGCTAATTCTCAGTAAGAGTGGACCTGATAGCCACTTTGAATGCTCAGCAGGCAACTGCTAGGGGCGAGCCATTTGGCTCGCCCTGTTTCGTACAGTTACAATGTTCAAGACAATGATGTGCATTGTAGCTACGGTGAAAGGTGTTTTATGCGGGGGAAGCGTTACCGGATAGGAATTGACGTCGGTTTGAATTCTGTGGGCCTTGCCGCAGTAGAAGTGTCCGATGAGAACAGTCCAGTGCGTCTGTTGAATGCGCAAAGCGTAATCCACGATGGTGGTGTGGATCCTCAGAAGAATAAGGAAGCGATTACGCGAAAGAATATGTCGGGTGTCGCTCGTCGCACGCGGCGTATGAGGCGTCGGAAGCGTGAGCGCTTGCACAAGCTCGATATGCTCCTCGGCAAATTTGGATACCCCGTTATTGAGCCGGAGTCCTTGGATAAGCCCTTTGAAGAATGGCATGTAAGGGCTGAGCTGGCTACACGATACATCGAAGATGATGAACTTCGCCGTGAGAGTATTTCTATCGCATTGAGACATATGGCAAGGCATCGCGGATGGCGCAATCCTTATCGTCAGGTGGACTCGCTGATCAGCGACAATCCATATTCGAAGCAATATGGCGAACTGAAGGAAAAAGCGAAGGCGTACAACGATGACGCAACTGCTGCGGAAGAAGAGAGCACTCCCGCGCAGTTAGTGGTGGCGATGTTGGATGCTGGATATGCGGAAGCTCCTCGACTGCGTTGGCGTACCGGTTCTAAAAAACCGGATGCGGAAGGCTATTTGCCGGTACGTTTGATGCAGGAAGATAATGCTAACGAGCTGAAGCAAATATTCAGGGTCCAGAGAGTGCCCGCGGATGAGTGGAAGCCGCTGTTCCGTAGTGTGTTTTATGCGGTGTCTCCTAAAGGTTCGGCAGAGCAGCGTGTCGGTCAGGATCCTCTGGCTCCTGAACAGGCTAGGGCATTAAAGGCTTCTTTGGCTTTTCAGGAGTATCGTATCGCGAATGTGATTACGAACCTAAGAATCAAGGATGCTTCCGCAGAACTTCGCAAACTTACTGTTGATGAGAAGCAAAGCATTTATGACCAACTCGTGTCACCTTCTTCGGAAGATATCACATGGTCTGATTTATGCGATTTCCTCGGCTTCAAGCGGAGCCAGTTGAAAGGCGTGGGTAGCTTGACCGAGGATGGAGAAGAACGTATATCCAGCCGTCCGCCTCGATTGACTTCAGTCCAGCGTATTTACGAGTCGGACAACAAGATTCGTAAACCGTTGGTGGCCTGGTGGAAATCCGCGTCTGACAATGAGCATGAGGCAATGATTCGCCTGCTGTCTAATACGGTGGATATCGATAAGGTGCGTGAAGACGTGGCGTATGCTTCTGCGATTGAATTTATCGATGGATTAGATGATGATGCGTTAACCAAACTTGACTCCGTTGATCTCCCCTCCGGTCGTGCTGCATACAGTGTTGAAACTTTGCAAAAACTCACTCGTCAGATGCTGACTACTGATGATGATTTGCACGAAGCACGTAAAACGCTGTTCAACGTTACGGATAGTTGGCGTCCGCCGGCAGATCCAATTGGGGAGCCTCTGGGTAATCCATCGGTCGACCGTGTGCTGAAAAACGTCAACCGATATCTCATGAATTGTCAGCAGCGCTGGGGTAATCCCGTCTCAGTGAACATTGAACATGTGCGCTCTTCGTTCTCGTCGGTTGCCTTTGCCCGCAAAGACAAGCGTGAATATGAAAAGAACAATGAGAAGCGTTCGATATTCCGCAGCTCGTTGAGTGAACAGCTTCGCGCGGATGAGCAGATGGAAAAAGTGCGTGAATCCGATTTACGGAGATTGGAAGCCATTCAGCGTCAAAATGGACAGTGCCTGTATTGCGGCCGTACGATTACATTCCGTACGTGCGAAATGGATCATATCGTTCCCCGGAAAGGCGTCGGCTCTACGAACACGAGGACCAATTTCGCTGCGGTATGTGCCGAATGCAATCGTATGAAATCGAACACTCCATTTGCGATTTGGGCAAGGAGCGAGGATGCCCAAACTCGAGGGGTAAGCCTTGCTGAAGCTAAAAAGCGTGTGACAATGTTTACTTTCAATCCCAAGTCATATGCTCCTCGGGAAGTGAAAGCGTTCAAGCAAGCGGTAATCGCAAGGCTTCAGCAAACGGAAGATGATGCTGCCATCGATAATCGTTCCATCGAATCAGTGGCTTGGATGGCTGATGAACTCCACCGCCGTATCGATTGGTATTTCAATGCGAAGCAGTATGTGAATTCTGCTTCAATCGATGATGCTGAAGCCGAGACAATGAAAACCACGGTGTCGGTGTTCCAAGGCCGTGTCACGGCATCTGCAAGACGTGCAGCTGGCATTGAAGGGAAGATACACTTTATTGGCCAGCAATCAAAGACTCGTCTGGATCGTCGTCATCATGCGGTGGACGCTTCCGTTATCGCGATGATGAACACGGCTGCTGCGCAGACGTTGATGGAACGTGAATCATTGAGAGAATCGCAGCGTTTGATTGGTCTCATGCCAGGCGAACGTTCATGGAAGGAATACCCCTATGAGGGCACTTCACGCTATGAATCGTTCCATCTTTGGTTGGATAATATGGACGTTTTGCTTGAGCTGCTTAATGATGCGTTGGACAATGATCGAATTGCTGTCATGCAATCGCAGCGTTATGTCCTTGGTAATTCCATAGCACATGATGCCACAATTCATCCGCTCGAAAAAGTGCCGTTGGGCTCGGCGATGAGCGCGGATCTTATTCGACGTGCTTCTACACCGGCCTTGTGGTGTGCTTTGACGCGTTTGCCGGATTATGATGAAAAAGAGGGTTTGCCGGAAGATTCACATCGTGAAATACGAGTGCATGATACTCGGTATTCCGCTGACGATGAGATGGGATTCTTCGCGTCGCAAGCTGCGCAGATTGCTGTGCAGGAAGGGTCTGCAGATATCGGTTCGGCGATTCATCATGCCCGCGTGTACCGGTGCTGGAAGACGAATGCCAAGGGAGTTCGTAAATATTTCTATGGCATGATTCGCGTATTCCAAACTGATCTGCTACGCGCTTGCCATGATGATTTATTTACCGTGCCGTTGCCCCCGCAGTCTATTTCGATGCGGTATGGCGAGCCTAGGGTGGTGCAGGCGCTGCAAAGCGGTAATGCTCAGTACTTGGGGTCGTTGGTTGTCGGTGATGAAATCGAGATGGATTTTTCCAGTCTCGATGTTGATGGTCAGATTGGCGAGTATTTACAATTCTTCTCGCAGTTTAGTGGAGGGAACCTTGCATGGAAACATTGGGTTGTTGATGGATTCTTTAACCAGACGCAGTTGAGGATAAGACCTCGATACCTTGCTGCGGAAGGATTGGCAAAAGCGTTTTCTGACGATGTTGTTCCAGATGGGGTCCAGAAAATTGTGACAAAACAAGGATGGCTACCTCCGGTTAATACAGCAAGTAAGACTGCGGTTCGTATCGTAAGACGCAATGCTTTTGGCGAACCGAGATTATCGTCGGCACACCATATGCCGTGCTCATGGCAGTGGAGGCATGAGTGAATCATGCAAAACCAGTGGCGTGTAATCGACTGTACCGATCTTGACGGCTCCATCTCCTATGAACGGGGAAGGATGCGAGTCGTCAAGAACGATACAGGGGAGTGCGTGGATGTGCCACTTGCTCAGATTGCGGTAGTGCTACTGGGATTGCATGTGCGATGTTCGGCTGCGGTATTACATGAGATGGCACGGTATGGCGTGTCAGTCATGCTCTGCGATTGGCGTGGTGTTCCTGACGCTGCGCTGCATGCATGGACTGACATGCCTACCACAGTTACCACGCGGCAATTGGCGCAGTCGAACATGTCTCTTCCTCGCAAGAAAAGTGCGTGGGCGCGTATTGTACAGATGAAGATTCGTGGACAAGCTGCTTGCCTCGATTCATCAAAACTCGAAGGTGGAGGCTTGCTACGAGGTATTGCAGCCTCTGTTCGTTCGGGTGATCCTTCCAATTGCGAAGGTCATGCTGCACGTGAATATTGGAGGCGAATGTTTCCTCAAGATGAGAAATTCAGAAGGATTCCGGGGCAGGGTTATGGTCGGAATGCGCAGTTGGATTATGCCTATATGGTGCTGCGAGGATTCGCGGTTAAAGCGGTGATAGCAGCAGGATTAATTCCATCTTTAGGCGTGAATCATCACGGGCGCGGCAATTATTTCTGTCTTGCAGATGATCTGTTGGAGGTATATAGGCCGGCAGTGGATTACAGAGTCTCACTGCTGAATGATGAAGACTCGTTGCAGGAGAAGGCAGTAAAGAAGCATTTGGTAGATGCTGTGAATCAACAATTCAACGGTTCCGGTTTGACTATACCGAGCTCATTGAATGATTTTGCGCAGCAATTTGGTTTATATTGCGAAGGCAAAATCGACAGGTTGCAGGTTCCCGAATATGTAGGCGAGTCATGAAACGCGATGAGGACAGTGGCGGCATGTGGTGCTTGGTGATGTTTGATTTGCCGGTCAAGACAAAACGGCAACGGCATGCTGCAACTGTCTTTAGAAATATGTTGCTCGACATGGGATATGGAATGGTGCAGTATTCCGTATATGTGCGGTATACGCCTACGCAATCGGGTAATAGGGCGACGGTCAAAATGATTAAAGACAATCTGCCAGCTAATGGCTTAGTTAGAATTTTGCATATTAGCGATCATCAGTGGTCCACGGCGGCCCGATTTTCTTCTGGAAAACGTGAGATTGAGGAAGAAACGCCTGACTTTCTCACGCTTTTTTGAACGTAGGAGAGTCTGAAAAGATTGAAAAATAGCCCTTCTTGATAGGCTAACAAGCTTATCAAGAAGGGTGAATGCTAATTCCCAGCTCCACCGACGTGATGGACAACTACACGACAAGCTTATCAAGAAGGGTGAATGCTAATTCCCAGCAGGTCATGGGTAACACGCTCGCCTATCGCAAGCTTATCAAGAAGGGTGAATGCTAATTCCCAGCCATGACATGGCCGCATACGGTGTCGTGACAAGCTTATCAAGAAGGGTGAATGCTAATT
>CDZT01018014.1_pt1 | contig 10478 bp, 7 predicted proteins | sample 557531 | NCBI WGS metagenome assembly CDZT01 (sample SAMEA3182066, study PRJEB8094) | gut metagenome | biome: human; feature: gut; material: Stool; isolation source: human stools | place: Canada | collected 2013-03-05
ATGTTTGCCTTTGAAAACTGGCACAGCGCGCTGGAGATGAAGCTCTACATTCAGCGCTATATCCACCACATCGGAGGTCTGCCCGACTTCAAGGCCCTTCGCTTCACGAAGTACAACCAGTATGAGTCGATGATCCTGCCGATGGTGAAGTACCTCGAGAGCTACGGCGTGCAGTTCCATTTCGGCACGCAGGTCACGAACGTGATCTTTGACTGCCGCGACGGCAAGAAGGTCGCAAAGCGCATCGAAATGATTCACGACGGCAAGGAAGACGGCATTGACCTTACGGAAAACGATCTGGTCTTCATCACGAACGGCGGCTGCGTGGAAAATTCCTCGATGGGCAGTCAGAACATGCCCGCAACCTATAACACTGAGCTCAAACCCGGCGGCGGCTGGGACATGTGGCGCAAGATCGCCGCGCAGGACCCCGCGTTCGGCCATCCCGACAAGTTCTGCTCCGACCCCGAGAAGACAAACTGGATGAGCGCGACAGTCGAAACGCTGGACGACCGTATCATTCCCTATATCAAGAAGATCTGCAAGCGCGACCCGTTTACAGGCCACGTCGTCACCGGCGGCATTGTCTCCGTCAAAGACTCCTCGTGGCTCTTAAGCTGGACGATCAACCGCCAGCCGCAGTTCCGCGAGCAGCCGAAGGACCACTGCCTTGTGTGGGTGTACTCCCTCTTTACCGACAAGCCCGGTGATTTCGTCAAAAAGCCCATGCGCGAGTGCACAGGCAAGGAGATCTGCATGGAGTGGCTGTATCATATCGGTGTACCCGAGGGTGAAATTGAGGAGCTTGCCACGAACAGCGCAAACACCGTGCCCGTCATGATGCCGTATATCGACGCGTTCTTCATGCCGAGAGCCTACGGCGACCGCCCGAAGGTTGTGCCCGACGGCTCTGTGAACTTCGCCTTCCTCGGCCAGTTCGCCGAGACCCCGCGCGATACGATCTTCACGACCGAGTACTCCATGCGTACCGGCATGGAGGCCGTGTATACGCTCTGCAACGTCGACCGCGGCGTGCCGGAGGTCTGGGGCAGCGTCTATGATGTGCGTGCGCTGCTCGATGCGACCGTCAAGCTCCGCGACGGCAAGAAGGCCACCGATCTGAAGATGGGCCTTGCCGAAAAGATTGCCGTCAAAAAGGCGCTCGAGAAAATCGAGGGCACGGATATTGAAAAGCTCTTGAAGGAGTATCACGTCATTTAAGTCCCCTGAGATTTGGATAAGCATTTGTGAAAGAAAGCGGGCAGGAAACAAAGTTTCCTGCCCGTCCCTCTTTGGTTTTTCGATTGGTACGTAGGGGACGACGCCCACATCGTCCCGGCAGAGTGCACTGTTTTGAAGGCGATTTTTGGCAATTTCAATGGTGCCGAAGGGGGCAATGTGGGCATCGCCCCCTACGCGTTGGTTTGAAGGTTCTGTCAGAAAATAAGAAAAAATAGAAAAGAATGCAAAGCGGCGGACGCTGAGGGATCAGACTTTCGGCGTCCGCTGCTTTTCGTTTCTGCGCAGATGGGCAAAGGTGGTACACTGGGATCTGCCGAAATACGGCCAGACAGAAAAGGACACGATAAAATAGAAAACAAATCGTAAGGCAGTGCCCGCGGAACGAGACGTTCCGCGGGTTTCTGCAAACTGGGCGCTGTTCCTACCCAAAAAGATCCCCCGGTCTCCCGGGGGAAGCAAAAATTTAATGCTTGGCGCGTAAAAAGGCAAGATTTAAATCCACGTCTGTCTTGATGCCGTCGACGCGGCCGTCGTTGCAATACTGCCAAATCTGGAAGTGGAACGAAAAGCTCGGCGTGTCGTTGTATTCGGCGAGCCAGAACACGTAGTCCTGCAGGCTCTCGAGGTCAAACTCCTCATAGCCGAAGCGCTGGTTAAAATACACGCCCGCACGGTAGCCGGCCTGCTTGATCGTGTCGCAGAAGGCGATGGCGTTTTTCGTGAGCTGAACAGAATCCATGCCGTCGGTGCGCGCGTCAGCTTCGATGTCCTCCCAGTCAAAAATGACGGGATAGGAGAGGGAATAGGGCTTGATTTGCTCGAGTACGTAATTTGCCTCGTCGATGGCCTCCTGCTCATCGAGCGCCTGCGAGAAGAAGTACACGCCCACGTCAAGGCCTGCCGCGCGCGCACCCTCGATGTTCTGGACAAAATAGTCGTCTGGCTGAATTTCGCCCTCGGTGTAGCCGCGATAGCCCACGCGGATCATGGCAAATTCCACGCCGTTTGCCGCGACGAGCTCCCAGTCAATCTCCTGCTGATGAGACGACACGTCTACGCCGACGGAGGCGAGGGTGTCTTCACTTTTATAGCGCTTGAAGCCGCCCTCTTCATAAAAGCCTGCCGGGTCGTAGCTGTTTTCCGGGACGGTTGGCTCGAGGTCGACCGGTTCGACCGGCGTTTGCTCCTGAACCGGGTCCTTTCCCACGGTGCGGCCGGAGTACGTGCCGATGCGGAGGATGAGCGACAGCGCGCACCAGAGCATGGCGGCGGCTAGAACGATGCACAATAGAATCAAAATCAGGCGCGTGCGCCCGACGGAACTGCGGCGATGTTTCATGGAACGCTCCTTTGAAAAGTTTGTTACCATTGTAACACATTTGAAGCCATTCGCCAAGGTGTGAGTTTTTTCGCGGGAGAAATTCCCCGTTGTGCAAAATTGCGCGATATAGTATAATGAAAATAGCGTAGTTGTTTTATACTTAGAACGCTATTGTATCATGAAAATAGTTTCATTGTTTTATAATCAGAACGCATTGCAAAAACCGGCGATTTGCTAGCAGCTTGCCGGGAAAGGAGTTTTATGGACGAACAGGAATTTGAACGCGACGAGCAATTATTAGAAGCACGGCGGCTCAAACGGCTTGAAGACCGCCGCCGCCGCAAGATGCAGCAGCGCATTGTGCTGGGGCTTTTGCTGGTGATTCTGATCTTATCGCTGGTTCTGATCGTGCGCGGTTGCAGCGCCCGCAAAAAAACGGAGCAGACGCAGCAGACATCGCAGGACACGGCGCAGACGGATGTATCGCAGGCGGCCGTTCCGACCGAGCCGGACACGACCGTCACGATTGCGGCCGTGGGCGATATCATGATGTATGACGAACAGCTGGAGGCCGCGCTGCAAAGTGACGGCACGTACGATTTCACCTCGAGCTTTGCCGCCGTCTCGGGAAGCACAGTGTCGGCGGATCTGACGGTCGGGAATCTGGAGCTCAACTTCTGCGGCCCTCCGTATGCCGGGAAGCCCGATTTCCGCGCGCCGGAGTCGCTGGCCAAGACGCTCAACTCTATCGGCTTTGATATCTTGCAGACGGCCAACACGTATTCCATTCAAAATGGCCTTTCCGGCCTTCGCAGCACGATCCAGTATCTTGATGCGGCGGGGATTTCTCACGTGGGAACGTACGCAGCACTGGACGATAAGACGAGCCTCGGCGGGGTGCTGCTCAAAAACGTCAACGGCGTGAAAATCGCGTTCATCGCTTATACGAAGGGGCTCAACTATCTGACGCTTCCGGAGGGCGAGGAATACGCGGTGGACGTGCTCTATGAGGACTACGCGTCCGATTTCAATAAGATTAACGAATCGGCGATTCTGGACTCGGTGAATGCGGCGAAGGCTTTGCAGCCGGATGTGATTGTCGCGATGCTCCATTGGGGCAGCGAATCAGATTCTGCCGTGACGGATTCGCAGAAAAAGATCAAGAATCTGCTCTTTGAAAACGGTGTGGACGCAATCATCGGCTCGCACTCGCACATTGTCGGCCCCATGGAGGAAGAGCAGGTCACGACGGTGGACGGCGCTCAAAAGACGTGCTTTGTTGCCTACAGCCTTGGCAATTTCTTCTCCGCAATGGACGACAGCTACGCGAAAAACTGCCGCGAATCTGTGGTTCTGAACCTCTCGTTCACAAAAAACGGCCAGACCGGCGCGACGCAGCTCTCCGGCGTCAATTATACGCCAATCTATATCATGGACCACGGCGAGGGAAAAGACCCGCGCTATGAAATTCTGCCCATCCGAAGCGCGATTAACTCCGGGCTCTTCCCGGACATGGAGCAGACGCTCACGGACGCGATCGCGCAGCTGCGCGCGGCGACGGCCTCGGACTACGATTCTGGCAAGTAAACGGGAGGATGGATGGACATGGCACAGTCGAACTATGATAAGACCCTCGCGCGCATGCCGGGGGAGTTTTTAAAATACGACCAGCAGCGCATGATCCGCATGTTCTGCCATGACTATGATGCGGAGTTTCTCTATCTGCGGCTGCTCGACCGGTGCTACCGCATTTCGCGCAGGCTCGGAACGATCGAATGGGAAGACGAAAGCAGCTGGAAGCCTGCGGGATTTCTGGAAGCGATGACGATCTATGATCTTCTTTGCTGCGCGAAGGACGGCGCGGCGCTTTCGGGCAGGTACTCTCAAGCTGAGCACCTGCCAGGCACGATGCACGGGGCAAATCCCGCAAAGGGCGCGTTCGACGATTTTGCGGCAAGCTGCGATGAAGACCCGGAGAAGCTGAAAAAAGCCTGCCTTGCGCTCGGCGGTGTGGAGCTTCCGATGGGGGAGCTCTCGTTTCAGGTGCCGCTGTTTGACTTCCTGCCGGTCATGGTGCAGTTCTGGTCGTCGGATGACGAATTTCCGGCGGTTTTCAAGCTGATGTGGGACGAAAACGTGCTGCAATTTCTGCGCTTTGAAACCGTGTGCTACGCGGCGAGATTTCTCGTGAACCGCTTGCAGGCGCTCATGGGACTGACAGTCGAAGAAGCGGAAGGACATATGTAAAAAGAACCGGGAGGAGCAGTTTGCTTCTCCCGGTTGCTTTTTTGGATAGTCTTAAACATTAAACAAGAAGTTGACGACGTCGCCGTCCTTCATGACATACTCCTTGCCCTCGCTGCGAAGAAGTCCCTTCGATTTGGCATTTGCGAGCGTGCCGCAGGCCTTGAGATCGTCAAAGGCGATGACCTCGGCGCGGATGAAGCCGCGTTCAAAGTCGGAGTGAATCTTGCCTGCCGCCTGCGGGGCTTTGGTGCCGTTTTTGATCGTCCATGCGCGGCACTCGTCCGGGCCTGCCGTGAGGAAGGAGATGAGGCCGAGCAGGCTGTAGCTGCACTGAATGAGCCGGTCGAGGCCGGATTCTTTCAGACCCAATTCCTCCATGAACATGGCCTTCTCCTCCGGGTCGTCGAGCTCGGCAATATCGGCCTCCAATTTTGCGCAGATGGGAAGCACCTGGCTGCCCTCGGATTCCGCGAGCTTCTGCACGGCCAGAAAGTGGCGGCTGGATTCGGGGGTGTTCACCTCGTTTTCGCCGAGGTTCGCGGCATAGATCGTCTTGCGCAGCGTGAGTAAATCGCTCGTCGCGATCATCGCGGCATCGTCTTCTGAGCACTCGAACGTGCGCGCAAGGTTACCATCGTTCATATAATCGCGCAGCGCGGTAAAAACGTCGACCTCGTGGTTGAAGCGCTTGTCGCCGCCCTTGGCGTTTTTCTGGGCTTTGTCGATGCGGCGGTCTATCATCTCGAGGTCTGCCATGATGAGCTCAGTGTTGATGATCTCAATGTCGCGCAGCGGGTCGGTCGAGCCCTCAACATGAGTGACGTTGGGGTCTTCAAAGCAACGCACGACATGGACGATCGCGTCGCAGCCGCGGATGTTGGACAGAAACTTGTTTCCGAGGCCCTCGCCCTTCGACGCGCCCTTGACGAGACCTGCGATGTCGACAAATTCAATCACAGCGGGCGTGAACTTCTTGGGGTTATGCTGGTCGCGCAGCCACTCGAGCCGCTTGTCCGGCACGGAAACGACGCCGACGTTCGGGTCGATGGTGCAGAACGCGTAGTTGTCCGCCGCAACGCCCGCGTTTGTGATGGCATTGAAAAGCGTGGATTTGCCGACATTCGGCAAGCCGACGATTCCTAATTTCATAGTTTTCTCTATCTCCTTAAAATGTCTTGATTTTCAAGGGCTTCCGGAATCCGGCGTGTTTGGCTTACGCCATTTTTACGCCATTTTCGCATGGACTTATATGCTAGGAAACCCTGCCTGATTCAAATTGCCGCACAGCCTGATCCAAGGATTCGGATGTGACATGGACGTATCTGTCCATCGTTGTTTTTATACTTGCGTGACCAAGCAGCTTTTGCAGCACCTTGGGCTGTACGCCGCATTCAATCGCTCTTGTGGCGTAGGTATGGCGTAAAGCGTGCATACAAAAGCGTTTGATACCCGCTTCATCACACAATTTGTATAAGTGTGTGTCATAAGAACTGTTTTTTGCAGGTTCACCAGTACGCCAGTTGACAAACACTAAATCGTGCATAATCAGACATTTCTTTTCGCCTGTTCTGCTGTCAATATACTCTAAAATCTGCGACAGCGTTTCAGACTTTTTTCGGCTGTCCTTTTCATCATAACAGCTTTTAAGAATAGAATATGCTTTGTCAGTAAGCGGAATGGTGCGATAACTTTTCTGTGTCTTAGGTGGTCCTGCTCGCCAATACCCTTGACTGTGCCGATACTCTAAACTCTTGCTGACAGTCAACGTGCGCTTTTTCCAATCAATAGAGCCCCATGTTAAACCAATCAATTCTGTCGTTCTCAATCCTGTTTCCAAGAGCAACGCATATTGTCGGTAATTATGTGACCGCGCCGCTGCTTCAAGAAATTTCTCTTGTTCATCAACAGTCAAGTATTTAATATCGTCTACCACCCGAACAGGTTTCGTATAGCGTACACCGTTCATAGGGTGTTTGGCGATAATGTCATTCATAACTGCTGATTTTAACATGGTTCCCATTGTGATATAAGCCTGACGAATGGTTGAGCCTGCATAGGTGGTTTCCATTCGGTTAAGAACAGCTTTACAGTGCATAGGATTTACATCAGCTATACACATAGCCACGATTACTGGCTGAATATTCCATTTGCAGCGTTCTTGATAATTCCGTTTTGTGTTCGGTGCAAGGTCGCAAACAATATTTTCAATCCAGTATTCAAACCACTTATCTACTGTCATATCGGGAGAAGTGACAATAAGATTATGCCGTTCTTCATATCTTGCGTCAGCAAGCCAGTTTTTCGCTTCCGGCAATGTTTCAAAGTATTTCTCTTTACGTTTGCCGTTTTTTGCGTAGTATCTTGCGGAGTATAAACCGTCCTTTCTTTGGTAAATGCCTTTGCCGCACTCTTTACCTTTTAGATTTTTGCCCATTTAGCGGACTCCTTTCTTATCTCAAAAAAGAGTCCAACGCAACTATATATTATAGCATAAGGACTCTGCTTTTTCAATCTCAACAGGAATTTTTTGTAGCGGTTGTTGGTAGAAGTTCTATATAATTAACTCTCGTCGGATATATTTTTCAAATTCACGTCGCTTTACTAACTTCCGTGTTCCTACAAAAAGTACAAACGGGCAATCAGGTTGCTTTAACAGGGTGTCTATTTTATTTATACCGATATTGCTGTACTCCGCAGCTTCTTTTATTGTTAATGTCAGTTTAAGGTGGATAGGTACACGCACCTTGTTTTCCATACATAACGGCAACTCATTTTCTTCGCTGCCATTGATTGACACTCCTTTATATTGCAAATTGCAAGGGGTGTTTCGTTCTTTATCATTCATAGGGTTTTTCCCCTTTCAAATTTTTATAAAAAAGAGCTTTAATCAGACGATTGTTAGCTGCAATCTCACGGGAGTTTCACCCCTGCGCGGTTCTCGCGCAGCCCTACCCATTGCCTGCGACGCTTTGAACGCTCGGACTATGGCTATAAGGGAGTATCATTATGTATCTTGCGTGTCGTCACTCATAAGCTGCTATCACAGAGAGCTTGTTGCCTGAAAAAGCTATTCGGTTGTCAAAGAACACCGTGCCGCCGGGGTCAAACTGTTACCGGCTCCGGCACGAGAAGGGCTGTCTGGTTTGGAAGCCCCTCATTTTACAACGGACATTTTCTCAGCAAAAAGCAGGGTGTGTATTTGTAAACATTTTGCGAACAGGCTGCCGTCGCCCGCCGTTCGTCGCTGCAACTCTTTCTGCTTTTACGGTATCGCAGCAGCGATGGGATTGCGACATACCAACGGTAACATTGGCGTTACCATTAGTAAGATTCGACCAGAGTGTTTTTCTTTCTCCCTCCCCTTACTACAATTTCAAAATCGCGTTTTGGCCAGTTCTGCAAATAAGGCGTTTGAGATAATCCGACCTGCCCACCGTTTACCACTACTACGGCCTGACTTGGGCGATTTGGCAAGGCCGGACACAAAAAATTGGACAAGACTTTCGCCTTGCCCAATCTGCACAAGCAATCTCCTCATCTTTATTCAATCTTAATACGTCTTAAATGTCCCTTATCCGCTCTTAAAATCTCTGACTGTATAATAATTATAGTATCAATGCTGATAAGGAGCTGCCTTTATGCCGGAAGAGATTATTCGTCGGAAGCGCCGCCTTTCGTCTTTTCAAATTATCATATTAGGTTTTGCCGGGGTCATTCTGCTCGGAGCGTTGCTGCTGATGCTGCCGATCTCTACGAATGGAAGGAATGTTACTCCATTCAATGAAACTCTGTTTACCGCGACCTCTGCCGTCTGCGTGACAGGGCTTGTGGTGCAGGATACAGGTAGCTACTGGTCAACCTTTGGGCAGGCGGTTATTCTGGTGCTGATCCAAATTGGTGGTCTTGGTGTCGTAACCGTAGCAGCATCGTTTGCACTGTTGTCCGGGCGAAAAATCTCTCTGATGCAGCGCAGCACCATGCAGGATGCAATTTCAGCACCAAAGGTCGGCGGGATCGTCCGTTTGACACGGTTCATCCTGCGGGGAACGTTTTTGATTGAACTGCTGGGCGCAATTGCCATGCTGCCGGTGTTCTGCCGGGACTATGGATGGCGCGGCATCTGGATGGCGGTATTCCATTCCATATCTGCTTTTTGCAACGCCGGGTTTGACATTCTTGGGACAGAAAGCAACCGCTATCCATCTCTTACCGGCTATGCGGGCAGTCCGGTGATCAATATCACGATCATGCTGCTGATCGTGGTTGGCGGCATTGGCTTTCTGACATGGGACGATATCTGCGAAAACAAGTGGCAGCTTCACCGCTACCGAATGCAGAGCAAGGTGATCCTTGTCACGACAGGCCTTTTAATTTTTCTGCCTGCTGTGTTTTTCTTCTTTTCAGACTTTTCCGCGCTTCCCGCTGAAAACCGGTTGCTGGCATCCTTTTTTCAGTCCGTCACGCCGCGGACAGCGGGCTTCAACACGGTAAATCTATCCGCGATGTCCGGCGCGTCGCAGGGCGTGATGATTCTTCTTATGCTCATTGGCGGCTCTCCGGGGTCTACGGCGGGCGGTATGAAGACAACGACATTGGCAGTCCTGCTTGCTAATGCCGCCGCAACCTTCCGTCAGCGGGAGAGTGCCCAATTTTTCGGACGCAGAGTCGATTGCAGCTCCGTCAAGACCGCCGCGACCATTCTGACGATGTATCTGGTGCTGTTCTTTGGCGGTGCGGTCTTTATCAGCGCATACGAGAATCTTCCGCTGTCTGCCTGCCTGTATGAAACGGCATCGGCGGTCGGGACTGTGGGATTGACACTTGGTATCACGCCGCAGCTGCATATTCCTTCCCAAATGGTGCTGATTGCGCTCATGTATCTTGGAAGAGTCGGCGGCCTTACGCTCATTTATGCAGCACTTTCCGGCAAAAAAACAAACGGCGCAAAGCTGCCGCAGGAAAAAATTACGATTGGATAAGGAGTCTTTACGCATGAAAAACATTCTATTGATCGGCGTAGGTCGCTTCGGGCGACATATCGCCGTGCAGCTTTCTCAGTTGGGGCATCAGGTCATGGCGGTCGATACAAACGAGGAACGGATCAATGATGTGCTTCCATATGTCACCAACGCGCAAATTGGAGACAGCACAAGCGCAGAATTTCTTCGCTCCCTTGGCATCGGAAATTTTGACGTCTGCATCGTGACCATCAGCGGTAATTTTCAGAACTCGCTGGAAACCACCTCGCTGCTGAAGGAGCTGGGTGCAAAGTGCGTGGTATCGCGTGCCGAGCGTGATGTGCAGGCAAAGTTTCTGCTTCGCAACGGTGCAGACCATGTAGTCTACCCGGAAAAACAGGTGGCAAAATGGGCGGCGATCCGATATACTTCCGATCATATTTTCGACTACATAGAGATCGACGAGCAGCACGCAATTTTTGAAGTAGAAGTTCCGAAGGGGTGGATCGGCAAAAGCGTTGGCGAGCTGGATATTCGCAGAAAGTTTGGAATCAACATTCTTGGCATCAAGCATTCGGGAAAAACCGACGTATCCATTACACCGGATACGGTGCTGTCCGGGGAAACAACGATTTTAGCGTTGGGCGAATACAAAGCGCTGCAAAAGTGCTTCCGAATCTGAACGGACGGTGAGGGTATGTGGAAGATGT
>CDZT01016041.1_pt1 | contig 10473 bp, 5 predicted proteins | sample 557531 | NCBI WGS metagenome assembly CDZT01 (sample SAMEA3182066, study PRJEB8094) | gut metagenome | biome: human; feature: gut; material: Stool; isolation source: human stools | place: Canada | collected 2013-03-05
ATGGCATGCAAGAGGTCAGGAGTTCGATCCTCCTTATCTCCACCATAAAGAATACGATAACCACGCGGTTTATGAGCCGCGTGGTTATTTTTTTTCGCCTCTATGGTAAGCGGAAAATAAATCGGTGGATTTAATCTCCTGGCTGTTTGTGAGACAATAGGCTCATCAAACAGGATGAATTAGACCAATTAGAGTTTCTCCCATTTTGTCTAAAAACTCTAATTTATCCTATTCAGTAAGGAGGATGTTTTTGGATACTCAAAAAATTACACACGAAATAAGAATGAAACACTGGATGCAGATCATCGCGCAGCGCCAGCAGAGTGGCTTAACGGTGAAGGAATTCTGTGCGCAGCAGGATATCCCTATCAAGCAGTATTACTACTGGCAACATAAACTCCGTATTCGTTTCACACCGGCACAGGCGCCGGAAACTAAAAAGGAAGAAGTCCCCACACTAGTCCCTCTTTCGGCGGCGATTCCCGTTCAGGATTCCCTTATCGTGCAGTGTGGTGCGTTTTCCCTGGAAGTGACGGAGCATACTTCTGAAAGACTGCTGCAAAAGACGCTGCAGCTACTGCAGAAGGTGAATGCTTGATGGATTTGCATATTTCAGCAGAACATGTCTTCATCGCCTGTGGCTATACGGACATGCGCAAGTCCATTGACGGGCTCAGTGCCATCATCGCCCAGCAGTTCCAGATGGATCCGTTTCAGCTTTCTCTTTTCCTGTTTTGCGGCCGTCGCCGGGACCGGTTCAAGGCCCTGCTCTGGCAGGGTGATGGTTTCCTGCTCCTCTACAAACGCTTGGAAAAAGGAAGGCTGCAGTGGCCAAGGACACCTGATGAAGTCCGGGAACTCACACCACAGCAGTACCGCTGGCTCATGGAGGGGCTGTCTGTTGAACAGCCTCGGGCCGTGCAAAAGATTACGCCGAAAACGGTTTTGTAAAATAGCCGAAACACTGCATAAACGCTAGGGTTTTCGGCTGTTTTATGGTATAATAGATTTATCACAAATCCGTAAGATTGAGGTGCCGTATGACAGATATCCGTGAACAGGAAATGCAGGGGAAAATCGATGAACTGACCGCGCAGAAAGCGTCTCTGGAAGCAGAGAACAAACAGCTGCGCAAGCAGGTCGAATGGCTGCGCAAGGCTCAGTTTGGCCGCAAGTCGGAAACCAAGAAAGTCGTGTACCCGGAAGAACAGATGAGCCTGTTCAATGAAGCAGAAACAGAAGCGAAACCCAGCGCTCCGGAACCGGAAATTTCGGTCAAGCCGCACAAACGCAAGAAAAAGGTCGGCCATCGTGAAGAATTACTGGCCAAACTGCCTCATCAGAAAATTGTCGTCGAACCGGAAACGACGGTCTGCCCGGAATGTGGCAGCACACTTTCGCCGGTAGGCGAAGAATTCATTCGTTCGGAAGTCGTCTACATCGCAGCCCGCGTGGAAGTGAAGGATTTCTATCGTAAAAGTTATGAATGCCGTACCTGCCGCAAGCAGGGACAGCCTGCCATCCTGAAAGCAGCCATGCCTCAGCCGGTCATCCCCCATTCTATCGCCTCACCATCGGTGGTCGCCCATGTCATGATGCAGAAATATGGCTATGCCCTGCCACTGTACCGCCAGGAAAGCGAATGGAAACGCATCGGCCTGGCCTTTTCCCGGGCCAATCTGGCTAACTGGATCATCATCGCTTCCAAAGAATGGTTGGCCCCGGTCTATGGACGGATGCATGAGATGCTCCTGGAAGAGCGCTGTCTCCATGCTGATGAAACACCTATCCAGGTGCATAACGAAAAAGGCCGTAAAAATACGAGCAAGTCATATATGTGGGTCTATGCCAGCACGGCTTTGAATCCCACGCGGAAAATCCGTTTGTTTGAATATGCGCCGACGCGCAGTGCCCATTGTGCAGAAACTTTCCTGGAAGGTTTCTCTGGCTACCTGCTGACGGACGACTATGTCGGCTACCGTTCCATCAAGACAGCGGGGCATTGCCTATGCTGGGCCCATGCCCGACGGAAGTTCGTCGATGCCGCTCCGGCTTATGCTAAAGAAACGGATGGACTCGAAAACACCTTAGTCAAAGCGGGTATCGACCAAATCAGCCAGTTATTCGACAAAGAAAAAGAATATAAATCGCTCTCACCGGAAGAACGGTATGAACGACGCCTCGGGGAAGAAAAGCCTATCCTGAAGGCGCTCTTCGCGTGGGCAGAAAACAATGTCGACAAACTGCTGCCCAAATCGCCGCTGACAACGGCCATGAATTATCTCCTGTCGAACCGTGACGGGCTGACCTGTTACCTCAAAGACGGACACTGTGACATTTCCAACAACACCGCGGAAAACAGCATCCGACCTTTCACCGTTGGGCGGAAAAACTGGCTTTTCAGTAACAGCCCCAAAGGAGCCAAAGCCAGTGCCATCGTCTACAGCCTGATTGAAACAGCCAAAGCCAACGGCTTGGACCCCGAACGGTATCTGAAATACCTTTTTGAAAAGCTGCCGAATACAGCAAACTTCAAAGATACCGAAACCTTGGATCAATACCTGCCTTGGGCAACAAAGCCCCAGGAAAAGTGCAAAGAATAAATAGAATCAAAGCCTTAGACTTATGAAAAAAGGATAGCATAAGTCTGGGGCTTTTTCTATACACTGATTTATTTTCCGCTTACCATCTATCAACACTATCATAAAAAAACTATATTTTATATACTTATACACTTCTACTGGTAACCCATCTTCAAGCCCAACTTTATATTCAACACTAATATAAAAGCGTCAGTCACTCCTTTCGAGCAACTGGCGCTTTTATACTTCTTATCTACTGTGCCCTACTTTTGAATATGGTTTCCGTAAACATCACGGTACACATTTTGGGCTTTATCATCTTTATCATTTACCCGTACACGTTCCACCTTATGCCGATCATTATCTTTACCGGAAATTCGGTCTACGCGGAAACGATCGATATTCTGCACTTTAACCAATTCAGGACCAAAGTCATCTACAGAACGGGTCATGTTACCATCCGAAGGCGCTCCATTTTGTAAAGCCCTGTAAATAATGGCTGCGTATTCATAACGTGTCATCGCTCTATCGCCTTTAAATTCTCCATCCGGATATCCTTTCAGATAACCTCGTTCCGCTAAGTTCTTAACATACTCATAAGCCCAATGATTTTCCGGTACATCTGGGAAGGTCATAGCTCCGGTTGCTATAGGAGCCAATTTCACAGGCTGACCCGATTCATAGGCTGCCAATTTTTTCGTCAGCGTTTCAATCTGGTTTTTCATAGCCAGCATATCTTTAGCCATGGAAACACGTGAACGGGAGATATGGCTCTTCTGCCCAAATTTCCAGCTGACACCAACGTTCACCATATTCTCTCCGCCGCTGAAGGACCCACCTACGCTAAACATGGTATCTTCATTAGGACGATAATAAGCGCCAATAGCAACTGCATTGGCATTTTTATAATTACCGTACCCGGCTGCAAAATCCCATTTATCATCCGGATCAAAATCCAGAGGATGGAGCCCTGCCAGAGCTGCAGCCCCAGCGCCAACACGATTGATTCGGTTGCCCAAACGATTAATCCGGGTTTCCGTGCCATACAACTGGCTTCCATTTACTGCATCGGTCGAAGAAGGAGAAATATCCCCATCCTTCAAATGGGTAACTTTTGTTCCCCCCATATCAGCTCCTTGGTTATTAATAATAACCGTGTCACCAGCCTTAATGGTATTACCGTTTACCGTAGTTGCATTGATTGTAGTAATATTTCCAGTATCAGCAGTAATAGTCTTCGTTGTCACCGTATCCAACCCTTTCAGGTCTTTGGACAAGCGCACTTTCAGATTATTACTTCCGTCGGATGTGACTCCGATATTGTCATCGGCGGTCAGCTTGGATGTATCGGAAATACCACCGATGACATTGACCTGTTCATTCAGCTTCTTATTGATAACGGCTCCCGTATCGCCGCCGTACTTCATGCCGTCATTCATGGTAGCTACGGTCTGGGTATGGCCATTGTGGTCTTCATAGACAATGCGGTCAATGCCGTCTTTACCGTTATAACCGTCTGTTCCATCCACACCGTTAGCACCTTTGACTACATGGATATCTGCGGAAGCACCGTCTTTGCCGTTGATGCCGATATGGCCGTCAGTACCGTCAGCTCCATCTTTGCCCGCAGAAGAAATGGTAACGCCGTCCTTGCCGTCTTTGCCTTTGACGCCGATGGAACCGTTTACTCCGTCTTTGCCGTCAGCACCTTTACCGCCGACCGTAACCGTATCAGCCTTCAGATTCTTATCCAAGCCGATAATCATATCCCCATTATCATTAACCATGGTCTTGATATTGGAGGAATCATACTGGGAATCCGCTTTTGTGCCGGTTCCTTTGATAGTCATGGTTTCATTCAGCTTCTTGGCCACACTGCCTGTGTTACCGGCAAACTTCAAGCCGTCGTCCAGGGTAGCTACTTCATGAGACTGATTCTTGTCATCGGTATAAGTGATACGGGTCATACCATCCGCACCATTCTTGCCGTCTATACCGTCTTTACCCTTGCCGGCCTTCATGGTAAGGCCATCTTTCCCGTCTTTGCCGACTATACCGATGGAGCCATCCTTACCGTTAATAGTTACAGAAGAGCCGTTTGTACCGTTGACGCCGATGGATCCGTCTTTACCATTAGTTCCTTTTTCACCAAGGTTCAGATTATCATTTACATTCACCTTGTAGGGATCATCTTTTGTGCCGTTACCGGTAACAGTGGTATTCTTACCGTCTTTCAGAATGGTCTTATTGGCAGCTACATACGATACCAGCTGACTGCCGTTAATAGCATCCTTTGATGTAGGCGATATATCGCCGTCTGCCACATTTGTAATCTTCTTACTGCCTGCGTCAATACCGGTCTTAGTAATGGACGGACCGTTTGTGATGGTCATGCCATCTGTAGTAATGGTGGTATCGCCGGCTTTGATGGTATCGCCATTAATTGTTTTTGCTGTCACACTGTTCAAGTTAATATCATCATTCAGATCATACTTGACAACGCCGTCAGCCCCGACTGAAGCGGTGGTATTCTTGCCGTTGGTGAAGTCCAGTCCTTTTTTCAAGGTAACGGTCTGAGCCGTACTGTTATTGGCTTTATAGGAAATAGCAGCATTCTCTGCGACTTTGCTATAGTCTACGGATACATCATAGTTGTGTGAACCATTGGTGTTATTGGTCGGTGTCACCTTGACAGAACCGTCTGTAGAAGAAACAGTCGTATTGGCTGCATTCACAGCATCCTGCACGTTGTTATAGGTGTTTCCATTGACAGTCAGCCCGGCTTTAACCGCACCTGTCTTAGTATCTACGCTAGAAGTTCCGCCGATAGCGCTGGCAACGGAGCTGAGGTCAGCATTTACCGTATAAACAGACTGCCCATCAGCGCCGACCGATGAAGTCACGGTCACATTCTGTCCGGCATTCACTACTGTCTTAGCTGCTTTTACATTCTGATTAGTCTGGTACAACTGGCTGCCATTCACTGCATCGTTGGACATACTGTTTACATCACCAGCAGCCACGTTGGTGATTTTGGCGCCACCCACGTTGACGATATTGGTTATGTTCCCCAATGTAATCTTCGTCCCGGTGGTAGTTCCGCCGGTCGTCGTCTGATTGGAAATACTGCTGATTCCCTGCAAATCTTTGGCAAGACGGACTTTCAGGTTGTTCGTACCGTCAGACACGACGCCCAGATTGTCCTCTGCCGTGAATTTTGTCGTATTCGTAATGCCGCCGATGACATTGACCTGCTGATTCAACACCTTTTTGATTTCTTTACCTGTATTGGATTTATTGGTTGCAGGATCCAGTCCGGCAGACTCCGCATCACCGCCATAAATCATGCCGTCTGTCAGGAGGGCCACTTCCTGCGGACTCCGCATCACCGCCATAAATCATGCCGTCTGTCAGGAGGGCCACTTCCTGCGGACTCTCCGTTGATCCCTGTATGACATACAGACGAGCTTTGGATGAACCATCCAAGCTCGTTGCTCCCGCTATATGGCTCTGGAGATAAATAGCATCTGAATCGCCGGAATTTCGCAGCATAACTGAACCATCGTAAATCCGAACCTCACCACCCTTCTCTGCAAGGACAGAAATAGATCCATCTGAGCCATTGGGATCCGCTTTGCCAAGAGTAATGTTATTGGCCAGCTTCACGGTCATTTTATTATTAGCCGCATCGGCAACGACACCGATATTTTTATCGCTTAAATTGTTACTGTCAGCACCGCCCCAAAGGGACATAGCCTGGTCAGAACCGCGATGGAGGACATTGACATCAGATCCTGAGGTAGTCCCGATGGTCGAATTATCTCCGGCAAACCGCAGAGGCCGAGTCATGGTGTAAAGCTGGCTTCCATTCACAGCATCCGTACTCTTTGCGCTGACCAGACCGGCCGCAACGTTCTGGATGCGTCGTTCCTTCCCTGCGGAGCCCACCGTTACAATACCTGCAGGGGTTCCCCCGGCGTACTGATATGTCCCGTCGCTGTTGTATACATCCATTCCTTTTGTAGTGGCTCCCGATACAACATAAGCCGAATTGCTGCCAAGATAGACGGAATTCCCCAAGGTTGCCGTTACATGGCTCCCCAGAATCTGGGTATTGGACAAATCCGCGTTTTGAGTCGTGGCATCAACGGTATTCTGGTTTCCCACGATCTGGATATCCGTCAGATTCCTGTTTTTCTGGTTTTTGGCCTGGATGGTATTTTTCGAACCTGTAACAGTAATATCAGATACGCTGCCTGCATCGCCTGCTGTGCTTGTATCCGGATCGCCCGTAACCGTATTATGGTTACCCGTTACAAAAATATTTTCAAAGGTTCTCGAGTTGGAAGAATTATTGGACAGGGATTCCATTTTCAGCACGTTTTGATTCCCTACAATACGATTGCTGTCCCCTTCCATACGGTTTTCATTCCCAAAGATTCCCGAATTCGAAGCACTTACATCAGCAGCTGTACCTGTTGCAGCCGTGCTGTTCTGGCTGCCCAGGACATAGGTATTTGCCCCAGTAACCCGGTTCTGAGTGCCAATTGCCCCAGAAGAAACACCGGCTGCCTGTGCGTTTGTTCCTATAGCCAGCGCGTTTTTTGCCAGTGCCTGAGCCGTATCTCCCATAGCGGAAGCACTTTTACTGTTACTTTTGGCATCACTGCCGATGGCGATGGCCTTGTCGTCGGATACACCGGCAGAATAACCAATGGCAACCGCTTTATCTACACTGCTTCCACCATTTTTTATAGAAGACGTCGCAAGAGTCCCTATAGCCAGTGAGTTATTTCCGGCTGCCTGAGCGCCAGCCCCGATTGCCGTGTTATATTGATAACCGCTGATGGCTAAAGTCTGTTTCAGGCTTCCCGGGTTAGCCGGATCTTCATAACCGGCTCCCACTGTAATACTGCCAAGACTCTGCGCTTCTGTATTGTTTCCTATGGCAACACTCCGGTCCCCCAGAGCTTTAGCACCCACGCCGGCCGCCATAGAATCCTCACCCGTGGCCAGATCATTGTCATAGTTATTCTGATTCGTGGATTTTACAGAATAGTAATGAGTCTTTGCCGTATCTACAAGTCCTTTGACCTGGGCTACATTCGCTGCATCAGTCCCCAGTGTCCCTGCGGCGACATTATGGATTTTCGTTCCCTTATTGTCATTATTACGAAGGGTAATACTGTCTCCATCTCCAGAAGTGACCGTATCATAATATACCCCGCTTGCCGTTGCAGAAGAAACATTCGCATTGACCTGAGCTACCGTAGCGTCTATTGATTTTTTGAGCTGTGCCACAGTAACGGCATCCTGATCCAGTGCCCCGTCAGCTACATTGGTAATACGGCGCAGCGCCGATGCATTGCCGACGGAAACGGCAGTCTTAGGAGCCGCCTGTCCTGTCAGATACCCAGTCCCACTGATCATAGCGGCATTGGCCACGGAGCCATTGCCTATGGCAACATTGCCGCCTGCAGCCTGGGCGCCCTGACCTAAAGCTACACTGGCCGCATCTGCAGCCTGGGCGTTAAACCCGATTGCCGTAGATCCATTTCCATTCGCCTGTGCCTGATACCCGACTGCAACGGCATCATCAGCAGCTTTCGTCTCACTGCCTAAAGCCGTAGACTGGATCCGCGATACAGCAGAATCGTTTTTATTAGCATGATATCCAATGGAAACATTTTTCCCTTCAGATGTGTTTCCGCTAGACCCAATATTGGTCCCAGCTTCAGAACCAATGGCTACATTATGGTCGCTTTTGACATCATTTCCCGTTTTGTAGCCAATTGCAATGTTCTGTTGTCCGTCAATATTGTTGCCAGCTCTGTCTCCAATAACTACATGGGATCCCTTCGTCCCTAATACGTCTCCTACCATACCCACGCCTGCACTTGGACCAAGTACGACAGAACGGACGGCATTGGCACTGGCATCTTTACCCAAAACTACAGAAGCACTGCTCCCGGCAGCTGCTCCATTTCCAATAGCAACGGCATCGGCCCCACTGGCTTGTGCACTCTTACCCATAGCCAGGGCATCTGCCCCACTAGCTTGCGCATTCTTACCCATAGCCAGGGCATCGGCTCCACTGGCTGCTGCCTCTGTTCCAACCGCAATGCTGTCAGCTCCAGAAGCAGCCGTACTTTTGCCCAGAGCCAGTGCGCCTTCCGCCTCAGCCTTTGCGCTGTCTCCAATCGCTGCAGCACTATGACTGTTTTGCGTCACAGCAGCATTGTTGCCCATCGCAATTGCATGATTCGAAGCAACCGTACTAGCCTTAGTTCCAATTGCCATGCTGTTATCGTTGAGCTGATCATTGGTCCCATCATTATAGACCGTCGCTCCATCCCCCAGTGCAATCGAAGAGTTTCCCCGAGCATTGGCTGCATCACCGATGGATATGCTTGCTTTGCCTCCGCCTATAACCACAGTAGAACTGTCGCCATCAGCGGTCATATCATTAAAGGAGCCACTGACAGCTTCCCGGCCAATGGCAATACTGTTTTCAGCAGATGAAGCAGAACGAGCATCATCGCCCAGAGCCACAGAATCTTTGCCATTCGCTTTTGCACTGACACCAATGGCAACAGCACCTTCGCCCGCAGCCGCAGCGTCCTCTCCAGTGGAATTGGCACGGAAATACTTTATTCCCGGTTTTGTTTGATCCAAGCCCAAAGCAGAATTCACATTTTTTAGCTTTGTAATATCGGCCGTATTATTGTTGATTTTTCCTGCATTGGCTGTAATCTCATTTTTATTCGCCGCAATATCCGTCTTGTTTTGCTGGATGTTCATGGAATTTTGATTGATTCCAGTCTTATTGGCAGCAATATCTGTTTGGTTCTTTTGTACGTCTGTTTTTACTGCATCCACTTCTGCACTGGTTGCGACCCCATCAGTGGATATTGTGATTGTCTTTGTTGTTTCGTCTTTAGTTACAGAAATGTTAGTTCCGGCCTTCAAAATATCACCGTCTTGAACAGATTCAGCGCTACCATAAAGTGCACTTCCAAATACAAGCACAGCTGTTAATACGGTACTAGTCAGTACCCCCCCCCGATTTAATAATTGTTCTTAATAGAGAATTACCCGACGTTTTCCCGCCATTTTTTGCTAATTCTGAAACAACCTGGTACTGCCCTTTTGCGCGATTGAATATAACCTTGTAAATTCTATTCAATCTAATCGCCTCCTTTATATTAAAAATAGCATAAAATAACACTCAGCACCTTTAATAGATTTAAACTTTATACGGTGCACTTTTTCTTATTTTAACATCATTTCACTTCCTAAACAATGCATTCCTCTAGATTATTTATTTTTTTATAAAGCTACAGCACTTTACAACTTTTACGCTACCTCGGAAGTTGACGAAACCAGTTTACACAAGGCCTGCACTAAGTCCGTTGGATTTTTTGCGGTTTGGGCTTTAGAGACCAAAGTGCCTAAAAATATTTCACACTGTATTTGCCAGCTTATATGGCTTCGCAGCTCTTGTGGACTAGCGTTTTGGTACTTCGCAAAATGCTTGTCCAGATACGGCAGCATTTTCAGGCTGCTGTGAACGAGGTTTACCAGGTTCACCCTATGTTCAATACCATTTTGGCGGCGAATCCGGTAGGCATTCAGCGACCAGAAGGCCTTCTGCTCATAGTAGTTGAATAGCATAGATGCCCATCTTCAGCATAAGTCGCCGTACTGTCTTGCGACATACTGAAAAACCTTCTTCTTGCAGTTTGGCAACAATCTTACGAGAGCCTAGGTAGGGACACCTGGTATGCCAGTGGTCGATACGTTCCATTAACGATTCATCAAGCCTAACAGCAGCTTGGTTTGGTCCTGTAGGTGTGTAATATAGGCCGGAACGGTTCAGTCCCAGTAATTC
>CDZT01011376.1_pt1 | contig 10319 bp, 8 predicted proteins | sample 557531 | NCBI WGS metagenome assembly CDZT01 (sample SAMEA3182066, study PRJEB8094) | gut metagenome | biome: human; feature: gut; material: Stool; isolation source: human stools | place: Canada | collected 2013-03-05
TGAAGATCATGGCCAAGGAGCTGAACGTGCCCGTGCTGTGCCTGTCGCAGCTGTCCCGTGCGAACGAGAGCCGCCAGGACAAGCGCCCGCTGCTGTCCGATCTGCGCGAATCCGGCGCCATCGAGCAGGATGCGGACGAGGTCATGTTCCTCTACCGCGAGGACTATTATAATAAGGATACACCGGAGCAGAACGTCGCCGAGTGCATCGTGGCCAAGAACCGCCACGGCGAGACCGGCACGGTCAAGCTCCAGTGGCTGCCGCAGTTTACGACCTTCGCCGACCGGGAGTGGCGTCACGATGAGGGCTGAGGTCCTTTCCTGGTGCCGCCGGGAGGCGCTGTTTTCCCCCGGCGCGCAGGTCGTGTGCGCCGTCTCCGGCGGGGCGGATTCCATGGCAATGCTCTGCTGCCTGCGCGAGCTGGCGGCGGAGCTTTCCGTCTATGTGCGGGCGGCGCACTTCAACCATCGCCTGCGCGGGGCGGAGTCCGACGGCGACGAGGCCTTTGTGCGCGCGTTCTGCGCGGCCGAGGGCATCGAGCTCGTCTGCGGCGCGCCGGAAAAGCCCGCCCGCAGCGAGGAGGAGGCGCGGGAGCAGCGCTATGCCTTCCTCGATTCCATCCCGTGTGATGCCATTGCCATCGCTCACACGGCCGAGGACAATCTCGAGACGCTGCTGCAGCATCTGCTGCGCGGCAGCGGGCTGCGGGGCCTCGGCGGCATCCCGCCGCGCCGTGGGCGCTATGTGCGGCCGCTGCTGGCCGTTTCCCATGCGCAGGCACGGGACTATCTGCGCGCGCGGGGCACGGGCTGGCGCGAGGATGCGACGAACGCGGAGGACAGTTGCCAGCGCAACCGCCTGCGCCACGGCGTGCTGCCCCTGCTGGCGGCCGAGATGCCGGAGCTGCCGCTGCGCGTCACGGAGCTGACGGCCCTTGTGCGGGCGGACGATGCCCTCCTGGACCGCGAGGCGGAGCGGCTGCTCCTGCCTGCGCCGGAGCCGCTGTTCTCCGACCCATGCGTGCTGCGCCGGGTGCGGCTCGCGCCGCTGCGCGAGGCCCCGGAGCCGCTGCAGCGCCGGGCGCTGCGCATTCTGCTGCGTGAGGCCCTGCCGCAGGATGCGGCCCTTGTCCACATCCGGGCGCTGCAGGCCCTGCTCGAAAATCCCGCTCCCGCTGCCCGGGCCGATCTGCCCGGCCGCCTGACGGTCCGGCGGAGCTATGACGCGCTGGAGCTTGTCCGCGGCACGCCGCCGGTGTTCCGGCCCGTTCCGCTGGCGCAGACGGTGCACTTTCCTGCGCTCGGCTTGCGGGCCGTCTGCACGCTTGCAGAAAAAAACGAAAAAATTCAAAATACCCCTTTCACTTTTGCGCTGAAATATGATAAGATGATCGGGAGAATTCCCGTTTTTCGCCCGCGGAAAACGGGCGACATGCTCACGCTGCCGGACGGCCGCTGCGTGACGCTGAAAAAGCTCTTTCTGGATCGCCGCCTGCCGCAGCCGGTTCGGGACCGTGTCCCGGTGCTCGAGCTGGACGGACAGGTGATCGCAGTGGCGGGCTTCGGCGCGGATCCGCGCTGGACAGCCCGTGACGGAGAGCAGGCTGTAATCCTACGAATAGAGAAAGAGGAAATGTGACATGCACCAGGACATTGAACGCGTACTCATCAGTGAGCAGGAGCTTGCCGCCCGCATTGCCGAGCTGGGCAAACAGGTCGCGGCGGACTATGCCGATAAGGATCCCATTTTCCTGGGCATCCTGAAGGGCGTCGTGATGTTTTTTTCGGACATGATCCGTGCAACGCCGATCCAGTGCCAGATCGATTTCATGGCCGTGTCGTCCTACGGCGGCGGCACGAGCACGAGCGGCAAGGTCAGGATGCTCAAGGATGTGTCCGTGGATCTGCGCGGCCGCCATGTCGTCATTCTGGAGGACATTCTGGACTCCGGCGTGACGCTCAGCCATGTCTGTGCGCACCTGCGGGAGATGGGCCCGGCTTCCCTGAAGATCTGCACCCTGCTCGACAAGCCCTCGCGCCGCCAGACGGACGTCAAGGCGGACTATGTCGGCTTTACGATCCCGAACGAATTTGTCGTCGGCTATGGCCTCGACTATGACGAGCACTACCGCAACCTGCCGTATGTCGGCATCCTGAAGCCGGAAGTCTACACGAAATAAAAGGAGCTGGGAGCTTGAAAAACCGTTCCAGACTGCTTACCGTCCTGCTGTATATCGTGGTGTTTGCCGTGGCTGTCGTGCTCATCTCGGAGGTGTTCTTCCGGGATGACACGGTCTATGTGAACTACAGCACCGTCTGCGAGCAGTTCCGCAGCGAAAATGTCCGTTCCTTTGAGTATGACAACGGCGTGCTGACGCTCGAGCTGCGCAAGCCCTATCAGAACGAGGCGTATTCCGTCAGCCACAAGCTGGCAGACCTCGGCCTGTTCTATGAGGATCTGGGGACCCTGATCGCAGAGCAGCAGGAGAGCGGTGTTCTGCAGTCTTATAACTATGTACCCATGCGCCAGACACCGTGGTATGTGCGTATGCTGCCGGAGATGCTCCTGTCGGTCATCATGATCGCGCTCGTCTACATGGTGCTCGTGCGCAACAGCGGCGGCATGATGAAGTTCGGCCACGCCAATGCCCGCGTGGGCAGCGGCCGCGACAAGGTGATGTTCAGCGACGTCGCCGGAGCGGACGAGGAAAAGGCCGAGCTGCAGGAGATCGTCGATTTCCTGCGCGATCCCGCAAAATACCGCCGCATCGGCGCGCGCATCCCCAAGGGCGTGCTGCTCGTCGGCCCTCCGGGCACGGGCAAGACGCTGCTGGCCCGCGCCGTGGCAGGCGAGGCGAATGTGCAGTTCCTTTCCATTTCCGGCTCGGATTTTGTGGAGCTGTATGTCGGCATCGGCGCGAGCCGCGTTCGCGACCTGTTTGAGCAGGCCAAGCGCAGTGCCCCTGCCATTATTTTCATCGATGAGATCGACGCCGTCGGCCGCCGCCGCGGCGCCGGTATGGGCGGAGGCCACGACGAGCGGGAGCAGACGCTCAACCAGCTCCTTGTGGAGATGGACGGCTTCGGCAGCAATGACGGCGTCATCGTTATGGCGGCGACGAACCGCCGCGATATCCTCGACCCCGCCCTTCTGCGCCCGGGCCGCTTTGACCGCCAGATCTATGTGAACGTGCCCGACGTCGGCGGCCGCGAGGCCATCCTGCGCGTCCATGCGCGCGACAAGCAGCTCTCCGATGACGTCGACCTGCGCACCGTCGCCCGCGCGACGGCGGGCTTCACCGGCGCGGATCTGGAGAACCTGCTCAACGAGGCGGCACTGATTTCGGCACGGAAGAATCTGCCCGTCATTACAATGCAGACCATGGAGGACGCCGTCCTCAAGGTCATTGCCGGGCCGGAAAAACGGAGCCTTGTCAATATCGAGCGCGACCGGCGCATCACGGCCATCCACGAGGCGGGCCACGCCGTTGCGGCATACTTCCTGTCCACGCAGGAGCCTGTCCACCAGATCACCATTGTGCCGCGCGGCAATGCCCTCGGCCTGACGATCAGCCTGCCGGATCAGGACACGCTCCATACCACGCGAAACGAGATGCGCGACCGCATCGTCGTGCTGCTCGGCGGCCGCGTGGCGGAGCAGCTGGAGTTTGACGACATTTCGACCGGCGCTTCGAACGATTTGCAGCGGGCCACGAAGCTGGCGCACGATATGATCGCAAAATACGGTATGAACGAGCGCATCGGCGCCGTGGCCTATGACGACGACAGCGAGATCTTCGTCGGCCGCGACTATGAGCGCACGCGTTCCTATTCCGAGCAGACGGCTGCCGAGATCGACGCCGAGGTCCGCAAGACCGTGGATCAGGCTTATGCGCACTGCACGCAGATCCTGACGGAGCACCACGAGAAGCTGCAGGAGATCGCGCAGTGGCTGCTGGAGCACGAGACGATGAGCCGCAGCCAGTTCGAGGCCTGCATGCAGGCCCTGCCGATCCCCGAGAAGCAGGAGAGCCTGCTGGCCGGAGAGGAGAAGACCGATGGAGCCGAAGAAGATTAAAAACCCGACCGGCATGCTCATCATGCACGGAACGGTCATTGCCGTTGTGCTGTATATGGCCTGGCAGCTCGTGCGAAGCTACCGCGCGGGCGGGGCGGAGGCCCCGAGCCTGACGACCCTGATCGTCGGCCTCGTGCTGCTGGTCGGCGGCTGTGTCGTCGTCGGCTGGCTTGCCGTGCGGCTTTTCCTGCAGGCAAAGCGCGAGGAAAAGGCGCTGGAGCAGGAGACCGAGCAGCTGCATGCCGCAGCTGCGCAGGAGAATTTGAAGGATCCGGAGAATTCGGAAGAATAACGGAAGTGCTCTGCTGCGCATAACGGCAGAGCGCTTTCTTGTAGGACGGGGGGATAGCCATGGGCTGGAAGATCGCGATCTGTGACGACGACGCCGGACAGGCCGCACGGCTGCAGTCGGACGTGACGGACTGGGCGCACGGCGCCTGCGCCGTGACCTGCTTCCCGAGCGCGGAGGCGTTCCGTTTCGCCGGAGATACCGACTGGGATATCCTGCTGCTGGATGTTGAAATGCCCGGCATGAGCGGCATCGACCTTGCCAAACGCCTGCGCGGCGCGGGCTGCCGGGCGGAGATCATCTTTATCACGTCGCATTTTGAGTGCATGGCCGAGGGCTATGAGGTCGATGCCCTGCACTATCTCGTCAAGCCCGTGCCGGCGGAAAAGCTCCGCACCGTGCTGGACCGCGCCGCCGCGCGGCTGGCCGTCGAGCCGCCGTCCGTCGTGATCGCGTGCGAGGAGGGAAACGTGAAGCTCTATGAGAGCGAGCTTCTGTATGCGGAGTCCTTTCTGCATGATCTCGTTCTCCACACGACCGGGCCGGACTACCGCATCCGCGAGAGCATCTCGGCCTTTGCCGGGCGGCTGAGCGCGGACTTCTTCCGCACCCACCGGTCGTACCTCGTCAATCTGAAGGCCGTGGTGCGCATCGGGCGCACGTCCGTCCTGCTGCGCGGCGGGGCGGAGGTCCCGCTGGCGCGGGGAAAGTATGACGCCATCAACCGGGCGTTCATTGACAGAAACTGAGGACCGCAGAAACAGAGGAAATGCCATGTTGAAGAGAACCTATCTCAGGCTGGTCGAAATGCAGGAGGAGCAGGCGCGGCAGCATCTGGAGGAGGTCCGGAGCATCCATAACGAGATGCGCGGCTATAAGCACGACTTCCACCACCATCTGCAGGCGCTCAAGGGCCAGCTGGAGGCCGGGCAGGTCGACCGGGCCATCGCCTACCTCGAGCAGCTGGACCGGAGCCTGCAGACGGTCGACACCCTGCTCAAGACCGGCAATGTGACCGTTGATGCCATTTTTTCGGCCAAGCTCGCGCAGGCCCGCGCCGCCGGGATCGCCGTGACGGCGGAGACCAATCTGCCGCCGGAGCTGAGCATTGTCATCGGGAATCTGCTGGACAATGCCATCGAGGGCTGCCGGAGCGCGGCTGGCGAAAAATTCCTCCGCCTTTCTCTGCGGATGAAGGGCGATATGCTCTATTTCTATCTTCTCAACAGCGCCGGGAAGAAGCAGAAGAAGGTTGGCTCCCTCTTCCGGACGGGGAAGACCGGTGCACACGGCTTCGGCCTGCACCGGGCAGAGGCCATTGTGAAGCAGCATGGCGGCTGGGTGAAATACAACAGCGAGGACGGCGCGTTCACGTCGGAATTCCTCGTCCCCGCCGTGTGCTGAATGCGATTCGTGCACCGCTGGAAGCAGTTGGTGCACGATCTCTCTTTTTTGGGGCCTTGTGTGCTACAGTGGAAGCAGAAGGGGGCGATATGCCTTGAAGAAATCAACCCAAAAGCCCTATCGGGGTCTTATGAGCAACGCCGTGTGGAGCTATCGGCAGATGCTCCGCGGAACGCCTGCGTCATTCTTTGTCATGGCGGCCGGCGTCCCGCTGGGCGTGCTTCTGGCTTGGGCGGAGCTTCGCTTGCCAGCGCTCGTCGTGTCGGAGGTGACGGGAGGGCAGACGTTCCTCCATGCTGCACTGGCCGTCGGCGCCCTGCTCGCGCTCACGTTTCTGGCAGTCGGCCTGCGGGACTTCTGCAAGACCATTTTGGAGGCCCAGGAGAGCCGCTATCGCTTTTATCTGACCAGCTGCCTGGAGGAGAAGAGCATGGCAATGTTCTATCAGACTTATGAAAAGAAGCAGACGCGAGACCAGCGCAAGCGGGCCGAGGAAGCAAGCTATATGATGAACGGCAAGGTGCCGCTGTGTCAGGTCCCGAACCTGATGACGGAGATGATCCGCAATGCCCTGTGCTATGCCCTGTTCGGCACGATCCTCTCGCGCATCAGTCCACTGCTGTTGGTGCTGCTGACGCTTGCGGCACTGGTCAACCTGTTGTGCGTCCGGGCCTATAACCGCTATGAATACGCCTCCCGCGGGGAGCGGACGGACATTGGCCGGAGGCTGCGGTATGTGTCTAAAAATGCTGCCGATTTTGCGGCGGCCAAGGATATCCGCATCTACGGCATGGCGGCATGGCTGCGCGAGACGTTTTCAGACCTGTTCCGGCAGGATACCGCGTGGTCCGCACGGCTGAACCGCCGTCTGCTTCTGGGGCGGCTTGTCGACCTGCTGGTGATCCTGCTGCGCGACGGCGGGGCCTATGCCCTGCTGCTCGTCATGGCGGTGCGGGGCGAGCTGCGGCCGGATGAATTCGTGCTGTATTTTTCCGCCATCTCCGGCTTTGCCACGTTTATCGGCAACATGATCTCCGCTTGGAATGAAATGCAGACCGCCAGCCTGAAGGTAAGCGATTACCGGCAGTTTATGGAGCTGCCGGACACGGACGGAACGGGAACGGCGCGTGCGGCGGACCACCGGGAGCACACACCGGAGATCACGTTCGACCATGTATCATTCCGCTATGACGGGGCGGCGCATGACACGCTGCACGATATCAGTCTTACGCTCCGTGCCGGGGAGCATGTGGCGCTTGTTGGCCTGAACGGCGCGGGCAAAACGACGCTCGTCAAGCTCCTGTGCGGGCTGTATGCGCCGACATCCGGCACGATCCGGATCGACGGCGTCCCCGCGGCGGAGTTCCGCCGGGACGACTATGCGGCGCTGTTCGCTCCGGTGTTTCAGGAGGTCCGCACGGCCTGCTTTTCGCTGGCTGAGACGGCCGCCTGCGCCTTCGGCCCTGAGGTGGACCGGGAGCGGGCGGAGCGGTGCCTGCGCGCGGCCGGGCTGGGAGAAAAGCTGGATGCCCTGCCGCACGGCATGGATACGCACCTGGATAAACAGGTGAATCCGGACGGCATTGAGCTGTCCGGCGGCGAGGCGCAGAAGCTCATGATGGCCCGCGCCCTGTATAAGGACGCACCGGTGCTCGTGCTCGACGAGCCGACGGCGGCGCTTGACCCCATTGCGGAGAATGAGGTCTATGAGCAGTACCGGCGCATGGCGGCAGGGAAGACATCCCTGTTCATTTCGCACCGGCTGGCCTCGACCCGCTTCTGCGACCGGATCGTGCTGCTGCGCGACGGCGGCATCGCCGAGGAGGGCACGCACGAAACGCTCCTTGCGGCGGGCGGAGAATATGCAAGGCTGTATGAAATTCAGAGCTGCTGGTATCAGCCCGGCTATCAGGGAGGGGAGCAGGCATGAAAGAACGTTGGGATCTGAACCGCCGCGCGGTCCGGCTGCTGTGTCATCTGGATCGGAAGTACTTCCTCTGTACCCTGTTTTCCAGCCTGACGACTGCGATCGCGCCCTATATCCCGATCTATTTTTCGGCTAAGATCATCGATGCCCTGACGGCCGGTGCGGGCGGAAAGACGCTTGCCCTGTATGCTGCGCTCACCGTCGGCCTGGCGGCCCTTATCGGGCTGGCAGGTGCCCTGCTGAAAATGCATGCGGACGTCGGGGAGGCCGAGCTGGACCGGCTGGTTGACTGGAAGCATGCGGAAAAGGCCATGGATCTGCCCTATGCCCTGATCGAGGACCGCAAGACGGCCCTGCTCCGGGAACGGATCGAGATGGAGACGCAGACAGGCTATAATGTGTATTACTATGCCGTGACGGCGGGCGGCCTTGTCCGCTATGCGGTGCAGATCGCGGCCGCCGTCCTGCTGACATTCTCCCTGTTCCGGCCCGGCCTGCTCTCCGCCGGGGCAAAACTGGCGCTGCTGGCGGGCATCGTGCTGACGGCCGTGGTCAGCGTTCTGACCGGCCGCCGGTACGGCAGACTGCGCAGCGAGTTCTTTGCCGGATGTGTGGACGACAACATCTGCGGCGAAAAGCTGTATGATTACACCAGCAACGATTCCTCCGGCATGGATATTCGCCTGTACGGTATGCGGGCCGCGCTGCTGCAGAAGGAGCGGGACTTTAACGAAAACTTCTGCAGGCGGGAGAGAACCATGAATTTCGGTGTTGCGTGGATGGGGCTCCTCTCCAATTTTGTGACGTATGCGCTCCAGTTCGGCGTCTATCTGCTCCTGATCGCGGCGGCGCTGCGGGGCGGCCTGTCCGTCGGCTCCATCGCGCGGTATGTCTCTTCCATCATGCTGCTGCTGGCGGGCGTCTCCGGGCTGGCGCGCACGATTCGGATTTCCGTCACGAACGAGGAATACATGAAGCGCTATCTCGACTACTTCGATATCCCAAACCCCATGTATCAGGGCTCGCTCAGTGTGGAAAAGCGCGATGACGATCGCTATGAGGTGGAATTCCGCGATGTGTCCTTTCGCTATCCCAACACGGAGGCCTATGCGCTGCGCCATGTGAGCATGAAGTTCCGCATCGGCGAAAAGCTGGCCGTCGTCGGCCGCAACGGCAGCGGTAAGACGACGTTCATCAAGTTGCTGTGCAGGCTCTATGACCCGACGGAGGGCGAGATCCTGCTCAACGGCGTTGATATCCGAAAATATGACTATGCGGAGTATCAGGCGCTGTTCTCCGTTGTGTTTCAGGACTTCCGCCTGTTCGCTTTCTCCCTCGGGCAGAATGTGACGGCCGGAGCGGATGTTGACCGCGCGCGGGCGGAGGTCTGCCTGCGGGAGGCCGGGCTCGGCGAACGCCTTTTGCGCATGCCGGACGGCCTCGACACGATGCTTTACCGCGATTTTGACCCGCATGGCGTGGTGATCTCCGGTGGCGAGGCGCAGAAGATCGCCATCGCCCGCGCACTTTACAAGAATGCGCCCTTCCTCGTGCTCGACGAGCCGACGGCGGCGCTTGACCCCGTTTCCGAATATGAGGTCTACCGGAAGTTCAATGCGATCTCCGGCGGCAAGACGGCGCTCTATATCAGCCACCGGCTGGCCTCGTGCCGCTTCTGCGATGAAATTCTGGTGTTCTCGGCAGGCAGTATCGTCCAGCACGGCGCGCATGAGGCGCTTCTGCAGGAAAAAAACGGAGAATATGCCCGCCTCTGGCACGCGCAGGCGCAGTATTATGACGATTCTTTACAGAAAAAGAATTCCGTAAAATAACCAAATAACGGATGAATATGAACGGACTGTGAACAAACATCGTGCATTGTGTGAATATTAGCACTCTCCTATTGACAGTGCTAAAAACGGTGGTATAATGCAGTTGAACCTTGAGAGAGGGGACAGGAACCCACCCCCAAGGGAACAAAACCACAACCACATTGGGTACATAATACAGGCCCGGCTGCACGGGAGCCTCTCCCGGAGGCGGCCGGAGCGAATGGAGGTATGACTTATGCTGCCCAGCATCTATAGTGAAAATTTGTTTGATGATTTCTTCTCGGATCCGTTTGATATGGTAATGCCGCGTAGCCTCAATGCCCTGTACGGCAAGCATGGCAAGAACCTCATGAAGACCGACGTCCGTGAGACCGAGGACACCTATGAGCTTGACATCGACCTGCCGGGCTTCAAGAAGGAAGAAGTGAATCTGGAGCTGAAGGACGGTTATCTCACCATTCAGGCCGCAAAGGGTCTGGACAAGGAGGAGCCGGAGAAGAAGGGTAAGTACATCCGTCAGGAGCGTTACGCCGGTGCGTGCAGCCGCAGCTTCTATGTCGGTGAGCATGTGGAGCCGGAGGACATCCGCGCGAAGTTCGAAAACGGCATCCTGCAGATCTCTCTGCCGAAGGCCGCAAAGAAGCAGCTCCCGAAGAGCAATGTCATTGCCATCGAGTAACGGCATATTCAATATCCCGCAGAGGAATTTCCCCCTGCGGGATATTTTTTTGCGAAGGCACATTGAAAATGCGAACAAAAGCCTCGCAGAGTTTGCGCTCGCAAGCGCAAA
>CDZT01063221.1_pt1 | contig 10219 bp, 9 predicted proteins | sample 557531 | NCBI WGS metagenome assembly CDZT01 (sample SAMEA3182066, study PRJEB8094) | gut metagenome | biome: human; feature: gut; material: Stool; isolation source: human stools | place: Canada | collected 2013-03-05
CGCCTATCCCATCCAGCTCTCCGGCGGCCAGAAGCAGCGTGTGGCCATCGTGCGCGCGCTCATGATGGAGCCGGAGGTCATGCTGTTCGACGAGCCGACCTCCGCGCTCGACCCCGAGATGGTCGGCGAGGTGCTCGACGTCATGAAGGAGCTGGCGCACACCGGCATGACCATGGTCGTCGTTACACATGAGATGGGCTTTGCCCGCGAGGTCGGAAACCGCGTGCTCTTCCTCGATCAGGGCAAGCTCGTCGAGGAGGGCACACCGGACCAGATCTTCGGCGCGCCGAAAAACCCGCGGCTTCAGGAATTTTTGGCAAAAGTGCTTTGAGTTTCAAAAAAACGGGATCGCCGACCGAATAAAAAGAAGGCAGTGCCAAATTTGCACTGCTTTCTTTTTGCACGATCCGATGCTCGCTGTGTCTGCCGACAAAAGATATTCCGGGCTTTGCCCGGAGTGATATTTTTCTATTCGGAAAGTGATATAAAAGCCGCCTGGCTTTTGTGATATTCTATTCGCCGCTCAAACTGCCGCAGGCAATATCACGATGCGAAGCATCATTTCACTGTCCGAAGGACAATATCACTCGCTGTCCGGCGAATATAACTGAGGCGCACTTCCTTGCGGAGTGCGCCTCTCGGCGCGGTAGACGCTCGGGGAGCAGCCCTCGCTGGCGGCGAACACACGCGAGAAATAGAGCGCGTCCGGGTAGCCGACGGACCACGCGATCTCGGAGATATGCATCGTCGTGCCGCGCAGCAGGGTGCGCGCCGTTTTCAGCCGGGTCTCCCGCAGCAGGGCGGTGGGGGAACGGCCGAAGCGCTGCATGAAGCCGCGGTAGAGCCAGCTGCGGCTCACCCCGGCAAAGGCGGCGATGTCGTCGACGGTGATGGGCTCGGCGTAGTTGTTCTCGATATAGGCCGCCGCGCGGTCGATGACGTCTCCGCGGTCCTCTGGGCCTTCCCGTCCCTCGATGAGCTTGCCGAGCAGCAGGTAGGCATAGCCCAGCATCTGCGTCCGGCTCCACGCGGACTGGCCGCGCGCCTCGTAGATCGCGGTGATGTAGCGCTGGAACGTCCGCCCGAAGTCGATGTGCAGCACGGGCGCGTCCGGGCGCAGGTCCGTGCGCGCCAGCAGGGCGGCGGCATCCGGCCCGCTGAAGCCGAGCCAGTAGTATTCCCACGGCGATTCCGTGTCGGCCTCGTAGCTCACCACGACGTTCGGCCAGACGAGAAAGACCTCACCCGCGCGCACGGGGAAGGCCCGCCCGGCCGCCGTAAACGTCCCGCGGCCGGAGACAACGTAGTGGATGAGATAGTGATCCCGCACGCCCGCGCCCCAGCGGTAGCCGGGTGTGCACTGCTGAAACCCGACATTTTTTACCGACAGCGGCAGAGCGGCGCCGTCGGATTTATAGGAATTCTTGAAATAAACTGCCATGATACCCGCCTCCCGTACCAGAATACCACAAAAGGCAACAAATTTCCATATCTTCGCTTGAAAATTCCATTGCATCCGCAACATATTTCCCTAAAATAGAGATATCGGTAATTGAAAGCGAACAAAAAGAAATCACAGAAAGGTGCGTCATTCCGATGTACGAATCTCTCAAGAAGCGCTTTACAGATCAGTTTGGCACGAAGCCCGGCTTCGTATTCTCCGCACCCGGCCGCACGGAGATCGGCGGCAACCACACGGACCATCAGCACGGCTGCGTGCTGGCGGGCGCCGTGAACCTCGACACCGTGGCGGCCGTCGCCCGCAGCGAGCGCGGCGCGATCCGCGTGCTGTCCGAGGGCTATCCCCTCTGCGAGGTCTCCCTGTCGGAGCTGGAGGCCGTCCCCGCCGAGGCGGGCACGACGAAGGCCCTCATCCGCGGCATTGCTGCGCGGTTCGCCGCGCTGGGCCATGCGCCCATGGCCTTTGACGCCTATGTGACCTCCACGGTGCTGCCGGGCAGCGGCCTGTCATCCTCGGCGGCGTTCGAGGTCCTCATCGGCGTGATCCTGAACCACCTCGGCAGCTGCGGACTGACGGCTCCGGAGATCGCGCAGGTCGGCCAGTATGCCGAAAACGTCTACTTCGGAAAACCCTGCGGCTTGATGGATCAGACGGCCTCCGCCGTCGGCAACATCATCGGCATCGATTTTGCCGATCCGGCCCATCCGAAGATCCAGCCCGTCGCCTTTGACTTCGCCTCCTGCGGCTACAGCCTGTGCATCATCGACTCCGGCGCGAGCCACAGCGACCTGACGGACTGCTATGCCGCCATCACGAACGAGCTGAAGGCCGTGTGCCGTGTGTTCGGCAAGGAGGCCCTGCGCGATGTGCCGGAGGACGAGTTCTATGCCCGCCTCGGCGAGGTGCGGCAGGCGGCAGGGGACCGCGCCGTGCTGCGCGCGATCCATGTCTATGAGGACAACAAGCGCGTGCGCTTGCAGCTGCGCGCGCTCGAAAACGACAATTTCCCCGCCTTCCTTGAGTATGTCAAGGAATCCGGCGATTCGTCGTGGATGTATCTGCAGAATGTGATCCCCGAGGGCCGCACGGCCCGTCAGGAGGTCGCGTTCGCGCTGGCGCTGGCCAAGCATCTGCTGGGCGGCCACGGCGCATGCCGCGTGCACGGCGGCGGTTTTGCGGGCACCATTCAGGCCTTCGTGCCGAATGAGCAGCTCGAGGAATTCCGCGGCGGCATCGAGGCTGTCCTGGGCGAGGGCAGCTGCCATGTGCTGTCCATCCGCCCGGAGGGCGGCATTCTGGCGGAGGTGTGCAGCCATGATTGACGCCTGCATCGCCGGCCTGCTCCGCTATGCGGAGGATACCGGCCTCATCGAGGCAGACGACCGCCTCTGGGCGCGCAACCGTCTGCTTGAGGCCCTGCAGCTCGACGGCTGCGACCCAAACTGCGCCCCGGCGGAGCTGCCGCTGGCAGACCTGCTCCGCGAACTGACGGAGGACGCCGTTTCCCGCGGCGTTGCACAGGATAATTCCGTGGCGCGCGACCTGTTCGACACGAAGCTGATGGGCGTGCTGACGCCTGCGCCGCACGAGGTGCGGGCCAAATTCCGCAGCCTGTATGCCGTTTCGCCGGAGCGGGCGACGGACTGGTTCTACGCCTTCAGCCAGAACACGAATTATATCCGCCGCGACCGCATCGCGCGCGATCAGAAGTGGGTCTACGAGAGCGCCTACGGTCCGCTGGACATCACGATCAACCTCTCCAAGCCGGAGAAGGACCCGCGCGCCATTGCGGCGGCCAAGCTCGCGCCGCAGTCCGGCTATCCCAAGTGCGCTCTCTGCGCCGAAAACGAGGGCTATGCCGGGCGGATGAATCACCCGGCCCGCCAGAATCACCGTGTCATTCCCGTGACGATCAACGGCAGCGGCTGGTATCTGCAGTATTCGCCGTATGTCTATTATAACGAGCACTGCATCGTCTTCAACGGCACGCATACGCCGATGAAGATCGACCGCGCGGCCTTCCGCAAGCTGCTGGACTTCGTCGGCCAGTTCCCGCACTACTTTGTCGGCTCGAACGCCGACCTGCCCATCGTCGGCGGCTCCATCCTGAGCCACGACCATTTCCAGGGTGGGCACTACACGTTCGCCATGGAACGTGCGCCTGTCGAGGAGCCTGTCCGCTTCCGCGGCTTTGACGATATCCGCGCAGGCATCGTCAAGTGGCCGATGTCCGTTCTGCGCCTGACCGGCCCGGACAGTGACCGCCTTGTGGAGCTGGCGGACCGCATCCTGCGCGCATGGCGCGGCTACACGGACAAGAGCGCCTTCGTCTTTGCCGAGACGGACGGCGAGCCGCACAACACCATCACACCCATTGCCCGCCGCCGCGGCGTAGACTATGAGCTGGACCTCGTCCTGCGCAATAACATCACAACGCCGGAGCATCCGCTCGGCGTGTTCCACCCGCATGCGGCCCTGCACCATATCAAAAAAGAGAACATCGGCCTCATCGAGGTCATGGGCCTTGCCGTTCTGCCCGCCCGCCTGAAGGGCGAGCTGGCCGCACTGGAGCAGGCCATCCTGTCTGGCGCGGACATCCGCGCAGACGAGACCCTCGGCAAGCATGCCGACTGGGTCGACGAACTGAAAACACGTTTTGCGTTCACGCCGGAAAACACGGCGGACATCCTGCGCCGGGAGGTCGGCGCGGTGTTTGCGCAGGTGCTGGAAGACGCGGGCGTCTTCAAACGAAATGAAGCCGGGCGGGCGGCATTCCGCCGCTTCCTCGGCACTGCAGATCAGGAGGGATCGTTATGAAAATTCTGGTAACCGGCGGCGCGGGCTTCATCGGCAGCCACACCTGCGTCGAGCTGCTTGAGGCGGGCCACGACGTCGTCATTCTGGACGACCTGTCCAATGCGTCCGGTACGGTCATCGACAAGATCGAGACCATCACGGGCAAGCGCCCCGCGTTCTATCAGGCGGATGCGAAGGACCGTGCCGTCCTGCATGAGATCTTCACGGCGCACCGCATCGATGCCGTCGTGCATTTCGCGGGCTTCAAGGCGGTCGGCGAGAGCTGCCATATCCCGCTGGCCTATTACCGCAACAATCTGGATTCCACGCTGGCCCTGCTCGAGGAAATGGCGCAGGCGGGCTGCACGCGCTTCGTGTTCTCGTCCTCTGCGACGGTCTATGGCCCGGACAACGCCATCCCCTATGTCGAGACGATGCCCACCTATGTTGCAACGAACCCCTACGGCTGGACGAAGGTCATGATCGAGCAGATCCTGCGCGACTACTGCACCGCAACGCCGGGCTTCACGGCCGTGCTGCTGCGCTACTTCAACCCCATCGGCGGCCATCCCTCAGGCCTGCTCGGCGACGATCCGAACGGCATTCCGAACAATCTCATGCCCTATATCGCCCGCGTGGCGGCCGGTCAGCTGGACAAGCTGACGATCTTCGGCGACGACTATCCCACGCCGGACGGCACCTGCCGCCGCGACTATCTGCATGTCGTCGATCTGGCCAAGGGCCATCTCAAGGCCATCGACTATGCCATGGAGCACACGGGCGCGGAGGCCTTCAATCTGGGCACCGGCCACGCTGTGAGCGTGCTGGAGCTGATGAACACGTTTATGGAGGCCACCGGCGTGAACGTGCCCTATGTCATCGGCCCGCGCCGCGAGGGTGACCTGCCCCAGATGTGGGCGGACACGCACAAGGCGGAGACCATCCTTGGATGGAAGGCCGAGAAGACCGTGGCCGATATGTGCCGCGACAGCTGGAACTTCGTCTGCAGCGTGAAGAAGCAGTAATGTCCGGTCAGGAATCGGAATAACAAAACAGCCGTCTCATTACGAGATGGCTGTTTTTGCTGTCTGCATCTCGTCGATCCCGGCGGCGCAGTCGTGCGGGATCGGCTTCCAGTCCACATGGGAGAACAGCGCGATGACCGTGCTGATGCGGCCGATGACGTCGAACAGCGGGAACGTCACGGCGAACCAGAGCTTCCGGTACCACGGCAGGGCGGGCATGTGCCGCCGCTCCGTCAGAAAGACATAGAGCGCGATGACCGCGTTCCGCAGCCAGCGCTTCCCGAAGCCGGCGGCCCACGCCAGCAGTGCCGCGCCGACCACGCCGAAGCTCTCCTTTGTGAACAGCCACAGTGCAAGGGCGCACAGCAGCCGGGCGGCGTAGGTGAAGATGCTCCACAGCGCGCGGGGGCAGACGAGCAGGAACATGTCGTAGGACATGAAGGCCGTCGGGGCGTCGTGCGACGTGAACACATGCTTCCACAGCGGCCAGCCCGTCTCGGCAAAGGCCTGCAGGTGGCCCTTGGCCCAGCGGATGCGCTGGCGCAGCGCGATGCGCAGGGAGACGGGCTGCTCGTCATAGAACACGGCTGCATCGCAGTAGGAGATGGGATAGCCTGCAGCGACGGCGTCGGCCGTAAAGGCGCGGTCCTCCGTCAGGGAGGTGTAGTGCCAGCCGTTTTTGACCAGCTCAGAGGCAAACAGGAAGCCCGTGCCCTGAATGCGCGTGGCCAGCCCGAACACGGAGCGCGCGCGGTGTTCCATGCGCACGGTTCGCAGCCAGTGCAGGGCATAGGAGGCGGAGATCCAGTTGTCGCCGAAATTTTTGCTGGCGCGGCAGGACGTTACGATGCGCTCGCCCGCGTCAAAGGCCTCGTTCATGCGCGAGACATAGTCGCGGTTGAGCAGGTTGTCTGCGTCAAATACAAAATAGCCCTCAAAGGCATCCGTTCCGTAGTCCCGCGCGATGCAGGAGAACAGATATTCCAGCGCGTAGCCCTTTGTGCGGTGGTCCGGGTCGCAGCGCTCATAGCAGACCGCGCCGCCGCGGCGTGCCGCCTGCGCCGTCCCGTCCGTGCAGTTGTCGGCCACGACAAAGACCGTGAGCAGCTCCGACGGGTAGTCCTGCAGGCGGATGCTCTCGAGCAGACGGCCGATGACGGCCTCCTCGTTGCGCGCTGCAATGACGATGGCATAGCGGTGCTGCCGCCGTGCGGGTGCAAAGCGCCGTGTGGCGAACAGACCGACGATGGCGTAGACGGTATAATAGCAGCTCATCGCGCCGAGCAGGGCGCCGATGGCGGCAAAAATTTTGGGCAGCAGATGCAGCATAGGCGGCACTTCCTCTTTCGAACTCAAAATGCACGCCTGATTATAGCACAGAAGGTCGAAAAAGGAAATGCCGCCCGGATTAAGATTTTATGAACGTTAGATGTGTTGACGCAGTGCCGCAAGAGCCTTTTTCTCGATGCGGGAGATCTGCACCTGCGAAACGCCGAGAATTTTGGCCGTTTTGTCCTGCGTCAGGCCGTGAAAATAGCGCAGGCGGATGACCATCTGCTCGCGGTCGGTGAGCTGGGCGATCGCCTCGCGCAGCGCAATGCGTTCCAATATTTTCTCCTCCATTTCTCCCTCGGTCAGGACGTCCTCCAGCGCAAAGCCGTCCTCGCCGGAGCGCCGCTGCAGGGACTCCGTCGCGCAGGTGGCTGTCTCGGCTACGGCGATGTCCTCCGGCTGCAGGGCCGTGGCCTCGCTCAGCTCTGCCAGCGTTGGCTCGCGGCCGAGCGTGCCGGTCAGCCGCTGACGCGCGGTGCGGATGAGGGCGGCGCGTTCCTTCAGGCTGCGGCTGACCTTGATGGTGCCGTCGTCCCGCAGAAAGCGGCGGATCTCGCCCGCGATCTTCGGCACGGCATAGGTGGAAAACTGCGTGCCGTAGCTCAGGTCGAACCCGGCCACGGCCTTGAGAAAGCCGAGGCAGCCGAGCTGATACAGGTCGTCCGGGTCGACGCCGCGCCCGAAAAATCGCCGCGCGACGGACCAAACGAGGCCGGAATTCGCCTGAATCAGCGCCTCTCCCGCCTCGCGGTCTCCGTCGCGGGCGCGGATGAGCAGCTCCTCCTGATTCATTTTTTTCCACCCCGGCGTACAATCCGGCGCTTCATATGGACGGTCGTACCCTTGCCGGGCACGGAGCTGATGCGGAACTCGGTCATAAAGCTCTCCATGATGGTAATGCCCATGCCGGAGCGCTCCTCTCCACCGGTCGTGAACATGGGACGGCAGGCCTGCTCAAGGTCCGCGATGCCGCAGCCGCGGTCCTTGACCATAATGTCCAGCACATTGTCCGGCAGCAGCCGTGCCCGCAGGATGACCGGCCCGATCGTCTCGGGGTAGGCGTGGACGATGCAGTTCGTCACGGCCTCGGACACGGCCGTCTTGATGTCGCCCAGCTCGTCGAGCGTCGGGTCGAGCTGCGCGGCAAAGCAGGCAATGGCAGAGCGCGCAAAGGCCTCATTGGCCGAGCGGCTGGGAAATTCCAGATTCATGTAGTTTTCGCTCTTCATCGGTTGCATTCCTCCCTGATCTCCGTGATTTTTTCGATGCCCGCCGCGCGCAGCACCTTATAGGGCTGGGGCGGGATGTTCTGCAGCAGCAGGCGGCCCTGCAGCGTGTTCATGCGGCGCAGCGTATGGATGACCACGGCGATCCCGCTGGAATCCATGAATGTCACATCGCGGAAGTCCAGAATGCAGCGAAGGGGAAGGTAGAGATCGATCTTGGCTGACAGCGCCTGCATGATTTCCCGGGCGGCATGGTGGTCGATCTCGCCCCGCAGCGCGATCGTCAGCTGCCTGTCCTGCACATAGCTCGTCAGATTCATTGGTATGGTTCGCCTCCAGCAAAAAAATAACGCACACGGAACCCGTGTGCGTTTAGTATAAAGCACTGCCCGCGCGCCGTTTGTCGAAGCGGATGCGCGGGCGGTAATTTTATCAGGAAACAAACCAGTAGTTGCGTGCCGTGTGCACGGCCTGCAGGGAGTCGTCACGGTAATTTGGCTCGAGACCCTCGACCAGCAGGTCGACGGTCTCGACCTCCGGCAGGGCGCTCAGCGAAGCGACGATCTCGCGCACGGCCATGCGCTCCTGCTCGGCCGTGCGGCAGCCCTCGAGAAATTCGGCTGTTAGGTCGAGCGTGCATACGCCGCCTGCCAGCTTGAGGGACAGAATTTTCGTGCCCTGCGGGATGGAGTTTTCCAGCCCGTTTTCGCCCTCGAGCGCCAGCAGGGCCTCCAGCACACACTGCACGCTGCTGGTGCCCTCGGCGAGCGTGAGCTGCATCGGCACCTGCGCCAGCAGCGGCATCGTGTCGCAGGTCAGGCTGAGCGTGACGTCCAGCGTTCCGTCCAGTGCAGGCACATAGATCATGCGCTCGTCGCGTGCAAGGCCGTTCTCCAGCTCCAGCACATACAGCCGCTCCACGGGCGCGCCCGCGATCCAGAGATCCACGGTCTGAATCTGCGGCAGCTCCGTCAGGGAATTCACAATGGCATAGACGGCCAGCCGCTCCGTGTTCCAGCTGCGCGGCATCCCCGTCAGGAACTGCGAGGAGAGATCGACGGTGCAAACGCCGTTTTCTACACTGACGCTGCGCAGTGCCGTGCCCTCGGGAATGGCGCTCTCGCTTTCCGGCAGGGCCAGCAGGCGGCGCACGATCTCCGCGGGCCGGTCGGCCGCATTCATGGCGGCGACGGTCTGCGTTTCGCGCACGAGGTAGCGCTGCGCCTCGTCCGGCACATAGAGCACGAGCTCCTCCTCCTGCTCCTCCATGCCGTTGTCGCGCAGCAGGATGTCTTTGGCGGCCAGCACATCGGCCGCGCCGTCGCCGCTGCGCAGAATGCTCACGCGCTGCACACCGGGCAGCTGCAGGAGCGTCCGGGCAAGGCAGGCGTTGAGAATGGTGCGGTCGAGGCTCCGGCACGGTATGCCGGAAAAGACCAGCTCCGCCGTGCCCTCGGTCAGGCCAATGGACTCCAGCGCCCAGTCTGCGGGCAGGGGAGTGCGCAGCTCCGGCGAGGCGGGCCCCTTCAGGTATTGCAGCACGACGGTGCGCAGATCGACGTCTGCCTCGAGCGGCGCGGCCTCGGCGCGGATCACGCCGTCCTCGCCGCCGAAGGCGACCTCAGCACAGCGGTAGTAGAAGGAAAACGGGGCGTCCGCCTGCTCTGCGGGCGCGGTGGTGCAGGCGCACAGCAGCACAAGCGGGAGCAGCAGAAGCAGCAGGCGTCTCATGTTTCGTCCTCCTCCAGATCAAAATGCGGGAACCGCACGGTGAAGATCGTGCCGCCGCCCGGCCGGGCCTGCACAGTGATGGTGCCGTAGCTGCGCTCGACCATGTCGTGCACGATGGAAAGGCCCAGCCCGGCGCCGCCCGCGGCGCGGGAGCGTGCCTTGTCCACGCGGTAAAAACGCTCGAAAATATGCTCCATGGACTCAGGCGGGATGCCTGCACCGCTGTCCTCGACGCGCAGCTCCACCTGATCGCCCGCCCGGCGGATGGACACGCCGACCCAGCCGTCCTGCCGGTTGTATTTGATAGCATTTTCCGTTAGATTGAATACGATCTGATACAGATCGTCCTCCACAGTCATGACGCTGCAGTCCGGCTCGAACGTTGTGTCGATGCCGATGCCGCGCAGCCGCGCCAGCGGCAGCAGCATGCGCACAACCTTCCGCACGACGGGCGCGGCGTCGAGAATTTCACGCTCCTCCTCCACGCTGCTGTCGAGCTTTGTGAGCGTCAGGAGCTTCTGCGTCAGGCGGCCGAGGCGGTCTGCCTCGCGGCCGATGTCGCCGATGAACTCGCGCTGCGTCTCGGGGTCCATCTCGTTTTGCAGGATGGAGTCGGACAGCAGCTTGATGGAGGCCAGCGGCGTTTT
>CDZT01004922.1_pt1 | contig 10182 bp, 7 predicted proteins | sample 557531 | NCBI WGS metagenome assembly CDZT01 (sample SAMEA3182066, study PRJEB8094) | gut metagenome | biome: human; feature: gut; material: Stool; isolation source: human stools | place: Canada | collected 2013-03-05
CGGGCCAGCTTGACGCCGGAGAGCATCACCGAAAAGACAAACCAAAAGATCACCATGACGCGGGGATAATTCCACAGGTAGTCGGCCAGACAGTCCACCAGGATGCCCGCCACGGCGGCGGCGGCGCCAATGGTGATGAGGCGCACCTCATGGGGGCAGTGGAGCCTTGCCGCCTTGGACGCTGCCTTGACCCCGGAGATCATGGCAGCCAAATAAGACATGATGCCAATGAGGCCGGTCTCCAGCCAGATCTGCAAATAAAGGTTGTGGGCGTGGACAAAGGGCGCCGTGCCGTGATAGAGGTTCAGGTCCTTGATGGCCAGCCGCACCGCATCGGTACCCAGCCCCGCGCCCCGGACAGGGCGTTCCCGGATCATCTCCAAAGCCGCCTGATACAGTGGGAAGCGGCTGGAGGTGGAGCTGTCCTTCAGGTTGAAAATCGTAAGGATCCGGTTGAAAATAGTGTCCGGCAGCATGGGAAGCGCCAGCAGGCCCAGGAGGATCAGCCCTGGGATCAGCTTCCGGTTCCACAGGAATACAAAGACCGCCGCCGACACCACCGCGCCGATCCAACTGGCTCTGGAATAGGTCATGCCCAAAGCCATGATACCCACGCCCGCCGCGCACAGCGCCCCCAGGCGGCCCCAGACAGATTTGCTGCACAGCACCAGCGCCGCCGCCAGAGGAATGAGCATCACCAACACCTCGGCAAAGGCGTTTGGATTCTCAAAGACCGAGAACACCCGGCCCGGCATCCCCTCGTTGAGGAGCGGGTCCACATAGGAGTAGTTGACCTCCACCCCCTGGATACGCTGCACGATGCCATAGGCCCCGGTACAGAACATGGCCAGAGAGGCAAATCCCGCCAAGCGCTTGAGTTGACCCGGGCGCTCCACACTGCTTACTGTCACCGCCACGCAGAGCATACCGGTCAGATGGAAAAAGAGGAAGCGCAGGGACAGCGCCGAGGAATAGGACACCGGCCAGGCCAGACATACCGCCCCGGCAAAAATGACCGCATAGGGCCCTATGCTCTTGAGGTCCAGCCGCAGAGCCCGGCTGCGCATACCGCCCGCCAGGAAAAGCAGCGCCATGAGAACAAAGCCCATCAGGGAGTAGCGATTGTCCCAGTTGTCGTAGGGCACCACCATGACCGCCAGCATCAGCCAGCCGATGGCCGCCGGCGTCTGCTCCCCCGCCCCAAAGGCCAGAAGGGCGCACACGCTGTTGTCGAATACCGGCCGGAACTTTCGGTAAATCCAGTGCAGAAGCGCCGCCGGGAGATTGAGCAGCGTCTCCATTGCCCGGCAGATCAGGCTGTCCCGCCATGCCCTGGGGAGGACCCCCTCCCGGACCAGAAGGCTCATAACGGCGCTTGCGTGAAACCAGCGGGTCCACACGCGGGACACCCCCCGCAGGAACCTGGCCAGGCCGCTCTCCTCATACCAGCCGTATAACACATACCACAGCCGCAGCAGAAGTCCTCCCACCGCGCTGTTTTCCATCATCTCCAAGGGAAACGCCTCCTCTTACCGGTTCTTGAGACTGTACATCAGGGCCAGCGCCGTATACCACCGCCGGCGCACCAGATTGGCGACGATCTGCTTATTCCGTCCCAGGCCCCGGGGCTTCAGCTTCCGGATCGCCTCCGCCATCTCGCTCTCCAGCGCATAGGCCGCCACCCTGCGCTTCTTCTCCTGCATGGTGGCCGGATTGCCGGCGGCAAATTCGTTGCCTATGGCGATGAGGAGCCCCGCCCAGCAGGTGCTCTCTCTCCACTCCGGATCGTCGTCGTCCAGCCCGTACCTGGCCGCCAGGGCGCTCTTATCCGCATAAAATTTTCGGAAGGTATCCATATAATCCGGGAGGTAATTCCGGGTCACGGAGGCCGGATTTTGCAGATAGTAGTACAGGGGCGCATCCACCATTGCCAGCCTCCGGGAAAGGCAGAAGTATTCCATCAGAAACAGCTCGTCCTCCAGATAAGCGCCGGAAAAACGCAGGTCGTGCTCTGCGAGGATGGCCCTGGAAAAGAGGAAGCGCCAAATGTATCCGTTAAGGACCTCGCCCGGCTTTCCAAGGCGGCTGCCCAGAAGCCGGTCCACCACCCCCCTCCGGATCTCCTCCGAGCCGTACACCCCCGACGGCATGGCGCCGGGTTCAGCCCACTTCTCCCCGTCCGGACGCACATTCCAGTGGGCGCACCCCGCGGTATCGGCCTGCCCCGAACGGAGCGCATCCAGCAGGGTAGCGCACAGCTCGGGGGCGATCCAGTCGTCGGCATCCACAAAAAGAATGTGCTCCCCCGCCGCCGCCTGCATCCCCAGGTTCCGGGCGGAACTCACCCCGCCGTTGGGCTTATGGAACACCCGCACACGTCCGTCTCCGGCTGCGTATCGGTCACAGAGCCCTCCGCTTCCGTCCGGGGAGCCGTCGTCAATGAGGAGCAGCTCCCAGTCCTGAAAAGTCTGTGCCAGTACGGACTCCACACATTTGGGGAGAACAGCTTCCGCCTTGTAGACGGGAACGATGATGGAAATGATGGGCATGAGGTTTCCTCCTCGCTTGCGCTCAATCCGAATCAGGACGCCGCAGCCGGTGCGTCCATGTGCCGCGTCGATTGGTGATATTATATCGTTCTTTTCCCTGAAATGCAACAGCAGCTTCCGGGCCGACCGCGGGCATCCCCCGCGTAAACGGCAGAGAGCGGCTTTGGTCCGCACCAAAGCCGCTCTCTCAGGACGATCCGCGCCTATGCCTTCCGCCCGGCGCCGCGCGGGGTCAGTTCAAAACGATCTCATTGACAGCCTCTATCAAATCGACCACATCGGCTCTCGCCACCAGGGACACCGGCGTCCCATCCACCACCGCAAGGCAGTTCGTTCCGTCGTACCGGTACAGCTCGATCCGGACTTCAGGGTAGTTTTCATTGTCCAGATGGACAGTCAGGCCGATCTCCTTTTTCTGCGTTGGGCGTTCGTCTGTAAAGCTCTCGGCCTTGAGGGATTCCAGCGCGCTCTGGAGATCGCCGATCTCCAATTCCTCCCCCAAATAAGAGTAGGTGCGGCCATCTCCGCTCCCTTCGGCGGTTATGCTGTATGCAGCCCCCTCCAGGGAGATATCGAGCTGCGTGACGTCAGAAAAGTCTGCGGAGAGCACCTCAAGATGGCGGAGCGCGTCATAGGAGGCGTCCATCAGCGCCTTATATTCATTCGCTGTGATCCGGTAGACAATCCGGGAGTCTCCCACCCTTGCGTATGCCGTGATCTCCTCCTCGGCAGTACCTTCCTCCTGATCGGAGGCTTCTTCGGCGGCTTTTTGCTCCTCCGGGTCCCGGCTGATCTGGAGGACAAAGGTCTGGGTGATCTCATTGCGCGCCTCGTCCTCATATGTGTAGTCCACCGTGACCGTGAGCTCCGGCGTATCCAGTCCGCAGGCCTCCAGCTCCTCCGCCGTGGCGTTGTAGGTCACATAATCGGTCAGGCTCAGTCCGCTGATTTTTTGCAGATAGGCATCTACTCTGGATGTATCAAGCGGCAGCAGGCTCCCCGCCCGTTCCGCAAAGTATACATCCTCCTCGCAGTAGGTGTTGCCGCTGTCCTCCTCATAGGTGATGCTGTACGATTCCGTACCGGCGAACCGGATCCCCGTCACTTTGTCAAAATCCGGCGTTTCATCGTGATCGATCATATCGCTGAGGCCGGCGTCAAAATAGTCCAGCGGATCATTCTGCACCAGATAGACATTTCCGTCCCCAACGGAGACATACCGCTGCGAATCCATGCTGCTGTAATTGCCCAGCAGGATCTCCCAGGTCTCATCCGCCGTTGACAGGCGGATGGTGCAGATCGGTTTATCCAGGCCATACTGACCGTAATCCTCCACGTCTTCGATGATAAAGGAAACGCCGAAAGCCCGAAACAGTTCCAACCTCTCCTGGATCTTTTCCTCATCCACCGGGAATGCCGCATCCCCGTCATAAAGCCATGTGTCCTCTTTGTGGAACGCGAGTGTTTCGGCCCCGTATTCCCAGGACAGTGTCTGCACAGCGTCGCTATCGATCTCCAAAACGATGGCATCGCTGTTCCGGATCACCTCCTTATGCTCCTCATACCGAATGACGCCGAATGTCGCGGCACAGGCCGCAAGCAGAAGTCCCAACAGTATCACGAGCCTCCTAGACCGTTTCACTCTGCATCCTCCTTCTCCTCAAAATCACGCCCATCCCAATCCCCAAATACAGGAGCGGGAACACACCGATCATCGCCACTTTCAAAAGGGAAGCCGTGGAATCCCGAATGGTCAGATAGTTATAGTTCAAGGATTTGCTGCGGATCGCCATCGCGTCGCTTTCGCCGACGAGGGAGGCGAGGGCATTCATGGTCAGGTCCACGTTTGCGCCGGAGGAATATGCATTGTACATATCCTCCAGGAAGCTGGAAGAGGAAAACCAGACCATGCCTCCTCCGCCGTCACAAGAGACAGATACGGCGACTGTAAACGGGCCGTCTATGTCGCCCTCTTCCTTTTCATACGTTGTAATGTCATACCCGTCCACCTTGCTGAACGAGGCGTCGGAAGTGGTGAGCAGTTCCGTTACAGTCGCGCCGACGGCAGAGCCGCTTACCGTCAGCGCCTGGGAGATGGGCATGATGGGATAATAGTGCTCCTCAATCAGCGAGTCCGTGATCTCGCTGCTGGACATATCCGGCAGGAGCACATAGGGCAACTGGAAAGCATAGTGCTCCCGGTCCGCCTCCACGACGACCCCCTCCTCTGTGCTTACGCCGTAATCCGCCAGAAGGCTGTAGAGATTTTCCAGGACCCCGCTTTCCGTGGGTCCGGCCATGACCAGCAATTTCCCACCGCCCGTCACATAGTCGGCCAGCAGCTCCTTTTCCTCTGCGGAAATGTCGCTCTCCGGTCCATAAATTACTACGCAGTCGGCTTCCTCCGGCACTCCGTCCGCCGTCAGCAGCGAGAATGTGCTGCACTCCATGTTTTCCTTTTCGATCTGCTCACGGAAGGAAGCGGGAAGCTCCGCCTCCCCATGCCCTTCCAACAGGTACAGTTGGGGCTGCTCCTCGTTCACCACATAATCGATCGCGGAGGTGATGGACCCCTCTCCATCAAAGGAAGTATTATAGGAGTAGGAATACAGGTCCGCTTCCTGGAGGTAGATGTCATCGTATCCGATGAACCGGCTGCGTTCTCCGCACTCCACGACGAGGCTGTTGTTCGAAACGGTCTCATCCGTATATTGCTCGGCAAAGGTGGGGAAAACATCCGGATTCTTTTTGACGATTTCAATATGGTCAGAGAGGCTTTCATACTTGCTCAGCAGGTTCTCGATCACCTCATCCTCTTTGCCGGACTGTACGATCCAGTAGATCGTCACGTCCTCTTCCAGTGCGTTCACCACCACCTTTGTGTTGCTGGTGATGGAGTAGAGCTTTGAAGCGCTGATGTCATACTTGGTCATGGATGTGGGCAGAGCGGAGGCGAAAATATTCACCACAATCAGGAGAGCCAGCATGATGGCGGTGATCACGAGGGAATAGCCGCCCCCCCGAAAGGCAATTGTATGCTCTCTCGCCGGTTCTGAGGAGGAACTGCGTTTCAGATCTTTTCTCATCAATTATACCTCCTCTTCTCCAGCGACTGCACGGAAAGGAACAGGAAAAAGACGATCACGCTCATATCATATACGATCGCCGTCAGATCAAAGGTGCCGTTTACAAATGTATCGAGCCGTGCAAACAGAGACAGCTTTTCCATGAGGTCCGGCAGCAGGCCCTCCAGAGCCGCCCCGTCCAGCACATTCACAAGGATGAGCACGGCGGCCAAAGCAAAGCAGCAGCCATAGGCCAGGTTTTCATTTTTGGTCAGGTACCAGATCACGGCGCCCAGGGCAAGAATGAGGACGCCGAAGGCGATCACGGTCCCCATGGCCGTAGACGAGACATGATCCGACAGCCTGACACTGTAATAATTCAAGAGGATCACCGCAATACCGATACCAGCCGCAAATCCCTGGTTGTCCGTCAGAGATGAAAGGAATATGCCCAGTGCGATCAGCGCGGCGCCCATCATAAAAAATGCGAAAATGGATCCGTATGAGGTTGCCAGATACACCTCGCCGAACTGTGCGAAGATCAGCGGATAAAAGGAAATGATACACAGCGGGATCAGGTAGACCACCAGAAGCGCCAGGTATTTCCCCACGATCACCTGAACGGTGGTGATCGGGAGGGAATACAACAGTTGATCGGTCTTCTGCCTGCGCTCCTCCGCAATGACACGCATCGTCAGAATGGGTACGATGACCGCAAGGACTATGCTGCAGAAGCTGAGGACAAACTCAAAATTGCTGACGGCGGCCTGGATATTGTAGAGCATAGCGCCGATGCCCACGAACACCAGCAGGAGCGCACCGAAAAGATAGGCGGTCAAAGAGTGGAAATAGGACCGCAGTTCGTGCTTCAAAACGGCAATCATTGCTCAGCCTCCTCGCTTTCTCCACATCCGGCGTCCGTTCCGGCATCTGACGCCGGGGCGCCCTGCCGGGCATTGTCCGTCAGTTCCAGGAAAATGTCCTCCAGATTTGCCTTTTTCAAGGTCATTTCCAGCAGGGCCTTTTTCTGTTCCGCGAATGCGAAAAATACCGCGCGGGATACCTCATAAATATCATCGTGCTCTGTTTTCAACCGGGCCATGACGTTGCCTGCGGCCTCCCGCTCGAGGTCCAGCCCCGTTATCCGGCCGACGCCGGAAAGGATATCCCTCACCTCCTGTTCGGTCGCCTCTGCGGTCAATGTGATCTCACTGGGCGCCAGCAGCCGCCGTTCCAGGTTGCCGGGCTCGTCAAAAGCCACCAGCTTTCCCTTTGCAATGATGAGGATCTGGTCGCAGATCGTCTGGACCTCGGAGAGAATGTGGGAGCTGAAAACGACCGTGTGTTCCCGTCCAAGCTCCCTGATGAGATCGCGTATTTCGATGATCTGGATGGGGTCCAGCCCGACGGTCGGCTCATCGAGGATAATGACCTTCGGGTTTCCGAGCAACGCCTGGGCGATTCCGACCCGCTGCTTATAGCCCTTGGAAAGGGCTGAAATCCGCCGGTTTTTTACCCCATCGATCCTTGTCTGTCCCACTACCCGGGTGATTTGCCGGTCGAGCTCTGCGCCGTGCAGACCCTTTGCCTCCCCTACAAACCGCAGATACTCCAGTGGGGTCTCATTCATGTAGAGCGGGGGCTGCTCCGGGAGATAGCCGATGCGCTTTTTGGCCTTTTCCGCCTCTTCAAAAATATCATATCCATCGATCCTGACATGCCCCTCCGTCGCGGACAGGCACCCGGTCATAATATTCATAGTGGTCGACTTTCCCGCGCCGTTCGGTCCCAGGAAGCCGTAAACATGGCCCTCCTCGATCTCAAAGGAAAGGTCATCGACCGCCATGAAATCGCCGTAGTATTTTGTCAAGTGCTCAACTGTTATCATAGTCTGCCTCCTCGAACCTATGTTGGCCATCCCGCCGTCCGTCCCCGCCTGAAAAAGGCCGGCGCACCCGGACAGCGTTTTTCCCTTCCGCCGGTCCCATTGCCCGCGCGCAAACAAGGGCCAGTTCTATTGTAATCTCTTGCGCTGAAACGACGCTGAAGCCTTTTGTGAAAATTTTTTGAACAAAAAAGGCGGAGAGGCACCTTCTCCTCTCCGCCCCCGAAAACGGACGCTAAACGCAGGGCAGTTCCACAAAAAAGCTGTTGACCCCGTCCTCACTCTCCGCCCAAATGCTCCCTCTATGCTGCACCACAATATTCTCCGCGATGGAGAGGCCCAGACCAAAGCTCCCGTCCCTGCTTCGGGCCCTATCTACGCGGTAAAACCGTTTGAATATGTTTTTAATATCTTCCGGCGGGATGCGCTCTCCTTGGTTTTTTACAACCAGTCTGCAGCGCCGGTTCCCCTGCTTTTGGAGCGTCACCCAGGCAGTCCCGCCGGGAGAGGAATACTTCAGCGCGTTGTCCAGCAAAATGTCCATCAGCCGCTGTAGCAGTGCCGTTTCCCCGGAAACAGAAATATCCCGGTCGATCCGGACGTCCAGGCGCAGCCCCTTTTCAAAAAAGGCTGGCTCAAAAGGGAGCACGGCATTGGCGGCCAATCTGCTAAAATCCACAGTACCGACGGTGGGCCTCGATTCGGCGTTGTCCGTCCTGGCCAGCTCCAGCAACTGTTCAATCAGCTCCCGCATCTGCCGGGATATCACCAGAATGTGGGATAAAAATCGGGCTTTATATGCCTCGCTGTATTCCGGGTCGCTCATGAGTTCTGCGTTTGTCATAATGACCGTCAGGGGCGTTTTCAGTTCGTGCGACGCATCCGCCACGAACTGACGCTGCTGCTTCCATGCCAGCTCCACCGGCCTTACCGCCCATCCGGAGAGAAGGATGCTTATGGCCAGAAACACCCCGAACCCGAGCCCTCCAAGAAAGAGGCAGGTTTTCGTCAAATGGTCCAGCGTGGCGACCTCGCTGGAGATATCCGTAAATACCAGGCATTGGTCGATCGGCGTACCGACCCGGTAATACCGCAGATGGTACCCCTCGATCACGCCGAACGCCTTGGGGGAAGCAAACGCCATATCGATCAGATCGCTCAGAAATGCATCGTTGGACAAGTCATAATAGCCTCCGCTGGTCGCTATCAGCTCTCCCCGTGGACTCACCTGGAGTATAAAGTACGGTAGGCGCACTTCCCCTCCGGACTCATTGGGGATACCGGGGTGAAAGGGCTGGCTGGCAATGTTCTGCATCATGGCAATGCTCTCGGTTTCCAGATTCGCCCGCGTAAAATAGAACACAAGCCCCAAGATCACACCGAGCATGATGGTGACAATACTCATGTTGATCATCACAAATTTAAATCGCAGTTTTCGGATCATGCTACTCCGCCTCCAAATGGTAGCCCAGTCTGCGGATCGCTGCAATTCGGATGTTCGAACCGATGCTGGCGAGCTTTTTTCTCAGGAACCCGATGTAGACCTCCACATGGTTTTCTACCGCTTCGGAGTCGAAGCCCCACACCCTAGCGAGGATCACTTCCTTTGACAGGTTCCTCCCGCCCGCCTGCAGCAGAAACCGCATGACGTCGAATTCCTTGGCCGAAAGACGGACTCTGTTTTCTCCGCAGATCAGCATGGCGGAAGAGAGATCCAGCGAGGTGTTCCCAAACCTGACCTCGTCCACCTGCGCCCCCTGCCTGCGCAGCAACGCGTTGATGCAGGCCAGGAGTTCCCGCGTATCGAAAGGTTTTGTGAGATAGTAGTCCGCGCCGGCGTTCAGCCCTGTTATGCGGTCCTCCAGCTCTGATTTGGCGGTCAGCATCAGGATCATGGACCCCAAATGCTTCATGCGGACCCTCCTGGCCACTTCGAATCCGTCCACGCTCGGCATCATAACATCCAGAATCAGCAAATCGTAGACGCCCAGCTCTGCGTATTGCCTTCCCGTCTCTCCGTCATAGGCGACCTCCACATCGAATCCCTTTTTCTGCAAAAGAGTACGGATGGAGTCTGCCAGCAGCTTTTCATCCTCAACAATCAATATCTTCACGTCCGCACACCTCCGGGATGTTCCACGTTTATCATACACCCAAACCCTGAAATAAAGCTGAAGGTTTTACAGAAAGCCCGGCAGTTCCGACCGAACTGAGAAAAACGGCGTGACATGCGCTGCATGTCACGCCGTTTTTCTTTTCGTATCCCAACGCACCGGCTCTCTGCCCCGCGTCCGGCGGTCAGACCTCCGGCACCGGCTTACAGATACTGCTTGAGCAGCTCCGCCCGGTCAGTCTTTTCCCAGGGCAGGTCCACATCGGTACGGCCGAAATGGCCATAGGCAGCGGTCTGCTCATAGATGGGGCGACGCAGGTCCAGATCCCGGATGATGGCGGCCGGGCGCAGGTCGAAGTGCCGGTTGATGATTTCTGCCAGCCGCTCGTCGGGCAGCCTGCCGGTACCATAGGTGTCCACCAGCACGGAGACCGGATGGGCCACGCCGATGGCATAGGCCAGTTCGATCTGGCACTTGCGGGCAAGGCCCGCCGCCACCAGGTTCTTGGCCGCATACCGGGCCATATAGGCGGCGGAGCGGTCCACCTTGGTGGGGTCCTTGCCGGAGAA
>CDZT01036003.1_pt1 | contig 10125 bp, 8 predicted proteins | sample 557531 | NCBI WGS metagenome assembly CDZT01 (sample SAMEA3182066, study PRJEB8094) | gut metagenome | biome: human; feature: gut; material: Stool; isolation source: human stools | place: Canada | collected 2013-03-05
ATTTCACCAATACCCCCAGCACCACTCTGGTGATTGAGAAGTATATCGAGGGCACCACCACACCTCTGAAGGGCGTGACCTTCCTGGTCACCGACAGCTCCGGCGCTGTGGTCGGTCCCTCCAACGGGGAATATATCACCGATGAGGCCGGGCGCATCGTTATCAACGATTTGGAGCCTGGAATTACCGTTACCGCGCGGGAGATCAAAACTCTGGAGGGCTATGTCCTGGATGGAACTCCCAAGAGTATCAAGATCAAGGCTGGCGAGGTGCAGACTTTGCGCTTCTACAACGAGGCCAAGGGCACTCTCGTCATCCGGAAATTGGACTCCGTCACGAAAGAGCCGCTGGCCGGGGTGGAGTTCGAACTGACCTACGCGGACGGCGGATATGTGGATGCGGATAACGGACATCTCTCCAGCAAAGGCCTCTATACCACTGACCAGAACGGCGAGATCCGCATCGGCGGAGTCACAGGCACCATCGTGGTCAAGGAAACCAAGACCATTGAGGGGTACACCATCGACGAGGCCACGCGGATCCAGACAGTGGAGGTCAATCCCGAGGATACCCAGACGATCACGGTGTATAACGATCCTGTGGGTGGCGTAGAGATCGTCAAGGTCAACGCGGATGATACCAAGGAGCGCATCCCGGACACTACTTTCGAGATCCGGAAGATCGATGATGAATTGATCGACACCATCACCACAGATAAAAATGGCCGCGCTTTCCTCGCTCTGGAGGACGGTGCCTATTATGCCGTGGAGATCGAGGCCGGAGAGGGGTTCAAACTGGATGACACTCCCCATTATTTCGAGGTAGAGGATGGCAAGACCACTGTCCTCAAGGTGGAGAACAAGGCCTTCAGCGGCATCATCATCCACAAAATCGACAGTGTCACCGGCGAGGGCATCTACGATGTAAAGTTCCTCCTGTACGATGCCAACAAGAACCCCATCGGCGAGTACACTACCGACCAGAGCGGCTATATCTACATTGATGAGGCGCTGGCGGAGGGCAAGGGCCGCTTCTACATCCGGGAGCTGGAAGCCGCAGAGGGCTATACGCTGGACGAAGAGTATAAGACCGTCTACGTGCAGCCGGGCAAGACCATCGAAATCGAGTGGGAGAACACCCCCATCACCGGCCAGATCCAGGTTTATAAATACGCTGAGGAATACAACCCGGTGACCGGCACGCCCGCCGGAACTCCGCTGAAGGGTGCCGTCTTTGAGATCGTCCAGGAGCGCAGCGGCAAAGTGGTGGACTATATCACCACCGATGCCCGGGGCGTCGCCGCCTCCCGCCCGCTCCCCCTGGGACGATACAAGATCCAGGAGGTGACCGCACCGGCCTATTGGCAGGTGGATCCCACCGTCCATGATGTGACGCTGGAGTATCCCGGTCAAATCATCAAGATCTCCGCCTTTGATAAGCCCTCCAACCTGGGCGTGACCATCACCAAGCGGGGCAACGCTGAACTGCTGGCCGGCCAGACCATGCGGTATGACATCACGGTAGCCAACACCAGCAATGTGGATCTGGAGAACTTCTTCTGGCATGACCGCATCCCGACGGATGTGGCCCGGGGCACCACCCTGACCACCGGCACCTACAGCGCCCGCCTGAATTACCGCATCCTCTATAAGACCAACTATACGGCGGACTATCAGGTGCTGGCCTCCAACCTGCTCACCAGCAACAACTACTCCTTCAGCCTCAACGCCATCCCCATGCAGGCCGGAGAGGTAGTCACTGACGTTTACTTCGACTTTGGCAAGGTGCCTGTGGGATTCCAGAGCATCACTGGCCCCACCTTGAGCGTCATCGTCAGCGGCAACACAGTCAATGGCTATCAGCTGGTCAACCGGGCGGATGCCGGCGGCCAGTATCAGGGGACCTGGCAGACCGCCCAGGCCAGCTGGGTGACCATCATCCGCAAGTACACCTCGACCCCGACCCTGCCTAAGACTGGCTACTGATCCTACTCTGAATGCTGGGGCGGCTCTGTAAAGAGGGCTGCCCCAGCCATATCTAAAGGAGGTCCGTATATTATGGATTACACATATCATGCGTCTCTCCAGCTTTTGGAGCCGATGGCCCAAGATGCCCTATCCAATTCTCACAGTGCTTTCTTCCAGCCCCTGCTCTACCGGCTTCTGACGGCCTTCTGCGAGGGGCGTGTCATCCCGGCTATGACGGCAGAGGAGGTCCGGCGGGTCGTCTGCCTATCCCGTTTCCACGACATCGGGAAGCAGAGCCTTCCCAGGTCCATCCTCCAAAAGAGCGGAAAGCTGACACTGGAGGAGCGCAGGATCCTGCAGCAGCACCCCGCGCTGGGTGTCCGGCTGCTGCGCTCCATACCCGCCCTGCGGCAGTTCCCCTATTATGATGTCCTCTATGACATTTGTCTCCATCACCACGAGCGCTGGGACGGCGGCGGTTATCCGGACGGACTGACGGGCCGGCATATCACTCCCTATGTCCATGTGGTTGCCCTGGCTGACGCCTATGACGCCCTGCGCGCCGCAAGGCCCTATAAACCCCCGCTCTCTCACGGCGAGGCCCTGTCCATGCTCTGCGGCGGCGCTTGCGGCGCTTTTGACCCGGAGATGATCTCCTGTCTCCGGGAACTCCCGGAGGAATTTTTTTCCGCCTGTTACAGGGAGGAGAGCAAAGTTGGCTGACCGGGATAGGGAGCACGGCACCCTTGAACAGGCTGCCAGCACAGCCCACACCATCCACGGAGCCATCAAGACAGGCAAGGCAATCGCCGGCGCCGCGAAGGGGGCGGCTGCCGGCGGCCCCTATGGCGCGGTGGCCGGAGCCGTCTGGGGCGCCAGGAAACACATCGGAACGATTGCTATTGTGGTCATCGTGATCTTATTGCTGCCTGTGCTGTTCATCCTTATGCTCCCCTCCATTATTTTTGGCAGCCTGTTTGGCGACTCTGCGGATCCGAGCGCCGAGCCCATCATGAACGACAATGCTGCCATCATTGAAAATACCAACGAGATCGCCTTTGCCATCAATCAGATTCTTGGGGAAGGTATTGATGATGTAAAGCAGCGGATCGCCAACGATTTCGCTCAGTCCGGCGGGGACAGCTATGAGATCGTCAACCCCTATGCCGACGATATGGTGAGCAATACCAACGCCTTTATCGGCCAGTATTGCGCGGTCAAGGACGAGGACTGGGAAAATATCTCCTTGTCTGACCTGGAACAGACCCTGCGCGCCGAAGTCAGCGACCTCTACACCTTCTCACGCACCAGCGAGACCCGGACTGTCCCGGATGATCCGGAGACGGAGGCAGACGAGAGCGGAACGGAGATCTGGTATATCTATACCATCGTCTATCGGGGGGAGGACCACTTTGCTGATGAGATCTTCCACCTGACCGACGAGCAAAAGGAACTGGCCGAGGACTATGCTCAGAACCTCAGCCTGTTCCTCGGGGATGGGATGTTCCAGTCCGCCTCCGGAAACGTGATCCCCTCCTTGGGCAGTGTCCATTTCACAGACGGTGCTGTGGAGGTGGTCTACTTCAATCAATACGATGAACGCTATGCCAACGAACCCTATGGCACCGACCACATCGGCGGTTACGGCTGCGGCCCCACCTCCATGTCCATCGTAGTATCCTCCCTGACAGGAGACATTGTCGATCCCATCGAGATGGCCGAGTGGTCCTATGAGAACGGCTACTGGTGCAGCAAAAGTGGCTCCTACCACGCGCTGATCCCGGCCGCCGCCAAGGCATGGGGCCTTCCAGTGGAGGGATGCACGGCGTCGGAACCCCAGCGGATCGTGGATGCGCTCGGCGAGGGCAAGCTGGTGGTCGCCCTGATGACCAAGGGGCATTTCACCTCCAGCGGCCACTTCATTGTCCTGCGGGGCGTGAAGGATGAACAGATCCTCGTGGCTGACCCTGCCAGCACCACCCGCAGTCAGAAGGCGTGGGATCTGTCCATCATTTTGAAGGAAGCCAGCAGGAGCGCGGCGGCCGGCGGTCCCTTCTGGATCATTGGGTAAAACGCAGGCAGGTGCGAGATGAATTGAGATCGCACCTGCCTGTTTTTAATCTGTGGAAAGGATATGGTCTTCCTGGATCAGCAGGATATCCGGCCTTCCCTGGGCCTGCTCCATCATGCGCTGTGTGAATCCGCTTTTGGAGAATAGTCCGTAGATGATCTGGTAGGACGGAAAGACGGCCTGCAGTTCCGCTGATTTTTTTACCTTCTCCTCCAGCGCATAGTAGACTGGGGCGTCCACTGGCTTGCTATGGTATTTGCACTCGCCTGCAAAGAGCTGCTTCCGCTGGTGGTCTACTGCCATCACATCGATTTGAGTATCGTTGTTCACATCGTTCAGCCAGTAAGAACCGATCCGGGAAGGGGTGAAGTCCAGTGCGCCAGTGCGGCAGAGTGAGGCGAAAATATCCTTGCACACATCCTCATAGGCAAAGGCCACGAATTTCTGCACGAAATCCTTTTCAAGTTCATCTAAAACGATCTGCTGGTTATCCAGCTCCAGTTCGCCTTTGTAGGGGTAGACATATCGGAACCAGAAACGCACAAAATTATCGGAGATGAAATAGAGGCCCTTTCTGGACTTCTCCGGATTTTTTTCTGTGATGGGCGTGTCCTTCACCAAAAAGCCCAGCTCGATCAGAGTGGAGAGATAGGGCGTCAGAGCGGAAGACTCCAGGCCCAGCGCACCGGCCAGCCTGCCCAGCTTATGGTTCCCATCCGCGATCACACGGATGATGGAGAAGTAGTTGGTCGCGGACTGCACCTCGTCCTTCAGCAAAAAGTTTGGCTCCTCATAGAGAAAGCCGTTCTTGGAGAGGATCACGCGCTGGATCTGTGTCAGAAGATCCTCATCCGGCGGGAAAAACTCCAGATACTTCGGCACCCCGCCAGTGACTGCGTACTGCGCCACCGCCCGCTCGAAGGGCTGCGGCTGGGCGGCATGGATATCGGTGAAAGTGAGGGGCGCCAGGCGGATCTGCGCGGTACGCCGGCCGTAGAGGGGGCTTTCATAGGACAGGGCGTGCTTGCGCATCATCCCGATCAGCGATCCGCAGAGGATCAGCATCACATTGCTGTCCTTCAGAAACTCGTCCCACGCATTCTGCAGGATCGAGGGGAAAGCCGGATTTGTCTTGACCAAGTATGGAAATTCGTCCAAGACCAATACTTTCTTTTCCTCCGGCCGGTACCGGGCGACCTCCTGAAACAGATCCAGCCAGTCAGAAAAGGACACCCGGCTGAGGGTGGGATTACCTGTGGCGCGGGAGATCACGCCGGCCAGCCGTTTCATGCTCTGAGACTCCACTTCCTCTGTGGCGAGGAAATAGACGGCTGTTTTACCCTTGATAAACTCCTTGATCAGCGTCGTCTTGCCCACCCGGCGGCGGCCATACAGCACGACAAAGCCGCCGGGGCGTTGGTATTCCTGCTCCAGTACCTCTAGTTCCTTGCGGCGTCCAATAAATTCCATGAGAAAAGCAACCTCCATTTATGATAATTTATATTATGATAATCTTTCTTATATTATATTCGCTAAGTGCAAAAAGTCAAGTTCATCCGTAACGGTTCCTTCTACTGTTCTTTTGCAGAAACAGAGTGCGGTGGTTTTGAACGTCGCGCTTTGTGCAGTTTCCTGATTAAGCGGATACCCTCCCAGCCGCTGCGGAGCACATTTCCACCACCGACAGGGTTGACGTCCTTGCTGATCCCTGCGGTGGGCTCTGTCGGCACACAGAAATGACCGGCCTGTACGGCCGGCCACTGCGGCGTTTGTGTCTGCCCTTGAGCGGCTGGCAGGTGTAGGATAGATGTGGACGGGCAACGGGACCGGGCGCTAGGCCCGGCCCGCCGTCCCCCTTTTGCCCATGGAGGCAAAAGGCAAAGCGGCGAGGCCCCGCTCCATCAACGGGGTCTCGCCGCGTATTTTCCTGTTTTGTAAGTGCCTGCCTCGGCCCTTGCTGTCAGGAACCCGACAAAGCGCCTGTTGGCGCAGGCAAGAAAGTTTTTCTGGATCTCCCTTGCAAAATACCTGCTGCTTTACACCGTGTCTATGACAACGCATGGATCCGGCGATCCGCTCATATCTGATCCAGCCGCTTCTCATTGGCCTTTTCCAGCATCATATCCTCCGGAAGCACGCGGTAGTCCATTGGACGGCTGTTATCAACCACGCTTGACTGCTTTATCCGGATGCTCTCCAGCCGCATTTCGAATTTACAAAAAGTTCACAGAAATATTGAGCACTTTTTCCTTTGAGCGGTGCGTATTAAAGCGACGGAATAAATAAGAACGTTCCAGTCAAGAGGAAAAAGTTCATACAGCATCTTCGAACGCCTGAAGGACAACTGGGAAAACTGGCGGAACGATGTTTTCATTCCACGCGAGACTTGCGGCTGTTCCTACGCTAACCGGCGGCTAGGCGCCTGCGCGATTGGACAGCCAAGTATCTGTCGTGCCCTGACTGGTCAGCAAATTTGTATGAAGGAGATGAGTAAAATGAAACGAATCAACATCAAATGCCCCTACTGCGGCTCCCGGGCATACCTACAGCCATCCTCTGTGGTCTATGGGGATCGTGCCGATGACGTGGAGGCCAAGCTCTATGTATGTGCCCGGTATCCCGCCTGCGACGCCTATGTAGCGGCCCACAAGGACACCCTGCTGCCCATGGGCACGCTGGCGGACCGAAACCTACGTCGAAAGCGTATGGAGGCACATTCCGCACTGAACCGGCTGATCTCCAGCGGCCTCATGAATCGAAAGCAGGCATACCGCTGGCTCCAGATTCAACTGGGCCTGCCGGAGTCCGAGACACACATCGCCAAATTCTCAGAGCTGCGGTGCCAGAAGGTGATCAGCCTGTGCCGCGCATTCGCCCGGGCGCAGGCCCGGGTGGCCTGAGCGCCATCACAATTTAGAGGGAGGTGAAGATCGCAATGGATGCTATGATCCAAATGAATGAAGATCAGAGGAAGTTGGTGGAGGAGAACCTGTCTCTTGTGGCTCAGACGATCGCCCGGCATATCCGATACAATGAGACTATCTGTGATATGGGTGTGGATGATCTATATCAGGAAGGCTGCTGGGCGCTCTGCCGCGCCGCTGTGACCTATGACCAGACAGGGCGGGGGACGCCATTTTCCGCCTACGCCCGACCCGTGATCCGCAACCACCTGCTGGACTACTGCCGGCGCGTGCTGCGCCAGCGGGAGCATTTGCCCACCGTGGCGTTGGAGGTCCCGGTCAGCGAGGACATCCCGCCGCCGGAGGCTTGGCTCCAGGAGTTGAACGGCCAGGAGGTGTGGGACGCTCAGATCCTTGCGGATCAGCTTCTGGAACATGGCAGGCGAACCTGTACCGGCGTGGCCAGGCTGGGTGTTGAGGCGCTGGCTCTGAAGGTCAAGGGCTATACCGGAGCCGACATTGCGAGGATGTATCACACCAAACCTAACCATGTGGGAGCGTGGATCTCCCGCGCGGCGGAGAAACTGCGGGGGGATGAAGTTTTCACCTCGCTGCTGGATCGTGAAGCGCAGCCTAAAGCAGCTGGTTTCTGAGGCAAAAACAAGGACAAACAGATACATAGGAGGATGACCACGATGAAAATGCGGAGACAAACACTGTACACGGCGGTAGGGCATTTCAGGAGCATCACGACCAGGGACGGCGCCTATCCCGTGGTGCTGGTAAACTGCCAGGAATACCGGATGGACCCCCAGGAAATGGCCGTTTGGAGCATCCTGAACTGGCGGCTTTTGGACGCCCAAGGCGTGGAGAAGTACTACGAGCCCATGTTCCGGGCGCTGAGACTGGAGGAACGCCGTACACTGGAAAACTGCCTTGGCCGTCTGGTGACCAGGGGCCTGGTAGCCGCCGGGCATGGCGAGACTGACTTCGAGGCTCTGTACGATCTGCTCAGCAGCCTGTATGTGGTACCCATCTCGGAGAGCCTGCCCCTGCGTACTGTTACGTTCCTCAAAATGCTCCTGCTGGACGGAGTGCCTTTCGCCCGGGCGAAGCAGATATTTCACAAAGTCCGGCTGTCTGAGGGCGAAGCCCAGGTAATGGCTTTGGCAAGGCAGGCGCTGCTCTCCACGGCGGAACTGATCCGCTGCGTGGATTTGGGCGTCACTGACGTCTCCGGTGATGACAAGGTGATGGACGCCCTTTACTGCGACGCCGATGCAACCAGTGACAACATGGGGGATCTGATGCGCTCTTCTCAAAGCCGAGGGCCTGTCACGCTGTCCGTCGCCAACCTGTGTCTGCACAAGCAGATCATCTTCGAGCGGGTATAGGATATGGATAGGCTTGCGTTTCAGGAATGGCCCGCTGTGCTGCGGCGCCGGTGGCTGCTCACTGGCGCCGCAGGCTTTGGGTTTCTGCTTGTAGGGCTGGCTGTGTTTTTTGCGCTTGGGGATCGCGTGCTGCTGATGCTCAGTGGGATGCTGACGCTCTGCACACTCCTGCACTGCGTGGAGTATTACTGCACGGTCCGGAGCCGGAGGTATCAGGCGATTGAGGCAACCTGCGTTGCCCTCGGCCGCACCGGAATCGGGAGGCAGAGGAAAGTCCGGCTGGTTTTGCAGGATGGCCGGGAAGTGACCATAACTTTAGATAAGCGGATGGCTCTGCGGGTCTGGCACCAGTACCGCATCTTTTTCCGTTTGAACCGTGCCCCGTCTCATGGAGAGCCAGATCTTCAAGGTATGCCTGCGGGCGATTCGATCCTCGCGCTGGAGGATCTTGGAGAATCCCGCACTGACACGATCATAGAGGAAAAGGAGGAAACCGTGCATGACCTATAAGCCCTGTACAGCGGCACAGTTCCGAATCATGGAGTATCTGCGTGAGGTGTTTGACACTTCTCTGTGCCTCATTTACCCCTCCCGCCCCAACGCATTGGTTCTGGAAGACCAATTTGGAGAGCGTTTGGAATTCTTCTCGCGTGATGGCAAGGTTCTGGAAGGTCCGCTAACACCTCCTGCAAATCCTGCATTTGTTGACATTTTCCACAAGTGCTTGAACTGTTGGTATCCCGTGCGCAGTCAGCAGACGTTTTCCGCACGGAACGCCCTTTGGTCCACTGGTGCGTTCCCTTTGACTTACCAGCAGGCGTTGGCTCTCACCGATGAATTGTTCCGGCACTATCTGAAAACCCGGCCGCTGACAAGAGAGGAGGTGCGGGATCTTGCCACATGCGGCTCGGTGACTGAGGCGGATTTCAAGTCCATGCAGCTGTGGCAGCTGGATGGTCACATGGAAGACTGTGTACTCTGTGGTCCCTGGGAGGACGGAATCGGAACCTACGGGATATTGTTTCTCACCCATTCTGGCCAGTTGGAAGAAGAACTTCATTTTTATGTTACATGAGCCTTTTCCAATGGGGGGAGCCATCCGAATATGACCATATTGCGAAACAGGTTGCAGCGGCCAAGCTCGGCCTATTTTGCGACAAATTTTATAACAAGAAAGAGGCCGGGGGAAGTGCTGTAAAATGCACTTCCCCCGGCAGGCTTTATGGAGATATTTGACCAGAACAATGGGACGGCCACCCGCATTGATCCTCACCAAGGCGCGTAATTTCCCAACGGATCCTTCTGGATGGGTCGGCTTGACCCATCCAGAAGGAATTTTCCATATCCCGGGCCGCTTGCGCTGATGCTCGCCCCGCGCCCGGAAATCAAAATTTCTGAAAAGGAGCAAACAATAAGCAGATTTGTAAACGTTGAGTCGAACCTGATCAATGTGGACCACATTGTCAGAGTTCGTCAGCACAAGAACGATGCCTTGAGCATTTACCTTGACAACGGCAAGGTAATCAAGACGGACTACGCCTGTGAACGTGTTCTGGCAGACATAACGGGCCGGGACTTTATCGTTGGCACGGCGCCCTGCGAGGGGGTATCTGTCGCCATCGATAATGGGGATGGGACACGGCTCTATCCCGTGCGCCAGCTTGCTCTCACCGGGGACGGCGAGGTGCGGCCCCTGAGCGTGCAGTTTGATAGGATCGAGTTCTTCGATGCATGGTCTGGCTATGGCGGTATGACACATTCGCGGCCTCCCACTGAGGAAACTGACCCTT
>CDZT01019042.1_pt1 | contig 10028 bp, 7 predicted proteins | sample 557531 | NCBI WGS metagenome assembly CDZT01 (sample SAMEA3182066, study PRJEB8094) | gut metagenome | biome: human; feature: gut; material: Stool; isolation source: human stools | place: Canada | collected 2013-03-05
CCCGCCGCTCCGCGATCGCCTCCATCTGGTGACGCTTGACCTGCATGCTCGACTGGGTGCGAGTCGCCGCCGATTTGGACGCGGTGCGGGTGGTACCAGGTTTGCGTGACAAGCGGCGTCCCATGGAGCGCATCACGCGGTATCCGGCACGGGAGCCGTAGTATACGTCGTCGACGCCCTCGATCTCGGAACCTCGGAGCATGGAGCCCGTGGTCCTCATGAGAGCGTCCGCCCCCAATCCCCGCAGAGCGCGCGGCGTGCCGCCAGCGGCCTTTGCGGAGCGTCTCTGAAACGCCCTCCTCGCCGCCTTGGCACCGTAGTAACCGGCGTATGCGATGGTGTCTAGGCCCTCGATCTCAGACCCGGCGAGAGTCGCCGATACGGCGCGGCGTGCCGTCGCCGCCGCGCCGGTCCCTCTTGGGCCGCTCTTGGGCGAGACGGTCGGGTTCACCGCATCGCGTGCGGCGGAAACAGAGGGCACGCCGATTCGGGTGGCTGTCGATGCGACGCTACCTCCCGACGGGCAGGAGCGCCCGTCGCCGCCGTCCTGTCGGGGCGATGATACGCGCACGACATCGCGCTCGCCGTGGTCGAGTACGAGGGATGCGCCATGTTCCGCGCTGGTTACGATGCCGGTGTTCACCGCGTCGTTCAGCTCCGTGCGCGCGATGCCGAGGGACGCCGCCGCGCGCTGCGATTCGGTTTTGACCAGATCAGACGCCCTCACCGTTCAGCTCCTTCCTTTTCGCCCATCCGCCTGCCCACAGATCCCGTGCCGCCTTATCGGTCGATGGAGTCGCGTTGCCGCTCGGGTGCCGCAGATGGGAGCGAGGACGCCGCCTCACGCACATCACGGGCCTCCGCATCCAAATCGAGACCTGAGCCTTGAGCACATTGGGCATGAGCGACCACATCATAGGAATCGCCGACCTCGCGCACGACGAAGTCCTCGCCGGACTGCACGCCGATCATCGAGACGAGTTCATCACGATTGAGGCCGGAGTAGAATACCTCGCTGTCGATGTCGAGGTCATCGGTATCCTGATCGCAGAACAGGACGCGCTCGGTCGATTCGGGTGAGTCGCGCCAGCTAATGACGGCCTCGGTGAGCGTGACGGTGGGGACGACTGAGCCCGGTTGGCTGCGCGCAGCCTCCACCGCCTTCGCGAGGTCGGCCACGGACACGCAGTTCCAGTTGAGGCCGTTCGTCATGACGGCACGGCGGATCTCATCGTCCGGGGCGGTGAGCAGCACGCCGTTCTCATCGAACGGGCACTCGATCTCGGTGAGGCCGACTGGCGGCGCGTCCGATGCGGTGATGACGTGACCGGTCCAGGAACCAACCAGCCCGACGTTCACAGCGTCCTCGCCGATGTAATCGCCGCCGCCGAGGCCGTTGCCGATCGCCATGAAGAGCGTGAGGGGATCCGTGCGCGTGATGTATGGTGCTCCCTCCCACTCACCGACGAAGGCGACGGGGGCCTTATCGCGGTCGTAGAACACGCCCGCCGTCTCATCGGCCACGTAGCGGTGGTGCCCGGCGTCGATGTGAAAGCTCCCCTCGACGGCAACCTTGCCGTATCGACCGGGCGCGACCTCGCGGTAGACCTCGTTGCCGCGCGCCGAGGCGAAGTCACCGGAGCGGTCGAGGAACCCCTTTGCCGCCTCGTAGGGATCGCTCTCGGCCAGAGCGCGCAGCCTGCCCGCAGCCGAGAAGCCGACCTCCTCATCCCAAGCGTAGTCGCCGCAGAACAGGACGCGATCGCCGTGCCAGTCGTTCGCCAGCAGGTACGTGATGGCGTCCACGTAGTCGTTGCCGACGTAGCATGATTCCGTCAGCTTGAGGGCGCTGCCGAACTTGAAGGGGTCGAGTGTCTCGCGCTTGTCGAGGTTCGCTATGCGGTAATACTGTCCCATGATGGTCACCTCGCCTTATTCCTCGTTGGGGTTCGTTGAGAAGAGCGCGTAGAGCGGGTTCTTGGACCCGTCCGGCATCCTGTCGGGGAACCTGCCCCGGATGGGGATGCGGGCCGCGCCCGCGATGAGCAGGCCGTCTCCCGGCTCCACGCTCTCGTCGATGCACTCCTCCTCCTGATCGGAGAGGTTCAGCAGGTTCACCCACTCCATGCGGTCCACGGGGGACTGCTTGAGGAGCATGAGGAAGTCGGCGTTGAGCACGATGTTCTGCGCGGCCTCGTTGTTGAGCATCGCCACGGCGTTCTGCGTGATGCCGGTGAGAAGCAGGCCGAACTTGCGGCCTTCGTTGGCGAAGCGGGAGAAGTAGTTGAGCACAGTGGGGTAGGCGAACAGAGACTGGATCTCCTCGACGTACAACCACGTGCGCACGCCGCGCTCGTAATTGCTATACATGCGGTTGCGCACCGCCTCGCACACGTTGATGAGCGCGAACACCAGCATGGAGTCCGGCAGCTCGCGCAGATTGAAGTCGATGATGCGGTTGTCGAAGCTCACGTTGGTCGGGCGGTTGAAGAAGGACATGGATCCCTTGACGAAGCGCTCGTAGCGCAGCGCGATCGCGCGCGCCTCCGGCTCGGGTTGCTCGCGCAGGATCTCGTAGAAGTCGCCGAGGAGCGGCGAGTCGCCGCCTTCCTCACGGCGGTCGAACGCCAGCTCCACGCAGCGTGTGATGATGGACTGGTCGATCTCCGACAGCTTCTTACCCGCCTCGGCGGCTGATGCCCCGGCCTGCGCCAGCATGGCGTCCGTCTTGAAGGCGACCTGTGCGTCCGCCGACATGTGGCCCACCGATACGGTGTCGAAGGGGTTGAGCGACGCGCCGGATATGACGGAGAAGTCGAACACGGAGCCGCCGTAGCGGCGCGCGATACCGGTGTACTCGCCCGCGCGGTCGATGACGAAAATCTCATCGGTGGGGTTGGTCAGGATCGTGCCGGTCATCTCCGTCTTGACGAACATGCTCTTGCCTGATCCGGTCTTGCCGGAGATGAAGCCCATGGGCGACGCCAGCTTCTTGCGGTCGCAGAAGACGAGGTTGCGGCTGTGCTTGTTTTGGCCGCAGTAGTTGCCGCCCTCATCGGCGAGTTCCTGCGTGGCGAAGGGCATGAGCATGGTGACCTCGGCGGTCGTCGAGTACCGCGAGACGTCGATGTGGTTGTAACCCAGCGGCAGCACGGAGTTGAGCGCCTCCTGCTGGCGGTAGTCCAGCACATCGAGTTCGATGGAGTTGCCGCGCGCCGCGCTGATGATGCGCAGGACTTGGTTGTCGAGCTGCTGCTTGCTGGGCGCGTAGGTGTAGACGAGGCCGGTGAACTGGTAGAGGTGCTGTCCCTTGCCCGTGAGGTGGTTGAGGACGTCCTCGTTTTCCTCCTTGCTGTAACGGAGTTCGTAGGGGAGGATGGAGAAGTCGTAGCCCTTGCTCACGGCGGTGCGCTGCTCCTCGATGATCTCCTTGTCGATCCACGCGGCGCGCTGGCGCACGAACGCCACGGCCTTGGATTGCTCGATGGGCTGCGCGAACCATGTGACCGCCATGGGAATCGGCAAATCCACGATGTCGGCCAGCGAGCGGTCGGTCAGCTCCGAGCCGAAGTTACGGAACACGAGGACCTGACCCCACACATCGTCGAGGCGGAAGCAGTCGCAGCGGCCCTCCGGCTTGAAGTCGATGGTCGTCGGGGCGATGAGATCCTTGGTGGTCTGCGGCATGTGCAGGCCGAGGTCGCGCCTGTAATCCATGTCGAAGGGCTTGCCGGGGTTCAGAAGCCCATGCAGGATCGTGAGGCGCTCCTTCCCGTCCAAGGTGCGCGACTTCGACCCAACGCTGTTGAGCAGGCGACTCGAACCGGTCTCCAAGCGCGAGAGCTTCGGTACCGAGGCATCGGCGGTCTCTGCGGCGCAGGTGATCGTCATGAGGCGACGGCGGCGGATGTTCGAGACGCCCTGCCGGGTCTTCTCCGCGAGGATCGCGTTGAAGGTGACCGCGTCCTCGGCTGCCTGCGCCGTGGTCTGGCGCTTGGGGTCGAAGAAGCGGCGCGACGAAAGCTCCTCGCGCAGGACGGGAGTGTTGATGATGGTCATCTGGACGATCGTGCTGGGGCCGAACTGGTCGTAGAGCCTGCCCATAGACTTCCACATATTGAGCTGCACGTCGTCTCGGACGCTGTGGTAGCTCGTGTCGGAGAACTCGATGGTCTGGGAGAACAGTCCCTCATCCACCTCGCAGGTGCCGTCCTGGTACATGCGGTCATAGCCGATGTAGGCGCAGACGTCCTTCGCGGCCCTGCGCCGCGCCGTTGCGCGGGAACCCCGCGACGAGAGCTCCTTATCGCGCTCCTTGAGCTGGCGCTTGATGGACTTGTACTCCTTGCCGCGCACCTTGGCCGCGCGCTTCGCCTCGCGGACATCAGCTCTGGCCTGGCGCTTGGCCGCGCGGCGCTCCTTGCGCGTGAGTTTGCGCCCGGCGGGCTCGCCACCGGCACCCGCCAGCGACCCGAGGGCGTCCACGTCGATGTCGGAACGCTCCGGGGTGGGACGACCCGCAGGCTCGGCCCCGTCGCCGACGGGGCGCGCGATGGGTTCCTCCGCAGCCTCAGACGAGAACTCGACCCTCTCGGGGGCTGTAACACTCGATCCCGTTGCACTTGAGGAGTTTTCGGTATTTACGCTCATAGATCTCTCCCTTTTTGCTCTTCTCGCCGAGGCGCTCCGCGAGCCCGATCTTATACATCGACGGGCGGTAGTGGAGGGTGGTGCATGAGAAGTTGTGCAGGAACCAGTACATGGCGAACTGCTCGAACTTCATGCCGTGCGGGCGCAGGAACCCGCACGCCCAGAACGGCAGGCTCACCGCGTATATGACCATCATGTGGTCGGCGGGGCTCACGCCGAGGACGAAGTACATGTAGACGCCCGCGAGCACCGAGAGACCCAGCGCACCGCCCACGCAGGCGAGCGTGCGCGAGGTCATCTTGCCGATGATCTTGGGCTCGTACTCGCCGATGTCCTTGTGAACGGGAACCGACAGCACGATACATCCCTCCCTTAACCGGCGAAGCTGGTATCGAGGGTGCCGAAGTAGACTGCGGCTCCGATCACGATGCCGCCGCCCACGATCATCGCGATCGCGCCTGCGAGCTGTCCCCCGCCGCCTTGCATGCCGTCCTTGACGGTCATACCGAGGTTCACCAGACCGAAGACGATGAGGACGCCGCCCAGAAACGTGACGCCCTGGCTGATGAGATTCATAACTTCATTCAGCATGTGTTTCCTCTTTTTTTCTCTCGCCGCCAGGCCCAGCGCCGAGCGGCATGCTCCCATACATCTTAGCAGCTACGACTGCATCGTGGCCTTGTCCTTCGCGTCACCACCTTTCTGCTCATTCCCATCACGGATGCCTTGCAGGTACCTCTTGAAGTCGAACGGCTCCGTGAACTCCGGCGGGACGCCGATGTGCAGCGCCGTCAGGATGCGGCGCGCGATCTTGCCTTTGACGACGCGACCGCCGAGCATGGGCACGGGCTTGTGGCCGGGGTCGATCAGCGCGTAGCGCGGATGGCTCTCAAGGGGGTACTTGTTGTCCATCAGCGGGCTCGCCCCCGCAATGAGCAGGATCGCCTTGCGGCGCGAGAGCTTGGCAATCTCCGCCGCGTCGATGAGGTCTCTGCCCTGTATCTGCATGTTCTTCGAGGCAGACGGTGACTGCCCGCTGGACTCGTTGAACGTCATCTGGTTGATCGTCTGCTTGCCGATCATCTCCGAGATCTCCCGGTTGGTGTCGTTCGATTTACCGCCGAGGAACAGCGTCGTGTCGCAGCAGTCGACGATGGTCTTGGCGTTCTTGTCGTAGCGGGCTTCGAGCTGTGCCATGCTCTGCAAGATGACCGTGATGCCTATGTTGCGGCTTCGCACGACGGCGATGGTCTGCTCGATGTCCGGGATCGTGCCGATGTTGGCGAACTCATCGAAGATGAAGTTGACGGGCACGGGCAGCCTGCCGTGATAGTCGATGGCCGCGCGGTTGCACAGGAGGTTGATCGTCTGCCACATCATGATCGCGTGCAGGAACGAGAAGGACTTGTCGGTGTCCGACATGCAGGCGATCAGCGCCGTCTTCGGGCGGTCGGGATCGCCCATCTTGTCCAGCTCCATCTCATCGTCCTTCAAGATCTCGCGGACCTCGCTCAGGCGGATCCTCGCAAGACGGGTGTTGCAGGTGATGAGGATGGACTTGAGGGTCTTACCGGCGGCTACGCGGAAGTCGTTGTAGTAGCCGAGCGCGATGTCCTCATCCGGCGAGAGCCCGCCGCGATCCGCCGGTCGCACGTGGTCGCCCCGGCGCTCGAACTTGCTGGGGACCTCGATCCAGGCCGAGCCGCCCGTGCCGACGGCCACCGCGTCGCGGCTGAGGGACGCGCACGCCGGGCGCTGGCCGCCCTCGCGCTTCTTGTACTTCTTGCCCGTCTCGATTTGCAGGAACAGCAGGTCGAGGGGGCTCTTGTAGTTCTCATCGCCCTCGCGCGCCTCCGCCAGGGAGAGAAGCGTCAGAAGGCCGGACAGTGAGTAGTACTTGGGGTGGAACCAGTCGCGGAGAAGGAAGATGAGCGCGGTGAGCAGCAGGCGCATCGAGTCGCCCCAGAACGGGTCGCCGGGCGTGCCGTCGCCGTCGGTGTTGGCGATGAAGCAGTTGACGAACGAGAGCACGTCGGCGTCGGTGCGCACGTATGCGAGCGGGTTGTAGTGCATCGACGCCGAGAAGTCGATGGTGTTGAAGCACTTGAGATTGAAGCCGCTCGACGGGTCGGCGAACATCCCGCCGACCTCCTCGATGAGGGACGCCTTGGGGTCCGTCACGAAGAACGAGGCGTTCATCTGCATGAGGTTGGGCTTGACGTAGTAGCGCGTCTTTCCGGAGCCCGACCCGCCGATCACCATGACGTTGAGGTTGCGGTCGTGCTCCAGGTCGAAGTCCTTGCGCCGCGTCGCCATGGCGTAGTGCTCGGTGAGCAGGATGTTGCTGTCCGGCTCATCGGAGTTCCGGAACGCCTCGCCCTCCTTGCGGGTGCCCCAGCGCGCGCTGCCCGCCTCCTCGCCCGCGCGGTAGTTGCCGATGAACATGGAATAGCGCAGCCACACCAGCCACACCGTGAGGAAGAGCCCGCAGCCGTAGAGCAGGGGCACCGCCTCGAACGAGAAGACCAGGGGGGACGAGGCGACATATGCGGGAAGAGCCGCCATGACCTCCATGTAGCAGTCGAGGAGGGGGCGGTCGTACAGCTCCATCAGCATGCCGAACCGATCGCCGAGATAGAGCACGGCGACCGATATGACAAGCGTGAGGGCGGCGAATCTCGCGACGCGGGCGGCGTTGTCATTCACTCCGGCCACAGGCGCTTACCTGTCTATCGGCGGGGTGATGTGCCCGTCGCGCCCGATGCCGAGGTCCTTGTGCTCCTGCTCAAGGCCAGACGACGCCTCGCGGGCGTCCCTCGCCTCGACTTCGAGGTCCGCACCGACCTCCCCGTCCTCCGGCTCATCGCGGGATTTGTCGGCCGAGCGGCCCGGCATGTTCTCATCGGGATCCTCAAGGGTGGCCGTGGCGTCGCCGGGCGTGTCGACCACGCTCTCCACGACACCCGTGCGGGTGTCGACGTCAGCACCGTCATGAGATTTGAAGGAACTTTCCATGAACTGATCGCCCAACGTGTCGGCACGCACCTCGAACCACCGGTGGTCGGGGTGGGTGAACTTCACCGTGCCGTCAGACGCGCGAGTGACGCCGAGGCCCGCCGACCGGCACCGGTCGAGGAACTCCCCATACGTGGCGGCACCGTCGCGGGCTTTCTCCGCGATGTCGCGGATGTCGAGGGTGTATTCCTTGTTGGGGGTGATGGCGTCCGTTGGACCCGCCGGGGGCGGCGGCGTGTGGTTGTCGTGGCCGTCGGGAACGTCATGACCGCCGGGGCCGTCCTTGCGCTTCGGGAGCACCTTCTCTGCGATGGCGCGCACGCGGTCGAACTCCGTTTCGGGGAATATGACCGTCGCGCGGGCCTCGACGCCCTTCTCCTTGTCTGTTGCGAGCGTCGTGCGCTCAACCTTGTAGGGGATGCCCTCGGCTTCGAGCGCGGCTGTCACTGCCCGCGTCTGCTCATCATTTTGCAGGGATATGGTCGCCTTGCCCAACTCGCGCGAGGCGGCGCGCTCAGCGGCCATGACCTCTTCCAGCTTCGCCTCCATGACATCTCGGACGCGGTCGAAGTCGCGCGCGTCGAATAGCAGTGTCGCCCGCTCGTGGAGCTGCCCGTCGTTGCCCACGGTCAGCGACTGTCGCTTGACCTCGTAGGGGATCTTCGCCGCGTCCAGCGCCTCCGTGACGGCCCGCGTCAGCTCCGGGTCGTCCAGCGGGGCAGAGCAGCGTTCCTGCCCCGGCGCGGGTCTTTTACCGTTGTTCAAGTAATCGCGCAGCCATTTGCGAAAGATCTCCGAGAGCAGGCGGTTGAACCCGCGTTTGACGCCGTCGCCCACCTCACCGCCGAAATCCGCCATATCACGCACCGTCCTTTCCGGGAATCTCGTGACTATTACGCGCGGGCCGGTCCGATCTGCCAACCCGTCAATGGGATATGTTACACCCCGGCGGGTCGGTCGGCGGTATTTACAAGGAAAGGCCCCCGCCATGCCGTGCTACCGGTGGGCGGGGGCCTTCCGCGATCTGCGCCCCACGGGACGGTGGGGGCGTCTGAGTCGCGTCGTCATTGTACCATGGGGGCTTTTTCGGGGGAACCGCAAAAAGAAACCCGCCGCGCCGGTAGCACGGCGGGCGGGAATCTGTTAAAGTGGACGCCATCGAGAGGTGCCGCAAACACCCCTGCGATGTATGACCTTCCAGAACAGTGAGAAAAGAGAAGGTCGTCAACGCCACACTTGGATTATACCACGGACGTGGCGCAGATGTCGCGAAAAGACGCGGACGGAAGACGACCGAGACACTTTCCTCACAACGAAAAAGAGGTCGCATCGGGGATGCTCGGCGGCGCTTGTCGAAGATCGAATCATAGCGCCGTGCCCGGTCGGCTGCGCCCCTGCGGGCGTAATCAAAAGGACCCCGATGAGGGGCGAATCAAAGGGCAGCTAAAGGCGGGGAGGAACGCGCGGATGAAGAGGCGCGCCCCGGCTCGAATGGCTTTGCCGGGACAACACAGGGACCCATGCGGCTGTATCGACCCGGTGCGATCGCGCTGCCCGGCGCGTGGTCCCGAAAAGGGAGGGTGGATCTCCGAAGAGGTTCGCGCCGACCGCCTGCCCGCGCAGCGGCGAGGCGGTGCCGGAAGGGACGGATGACCGGCGGCGACTGGCGCGACCGCATCTCGCTAGGGACATCCATGTCGATTCCCATTGGTATTATAGATATATAACCACCCCAGCGCAGCGCCGGTGGAGTGTGGGAAACCCCCGAACGGGATGGTCTGGGATGGAGGAAAGCCCGCCGGGGTTTTCCACACGGAACGTTTCAAGGCGCGCAGCGGGCACGCGGCTGTGGGAAACCCCCGAACGGAATGGTCTGGGATGAGTCGGGGTTGCCGGGGTTTTCCATGGCCGCCGAGTGACCTCTGGGATCGAGACCGAACACGCTCTCTCGCCACTGTTACTTTCATTGGATATTCGTGCAATGTGTTGCTTTCTTCGTGCAGATAACATATAATATAATTGCCAGTAGAAAGGGGTCGATAGAATGGCTGGAAATACCACAAACATAAGTATCCGCATGGATGCAGATTTGAAAGCGCAGGCGGACGTACTGTTTGCTGAACTTGGAATGAACTTGACTACGGCGTTTAATATCTTTGTGCGTCAGTCGCTTCGTGAGGGCGGAATCCCCTTTGAAGTGAGGCTGAAACAACCGAACAAGGAGACGGTTGCCGCCATGCTGGAAGCGGAGAGGATTGCAAAAGATCCGTCTGTAAAGGGCTACGATGACCTTGATGAGTTGTTTGCTGAGTTGAAGAGATGAAAGAAACCAAATATGCCGTCAAGTACACGACAGGTTTCAA
>CDZT01026637.1_pt1 | contig 10018 bp, 8 predicted proteins | sample 557531 | NCBI WGS metagenome assembly CDZT01 (sample SAMEA3182066, study PRJEB8094) | gut metagenome | biome: human; feature: gut; material: Stool; isolation source: human stools | place: Canada | collected 2013-03-05
CGATGATTTGGGCCTTGGACAGCTTGGCGACATCCGAGGTCTTTGGCTCGAAATCGTGGGCATCCACATTGGTGGAGTTCACGATGGACGTGACTTCCACATCATCGCCGCCCAGCTCGGCGGCCAGCGAGCCCCATTGATTGAGGGAGGCCACCACATTGATCGGCCCGGTCGGTGCGGGAACGCTGGTCTTGTTGTCCGGCTCGGTTTCAGCGGGGGAGGTGGCTGCGCATGCGGTGGTCGCGAACAACAGGACGGCGCTCAGGCCGGCTGCGGCGAGTCGCGTAAGTCGTGTGATTTGAGTCCCCATGGCACGCCTTCTTCGTGAGAGCGAACGATATATAATCCTGACTTGTTCCAACGATAGCCTATCGTTTCGATAGAATGCACCGAAACTACAGGGGAGGGCGTTGATGTCCACAAAAATCGACGGTAAGCAGATTGCGGCCGAAATCAAGACCAACCTTGCCGAGCGAGTGAACAAGCTCAAGGCGCAGGGCATCCAACCGGGGCTGGGCACGCTGCTGGTGGGCGAGGACCCCGGGTCGATGAAGTACGTGGCCGGCAAGCACGCCGATTGCCAGGAAGTGGGCATTACCTCAGTCAAGAAGGAACTGCCGGCGGACGCCAGCTTCGACGACATCGCCGCTGCCGTACGCGAACTCAACGAAGATCCGGCTTGCACCGGGTTCATCGTCCAGCTGCCGTTGCCCAAGGGCATCAACGAGAACGCGATCATCGACATGATCGACCCGGCCAAGGATGCCGACGGCATGCACCCGTACAACCTCGGCGAACTGGTGCTGCATGTGCGCGGCGACATTTCGACGCCGCTGCCTTGCACTCCGCGCGGTGTGCTCGAGCTACTCGACGCCTATGACATTGATCTGAACGGCAAGGAAGTGTGCGTGCTTGGCCGCGGCATCACCATTGGCCGCACGATTGGCCTAATGCTCACGCGCAACGCCGTCAACGCCACCGTCACCCTGTGCCACACCGGTACCCGGGATGTGGCCGACCACATGCGCCGCGCCGACGTGATCGTTGCCGCAATGGGTTCGGCTGGATTCGTGACGCCCGACAAAATCAAGGACGGCGCCGTGCTGGTCGACGTGGGCGTCAGCCGCGTCTACGACGAAGAAGCCGGTCGCTACCGCATCAAGGGCGACGTGGACAAGGCCTGCTACGACAAGGCCTCCGCCTACACCCCCAACCCCGGAGGCGTGGGCCCCATGACCCGAGCCATGCTCCTAGCCAACGTCGTGGAAATGGCCGAACGACACGCCTAGAGTTTCCTAGGAAATTTGGGCAGAGTTGCTTGTATTGTGAGTATCTGTATGCCTGTAGGGTGTGCGTATAACTGAATATCGAGAAATTATCCATCCACTATTAGAAACCATATATTTACATGGCAGAGAACAACACTGAAGTCACCAAGGTTGCCATCAACGACATCGGCACCGAAGAGGACTTCATCAAGGCAGTCGATTCCACCATCAAGAACTTCGATGATGGTGATCTGGTTGAGGGCACCGTCGTCAAGATCGATCACGACGAAGTCCTCCTGGACATCGGCTACAAGACCGAGGGTGTCATCCCCTCCCGCGAGCTTTCCATCAAGAAGGACGTTGATCCTGACGAAGTCGTCGAGGTCGGCGACACCATCGAGGCCCTTGTCGTCACCAAGGAAGACAAGGAAGGCCGTCTGATTCTGTCCAAGAAGCGTGCCCAGTACGAGCGCGCCTGGGGCGACATCGAGAAGATCAAGGAAGCTGACGGCGTCGTTGAGGGCACCGTCATCGAAGCCGTCAAGGGCGGCCTCATCGTCGACATCGGTCTGCGTGGCTTCCTGCCTGCCTCCCTCGTTGAGATGCGTCGCGTCCGCGACCTCTCCCCGTACATCGGCCAGAAGATCAAGGCCAAGATCCTTGAGCTCGACAAGAACCGCAACAACGTGGTCCTGTCCCGTCGCCAGTACCTCGAGGAGACCCAGTCCGAGGTCCGCGAGACCTTCCTGTCCCAGCTCAAGAAGGGCCAGATCCGTGAGGGCGTGGTGTCCTCCATCGTTAACTTCGGCGCTTTCGTCGATCTCGGCGGTGTTGACGGCCTGATCCACGTTTCCGAGCTGTCCTGGAAGCACATCGACCACCCGTCTGAGGTCGTCAAGGTCGGCGACAAGGTCACCGTCGAGGTGCTCGACGTCGATCTCGACCGTGAGCGTATCTCCCTGTCCCTGAAGGCGACTCAGGAGGATCCGTGGCAGCGCTTCGCTCGCACCCACGTTCCCGGCCAGATCGTCAAGGGCAAGGTCACCAAGATCGTCCAGTTCGGTGTCTTCATCTCCGTCGAGGACGGCATCGAGGGCCTGGTGCACATCTCCGAGCTCGCCAACCGTCACGTCGAGAACCCGGAGACCGTGGTCAAGCCGGGCGAGACCGTGTTCGTCAAGGTGATCGACGTCGACCTCGATCGTCGCCGCATCTCCCTGTCCCTCAAGCAGGCCAACGACTCCGTTGACCCGGCTTCCGAGGACTTCGATCCGGCCATCTACGGCATGCCGGCCGAGTACGACGAGCAGGGCAACTACAAGTACCCCGAAGGCTTCGACCCGAACACCAACGAGTGGATCGCTGGTTACGAGAAGCAGCGCGAGGAGTGGGAGTCTCAGTACGCCGCCGCTCACGAGCTGTGGGAGGAGCACAAGGAGTTCGTGGCCAAGGAGCTGGAGAACGCTGCCGAATCCGCAGCCGCCGACGGCCAGGGCCCGAAGGAAGAGAAGCCGGTCGAGGAGATCTCCAACTACTCTTCCGCTGCTCCGGCTACCGGTACCCTCGCCGACTCCGATCAGCTCGCCGCCCTGCGCGACCAGCTGCTCGGCAAGTGAGTTTGCCGCGAAGCTAGCGCTTAGCGTGTAAAGAAACCCGGTCCGATTGGGCCGGGTTTCTTGTGTTTTTGGAGTTATCCGCCAATGACTCCCCTCAGTCTCGCTACGCGAGCCGGCTCCCCTCCCTGAGGGGAGCTGTCGGCGATAGCCGGCCGAGGGGAGCGCCAGCTATCATGGGCACCATGATGCGAATAGGACTGACCGGCGGCATCGCCGCGGGCAAAAGTACGGTGGCGGCGCAACTCAAGCAACTCGGCGCGTTGCATATCAACTACGATGCGCTGGCGCATCAGATCGTCGAACCCGGGGGAGTGGCGCTGCCACAGATCGTCGCCGAGTTCGGTCCTGATGCATTGCTCGCCGATGGCACTATGAACCGGCCATGGATTGCCGATCATGTCTTCGGCGCGAACGCCGCGCCGGGCGCACGTGAACGGCTCGACGCCATCGAGCACCCATTGATCTATGCCGAGGCGGCGCGACTGGAGCATGAGCACCCCGAGGCAGCCATCATCATTCACGACATTCCACTGCTCGCCGAGGTCATTGACGATATTCCATTCGCCTTTGACCATATCGTCACGGTCGAAGCTCCCGTGTGCATGCGGCTCGACCGTATGGTCGAGGAACGCGGCATGAGCCTGGAACAGGCCGAGGCCCGCATCCGCCACCAATCCAGTGAGGAGGAGCGGCGGGCCATAGCCGATATCGTCATCGACTCCACCCATCCATTGCCCGAGATGCTGGCCCAAGTGGGTGAGATATACGCAGGATGGTGCGCAGGTCGCTAAGATGAGGCCCTATGGGATTCAATATCGAGCGCGCGGACAAGCCTTTCGTCGTCAAATCGCCATATAAGCCATCCGGCGACCAGCCGCAGGCCATCGCCGAACTGGCCGAACGCATCGAAAACGGCGAGAATGATGTGGTTCTTATGGGTGCCACCGGTACCGGCAAAACCGCAACCACCGCCTGGCTGATCGAAAAGCTGCAGCGACCGACCCTGATTATCGAGCCCAACAAGACGCTCGCTGCGCAGCTATGCGCCGAATTTCGCGAACTCATGCCGGACAACGCCGTGAGCTACTTCGTGAGCTACTACGACTACTACCAGCCCGAGGCATACATCCCGCAGACCGACACCTATATAGAAAAGGACTCCAACATCAACGACGATGTGGAGCGCCTGCGCCACCAAGCCACCGCAAACCTGCTGACCCGCCGCGACTGCGTGGTTGTGGCCACCGTCTCCTGCATCTACGGCTTGGGCACGCCGGAAGAATACGCCGGTCGCATGCTCTTCCTCAAAGTCGGGCAGGAAATCAACCGCGACGACCTGCTGCGCCAATTCGTGGCCATGCAGTACAAGCGCAACGACATCGCCTTCACGCGCGGCACCTTCCGCGTGCGCGGCGATACGGTCGAAATCATCCCCGTCTACGAGGAACTGGCCGTGCGCATCGAATTCTTCGGCGACGAGATTGACCGCATCTCCACGCTGCACCCGCTGACCGGCGACGAGATCGACGAGGAAAACGAAGTCCACATCTTCCCGGCCTCCCATTATGTGGCCGGCCCCGAACGCATGGAACGGGCGCTCAAAACCATTCGCGAGGAACTCGACGAACGCCTGGCAGAACTGCGCAAACAAGGCAAGGAGCTGGAAGCGCAGCGCCTCAACATGCGCACCACCTACGATCTGGAAATGCTCACCCAAGTTGGCGTGTGCTCAGGCGTCGAAAACTATTCGCGCCACTTTGACGGCCGCGCCGCTGGCACCCCGCCGCACACGCTGCTCGACTTCTTCCCTGACGACTTCCTGCTGGTCATCGACGAATCACACGTCACTGTGCCGCAGATCGGTGCCATGTACGAGGGCGATGCCTCCCGCAAGCGCACGCTGGTCGAACACGGCTTCCGCCTGCCCTCCGCGATGGACAACCGACCACTCAAATGGCCGGAATTCCTGCAGCGCGTCGGCCAGACCGTGTACCTGTCCGCCACGCCAGGCGACTATGAGATGGGACTGTCCGATGGGGTGGTCGAACAGATTATCCGCCCAACCGGTCTGCTGGACCCGAAGATCGACGTACGCCCGGTCAAGGGGCAGATCGACGATCTGCTCGCCGAGATCAAGGCCCGTGTGGCCAAGAACGAGCGCGCGCTGGTCACCACTCTGACCAAGAAGATGGCCGAGGACTTGACCGACTATCTGCTGGAACGCGGCATCAAGGTCGAATACCTGCATTCTGATGTGGATACGTTGCGCCGCGTCGAACTGCTGCGCATGTTGCGCGAAGGCAAGATCGATGTGATTGTCGGTATCAACCTGCTGCGTGAGGGCCTCGATTTGCCGGAAGTATCGCTGGTGGCGATTCTTGACGCCGACAAGGAAGGATTCCTGCGCTCCTATCGTTCGCTCATCCAGACCATCGGCCGTGCGGCCCGAAACGTGTCCGGCACGGTGATCATGTACGCCGACGAGACCACCGAAGCCATGCGGCAAGCCATCGACGAGACTGACCGTCGCCGCGCCAAGCAGATTGCCTACAACCAGGAGCATGGCATCGATCCCAAGCCCCTGATCAAGAAGATCAGCGACGTCAACGACATGCTCGCCAAGGAGGATGTGGACACCCAGACCTTGCTTGAAGGTGGCTACCGCAACGCGGGCAAGGCCGGCAACACGCACCTGGGCGTGCCGGTACTCGATCCCAACGAGGCAGACAAACGCCACGAGGAGATCCTGAAGGCCGGCCTGCCCGCGCAGGACCTCGCCGACCTGATTCGCCAACTGAGCGAACAGATGCACACCGCCGCCGAACAACTCCAGTTCGAACTTGCGGCCCGTCTGCGCGACGAGATCCGAGACCTCAAAAAAGAACTCCGTCAAATGACGGAAGCCAACAAGTAACCAAATTCCCATACCCGAGGCGGGCAGTCAGGGGATGCGTTGTCGACCGTAAAGACTTGGCCTGAGCGGCCCGGAGCGTGTCGAACAACACATCCCCTGACTGCCTGGCGATCAGCGCTACCGGAACGGCCCCAAAACCGTCACATACATAAGTTAGTGTAGGGAATCATGGCAGAAACCCCACTCGCATTTGAAATCATCACCTTCGTGGTGCTCGCGTTGTTCTTTATCGTCGACCTGTTCGTCATCGGGCGTCGACCGCATGTGCCCTCCACCAAGGAATGCGTGCAGCATATCGCCTTCTTCGTGGTTATGGCGCTGATCTTCGGCGGATGCATCTGGTTCTTCGCCGGCTCCAAGCCCGCCATCGAGTTCTATTCCGGCTGGCTCACCGAATACTCGTTGTCCATCGACAACCTATTCGTGTTCGTCATTATCATGTCGAACTTCGCGGTGCCCAAGCAGATTCAGAAGTATGTGCTGTCCATCGGCATCACCATTGCTTTGATTTTCCGTGGCATTTTCATTCTGATCGGCGCGGCCCTGATCTCCCGCTTCACGTGGGTGTTCTTCCTGTTCGGTGCCTTCCTGATCTACACCGCCGTCAAACTGGTGCTCGGCGGCGATGAAGATGAGGAATATCACGAGAACGGCATCATCCGTAATCTGCGCAAGATCATCAAGATTACCGACGACTACGACGGCGAGAAGCTGCGCACCACCAAGAACGGCGTGCGTTACTGGACCCCGATGCTCATCGTGTTCCTGACCATCGGCACCACCGACGTCATGTTCGCTTTCGACTCGATTCCCGCGATCTTCGGCCTGACCAAGGATCCGTTCCTGGTGTTCACCTCCAACGTGTTCGCACTGCTCGGCCTGCAGCAGCTGTACTTCCTGCTGGGTGCTCTGCTCGACAAGCTCGTCTACCTGCCTGCCGGCCTGTCCGTGGTGCTGGGCTTCATCGGCGTCAAGCTCATCATGGAGGCCCTGCACGGCAATACCTTGCCGTTCATCAACGGCGGCGAAGGCGTCCATTGGGTGCCGGAGGTGCCCACATGGCTGTCGCTGGCTGTGATTGTGCTCGCAATTGGCGGCGCATCCGTGGCTTCCGTGATCAAGATGAAGAGCATGGAAAGCGCTGAAAAGGCCTGAAATCGTTAGAGAATACAACCCTTAAACCCAGTCAACACAACAATGTGAGCGCTCACAACACACCGTGAAGAAAACTTGTCATGAGTCGGCTCGCGCTAGTAGACTGGGTTTCGGCAAATGGGGCAATCGCGCCTCGAACCAAATTGAACAAGAATAGGCAGGCATTCATGCGTAAAGCCAAGATCGTAGACACCATCGGTCCTTCCACCGAGGATTACGACAACCTCCTGAAGCTCGTTGAAGCTGGTATGGACGTTGCTCGTCTGAACCGCTCCCACGGCACCCCCGAGGATCACCTCAAGGTCTACAACAACGTGCGCAAGGCCAGCGAAGCCACTGGTCGCAACGTTGCCGCGCTCGTTGATTTGCAGGGCCCGAAGATTCGCTGCGGTTGGTTCAAGAAGAACGCCGATGGCGAAGACAAGGTTCAGCTGCAGCTCGGCCAGGAATTCGTCATCACCACTGATGACGTCGAGGGCGACGAGCACATCACCTCCACCACCTTCAAGGGCCTGCCGGGCGATTGCCACCCGGGCGACCCGATCCTGATCGATGACGGCAAGGTCCGTCTTGAGGTCACCAAGGTCGAGGGCAACAACGTGTACACCAAGGTCGTCGTGGCCGGTCCTGTGTCCTCCCACAAGGGCATCAACCTGCCGGGCGTCGCCGTCTCCCTGCCGGCTCTGACCGAGAAGGATGAGGCCGACCTGCGTTGGGCCATCCGCACCGGTGCCGACATCATCGCCATGTCCTTCGTGCGTTTCGCCACCGACATCGACCGCGCCCACGAGATCATGGACGAGGAAGGCCGTCGCATCCCGATCATTGCCAAGATCGAGAAGCCGCAGGCTCTGGAGAACCTCGAAGAGATCGTCAAGACCTTCGACGGCGTCATGGCCGCCCGTGGCGACATGGCCGTTGAGTGCCCGCTGGAAGAGGTCCCGCTGGCCACTAAGCGCATCATCGAGCTGGCTCGCCAGTACGCCAAGCCGGTCATCGTGGCTACCGAAGTCCTCGGCTCCATGGTGAACTCCCCGGTTCCGACTCGTGCAGAGGCTTCCGACTGCGCCAACGCCATCCTCGACGGCTCCGACGCCACCATGACCTCCAACGAGACCGCCGTTGGTAAGTACCCGGATGTGACCGTGGCCACCATGGCCCGTATCTCCGGCTACGCCACCGACCACGGCTTCGACCGTATCCCGGAGCTCAAGAACCTTGACATGTCCTCCACCGGCGCTGTCTCCTCCGCCGCTGTGGACCTGGCCGACAAGCTCAACGCCAAGGCCATCGTTGCTTACACCCAGACCGGTGCCACCGTGCACCGCGTCTCCCGTGAGCGTCCGGCCGCCCCGATCTACGGCCTGACCAGCAACGAGCACACCTACCACTGGCTGGCTCTGTCCTGGGGCACCGAAGCCTTCCTGCTCAAGGAGGACTACCACGACAAGTCCCGCAAGGATCTCATGGTCTACACGGACAAGGTCCTCAAGGATGCTGGCAAGGTTGCTGACGGCGACAAGATCGTCATCCTGAGCTCTGCTCAGGGCGATCACCAGCCGGGCCGCACTGACTCCATCTACGTGCACACCGTTGGCGCTTGCGACTGATTTCAGGCTTCTGGTAGCTGCTGACAGCTAGCATATAGCACACGAAAGCCCCCATCCAAAGTGGATGGGGGCTTTCGTTATCTGTTATGTTGCGATTGTGTGGTGATTGCAATGGCCCACAGTCACCGCGGTGATCGAGCGTGGCGATCAGTCGTTGAGATGATCGAGCGTGCCGCTCTTCAGGCGCAAAATGGCGACCATGGTCTTGGCATCCACAATCGTGCCATTGACCACCATCTCATAGGCATCGTCCACCGACACCATACGCACGTCGGAACGCGGAGTCTCCGGGCCGATTTCCTGACGGGAAGCCGGGGTAAGACCGGTGGCGAAGAAGATTGCGGTGTGCTGGGTGGAATAGCTCGGCGTGTTCATAAAACGGGTGAACTGCGTAAGCTTGGTGGCGTCGAAACCGGCCTCTTCGGCCAGCTTGCGCTTAGCTACATCGGTCGGGCGTTCGGACGGGTTGTTGGCGTGACCGGCCGGAATCTCCAACGTCCAACGATGGTTGGCGATGCGATACTGCTCGACCAGCGGAATCATGCCATCATCGGTGACGGCCAGCACAGCCACAGTGTCGCCATTGTTCTCCTGAACAAAGTAGCGTTCAAACGAACCGATTTGATTCGACTCATAGGAGACGTGATCAACATTGAAATAATGCGTCTCCACAATCTGTCTACGGGAAATCTCCTTGACCGGAGAGGGGCGCCAGGGATCGAACTGACGGTAAGTTTCGTTGCTCATAAGCCCTCCTAACAAAAGCGATACATCGAAACTACAGCCCATTGTAAGCGGTGAAACCACGCAGGAGAACGGGCAACACACGGGTGCGCCGTCCGCGATATCGACGTGTTTCGCCTGTTTCACCGGGGGGAATGGAGGATTGGCGCGTGTCTTGTGTCGCAAGAGTCGAATTGGTATGCTACTCTCTTCAGAGTGCTTTGGCACGCCCTCGTATCCCAATTGGTAGAGGAAGCAGCCTCAAAATCTGCGCAGTGTGGGTTCGAGTCCCACCGAGGGCACCAAAAAGTCCGGGTCATACGGCATCACGATGGCGCGGGGCGAATTGTTCGCTCCGCGCTTTTTCGTATTCTCGGCATCGTCTGGCCTCACGATGTAGCGTGGACCGGCGGCACCGGCGAGCTCACGGGACTCCGCATTATCAGGTGCAACATTATGTTGCACCTGATAACGAGTTGATAATGAAATTGCATTATCAGCCTCGACATGTTGTCGAGGCTGATAATTGGATTCGCCAGGAACCAGATATGCGGCGAGTTTATCTGTTGTCAGCAGTACGTAAAACGGTATTCCAAAGAAGTCTGCAACATTAGCAATATCTGCTGGCATCCAATCAGCCTTTCCGTTGAGTTTTCTACTCAAGGAAGGCTGCTTTATTTTCAAGGCAGCGGCCAAGATCTCCTGTTTGGGTTTATAGAAAGCCACAAGCAA
>CDZT01052332.1_pt1 | contig 9953 bp, 9 predicted proteins | sample 557531 | NCBI WGS metagenome assembly CDZT01 (sample SAMEA3182066, study PRJEB8094) | gut metagenome | biome: human; feature: gut; material: Stool; isolation source: human stools | place: Canada | collected 2013-03-05
AAGCGTGAGTTTTCCAAACTTATCGGATTCTTGGTAGTTGCCTTAGTAGCCGTTGGTCTTGTATTCAATGCGTCCGGCGTAAAAAACGTATTGTTACAGTTATTCAATAAGATTATTGGAGCGTAAAATTAAGAATCCCACATTTTGAACACAAACTTGTGGTAATATACTAATATCATTAAAATGTTTAAAGGAGATTCTTATTATGGTTAGATACAGTATTGAAATCGGACAGCAAGAACAAGATATTTTAAAAGAAATCGTTTTAGCCAGTGATAAAAATGTAAAGAAACGTAAATTTGCAACAGGGTTATCGTCTGTGATGGCTGTCATAATGTTAATATACACGATTCTTTGCTTTATGAATAGTCGTATTGGCTATGGTATTATTGGATTATTATTTTCAGTTTTCTTTATCTGGATTATCATAAACGGAGCTAACACATTTCAGAAAAAAGTAATAAATATTGTTCATTCAAAGATGGATAATAAACTGACTTCGGGAAAACGTGAATATTGTTTTGATACCGATGGAGTTGCAGTTAGTTCTGATATTGGTAACGGGACTAATCATTGGAACGCCTTTAAATGTTGGGGGATTTTCAGAAATTACATATATATCAGAACAATAAAAAATGAAATGGTTCTTGTTAATCAAAATGATTTGTCTGAAAATGATGTAAAAGAGTTAAAATCCCTTTTGAGTCAGAATTTAAAAGAAGAAACGCTTTAATATTGTTTTAGAGTTAAGCAGTCTTTCAGTTATGATCGACTGCTTTTTTCATACTCAAAATTAGAAGAAAGGACTGAATTACGATGGAAGAATGTAGCGTATTGATTGAAACGACCAAATCAGCAGAGGATAAAACCTCTCGCTGGTTTGATTTACCCATTGATTATGAGCTGTTCCGTGACCTGCTCGGTGTGGAAGCTGACAGCAAAGACTATCAAATCACAGATATGAAGCTCCCCTTTGCTGGCGATATTGTAAGGACAACTTCTGTCAGACGGTTAAACAAGCTGTACTTTGCTTACACGGATTTATCGCCAGAGGTTCAACAGGCTTATAAAGAGTTGATTCCCTACTGTGGTGGTGTTGAGGATTTATTGCAGAAGTCGGAAGAATTTCTGTTTTATCCAGAGTGCCACAACATCATGGACGTTGCCCGTTACCGCTTGGAGCATAACATTGAATTTTCTGCTCTATCCGAAAAAGGAAAGAAATACTTTAATCTGGAAGCCTACGCCCATGAACTGGACGAAAAAGGACGTTATGCTGTCTGCAATAATGGAATGTTCAAACTTTGACAGGTGGTATTGCTTATGGCAGAAATGAAAGTATTTGTTATCAATCTTGATGAACAAGAAAAAGATACAGGCTGTGCATGGTTTACACTTCCCTGCAACATAGAAGCATTAAAACAATCCATTGGCTTACCGCCGGACAGTGACCGTTATCTTATCAGTGATTATGATTTTCCTTTTGAAATCCTGCAAGATACAGACCTCGACTTGCTAAATAATGTCTGCCTTGCAATTTCAGAGAGTGAAATCCCACCCGAAGATATACCTGAAATTCAAAGAGAATGGTTTTCAAACCTGCAAGAGCTGGAAGCCGGACTTTGCAATATTACATACCATCGGAACTGTTCAGATATGGAAGAAACATCAGAACATTTCCTGTGTGTGCATGGCAGATTTTATGAATACAATGAGTGAAAGGAAGTGACCGTTTATGATTGATGATATGCAAGTCTATATAGCCAATCTTGGCAAGTACAATGAGGGAGAACTGGTCGGGGACTGGTTCTCTTTTCCGTTGGACGAAGAAGTGATTGCAGAACGTATCGGCTTAAATGCAGAGTACGAAGAATACGCAATCCATGATACGGACAACTTCCCGATGGAGATTAGCGAATACATTTCCATCGAAGAACTGAACCGTATCTATGAGCAGTTGGAAGAATTACCGGATTACCTGCTGGACGACTTGGACAGTTTTATATCCTGCTATGGAAGTCTGGAAGAACTGGTGGAACATAAGGACGACATCATTCTGTATTCCGGCTGTGAAACGATGACCGATTTAGCCTACTATCTGATTGATGAAGAACAGGTACTCGGAGAAATCCCGTCCTCTTTACAGAACTATATCGACTATGAAGCCTACGGGCGTGACCTCGATATAGAGGGGACATTTATTGCAACAAACGCTGGTATCTGTGAGGTACTGCGTTAAGGGCTGGCAGATCAGCACCGCCACTGGTGCTACTGTCAGCTTTTCTCTTGGGGACAGTCTGGGAAATCCGGCTGTCCCTGTTGTTAGGAAAATGAAGAAAGGAGCATTTACAAGTGAAGAAAATCCGAAGTTATACAAGTATCTGGAACGTGGAAAAGGTACTGTATGCCATCAATGATGTAAACCTGCCATTCCCTGTGACCTTTACCCAGATTACATGGTTTGTGCTGACGGAATTTATCATCATTCTGTTTGCAGATGTACCGCCACTTTCCATGATTGAGGGTGCATTTTTAAAATATTTTGGGATTCCCGTTGCCCTTACATGGTTTATGTCACAGAAAACCTTTGACGGAAAAAAGCCATACAGTTACATCAAGACGATGGTTCTGTATGCCCTGCGTCCCAAAGTGACTTATGCCGGAAAAGCCGTGAACCTGCATAAGCAGAAATTTGAGGAAACTATCACGGCAGTAAGGAGTGTGACTTATGTTCCCGATTAAATATATCGACAATAACCTTGTCTGGAATAAGGACAATGAGGTGTTCGCCTACTATGAGCTGATACCGTACAATTATTCATTTTTATCCCCAGAACAGAAATACCTTGTGCATGACAGCTTCCGTCAGCTTATCGCACAGTCCCGTGAGGGAAAGATTCATGCGTTGCAGATTGCAACTGAAAGTTCAATCCGAAGCATACAGGAACAGTCAAAGAAGCTGGTCACTGGAAAGCTCCGTGAGGTAGCAATCCAAAAGATAGACGACCAGACCGAAGCCCTTGTATCCATGATAGGCGACAATCAAGTAGATTACCGTTTCTTTCTGGGATTCAAGCTCATGGTCACAGAGGACGAAGTCAATCTGAAGAACATCAAAAAATCGGTATTTCTGACATTCCGTGAGTTTTTGAATGAGGTAAGGCATACGCTGATGAACGACTTTGTTTCTATGAGCAATGATGAAATCAACCGTTATGTGAAGATGGAGAAATTACTGGAAAACAAAATCTCCCGTAGGTTCAAAATCCGCCGACTGGAAGCCAAAGACTTTGCGTATCTGATGGAACACCTCTACGGCAGGGACGGGATAGCCTATGGAAATTATGAGTATCCTCTTCCAAAAAGAAAATTAAAAAGAGAAACACTGATTAAGTATTATGACCTTATCCGTCCTACCCGTTGCGTGGTGGAAGAAAGCCAGCGATATTTGCGTCTGGAACATGAGGACAGCGAAAGCTATGTATCCTACTTTACGGTCAATGCCATTGTCGGGGAGCTGGACTTCCCATCATCGGAAATCTTTTATTTCCAGCAACAGCAGTTCACATTCCCTGTGGATACGTCCATGAATGTTGAGATTGTCGGGAATAAGAAAGCCTTAACCACTGTCCGTAACAAGAAAAAGGAATTAAAGGACTTGGATAATCACGCCTATCAAGCCGGAAACGAAACAAGTTCAAATGTGGCGGAAGCCTTGGACAGTGTCGATGAACTGGAAACAGATTTAGACCAGAGCAAGGAAAGTATGTATAAGTTAAGTTACGTCATACGGGTGTCTGCACCCGATCTTGACGAACTGAAACGCCGTTGTGATGAAGTCAAGGACTTTTACGATGATTTGAATGTGAAGCTGGTACGCCCTGCCGGAGATATGATGGGACTGCATGGAGAGTTTCTTCCAGCCAACAAGCGTTATATCAATGATTATATCCAGTATGTGAAATCCGATTTTTTAGCCGGACTTGGCTTCGGTGCTACCCAGATGTTGGGCGAAAATACAGGAATCTATATCGGATATTCCGTGGATACGGGAAGAAATGTCTACCTGCAACCGTCCCTTGCCAGTCAAGGGGTAAAAGGTACGGTCACAAATGCGTTGGCTTCTGCTTTTGTCGGTTCGCTTGGTGGTGGAAAATCATTCTGTAATAACCTGCTGGTGTATTATTCCGTCCTGTTCGGTGGACAGGCAGTTATCCTAGACCCGAAAAGTGAGCGTGGGAACTGGAAAGAAACACTGTCGGAGATTGCAGAGGAAATCAACATTGTAAACATTACCAGTGATTCCAGCAATCAAGGGCTGTTAGACCCGTATGTGATTATGAAAGATGTCAAGGACGCTGAAAGTCTTGCCATTGATATTCTGACGTTCCTTACAGGTATCAGCAGTCGTGATGGCGAAAAGTTTCCTGTCCTTAGAAAAGCTGTCCGCACGGTATCCCAGAATCAGAACCACGGGCTGTTGCAGGTCATAGAGGAACTGCGAAAAGAGGATACCGCCGTATCCCGTAACATTGCAGACCATATCGAAAGTTTTACTGACTATGATTTTGCACAGCTCCTGTTCTCGGACGGTTCGGTGGACAATGCAATCAGTCTAGATAACCAGCTCAACATCATACAGGTTGCAGATTTGGTTCTGCCGGATAAGGATACCACCTTTGAGGAATACACGACCATTGAGCTGTTGTCGGTATCCATCTTAATTGTTATCAGTACCTTTGCCCTTGACTTTATTCACAGTGACCGAAGTATTTTTAAAATTGTAGACTTGGACGAAGCATGGGCGTTCTTAAATGTGGCACAAGGCGAAACACTCTCAAATAAACTGGTGCGTGCTGGTAGAGCCATGAACGCCGGAGTCTATTTCGTGACACAATCCTCTGGGGACGTATCGAAAGAAAGTCTGAAAAATAACATCGGCTTAAAGTTTGCGTTCCGCTCCACAGATACTAATGAAATCAAACAGACCTTAGAGTTTTTCGGGCTGGACAGTGAGGACGAAAACAACCAGAAACGGTTGAGGGATTTGGAGAACGGACAATGCTTAATGCAGGATTTATACGGACGTGTCGGTGTGGTACAGATACACCCTGTCTTTGTAGAACTGCTCCATGCCTTTGATACCAGACCGCCGATAAAAAGTGAGGTGGATTTGGAATGATGAAATCTGTCACAAAAGAAAAGGTATTCCATGTACTGAAACTGGTTCTGCTTGCCGTGACCGTTACACTGGTACTGTTGTCCCTGCTTGGGACGGTAGCTCATGCGTCTGGACTGGTCGATGATGCGGTCAATGCAGACAACCTGTATTCAAAGTATCCGCTTTCCAACTATCAGCTTGATTTCTATGTGGACAATAGCTGGTCATGGCTTCCGTGGAACTGGCTGGACGGCATTGGAAAATCAGTGCAGTACGGGCTTTACTGTATCACAAATTTTGTCTGGACAATCAGCCTGTATCTTAGCAATGCAACAGGATATGTGGTGCAACAGGCGTATAAGCTGGACTTTATCAATGACATGGCAGACAGTATCGGGAAAAGTATCCAGACACTTGCCGGAGTGACCGAAAACGGATTTTCCAGCAGTGGATTCTATGTGGGATTCCTGCTCATTATCATTCTGATTGTAGGTGTTTATACCGCCTATACAGGGCTTCTCAAACGGGAAACAAGCAAAGCACTTCACGCCGTTATCAACTTTGTGGTGGTATTTATCGTGTCTGCGTCCTTTATTGCTTATGCTCCCAACTATATCCAGAAAATCAATGATTTCAGTTCGGACATCAGCACGGCTTCTCTGGATTTGGGGACAAAAATCATGCTTCCCGATTCACAAAGCAAAGGCAAAGACAGCGTAGACCTTATCCGTGACAGCCTGTTTGCGATACAGGTAGAAAAACCGTGGCTGTTATTGCAGTTCGGGAACAGCGATACCGCAGAAATCGGGGCTGACCGTGTGGAAGCTCTGGTATCTGCCAGCCCATCAGATGAAGATGGGGAAACAAGGGAAAATGTTGTGAAAACAGAGATTGAGGATAACGACAATGACAACCTTACCATTCCACAGGTCGTCAACCGTCTTGGCATGGTGTTCTTCCTGCTTATTTTCAATCTCGGTATCACAATCTTTATCTTCCTGCTTACCGGCATGATGTTGTTTTCCCAGATACTATTTATCATATATGCCATGTTTTTGCCTGTCAGCTTTTTACTGTCCATGATACCGACCTATGAGAACATGGCGAAACAGGCAGTTGTCCGTGTGTTCAACGCCATTATGACAAGAGCCGGAATCACGCTGATTGTGACCGTGGCATTTTCGATTTCCAGTATGTTCTACAACATTTCCACAGATTATCCGTTCTTCATGGTGGCGTTTTTGCAGATAATCTGTTTTGCCGGAATCTACATGAAGCTCGGAGAGCTAATGAGTATGTTCAGCCTTAATGCCAATGACAGCCAGCAGATAGGTCGCCGGATTTTCCGTAGACCGATGGTGTTCATGCGACACAGGGCAAGACGTATGGAACGCCGAATTGCAAGAGCTGTCGGTGCTGGAAGTGTTGCAGGTGCGGTGGCAGGTGCAAGTGTTGCCAGAGCCGGAAAGCCAGCAACGAACCAACCGCCAAAGAAACGGGAAAATACCTCTGCCAGCATGGGAAGCCGTGTTGGTTCTGCTGTGGGTGCTGTGATGGATACGAAAAATAAAGTCCGTGACAGTGCTTCTTCTCTGAAAGAAAATGTGAAAGACCTGCCGACACAGGCTGGTTATGCCGTCCATTCTGCCAAACAGAAAGCAAAGGATAATGTATCGGACTTTAAGCGTGGCGTTGTGGAAGAACGGGAAAACCGACAGGAACAACGTACACAGAAACGCAACCTGCACAGGGAAAATATCTCACAGAAAAAGCAGGAATTACAGAAAGCACAGGAAGCAAGGCAGACAGTTCATGCGAATGGATCAGCGACAGCCGGAGCTACCAGAAGCCATGAACGCCCTGTTGCCACACCTGTTCCAAAAACAGCACAGACCGATACGGTCATAAAGCCGGATATGAAGCGTCCTGCTACTTCTCCTGTGATAAAAAATGTAGAAGTCAAGGCTGGAAAAGAAACTGTCCGAACCAATATCAGACAGGAACAACAGGTCAAAGGTGTTACCAGAACGAACCAGCCGAATGTAGTGGAATCCAGAAGTAATCAAAAGAAAACAACCATACAGAAACAGGTCAACCAAAAACAAAATCGTAAGACTGTTACGAAGCAACCAGAGAAAGGACGGAAGAAATGAGATTAAAGCGTATCCTTATCATAGGTACGATATTTCCTGTCCTTTTCTCCATCGTCCTCTTTTTCGGGATACTGATTTCCGGCGAAGATGACGACAGTTCAAACAGCTATTCGCCTGTCTATTCTGGAATGAACCTGTCAGCCGATGTCCTCAAACATCAGCCGATGGTAGAAAAATACGCCAGAGAAAACGGTATCTCGGAGTATGTGAACGTCCTGCTTGCCATCATACAGGTGGAAAGTGGCGGTACGGCTACCGATGTCATGCAGTCCAGCGAAAGTCTTGGACTACCGCCAAACTCATTAAGTACAGAAGAATCCATTAAGCAGGGGTGTAAATATTTTGCGTCCCTGCTTTCTTCCTGTAAAGCCAAAGGTATGAATGACATTAACGTGGTCATTCAATCTTATAACTATGGTGGTGGCTATGCAGACTATGTGGCGAAGAACGGGAAAAAGCACAGCTTCAACCTTGCAGAGAATTTCGCAAAGAATAAATCCGGCGGTACAAAAGTGACCTATACGAACCCGATAGCAGTCAGTAAAAATGGTGGCTGGCGTTATAACTACGGGAATATGTTTTATGTGGAGCTGGTCAACCAATATCTGACCGTGAAGCAGTTCAGTAACGAAACGGTACAGGCGGTTATGAATGAAGCGTTGAAGTATCAAGGCTGGAAGTATGTCTACGGTGGCAGTAACCCGAACACCTCTTTTGACTGTTCTGGTCTTACCCAGTGGTGCTACGGAAAAGCCGGAATCAGCCTGCCACGAACCGCACAGGCACAGTATGACGCAACCCAGCATATCCCATTGTCACAGGCACAGGCTGGCGATTTGGTCTTTTTCCATTCCACCTACAATACCAGTGATTATGTTACCCATGTAGGAATCTATGTAGGAAACAATCAGATGTATCATGCCGGAAATCCAATCGGCTATACCGATTTGACCTCTGCCTACTGGCAACAGCACATCATTTGTGCCGGAAGAATCAAACAATAGAAAGGACTTGAAATATGTTTAAGAAGAAAGAAAAAACAGAGAAAGAACCCAGAAAAAAGAAAATGCGTACCATGAAAGTCGGGACACATAAGAAATCTGTCCTGCTTTTGTGGGCGGTGCTTCTGACAAGCACCAGCTTTGGTGTGTATAAGAACTTTACCGCCATTGACACCCACACGGTACATGAAAAAGAAATCATTCAGCTAAGATTGAACGATACCAACGGTATTGAAAATTTCGTCAAGAACTTTGCGAAAGCCTACTACTCATGGGATACCAGCAAGGAAGCCATTGAAGCAAGGACAACGGAAATCAGTAAATATCTTACCAAAGAATTACAGGACTTGAACGCTGATACCATCAGAACGGACATACCAACCAGTGTTACGGTTACAAATGTGCTGGTCTGGAATGTAGAACAGTCTGGAACGGACGATTTTACCGTTGCCTACGAAGTAGATCAGCAGGTAAAAGAGGGAGAACAGACACAGGCAGTCACAGAAAACTACACCGTGACCGTTCATGTGGATAAGGACGGTGCAATGGTCATTACCCAGAATCCTACCCTTGCTCCGGCAGTGCAGAAATCAAAGTATGAACCGAAAGTACAGGAAACCGATGTCAGTGTCAGTTCCGACACTGTCAAGGACGCTACCGCTTTCTTGGAAACATTCTTCAAACTGTACCCTACCGCTACGGAGAAAGAACTTGCCTACTATGTCAAAGACGGTGTGCTTGCTCCTGTATCCGGCGATTATGTATTTTCAGAACTGGAAAATCCTGTCTTTACCAAAGATGGCGATAACCTCAAGGTCAGTGTGTCTGTGAAATATCTGGATAACAAGTCGAAAATGACGCAAATCTCACAGTATGAACTTGTGTTACATAAGGACGATAACTGGAAGATTATAGGATAAGAATAAAATCTATGCTTAAAAGTGTAAGCACGGTTCAACTTGGTTGATATTTTGCAGTAATCTTATTAGTACATTATAATTGCCTTATGAGAGAAAAGTAGTGTGTAAAACAATTCGTTATTGTATTTTATGAAAAAATTAAATTTATACTATCTTTTTATTGCTCTCAATCGTTATACATTATAGAACGGGATAAATATTTTGAACTTCTAATAATGAGAAAGGGGGATTTTGTGTATAATGATTTTCTACTAATTAGAAAAATGAAGCAAGGTGATGATAATGCTTTTGATTTGTTTGTCCACAAGTATTATCAAGAAATTTTAAGCTACTGTTATCATCATTGTTTCGATCAAACATATGCGGAAGATTTAACGCAAGAAACTTTTATACGTTTTTTCACAAAATTGTCCGACTATCATTATAAAGGGAAAACACTGAATTATTTATATACGATAGCAGGTAATCTTTGTAAAGATTATTTAAAGAGGACAAAAGAAACACTTCTGGAAGAAAATGAATTTGAGGAAGAAAATCAAACGGAACAAATTTTGAATAGAGTTTTGATAGAACAGATTTTAGAACAACTTCCAGATGATTCAAGAGAAGTGCTTACACTTTATTATTTTCAAGAACTAAAACTGACAGAAATTTCTGATACATTGCAAATTGGACTTCCACTGGTAAAGTATCGTTTGCAAAAAGCAAGGAAACAGTT
>CDZT01042021.1_pt1 | contig 9946 bp, 8 predicted proteins | sample 557531 | NCBI WGS metagenome assembly CDZT01 (sample SAMEA3182066, study PRJEB8094) | gut metagenome | biome: human; feature: gut; material: Stool; isolation source: human stools | place: Canada | collected 2013-03-05
TCCCAGCGGGTCTTCCAGAAGCAGATGTACGACCGGCTCCTGTTGTACTTCCGGCCGGCTCGGCTCACACCATATTTTCCCGCGTATTGCATCAGGGATTGCCGATACGCCATGTCTTGTGTTATACGCTTGCTCATGAAGGATATGGCCTCCTCTCGTCAAGTTGTTGTGTGGTAACTCAACTTTATCCGATGAGGCCATTTCCTTCATCCTTTTTATTCGACTGTCCAATATGTATTGTACTCTTACAGCTTAAAATCTCTGGCATTTTGACCATACATTGAAAATAGTTTACCTGCATGATAAAATACATGCAGGTATTCAAAAGCAACAAATTCTTTTTTGTAAAGGAGATCGTTATGAAAGAGCAAATAAAAGGCATAGTACTTGTGCTTTTTGGGATTTTACTCTGTTGTGCAAGCGATGAATTGAACAGCACTATATTTGGAAGTATTGCTGATCTGCCAGTTGCTCTGTTGGGAGTGTTGATCGGTATTGTGGGAGTTTTCTTTGCTTTTAGAAACACGAAAGATAAGTAAGAACCCGTATTCACAACAGGCGATGCAAGCAGTAAAATAAACACATGAAAAGAAGCGATAAAGTGCGGCAGGCGTACCCGAGCGACCTGACAGATGCACAGTGGGCAGTGATAGAACCACTCTATTCCGGGATGCGAACGTATAAGTGGAGCAAGCGGGAATTAACAAACGCAGTGCTGTATTTTGTGAAAACAGGGTGTCAGTGGCGGCACCTGCCGCACGATTTTCCACCCTATTCGACTGTGCACAGTTTCTACCGGCGTGCCCGTCTGAGTGGGCTGTGGGAGAAGATACTGCGGCACTTGGTCAAAATATCCCGGGAGAGAGCCGGGCGCAAAGCGGTGCCAAGCTATGCGATCATTGATTCCCAGAGCGTCAAAACGACCGGCGCGGCAAAGGAACGCGGGATAGACGGTGGAAAAAAACGAAAGGCAGGAAGCGGCACATCGTCGTAGATACATTGGGAAATCTGCTGGCGGTGGTGGTGCATGCCGCAAATATCCACGATACAAAGGCTGGGATCATGCCTGCAAAGCAGGCATGTAAGAGGTATCCATCCATTGAGCGCTTTTGCGCCGATGCGGGATACCGGGGGACTTTTACGTTTGATGCCAGTCAGACTCTGGGGCGTGGTGTTGATATTTCTGAGAAAATCAAGCCTCACGAATGGGAGAAGCTTCCCTGGCGCTGGATCGTGGAACGTACGCTTGCCTGGTTCAATCATTCCCGCCGCCTCAGCAAGGACTATGAGATACTGACCGCTTCTGCCGAAGCAGTCAGTATGATTTCTCATGCCCACACCCTCCTCAATCGCTTGTGAATACAGGTTCTAAAGTAAATCCGTTTGTAGGGGTAGCTTCGGTTTTGAAGCTACCCCTGTTATTTCGACGAAAGGTGCTCTAAATGCACAAATAAGGTAAAAGGGATCCATCGCATTCCATCTTGCAAAGCGGCACGTTTTCTGTTAGAATGTATGAGATTGATGATTTCCGGCCGCACCGCGCTTCGCTCGCGGCGACGGCAAAATTAAGGCATCCCAGCCACAGGAGATGGATACATGAACAAGAAGGAACAGCAAATGCAGCGTGAGCGCCAGGAGGACGTGGTCCTGAACAAGGTCCTTTGGTGGATCGTGGGCGCGGTGGTCCTGGAGTTTCTGCTCCTGCTGCTCAATCGTTTCTACAGTTACTACACCCCCGACGGCATTGCGCTGGCCCAGGCCCTGCGTACGGTATTCACGGTCCTTGGCATCGTGCTGCCGCTCTGCTTCCTTGCACTGCTGGCCTGGTACCGGTCTGCCCGGCGCAGCGGAAAGGGTACCCGTCTTTCTGGTGCGCTGACCCTGATCGCTTTAGCGCTGGCGGTCTGCGCGGTGGTCATCGCGGTGTTCCGCGCCTCCGGCATCCAGTTCCTTTACATCGCCGTCCCGGCGGTGGCGGTTCTGGCGCTGATCTACTACCTCTATCAGCATGAATTTTTCCTGATTGCCGTGCTCAGCGCTCTGGGGATCCTGGCCGTCCATCTGGTGCCCCGGGCCGATCTCTCCGCCCTGATCGCCTATGGTTACGCGGTGGCGCTGGCGGTCATTCTGGCGGCTGCTCTGCTCTTTTCCCGCAAGCTCCAGACCAGCGGCGGCATACTGAAGCTGGGCGGCAAGGAACTTCGCCTGTTCCCCAAAAACGCCAACTACGCCATGCTCTATGTGACGTGTATCGTGGTGGCCGCCGTACTGGTGGCTGCGCTTCTGCTGGGAAGCCTGCCGGTCCTGTACGGCGTGATGGTGGCCTGGCTGCTCATCATGGCGGTCTATTACACGGTGCGCCTGATGTAACCGAATAAGAAAACAAGCGCCGGAGCGTTTCGCTCCGGCGCTTGTTTTCTTATCTGGTCTCTTCCTCGATCGGTACGTAATACTTGTCGCGGTACTGCTGAAAGAGCTGATCGAACTCCCGGTCGGAACCGTGGTGCAGCTCCCGCATGTAAGCGTGGGAATCAATACGGACGATATCGTCCTTGGAGGCGGTCTGCCGTACGATACGCAGGGCCACATTGGAACAATGGTCGGAGATCCGTTCCAGATTGATGAGCAGCTCCAGGAACTGCGTGCCCAGCTCAATGGTGCACTCGCCGTCTTTCAGGCGCTCCACATGCCGGTTTTTCAGATCATCCGCGATCAGGTCCACCACTTCCTCCAGCGGCTCCACCTGGATCGCCAGGTAGCGCTGCCGGGTCTCGTAACACGCCATGGTCTTATCCATGGTCTCGATCACCGCATCGGTGAGCCCGTCCAGCTCCGCCTGGGCCTGAACGGAAAAGGCGATGCCGCGCTCGTGCAGGATCACGGCGCTCTCCGATACGTTCACCGCATAGTCTCCGATCCGTTCAAAGTCGGACAAGGTATGCAGCAGTTCGGAGACTTTCATGCTTTCTTCCGATGTCAGCGCCCGGTCGGTGAGCTTGACCAGATAGTTATCCAGAAGTCCCTCCAGCTTGTCCAGCGCGGTTTCCGTCTCGTTGAGCCGCTCCAGCTTCTTGGCGTCGAAGCGCTTGATGAGCTCCACCGACAGCTTCAGATTGTCCCGTGCGAAATCCCCCATCTGCACCACCGCGTCATGGGCCTTCTCCAGAGCCAGCGACGGAGAGGCGAGAAAGCGGTCGTCCAGTACGGAGAGCTCGCGCTCGTCGGTATCCCCGGGAACCAAATGTTCGACCAGCCTGACCAGCTGCTTATGGAAGGGCAGCAGCAATACCGTACAGCCCAGGTTGAAGCCCAGATGCAGGTTGGCAATGGAACCGCGGTCCATCACGTTCTCCCAGAACGGGAAGTGAAACAGCGCGTTTCCGCCGTAAAGAAGCGCCATAAAAACGATGGTGCCGATGATATTGAACGACAAATGCAGCGCCGCAGTGCGCTTTGCGTTTTTGGAGGCCCCAATGGCCGACAGCAGCGCGGTGATACAGGTGCCGATATTCTGCCCCATGATCAGAGGCATGGCGATGTTGAAGGAGACGATGCCCGTGGTGCTGACCGCCTGGAGGATGCCCACTGAGGCGGACGAGCTCTGGATCAGGGCGGTGACCAGCGCCCCTACCATCACCCCCAGCACCGGGTTGGAAAACGCCACGAAGAGGCTTTGAAACTCCGGCATCGCCTGCAGGGGCGCCACGGCATTCTCCATGGTCTTCATGCCGATGAACAAAAGGCCCAGACCCAGCACGATCTGGCCGATGGTCCGCTTCCGCCCGCCCTTGATGAACATGTAAAACAGGATGCCCACCGCCGCCAGGATCGGCCCCAGAAAAGCCGGCTTGAGCAGCGTCAGCAGAAGGTTGTCGGAGGAGATATCCCCCAGGCTCAGCAGCTGCGCCGTCACGGTGGTGCCGATATTGGCGCCCATGATGATGCCCACCGTCTGACTGAGCTTCATGATCCCGGCGTTGACAAAGCCGACACACATAACCGTGGTGGCCGCCGAGCTCTGGATCAGTCCGGTGACCACCGCGCCCAGCAAAACGCCTTTGAAGACATTGCTGGTCAACCGCTCCAGCACATTTTCCAAACGGCCGCTGGAGAGCTTCTCCAGGCCGTCCGTCATCGTTGACATACCGAACAGGAAGGTTGCGATGGCGCCAAGCATGGCGACTACGTCCGCAATACTCATGTTCTTCCCCCAAATCTGACTGCCTTGTCAAATTTCTTCTTTCCCCTGCACATTTCAAACCAAAATAAATTATAGCCGCTGCACGGCGATTCGTAAATGCCCTGGACAGACTTTTTGCAAATTTGACGTTTACCCCAAAAGTCCGCGCAGGATTTCCGTCATTTTTGTCGAGGTTTGGGGAATCGGCCGCCGTCAGCGGCGCTGCCGAATTTCAAAGGAATCCCCGGGTATAAAGACAGGCCCGCCCGGAATAGTCTGTCGATACGGAGGTGTGGCAAGATGTTGACTGCCTGGGTCCTGCTCATGCTGAACAGCCTTTTTTTTACCCTGCGCCTGTCCGGCGGCGGAAGCGGAGGCTCCTTTCCCCGCCCGCTGAAGGCGGAGGAGGAACGCGCCTATCTGGACCGCTTCGCCAAGGGAGATATGGACGCCCGCAATAAGCTGATCGAGCATAATCTGCGTCTGGTGGCGCATATCATCAAAAAATATTATACCCAAAACGGGGATCAGGATGATCTGATCTCCATCGGAACCATCGGTCTGATCAAGGGGATCAACACCTTCAAGCCGGACAAGAATGTGCGCCTTGCCACTTATGCCTCCCGATGTATCGAAAATGAGATCCTGATGCATTTTCGTTCTCAGCGTAAGCTGCAGGGCGAAGTATCCCTATCGGACTCCATTGACGGGGAAGGCGAAGGCAGTTCCCTGTCTCTAATGGATGTCATTTGTGTGGACGATGATATGCTGGAAGAGCTGGACGCCCGCGACGCCTGTCTGAAGGTACGGCAGTGCGTGACGCAGTGTCTGGAAGAACGGGAAGCCAAAATCATTATCCTCCGATACGGCCTGAATGGCCGCCCCCCGCTCACCCAGCGCGAGATCGCCGCCCAGTGCGGGATTTCCCGCTCTTATGTATCGCGCATTGAAAAAAGGGCCCTGAAAAAGTTGGAGGAGGCCATCGGCGAACGCTGACCTTCGCCCGGAGCAGAAGAGGGCCCCGTATCTGCCCCTGCACACACGGCGCCCTTCTATTGATCCGCACTTCTCGTCCACGGAGGGTATGCGTTCCGATGAGCGCAAGCCATCCGCAGCCTCCAAACGCCCGCGCGCGCTTTTCCAGGTACCCGCTGCCCTCCTGTGCCGGTTGGTTCGCTACCGCGTAAAGAAACACCCCGTCTCGATACCGGAAGAGACGCTGCTGTTCTGAACGCGCGTCACTCCTCACCTGCCGGAAACACAGCCTGCGTTCCACACGCCGGAAGCGGTCTTGTTTCCGGCTTCGATGTCTCCGACCGATTCGCCCGGGTGCGAATGGAATGCCATTCCGGCACGACCAGTATCACGGTCAGTCCGAATGCAAGCACGTCTGCAGCCGGCGCAGCCCAGAGCATCCCGGTAACGCCAAACACCTGGGACAGGATCACGATGCCAGGCGCCAAAAAAATCACATCCCGCGAAGGGAGAGTATCGCGGCCTTTGCCGGCGTTCCAATCGCCTGGAGGAAAATACTGCTGGCCTTCTGGATGCAGGTCAGTAAAATGCCGCCCAAAAAGATGTGGAAGCACAGCTCTGCAAATTCGTTATAGAGCGCGCTCTCACTGCCAAACAGTGCAATCACCGCCTGGGGGTACCGTTCGAAGATCAGCATTGCGATTCCCCCTACCGCGATATTGGCCCGAACGACCAGCCGGCAGGCCGCAAAGGCCCGCCTGTAGTCGCCCACACCATAGTTGAAGCCGATGATCGGCTGCCCGCCCACGGCAATCCCCACGGAAAAGGCAACCACGATGCCGAACACCTTCATAACGATTCCTATTACGGACAGCGGGATGTCGGCGCCGTACCGGGAGGCAGGTCCGGTAAGAACGATCATGTTGTTCGCCACACTGATGATAATAACAATGGCCATTTGGGTGATAAAGCTGGAAACGCCCAGCTGGCAGAGCTTCCGCGTCAATCCGCCCTCCAGCCGGAAGCTGGATGCGCAAAACCGAACGGATTTGGGACGCCGGAAATACAAGGCGGTCATACTGCAGGAGGCAATCTGGCCCAAAATTGTGGCAATCGCCGCACCCTTCACCCCCATATCCAACCGAAAAATTGCCACCGGGTCCAAAATCAAGTTTATCACCGCGCCTAAAATGGTAGCGGCCATCGAATAGCCAGGCGCGCCATCGGCCCGGATCGTGGCGTTCATGCCGGAGGAAAATACATAAAATGGAATTCCGGGCAGGATAATATGCATATACTCCCGGGCATAGGGATAGCTGGCCTGCGTCACCCCAAACAATCTCAGAATCGGATCGGTAAAGATCCGTCCCACAATCATCAGCAGGATGCCCGCCGCCCCGGTGAGTACGATTCCGTGGCCGACACACTTGTGCGCATGTTCCGTGTCTCCGCTGCCCAAGGACAGGCTCAATTGAGCGGCACAGCCATCCCCCACCAGCAGCGCCAGCGCCAGGGCGATTACGGTAAACGGATACACCACGTTGGTCGCCGCATTGCCCAGGTATCCCACGCTTTGGCCGATAAAAATCTGCTCTACCATGTTGTACAGCGCCGAGACCAGCATCGACAGCACGCAGGGTACCGCAAAGCGCGGCAGCAGCTTGGCAACCGGTTGTTCGGCCAAATCGGAATTGTTGGTTTCTTGCATTGAGATTCCTCCGCTCTTAGGGTAAGCGCAAAAAAGCAGCGTGTTCCACCGCGGCAATGGCTGCCGGCAGATCACACGCTGCTTTTAGCTGGACTTACATCTACATTTTCTTGTCTGGTGCTATTATAACGCAGAGGCCCCGCCGGATGTAAGCAAAATCGTTTCGTCGAATATGCCAATTTTCAGCGGCAGAAACCGCTTGCGGCAGGACGTTTCACTCATGCTCCAGGTCTTGCGGCGCTGTGCCCTCGCCATCCGCCTGTATCGGTCCCACAGCCGCTACGCAGCGGTTGATCGGAGTTCCCAGACGGTGGAACTTTTCCTCATAATCGGTCATCACGCCGCAGATGCCGCCAGCATGCAAATCCCGAGTGACTTCGGAAAGAATGTAGCCTGACCGCGGGAATTGAAACAAGGACCACTCAAAAAGGTCTCGATTATCCGTCTTAAACTGAATCGTCCCCCCTTCCGGAAGCACCTGACGATAGCGCATCAGAAAATCCGGATGCGTCAGCCGACGCTTGGCGTGGCGGTTGGACGGCCATGGATCACAAAAATTGATGTAGATCAGGTCCACTTCACCAGGAGTAAAGTAACTGGACAAATCAGATGCATCTCCATCTACAAAAAACACATTTTTCAAACCCATCGCACATACCCGCTCCATGGCAATGACCATGGCGTCCGGTACCCGTTCCACAGCGATAAAAAGGGCCTGCGGATTGGATGCCGCCGTCTCCGCTGTGAAGCGCCCTTTTCCGCACCCCAGTTCCAAGCGCAGCTCTTCTGCCTGCGGCATAAGAGTACGCCACCTCCCCCGCTGTTCTTCCGGCTCCCGAATCAACACCCCTGCGCAGCGTTCCATCCGCGGTATTAAATTAGGTTTCTTTCTCATCCTCATTCGTCTTGCTCACCTCGCAGCGATTATCATATCAAATTATTTGAACACTTGCAATCCCACGAAATATCGTCTATAATGGAAAATCGATATTACATTGTTGAAGGCAACGGTGAAACAAGCAAAAGTCAAATATCGGTGTGTTGCGCAGTTGGTAGCGCGCCTGCTTTGGGAGTGCGTAGACCCTATCCATTGGCCGCTCGGACATAAGCCCGGAAGCCCTTGGAACACGGGCGGAAGCGGGATTTACTGTGAGCGCCGAAACCGCTGAACAGGCGGCTTTGACCACATGAATGACCACAGACAGAAAAATATTTCAATCGCACGAGATTCGTGTTATAATGGTTCAAAATCAAATATCCGGGTATAGCGCAGTTGGTAGCGCGCTTGATTTGGGAGCGTGAGGCCCAGGTTCGAGCCTCCGTTCTCGGAAAGCCTTGGGGCAGTTGGGCTGACAGTACTTTCCCCCTCGACGGCAACTGGTCAAAAAACGGCGTTGACCACATGTTTGACCACAATTGGAAAATTTCATAACCGGGTGTAGCGCAGTTGGTAGCGCGCTTGCTTTGGGAGGATACGCCCGGGCAGTCCCACAACTTCATATCGGGGTGTTGCGCAGTTGGTAGCGCGCCTGCTTTGGGAGCAGGAGGCCCGGGGTTCGAGTCCCCGCACTCCGACCAAATTTTGCAGAAAAACCGTCTAAACAGGCGGTTTTTCTGCGTTTTTAGTTCTGTTTTTGCAGTTTGGATGATTGCTGTTTTGAAGCGGTTCCTGGGGCGGAAATGCGGTGGACACACGAACGAGGATAGCCGCCGAAACCGGCCAATCCCTAACCCATCCCTAACGGGGATTATTCTGATTTTCTGCTTCTCCATTGTAAATAGTAGGTATTCTGATATAATGAATTATAAATAGACTTAAAAATTAATTGCACAGACGGTAAGAGTTTCTTGCGTGGCTTTTATTCATAACGGTAATGACGAGTTGCCGTTCTAAGGTTGGTGTAAGTATGAGCAAAGAAGTCAGTACCCTATATCATTATTGCAGTTTAGAAACTTTTTATAATATCATGAAAAACCGTAGCATCTGGCTCTCTGATGTAAGCAAGTCCAACGATTCAAATGAATTAGCATGGGCAACTGAACAGTGCAAATTTGCGGTTATCAGTAAATTCTTGGAATACTCTGACCGTATGAAATCGAATAATGATTTCATAAGCACAAGGTTTAGAGACTTCAATAGAATCACAGATCAATTTGGGTCTATAGACACAAAACAAACGCTTAAATCTTGGGTGTTTTGCCTTTCAGAAAAAGGAGACAATCTTGGACAATGGCGCGGGTATGCTGATGATGGCAGGGGCGTTGCCATCGGCTTTGCCAAAGAATACTTTGCTCCTCAGAATCAGTCAGTAGATTTTAAAGAGGACAAAATGTACTATATGTTTGATCGAATTGAGTATGGTGATTTTAAGGTAGAGCAACTTTTAAACCCTTGTGACATAAACATCTTAGCTTCTTCTTGCGATTACGAGGCATTAGAAAGGTGCTTTAAGCGCTTGATGGCATACTCCATTATATTGGCGCCACTTTATAAAAGTGCAACTTTTGAAGAAAAAAAGAATGGCGCATGGTCTTTTTAGCAAATACAAATGCATTAAAGAGAGGGATGATTCCTTCAACAAACTATATGGACAAACCGGAGCCGATGTTTGATATAATTGATTTCGCTTTTGTTCCAAAGAATAACACACTTGTTTCTCATATTGAAGTGGCACTCAAAGACATAAAGCGCGCTATCACCTCTGTAACTATTGGACCAAAATCCGATTTAAGTGTTTTGGACATTCAGTTGTTTTTGATTTCGATTGGTCTATTGCAAAGCACAGATGATGACTCGAGACCGCCGAAAATTCTGTGTAATCGACGTTCCCCGACAGTATGAAAATCTTCGACTGAGTCAAGAATGAGATCAAACATTCAAGACGAAGGAGACGAAGATTATGCAGTCAGTACCACAGGATTTATTGAAGGAATACGTTCAGAGCCAACACTTCACCAGCACGACGGAGATCCTGGCGGCCATGAAGGAAATGTTCCGGGATGTCATCCAGACCGTCATGGAAGTGGAGATGGACGAGGAGCTTGGTCGCGAGCGCTGTGAGCGGTCAGACGAGCCGGAGGGC
>CDZT01011713.1_pt1 | contig 9862 bp, 8 predicted proteins | sample 557531 | NCBI WGS metagenome assembly CDZT01 (sample SAMEA3182066, study PRJEB8094) | gut metagenome | biome: human; feature: gut; material: Stool; isolation source: human stools | place: Canada | collected 2013-03-05
TCAAGAAGTATAAAAGAGGATTATCTAATAAACTTTTTGAAGATTATTCAAATAATTGGATTGCCGCAAAATTTGCGGATGTTTTTAAACTCCTTCAAAACAATACATTTTCTCGAGCCGAGCTTACCTGTGAAGAAACAGAGATTCTGAATATTCACTATGGTGATGTTTTAATTAAATATGGTGATATTTTAGATTTATCAAAAGTATGTGATATTCCTTTTATAAAGAATAATATAGATCTAAAGAGATACTCAGAAACAAGTTATTTGAAAAATGGTGACGTTGTTATTGCAGATACTGCTGAAGATTATACAGTTGGCAAAACAATTGAAATTTTCAGTGCATCCGGAAAAAGAATTTTATCCGGACTGCACACAATACCTTGTCGGTCTTTAATTTCTTTTGAGGCAAAGTATCTTGGCTATTATCTTAACTCGTATAGTTTTAGAAAGCAAATTCTACCACTAATACAAGGAACAAAAGTATCGTCTATTAGTAAATCTGAGTTGCAAAAGGTCAAAGTAAAGTATCCTGAACCGAAGGAACAAAAAAGGATAGTATCAATCTTATCTTTGATTGACGAAAAAATATATATTGCCGAGCACCAGCTTACTTTCTTAAAAATCTGTAAGGATGGTTTATTACAGCAAATGTTCATATAAACATCTGCTGCAGTATAGCGTTCTTCAAGGACAGTAATGTATCATATTTATGCTGATGAAGGGTGATAAGGTCGCTTAGTTTGTCCAAACATCGGGCAATTGCTGTTTGTTCAGCCTTTGACGGATACACAAAACCGAGAGTTAGAAACTCCTCGTAGCTTATACTGCGCCCATCACGGATGCCATAGGTTACTGTTTCTAATCGCCGGATAAACGACTTAGAGGTAAACACATATTTCCAATACTCTGAGTCGTGCTTTTCAGGCTCAGAAAAGCCAAAAACCGTGTAAGCAGGCGAGGTTATGCCTTCTATTGCAGAATAAGCGAACCCACCTTGAAAAGAACGAAGGTGTATCACAAACTGCCCCGGCAATACTCTTTTATAGCCGGCTTCATTTTTCTTGTCGTGGAATATATTGATGCTGTTTTCATCTCTGCGAATCATTCCACGGTCTTGTGTTGCTGACAAAACAGGAAGTTCCGGATAGCCTTTATCCGCAGTTGATACAAACAGCTCTTTTGCCTTACGCTGTTCCCAAGGTTTAGTAAAACCAGCAAAGCGGTATTGAGGTGTGATTTCTCTTTTTTTAGGAAATAAAGCTGATAATGAACCTCTTTTATACTTCTTGATAAGATTAATTAAACTATTCTGTGAAGAGATTCTTGCATTTAAGAGGTCGATGAAATGAGCTATCTTGCGTTGCTCGCTTTCTGTTGGAACCCCAGTTTCATACTCTAATATATGGTTTTTGTCGCCACGAGGCATTTTAGATCCCTTTGCACCACACATAACATAGTTTACAAATCTGTCTTGCGCAATTAAAAAGTAAAGGAATTTACCATCAATGTTATCTGGTGAAAAGGCGAGAACATCAGTACTGCAAGCTCCATTAAAGTTGCTTTGCCAGACTTTTTTAAGATAGGGACGTATGTTTGCCATCAGCGTATCTCCACATTGTATAGAAATGCCTTCAGCCTCAGATAAATCATCGTAAGGTTCTATACCTGCATAGTTTTGAAGTATGTTTTCCGTGCTTATATATTGCGCTTTTTTTACTTTAGCTCGACCCTTTCTATGTGAGCAAACATCTTCTAGTTTAACTAAATTCCACGGCTCTTTAAACTCTGGAAACCGAAGTTTCGGGAACTTTTCAATACCGTTACTTGAAGATAAGATTGGAAATAAACCACCTCATGTATAATAATTATCGGAGGTGGTCTAAATGACTGAAAATACACAATTCAAGACGCTTGTAAATACTTGGTTAATAGAAAAGAAACCAATGATTACACCGTCAACACATGCAAACTTTGTTCTTATTTCAGAGAACCATTTGATTCCATACTTTGGAAGAAAGAAGATTGGCAGTTTCACTGAGACCGACATACAAGAATTTATTTCTTACTTGTACAATAACGGTCGTCTTGATGATACCGGGGGCTTGACTGTAAAATCTATACGAGATGTAATACTTGTTTTACGGTTATCTCTCAATTATGCTTATAAAGAGCGAATTATTCCTTTGCTTAATTGGGATTTGATTGAGTATCCGAAAGATACAAGTGTTAAGAAAGTCATATCTTTGTCAAAGGAACAGGAACTCGCACTGATTCAATGCATTTATATGGATATGAATCGTAAAACAGCCGGTATCTTAATTGCCTTGTTCACCGGGTTGCGAATAGGTGAATTATGCGGTATCCAGATGAAAGATATTTCTTTGCTTGACAAAACAATAATTGTTAATAAAACAGTACAAAGAATATATGATAAAAAGAAAGGCACTACATATCTGAATATAGGTCCACCAAAGACCAAAACATCAGCAAGGGTGATCCCTATTCCGTCATTATTAATGAATATTATCAAAAAATTTTATACCGAAAGTCCAAATCACTATTTTTTAACAGGAAAGGTTAAACCTACCGAGCCGAGAACCTACAGACAATTCTTTTCTCGATTCTTGAAACGAAAAGGTCTGCAACAGGTAAAATTTCATGAAATACGTCATACCTTTGCGGTCAGGGCGATAGAAATTCCGGAGTTTGATATCAAATCTCTTTCTGAAATTTTAGGACATAAAAATGTATCCTTTACGCTGAATGTTTACGGAAGTGCTAATATGCAGCAGAAAGTGAAATGTATGAATCTGCTAAATGATTTATTATGATTTTTGCTGGACTTCTGAAAACAGTTGTGATATTGTTGCTTGCTGAAAGGCGGTGCGACAATGAACACACTTGAAGATTTATATTACGGAAACTTATTCCCTCAAGAAAAATGTGCGAAGCTTGATGATGAGGTCAAGGAGCTATTGAAACTGCTCAACAGGAATGAAGAAAAGCTTACGGTAACTCTGACTGAATCGCAGAAAGAAACCTTTGAAAAATACAAGGATTGCAAACGTGAAATTTCTGAAATCAGTGAGCGTGAATCTTTTATTAAAGGATTCCAATTAGGAGCAAGGATAATCATTGAATCGATAAGTTGAGAATAGAAATATTTTCCAAATCATATTACACCCAAAAACAGACAGGAACACATCAAAGGTGGTGCTCCTGTCTGTTTGCTTGTGTGCTCGGCACGCATTATTACTTGGTGGTGAAAGTCCACTACAGACTTGGCAGTAGGAACTGTTAGCCGAAGGCAAGGGCGTCCATCGTGAGGTGGAGTCTGAAGGAAGCCGGATTGAAGGATGAAAAGTTCCCAATGGGCAAAACCTCGGTCTGACGAACAGAAACTACATATAAGGCATACTTGAAACGGACGAGTTTCCCAATCAAAACGAAGTCCAATACTGCCCGAAATTTCAAGGTGTAAATGTAGCAGATATACGAGGCGAAGGTGGTAATGCTTACCCGAGGAGGTCTTGCAGGCGGAATAATCTTTCCGTAGTAACAACTAACTGCAAGAAGTCAGCCGAAGCCATAGTACCAAGGGAAAAAACTTGGGAAGGGCTGAACAATCATAAGTCTTTAGTAAACAGCCAAAGGAGGTTGGTATGATGAAAACAGAATACACCGAAAACGATGGCTTCCTGCAAAGGGATAGTGTGGAACACAAAGAGTATGCAGATAAGGAATACCAATATGCGGTATGCCTTGATTTATCGAAATACTTTGACACCCTTAACCACGAACTTCTGATGAATATGTTAAGACAGGATATTCACGACAAGAGATTGATTGACCTAATCAAGAAATATCTCAAAAGCGGAGTAATGGAAAATGGTGTAAGACACAAAACAGAAGAAGGCTCACCACAGGGCGGAAATCTGTTGCAGGAAGCGGAATATTAAACCACACCATTACAAACGAAAGACTTGCACGCAGGGGATATTATGACATATCCGAAGCGTACAAGTCTATGCACTCAATATGATTGAACCGCCGTGTACGGAACCGTACGCACGGTGTGTGTGAGGTGCTACTCAACTAATGGGTAGCCTCTACTCGATTATGATGTTTTTTGTGAATTTCAAAACTTGAAAAAATTACAAATAATAAAACGAATTTCATCGCTAACAATACTATTGCGGCGATGAAAACGGGATGCCGAAACGCCGCTTTATTGATAAATTTAACGAGATTTAAAAGTTTTGAAAAGGAGAAAACAAATTATGTCAAGCAATAACAATCAGATTAATGTACCTCAGGCAAAGGAAGCCATGGAACGCTTTAAGATGGAATGTGCCAACGAAGTAGGCGTAAACCTCAAACAGGGATATAACGGCGACATTTCTGCAAGAGAAGCAGGTTCTGTAGGCGGTCAGATGGTTAAAAAGATGATCGAGTCTTACGAAAACAGCATGAAATAAGCTTTAAAACCGATTTTCAGGGGCATATAGCTATGTGGTTAGCTGTATGCCCCTATTTTTCGCTCACAGGCTTATTATGGACGATTCAGAGCATAAAAAACAGGACTGCACATAAGCACAGTCCTGCAATTGTCGATTATCAGATGTTTACAATATCAACATTAACTTTCAGATGTTCGGGAAGTGTTTCCTGTTTGAAAAACATTGACATATACCATGGATAATATGTTATGCCGTTTTCAATTTCCAAATTGCCCTTGCAGAACACAATACCGCTGTTTATGTTCCAACTCTGCTTTGAAATCAAGTTATCCAATGCCTTGTGTTTTGTGTAGTCATTGCCCGACTTAATTTCAATCGGTACGGCTGACTTACCTTTTTGAACGATAAAATCAATTTCACCGATATTCTTCTTATTGAAATATCTTAAAAGAAAACCGTTTGAAACAAGCTCCTGAGCAAATACATTTTCGAGAATGCTTCCCATATTAACGGACAAATCTCCCGACAGTATGTCAAACTGAATGTTTCCCATTGATGCGGCACAAAGCAGTCCCGTATCACACAAGAACAGTTTAAAAAGATTGTTCTGTAGGTTGAGCTCAAGCGGCAGTACGGGTTCGGTTATGTTGTAACAGGGGAGAGCAACTCCTGCGTCTGCAAGCCAGTTGAAACTTGTTTCGTATCTCAACATTCGTGCAGAATTTTTAATATCGGAAAGTGTAAATCTTCTGTTCCTGTCATTAAGCTGAGCGGGAATTAAATCAAAAATGCTCTTTATCTTCTCTTTGTTGTTGTCGGAATATTTTGAAATATCCTGTCTGTACAAGTCGAGAATATCTTTTTGAATTTTCAAGACCTCGCTGATGTCTTTTGTATCAACAAATTTCTGTACAACCGCAGGCATTCCGCCGACAATAATATAGTATTGAAAAAGCTTCAGCATTGATTGATGAACTGCTTCCGTAACCATTTCTTTATTGTCGTAACATTTCTTTAAATATTCTATCGTTTGTGGCTGAATACCGTTTGCAGTTGCAAATTCTTCAAAATCAAGCGGATACATACGGTAGTTTTCTTCGTAACCGACGGGATAGGACTTTACTTCTTTATATCTTACTCCAAGCAGTGAACCCGATTCAATGTAATCAAACTGCCCGTCATCTACAAGAAATTTAATTGCCGTTCTTGCAGACGGACATTCCTGTATCTCGTCAAAGAAAATCAAAGTATCTCCCTTTACCAAGGGCTTTTGTGTGTATGCGGTTAGATTAATCAGTATCGTTTCAGCATTCAAATCTCCGTTGAAAATCTTTGCGGCATCGGGATTTGTGATGAAATTTATCTCGATAAAGTTTGAATAATTTTCTTCTGCAAATTTTCTTATAATATATGTTTTGCCGATTTGCCTTGCTCCTGTAATGAGCAGAGCTTTTTTATCGGGTGTATTTTTCCATTTTACTAAATGTTCATAGGCTTTTCTTTGAAGCATAAAATCACCTCTTAATTGTAGTGTAACATTATTCTTGAAAATATTCAATCATTTGTAACGAAATTCTTGATTTTTAAAGGTGATTTGTAACATTTTTCTGAAAGCGGTATTTGAATTTTACATTAAACAAAAAATTGGAGAATGCTTTACGCAAAAAACGGTCGGACAATTTTAATAAATTATCCGACCGATAAAAGTTTTATAACAGGTTGTTAAAAATAGAAATAAAATAAAAAATAATTATAATTAAAATTTAAAATATTAAAACCATTCTTGCACATCTTTATAATTCCAAGTGTTTCCATTATTGTCCCATGCTTCTCCAGTACTTTCATCAAAATAACTTTTTCCTTCTTCGCTTTCATACCAGCTATCGTAATGCTTTTCGGATGAGCCTGATGATGAATTGCTTGAATCATAGTTGTAATTATTTCCACTGCTGTAGTTACTATCGTTAGAACTGTAATTATTGTCACCGTTGTCGTAGCTGTTTCCGCTGTCGCTGTAACTGTTTGTATTATCACTGTAGGAGTTATCGGTGTTGTTTGTGTTACTGCTCTCGGTTTGCTTCTTCTTTTCCTGTTTAGCTTTTTCTTCGGCTTTCTTTTTTGCCTCGGCTTCTTTTTTAGCCTTTGCTTCAGCTTCGGCTTTTTCAATAGCAGTTATTCTGTCATTATACGAACTAATCAATTCGTCAGGCTTTTTATCGTAGTTGCCAATATCCTTTTTATAGAATACATTGCTTTTTTCGGAATCAATTGTTTTCTTTAAAGCCTCAAGATTATCAATACAAGACTGCAACTTCTTTTTATCGTTAGTTTTTTTAAGAGTTTTGCTGTCAATAGTGTTATCTTTTATTGTCTTATCATAATCATCTGTGAAAAACTTTTGCATTTTTGCAAGTGTTTCATTGTACTTTGGCTCAACAGAGTTTAACACTTCAACCTTGATTTCATCACTTGTTGATGGCTTGTTCTTAATGAAATCGGATAATATAACTAACTTTTTGGCTCTGTCGGTTTCCTTTGTAAATTTTGAGTATGTATCGTCAATACTTTTGACTTGCTGTTCTGTCTGTTGCTGTATGGTGTAATTGTTGTAAGCATTTACGCCGAAGATTGTACCGACAACGGCAATAATCGCTACACAAACCACTGCAATAATTATAATTACTTTCTTTTTCATTTTAACCCCTACAATTTCTATTTGCGATTATATGTTTACATTATATATGTCTGCGTTTCAAAAGTCAATTATTAACATCTTGTTTCATAAAAAACAGGACTGCACATTCGCACAGCCCTGAAAATTGAATTGTTAAATTGATTAAGCCTCGGCTCTGTTGATTGCGTTGAGAACACCGAGTACCGATGCAACATTGACATTTGAGTCAATGCCGATGCCGAAGATATTCTTTCCGTCAGGCTTTTTGAGTTCGATATATGAAACAGCCTTTGAGTCAGAACCCTGAGAAATTGCGTGCTGACTGTATGAGATGAATTCGTACTTGTCAAGACCGACCTTTTTGATTGCATTGAAGAATGCGTCAATAGGACCGTTGCCGACACCGCTGAGAGAAACCTCTTCGTTGCCGTTAATCTTCATCTTGCCCTTGAAGTGAACATAATCATTGCCGTTTTCGCTCTCTTCGTAAATTTTTCTGCTTGAGAGAACATATTTCTGCTTATGCTCAAGATAATTCTTCTCGAACACCTCAAACAACTCTTTCGGAATAAGCTCTCTGCCGAGCTCCTCACATTTTGCCTGAACAAGCTTTGAAAATTCGGGATGCATTCTCTTCGGAAGGTCATAACCGAAGTTGTTGTTCATAACAAAAGCCGCACCGCCCTTACCGGACTGTGAGTTGATTCTGATAATCGGCTCATACTCTCTGCCGACATCGGCAGGGTCAATCGGAAGATACGGAATTTCCCAGTAATCAGTTCCGCTCTCTTTCATATACTTCATACCCTTGTTGATAGCGTCCTGATGTGAGCCCGAGAATGCAGTAAATACAAGCTCGCCGATATATGGCTGACGAGGGTCAATCTTCATATTTGTGCAACGCTCGTAGATTTCACGGAGCTTTGGAAGATTTGAAAAGTCAAGCTTAGGATCAACGCCCTGTGTGAACATATTAAGTCCCATTGTAACGATATCCATATTACCTGTACGCTCACCGTTGCCGAAGAGTGTACCCTCAACTCTTTCAGCACCTGCAAGCAATGCAAGTTCGCCTGCGGCAACACCGCATCCACGGTCATTGTGTGGGTGGATACTGATGATAGCGGCGTCACGATGTTTAAGATTTCTTACAAAGTATTCAATCTGATCTGCATATGTGTTCGGCGTACACATCTCAACAGTATTCGGAAGATTGACAATCAACTTGTTTTCGGCAGTCGAACCGAGTGCCTCGATAACCCTGTCGCAGATTTCAACAGCGTTTTCAGGCTCAGTACCGCTGAAGCTTTCGGGAGAATATTCAAATCTAAAGTTAGTATCTCCGTCATATTCATCCGTAAGCTGTTTAATGAGCTTTGCACCGTCAACGGCAATTTTGATTACACCGTCCATATCTGTTTTGAAAACAACTTTTCTTTGGAGAGTTGAAGTTGAGTTGTAGAAATGAACGATAACATTCTTAGCACCCTTAACAGCCTCAAAAGTTTTTCTGATAAGATGCTCTCTTGCCTGAACAAGAACCTGAATTGTTACATCATCGGGAATGTGGTTGTTTTCGATAAGCTCACGGCAGATTTCGTATTCTGTTTCTGACGCACTCGGAAAACCGATTTCGATTTCCTTAAAGCCCATATCGCAAAGTGCGTGGAAAAATTCGAGCTTTTCTTCAAGGTTCATAGGATCGACAAGCGCCTGATTACCGTCACGAAGGTCAACACTGCACCAGATAGGTGCTTTTGTTATAGTATTGTTTGGCCACTGTCTGTCCGGCAGATTGATCTGCTTAAATGGAATGTACTTTTCAAATGATGGTTTCATATAATAACCTCCTGTTAAATAGCACAAAAAAATCGCCCCCCCTAAACAAAGGGACGAATAAAATCCGTGGTACCACCCGTATTCAAGAACACATCACTGTGTTCTCCTTAAAGACTTCTGACAAAGTCCCGACCGATAACGCAGTCTTGCGTTTCGCATTACATATATAATAGTATATACACTTCACACGAAAAACTCGGGGATGAGCTATCCATACAATGTTCCATGCTGACTCACACCAACCGTCAGCTCTCTTTGCCGGTTCATTTGCATCTTGTTCCCGTCAATGTTTTTAAGGGGATTCATTTGTTAATACTATTATATATATATACCCATTCTTTGTCAAGAAAATTGTTTTGAAAATCTGTCGAATAAAGTTTATTTTTTAAAAAAGGGTGTATATAGTGAATTTTGGGATAAAATAAACAACAAGTGAGTTTAAAATGTAGAAATTGCCGATAATGTAAAAAAGATAAAAAATTTGTCAAAAATGGGTTTACAAAAGGAAGAAGTGCTGATATAATATCAACTGTTGCGCTGAGAGGCGAGGCAGACAAGAGAAAACACAGACGGTGAAAGAGTGTGGAACGCACGGAAGTGGAGAGTCAACATTCAGGAAGTAATCAAAAGTGTTGCTCGGTTTTGATTTTAAAAGCTGAAAAAACTTTTTAAAAAACTTTTAAAAAGTGCTTGACAAAATCAAAACAGCGTAGTATAATAGCTCTTGCACTGCTGAGGTGTGCGACTTCAAATGAAGAAAGCAAACAAGCCTTGAAAGTGCGTAGGACCTTGAAAATTGAACAACGAGATAATGTAAAGAAACCCGTAATGACTTTGAGGAAAGCTCAAAGAATTACAGTGAGATGTACACTAAAAAGCATCAG
>CDZT01003476.1_pt1 | contig 9793 bp, 16 predicted proteins | sample 557531 | NCBI WGS metagenome assembly CDZT01 (sample SAMEA3182066, study PRJEB8094) | gut metagenome | biome: human; feature: gut; material: Stool; isolation source: human stools | place: Canada | collected 2013-03-05
CAGACATCAAACTCACGGCCATATATTTGACGATTCCAGTAAATGATGTACTGATCGTCCAAAAACTCCTGGGCTTTGCGTATAAACAAATTTTCTCCAAAGTTAGTGGATTGTGCGCTTCCAATCAGTTTTGCCATGGAGCAAGCCTCGCTTCCTTATACAAGCAGTATATATTTACATCTGCCCACATAATATTTTCTCACAATAAAAGTCCATTTTTCAGGACGATTCTTTATCCGGCACAATTTCTAAAATATCCTCGATTTGACAATCTAAGGCTGTGCATATTTTTAGCAAAATCTCTGTGGTTACATGCCCGTTTCTTCCCATTTTTGTAACCGAGGCAGGACTAATTCCTGCTTTTGCACACAGGTCCTTCTTCTTCATATCTTTGTCAATGAGTAGCTTCCAAAGTTTTTTATAACTGACTGCCATAAGAAGATTCCTCCAGATAGAAAAAAATGCCCTGCCGTTCGGCAGAGCATTTGGTTTATGCGATCATGCCGTCAAGATCTATTCCAACACCTGACAGCGTTGTATATAATGATAGCATATTCAGCAGGAATGCGCAAGAAAATCGTGCATTCGCACGATTCTTGGTTTTTCTCAGAAAGACTCCCTGTAATTTCTATGATGGCAGGAGCACTCCGTATACTTCTGCAGTTATTTCTTTGTTTATGTGGCTCAGTTTTTGCGTCGGCCCATGTGCCTGCAGTACCGCTGGTTCTGGCAGCTCCAGAAACGTCTCCTGGGTCGCGTCCACCGTGTGTGTTGGGCTTGATGCTGGTGCTTCTTGCCCACTATGTTTTGCGGTGACACAGTGGCCCGCAGGGCGAAATTGGCGGTAATCGCTGAGGCTATGGCAATTTGTTTTTTCATTCTGGTTCCTCCTCAGATGCGAAACGAGCGCCTGCCCTCCTGGTTTGGCAGGAGGCAGAGCGCTCGTTTTCGTCATTTTGCAGTTCTATTGAGAGCCTCCAAGCCAGCTCAAAGCCGGCGATAAAGCTGTCGAGGGAGGTCTGTTCTCTAATAGAGTCCTGGGCATCGATGATCCGCAGCACCAGCTTGCTTTCTGGTTTTTCCAGGGCCGCAATCAACGCTTTGTGGCACTCCTCCACTTCGTTCTCCTGTTCGTCAAGCTCCGGGCGGACATAAAAGCAATCATACAGCTCTTTGAGCAGTTTGTTTTCCATCGTCATCATCTCCTTGTGACCCAAACATATACCACACCTTCCGCAGAATATCCATCAGAATTTCAGAAGATTATCCAGAATATTTGCCGCTTCCCTAAGATCTTCCGTGGATGCTTCATTGGGCGTGCTTTCGCTTTTGGCGGCAGTATGGGCCAGGTATGGTGCATAGTTCTGCCGCGTCATTGCGATCCTGAAGTGGCCCAGCATCTGAGAAACCTCTTTCGCGTCCACTCCGTTTTTCAGCGACAGGACGGCGCAGGTGTGCCGGAGATCCGCGAACCGGATGTGATCCAGCCCAGCCTCTCTGATGATCTCATTGTGCAGTCGGCGCACCATCTGGGGTGAATAGGGCTTCTGCGTGGCCGGGTGCATGAACATAAGCGGACTGCTGGGATGCTTGGCGTGCTCCAGGTGCAGGAGTTCAACCGCTTCCGGGGTCAGGCTGACTATCCTGGTGCCGCCTTCGTACTCCACCAGTTCCCGTCGTTCCACGGCGCGTTTCTCGGAGATGGTCAGCGTCCGCTCTTTTACATCCAGGTCGCTCCACTTTAGGGCGATTAGTTCTCCTTGCCGAAGTCCCACTGTCAGCGCCAGCAGGAACATGGGGAGGTGGCCCAACCGCTCCGCCGCATCCAGATAGTCCTCCACTTCTGCTGGCGTCAGCATATTGGCGCTGACCTTCTTTGGCCTTGGATAGTGAAACGCACGGGCGGGGTTGTCCGCTATCAGCCCATCCCGGATTGCCTGGTCCAGACATTGCTGGAGCAGGCGGTGGATGTGCCGCATGGTATGCTCCCCCAACCCTGGATATTCGGGGCTTTCCGGGCGATGACCGCCAAAGCGTTTTCGCTCCTCCAGGAAATCTCCCACCTGCTCTACGGTCAATTCAGAGAGCGGTATGTCCCCTAATCCGGGGAGAATGTGGTTTTTGAAGATATAACCATGAGCTGCGTATGTGGTTGGGCGGCTCTGGTTCTTGTCGTAGACTTTCTGCCAGCGGAGAATATAGTCTTTCAGCGTCATATCCCCACCTCCATACACTGGCGCTGCAGATTCCGGAAGGCCATCCACGGAAGCCCCGCTTGTTTCAGAATACGCTTGTGCAGGTAGTAGAACTCGTGGAGCTGATACGGCGCTCCGGTCTTGGGGTTGAGGAACACATAGAAGCCGATTTCCGGCATCCGTCCCAGAAGATGTTCCGCTTTGCTGTTGAGAGTCAGCAGGCGCTGTCCCTTGAGGATGTATCGGCAGCGGATATGAAAATCGGCCCACGACAAAGTGATGAGTTCACATTGCCGCAGGCCGCTGGATAGTCCTGTGTAGATGAGAGGGAGTGCGCCCAGTTGTTCCGCCGCATTCAGATACCGCTGGAGCTGCCCCAGGCGCAAAGGGGCTGTTTTATATTCTTCCGCTTGTGGCTCCTGGCAGAGCCGTACCGGGTTGTAGGGGATGCGCTGGTCACGGGCCGCTTCATCCATGCAGCGCCGCAGGAGCAGATGGACGCACCAGACGCTTCTGGCGCTGAGCCCCTGGCTTTCCAGGCTGTCATAGAAGCTGGTGACGGTGTCTTCGGTCAACTTCGCCAGCGGGATGTCCCCGATTCTGGGGAGAATGTGGCGGTAGATCAGGTTGCGGTATCCGCCCACGGTGCTGCCGCTCCATCTGCCCTGGTTCTCGCAGAACCAGCGGTCGCACCACCGGCCTACCGTGAGGTTAGTTTCTTTCTGCATATCGTCGCCTCCTTTCGGTAACAGAACAATATCACAGAAAGAGAGAAATAGCCACTACTTTATCGCCCCGTGTATGCCTTTGTTGTCTTTTGTGCGGCGGCATGGTAAAATGAGTTAACTTTCCATGCTACTTGTAAAGAGTGCCTTATTCTTTGTTTATGCGGCGCAGTTTCTGCGCCTCTGCTCTGAGGTGATTGGCCTGTCATCGCCCCTCAAACCGGGCGGAACATCTTTTAATATACAGAATCCAATCCCACACCCATCCCAAAAGGCGAAAGTTTTGCTTGAAACACGCAGGGCAAAAGAGTGTCAAAGAGGAATTGCCGGAGCGGCGGAAAGGGCCAAAGAGGGCGGCAGAGTGCTGTTTGAAAGTTCCGACACACGTTTGGGAGCAAGATGCCGGGAGTTCGAGTCTCCCCACTCGGACCAAAATCCGTCAAAATCTTGTGATTTTGACGGATTTTTTCAATTTTACAGCGCTTTTCGTTCAAGATAATCCCATGACAGGCAGGGGCCTGAGATACAGGAGGACGGGCACATGAAATTTAAGGGCTTGCCTTACTATTGGGGCGCGATTGCGGCCACGAAATATATCAAAGCGATTGTGTTTGTGTTCCTGCCCGGAAAAGCCGTAGACAAAGTGAAACTGGATGCCTGCACCGGATGGGTCAGGCACATGGGGCGCTTTTATGAAAACAGAATTTACGCGTTTGCCTTGGATGCCCGGCTGACCAAAGGTGAGGCGGAAGTCCTGCTGCTGGATCAGAACAAGCAGCCGCTCCTGAAACTCAGCAGTCAAAATCCCACCCAGTCGATCCATCTGGATGGGCAAACCAGTCGATACTATCTGCAGTGGAAGTTTCACAGTGCTTCCGGGAAATGCGAACTGCACTGGTGAAAACAATAGCCTGCGGAGACATGCGCCGCTGTACCCTATTTTATTTGATTGAGGTAACGAAATATGGTGATCGAGACAAAACGGCTGATCCTGCGCCCCTTTCTGGAGGCGGATGCGGCGGATGTCTATGAGTATCTGAAAGAGCCAGCGGTCAACTGCTTTGCCAGCATGAAGCTGCACTCCCTGGACGAGGCAAAAGCGGAAATGAAAAAACGCCTGGGCGAGACGGAGTACTACTTTGCCATCACCCTGAAGGAGGGCGGCAAGGTGATCGGGGAGATCGACGCCTACCCGGAGGCGGGCGAGCCCCACTCGGGTGAGGACGCCGTGCGGGACACCTTCAGCCCCTGCTGGATGCTGAACGAGGCCTACCAGGGCAAGGGGTACGCCTTCGAGGCGGCCCAGGCCTTCTTCGACTATCTCTTTTCCCAAAAGGGCGCAAGGCGCATTTACGCCTATACCGAGGACTACAACCTTGCCAGTCAGCACCTGTGCGAAAAGCTGGGCATGCGCCGGGAGGGCATGTTCCTGGAATTCATCTCCTTCGTGAACAATCCCGACGGTACCCCCAGGTATGAAAACACCGTGCAGTATGCCATTTTGAAAAAAGAGTGGAACTGCCAGCAGTCTGATTGATCCGATACCGCCCGCTGAACATCCGTGCATGTATGTCGGCGGGCGGTATTCTTTGTTTATAGCTTGTTAAAAACTGATATGCCTACGGGCTCAGTTCCATTTGCAGATATACCATGTCCACCAGCTGCACCCCGCACTCGTAGATGGGGTGGTCGTAGTGGTCAGTAAAAAAGTTCTTGACCAGATGGTGTCTGCGAAAGCCGCAGGATTCATAGAAAGGGATGGTGGAGGGGCTGTCTCCGGTGCCCACCTGCAGCACCGCATACTGCCCTGTGTAAGTCCGGATGAGAAAGTCCACCAAGGCTTTCCCATAGCCTCTGCCCTGCGCGGCGGGCGCCACGGCGATATTTTTCAGCTCCAGAATGCCGTTTCCCTCGTCGGTCACCACACACTCCGCTTTGACGCCGTCGTCCTCCAGCACATACATGGTCCCACGCTCCAGATAGCGGTCCACCATGTCCTCCTGCTCGTCGGCCAGCAGCAGGAAATCGAGATATCTCTTTTTGTCTGTCTCCACTTTTCTGATTTCCATGGGTGATTCATCCTCCGCCTGACAGCCTTGATGGAGCTATGATACCATAGGATATGCCTCTCTGCAATTCTTCAAGAAATATGACACACAGTTGTCTTGTTCCTAGGGTATAATGCAGACAGAATCCAGAAAGGCGGTGCATTCCATGAAGATGGAGCGGCTCATTGGTATCTTGTCCATTTTGCTCCAACGGGAGAAAATCACTGCCCCGGAGCTGGCAGAACAGTTCGAGGTATCCCGCCGGACCATCCAGAGGGACATTGAGTCCCTGTGTCGGGCGGGTATCCCCATTGCCACCGCTCAGGGTGCGGGCGGCGGCATCTCCATCATGGAGGGCTACCGGGTGGATCGGACGGTGCTCACCGCACCGGAGATGCAGGCTATCCTGGCGGGCCTCAGGAGCTTGGACAGCGTCAGCGGCACCCGGCGTTATGCCCAGCTGATGGAAAAGCTGTCCGCCGGGACGGGCGGACTGGTGAGCGGCGGCGCCCACATGCTCATCGACCTCTCCTCCTGGTACAAGACCAGCCTGCCGCCCAAAATTGAACGGATCCAGGGTGCCATTGAGCAGCACCGCACCATCCGCTTTACCTACTTCTCCCCCAAGGGGGAATCGGTGCGCACCGTGGAGCCCTACTACCTGGTGTTCCACTGGTCCACCTGGTATGTGTGGGGTTGGTGCCGGATGCGAGAGGATTTCCGCCTGTTCAAACTGAACCGCACGACGGACCTGGCCGCCGGGGAACCCTTTGAACCTCGATCCTCTACCTTGCCCGACCTGGAGCCGGAGCGGATCTTCCCAATCAAATACCAGGTCACCGTCCTCTTTGAGCCATCCTGCCGCTGGCGGCTGGTGGAGGAGTACGGCGCGGACCGTTTCACCGTGGAACCGGCCGGCCGGCTGCGCTTTACCGGCGGCTTTCCCGACGCCGACAGCGTCCTCAGCTGGGTGCTCACCTTCGGAGACAAGGCGGAGTTGCTGGAGCCGGAGGAGTTGCGGGAGCAGTTGAGAGAACTGACCGAAACACTGGCCTATCGTTACAGGAGGGATTGACATGGCCTCTCACCAGGACTTTGTGGACTATGTGGCCGAGCAGCTGCGCCAGGCGGGCGCCATCCGCAGCCGGAAGATGTTCGGCGAATACGGCCTCTACTGTGACGGCGTGTTTTTCGCCGTCATCTGCGGCGATCAGCTGTTTGTAAAGGTCACCCCGGCGGGCGAGGCCGCCTTTCCCAATCTGCCCAAGGCCGCGCCCTACGAAGGGGCCAGGGATTACCTCTGGGTGGAGGACGTGGACGACCGGGACACCATGACCGCCCTCACCCGCCTCACCTGTCTGGCCCTTCAGGCACAGCCCCAAAAACGGAGGAAATGACCATGGCCTTTGACTACAAGAAGGAGTACAAGGAATTTTATCTGCTGCCAAAAACGCCGGGCATTGTCACCGTGCCCGCCATGAACTTCCTGGCGGTGCGGGGCCAGGGCGACCCAAACGAGGAGGGCGGAGCCTACAAGCAGGCTCTGGAGCTGCTCTATGCGGTGGCCTTCACCATTAAAATGAGCAAACTGGGACAGCACCGTCTGGAGGGCTACTTTGACTATGTGGTGCCGCCCCTGGAGGGACTTTGGTGGCAGGAGGGTATCTGTGGCGTGGACTACACCCGCAAGGCGGAGTCCCGGTGGATCTCCCTCATTCGCCTGCCGGAATTTGTGACGAAAGAGGTCTTTGATTGGGCCATCCGGGAAGCTGCGGAGAAAAAGCAGCGGGATTTCTCCAAGGTAGAGTTCTTCTCCTGGGAGGAGGGGCTGTGCGTCCAGTGTATGCACATCGGCCCCTATGACGACGAACCCGCCACCGTGGCGGCCATGGAGGCGTTTGCCGCGGAACAGGGCTATGCGTTTGATTTCAGCCAGGGTCGCTTCCACCACGAGATTTACCTGAGCGACGCCCGGCGCACCCAGCCGGAAATGCTGAAAACCGTCATCCGGCAGCCGGTAAGGAGGATATGACATGGAGCTTCTGCAAAAACGGGAGGCAGCCGTCCGCCGCTGGTTCTCCATGTGGCTATGCAAGCAGGACACGGGCATCGAGGAGCTCTTCGCCCCGGACGCCATCTATATTGAGAGTTGGGGGCCGGAGTACCACGGCAGCGGGAAGATCAAGCTGTGGTTTGACGAGTGGAACGGCCGAGGCACCGTGGAGCGGTGGGACATCCGGTAGTATTTCCACAAGGGAGACCAGACCGTGGTGGAATGGGCCTTCCGGTGCGCCATGACGGACGGCACCGTCCAGAGTTTTGACGGTCTCTCCCTCATCCGCTGGAACGAGGCGGGCCAGATCTGCTTTTTGCAGGAATTCGGCTGCAACGAAAACCGCTATGACCCCTACGTCCAGGGGGACACCCCGGTGTTCCGGGAGGAACAGGCGCTGTGGTTCTGAGGGAGGAAACGTCATGAAAGGTTTTACCAGAGAAGAGACCCGCTTTTCCCTCTGCGGTCTGAACTGCCGCCTTTGCTCCATGCACCTTGGCGGCTACTGTCCCGGCTGCGGCGGCGGGGCGGGCAACCAGAGCTGCGCCATTGCCAAATGCTCTCTGGAGCACGGCGGCGTTTCGTTCTGCTGGGAGTGCCCGGAGTACCCCTGTTCCCGCTACGACGGTTTCGACGAAGGGGACTCCTTCGTGCCCCACCGGAACCGGCGGCAGGACATCGCCCTGGCCCGTGAGGTGGGGCTGGAAGCCTACCTTGCCCAGTTGGAGGAAAAACGGGCCATCCTGGATGCGCTTCTGGCAGACTACAACGACGGCCGCCGCAAGACGCTGTTCCACACGGCGGTCTATCTCCTGCCTCTGGAGGATCTGTGCTCTGTGATGGCCGCACTGACCAGCCGGCCAGAACTGGCAGCGCAGCCCATCAAGGAGCGAGCCCTGGCCGCCGTGGAGCTGCTACAGGAGGCGGCGGACCGCCGGGGCGTCGGCCTGAAACTGAACAAGAAACCGAGGAAGGGGTGAGCGTATGCCGACCGACTTCCAGAGTGACCGTCCAGTTTCCCTGCCCGGTGGAGCGGGTGTGGCAGGTGGTGACCGACCTTTCTCATACTACCTGGCGCAGCGATTTGGCCCGGGTGGAGGTGCTGGACGAAGCCCACTTCGTGGAGCACACCAAGAGCGGCTATGCCACAAACTTCACCGTCACGGCCTGTGAGCCCTTCCGCCGCTGGGCCTTCACCATGGAGAACGGAAATATGTCCGGCTCCTGGGAGGGCACCTTCGAGGGAACGGAGGACGGCACCCGTCTCCATTGCACTGAAACTGTCAATGCCAAGCACTGGTGGATGCACCCCTTTGTCCCCGGCTATCTGAAGCGGCAGCAGAGGCTATATCTGGACGATTTGCGGAAAGAACTGCTGAAATGAGCCGTGTTACTCTGCGTTGCTTGCGGCAACGGGCCGCTTTTCCTACAATGTGGAGCGAAAGGAGTGAGCCCCTATGCTCAATGAAAACATCAAAGCCATCCGGAAATCCAAGGGTCTTTCCCAGCAGGAGCTGGCCGTCAAGGTGAATGTGGTGCGGCAGACCGTTTCCAAATGGGAGCAGGGTTTGTCCGTCCCGGACTCCGACCTGCTCATCGCTCTGTCGGAGGCTCTGGAGACTCCCGTCAGCACCCTGTTGGGCGAGACGGTGGCGGAGTCAGAGACGGACGAAATCAAAGCCCTCTCGGAAAAGCTGGAGATCATCAATTTGCAGTTGGCCCGGAGAAAGGCCATGCGGCGCTCGGCCCTCCACTGGGGACTCATCGCGGTGTGCGTGGGCATTCTGGCCGTTGCCGCAGTTCTGGCCGTGGTGAACAGCCCCTACCTGGGCTGGGATCACAGCGCCCCGGAAACCGCCGTTATGGGCGTGGCCATCCACGCCTTTGAGTGGGGCTTTGTTCGGCTGACCCCCTTTGCCCTGATTGTGGCACTGGTGGGCGCTTTCCTGACGCGGAGAAAAGCATGATGCAAATAGATGCCTCCGGCAACAACCGGAGGCATCTATTGTGTCTTACCTTACCCAGTGGATAACCGCGTCCCGCAGGAAGCGGGTGCAGCCAGGCACCTGTTTGTCATAATAGGCGGTGAACCGCTCGTCCATCACATAGAGCTCCGTGATCCCCCGGTGCCTGGCCGGGTCGTACCGGTTCCCCGTGAGGGTGAGCCACCGGCAGTGGAGGGCGGTAATCTCCTTGCCCTCCTCGCTCTCCGGGGACAGCCCCGCCTGAAGGGCGGCCTCCAGCCGCTCCTGTCAGCGCCAATGATAAAATGTAAGAAAACGCCGGTCAAAAAATGTAGGTTTGCAGCTGAGAGGAATGCAATATGGTACACTCGCATCTGCCTGTCGTAGTAGAGGCGGAAAGGGTGTCAAAATGGAAGGAGCAAACTGGATGGATATCCGTAGCGACCGGCAAAAAGGACTCAGCTACACAGAGATCGCGCGCAAGTACAACATTGACCCAAGGACGGCAAAGAAGTACGCTCAGAGCGAAACGCGGCCGGTGTACAGTCTGAGCGCGGCGAAGCCGTCAAAGCTGGACCCGTACAAGGAGCAGATCGCAATATGGCTGGAAGAAGCACCGTACTCGGCGGAACGAATTCTGGAAAAGATCCGGGAGCAGGGATTCGACGGCGGGCACAGCATTGTGCGAGAGTATGTACGCAACAAAAAGGAACAACTGGACGAGAAGGCAACGGTACGGTTTGAGACAATGCCGGGGCTGCAAGGGCAGATGGACTGGGCATTCTTCGAGGATCACACTGTCTTGGAG
>CDZT01016920.1_pt1 | contig 9740 bp, 7 predicted proteins | sample 557531 | NCBI WGS metagenome assembly CDZT01 (sample SAMEA3182066, study PRJEB8094) | gut metagenome | biome: human; feature: gut; material: Stool; isolation source: human stools | place: Canada | collected 2013-03-05
GGATATTGGATGTGGTTGCGCATGGGAGTGGGGAGAATGCGGATAGACTGGCGGATATGACATCTGGGAATTCATTGCAGCATAAGCGTGTTCGCAAGTCGCCGGGGGAACGCCGGCAGGAAATTCTCGATGCCGCCGTGCGACTGATTTCCGAGCGTGGCTACAACGGTACTTCTGTGCAGGATGTGGCCGATGCGGTCGGTGTTACCAAGCAGGGAGTTTTGCGATATTTTCCTAGCAAAGATAACCTGCTTGCCGCGGTGTATCACGAGAATTACAACACGTTTGGCAGTGTGGAAGACTTCATGGCCTCCGGCCTGCCTGGTTCAGTGCCCGATGATTTCAGATTGCCCGCGTATCTGAGGTTCTTGGTACATTGCAATTCCACGCGACCCATGCTTGTTCAGCTGTTCTCGATATTGCAGGTCGAATCGTTCAATCCTGCGCATCCGTTACATGACGAGTTTGCCAATCGTCGGGATTCAATATGGCAATACTATTCGACATACAACTGGAACCTGCCTTCCGAATTCACCTCGTTTGAGGAGATCCGGCCCACGTTGCGCCATGCTCTGGAGATCATGGATGGTGTGCAACTGAGGTGGTTACGGGGGCCGGCCATTGACTTATGCGATGAATGGGCCGATCTGGAGCCGGCGATATTTCCTTCGCCGATATGGGACGGGTATCGCTGATTCGCTGTGTGCCTTGAACCGAGGCTTGTGCTTGATAGCGGCAGTAAGTATGCGGGCGAACGAAGGGGTCGCATACATACGGTCGTTTTGGTGTATGTGATGCGCGCGGCGTAAGCGTGTTGTATGCTGTCAATAGATAAACTACCAATTGGTAATTAAAAAGCTGTTCGATTTCACTGAGGAAAGCGACTTCGTATGACCGACAACACTACGCCTGCCGCAACTGCTGAAACCTTACCGTACAAGAATCCTGATTTGCTCGCTGGTGAGCGGATCGCCGACTTGCTCTCTCGTATGACCCTTGAAGAGAAGGTCGGCCAGATGATGCAGCTTGACGCCCGCGGCGGCGATCTTGAGGATCTCATCGTGAATAAGCATGTCGGATCCATTCTGCATACCGGCCCCGAGGATTTATCTCGTGCCGCCAAGACCGTCAATGAGAAGACGCGTCTGGGCATCCCGTTGATTATCGGAGATGACTGCATCCATGGATACTCCTTCTGGCCGGGCGCCACTATTTTCCCGTCCCAGCTCGGCATGGCTGTCAGCTGGGATCCGGACAAGGTCAAGGCCGCCGGCCGCGCCACCGCCGAGGAGGTCTCTTGTACCGGCGTACATTGGACGTTTTCTCCTGTGTTGTGCATCGCCCGCGACACCCGTTGGGGCCGCGTGGACGAGACCTTTGGCGAGGACCCGATGCTGATCGGCGAACTCGCCTCCGCCATGGTCAAGGGCTACCAGGGCGGCGCCAAGGCCGGCGAGGCCCTACCGAAGAACGCGATCCTGGCCTGCGCCAAGCATTTCGCCGGTTACTCCGAGACCCAGGGCGGCCGTGACGCCTCCGAAGCCGACCTCTCCCACCGCAAGCTCGAATCCTGGTTCCTGCCGCCGTTCGAACGCGTGGCCAAGGAAGGCTGCGGCACGTTCATGCTCGGCTACGAGTCCATCGAAGGCGTGCCGGTCACGTTCAACAAATGGCTGCTGACCGACAAGCTGCGCGGCGCATGGCAATACAATGGCACGCTGATCACCGACTGGGACAACGTCGGCCGCTCGGTATGGGAACAGCATGTCAAGCCCGATTACGTGCACGCCGCAGCCGATGCGGTCAAGGCCGGCAACGACCTGGTCATGACCACCCCACAGTTCTATGAGGGAGCCATCGAAGCCGTAAAAACCGGTCTGCTCGACGAATCCCTGATTGACGATGCGGTAGCCCGCATCCTGGCCCTGAAATTCCGCCTCGGCCTGTTCGAAGACCCGCGCCTGCCGGATGCCGAACGCATCAAGGCGGTCATCGGCTCCGCCGAACACCAGCAGACCAACCTGGAACTCGCCCGCGAATCCGTCGCCCTGCTGCGCAACGACGGCGCCCTGCCGTTCGCCGCAAACAAGGCCAAGCGCATCGCTGTGGTAGGCCCGCTTGCCGACGACGCCCAGAACCAGCTCGGCGACTGGACCGGCAACTCCGGTCAGGTCTCTTGGATGCCGGATGGCCAGCCTCGAGGCATGATTACCACCGTGCTCGACGGCCTGACCCAGCTCACCTCCGACGATTGCGAAGTGGTCTACTCGCGCGGCGCGAACGTCATCGACCTCGTGCCTGACCCTGCCGGCGAGTTCTACCCGGACGGCCAGCCTCGCCCGAAAATCGGCGTTTCCGCCGCCGTCGATCGAGCAATGATCGACGAAGCCGTGGCCAACGCCCGCCAGTCCGATCTGATCGTGGCCGTGGTCGGCGACGTGGTCCAGCTGGTCGGCGAAACCTGCTCCACCGCCACGCTCGAACTGCTCGGTGGCCAGAACGCCCTGCTCGACGCGCTCGCCGCCGTCTCGCGCGAAACCGGCAAGCCGATGGTCACCGTGCTCATCAGCTCCAAGCCGCAGGTGTTGCCCGCCTCCATCGTGGGCGAGTCCAGTGTATTCGCCAAGCGCGTCAGCGACCCTGAAACCGGCACCGGCTCCATCCTGTGGGCGCCGAACCCGGGCATGCGCGGCGGTCAGGCCATCGCCGAAATAATCCTGGGCCTGACCAGCCCGTCGGGCCGACTGCCGATCACCTTCCCGCGCCACGCGGGCCAGCTGCCGGTCTACTACAACCAGATTCGCGGCCAGCACGGCGACCGGTACGCCGACCTCACCCAGGATCCGGCGTTCGCGTTCGGCGAAGGCCTGAGCTACACGACGTTCGCATACGGCGAACCGACCATTACGGGCGGCGCAAGCAACGCCGACGGCACATTCGCCGAAACCGACACCGTACGTGCCGAAATCACCCTCACCAACACCGGCGAGCGCGCCGGCGTGGAGATCATGCAGGCCTACATCGGCGACATCGTGACCTCCTACAGCTGGACCGACCGCGAATTGAAGGCGTTCCAGCGCGTCGCACTGGAACCCGGCGAGACCAAGACCGTCACCTTCGAGATCCCGGTGGCGAACTGCACGATCGTGGACCCGGACGCCAACCGCATCGTCGAGCCCGGCGAATTCGAACTGCTCATCGGCCACTCCTCGCGCCGTGAGGATTTGAAGTGCACCACGTTCACCGTGGCGTAGATGAGTCAGACAACGGCTCGGTAATGGCAAAGTGGGATGCGGTTCGATGTCGCATCCCGCTTTTCGGCTTGTTGCGCTGTTGCGTCGCCGCCGGCCGGCGTCAGTCGGACGTGGTGATGTGCTCCACATCCCAGCGCACGCCGAGCACTTCGGGCGCGCAACTGGCGTTCGAGCCCTATCAGCGCGCCCAATGCCGTGCCGAGCACAATGCGTACGGTGCAGTCGAGAATGATGGCCAGAGAAAACGTGGTGAACATGAGGATTCACCTCCTGAAAAGTAGACGTCAGGAACTTCCCGCACACCCTACAGCGCCAGCCCGCCTCCCGCAACTACGTCGCCGCGTTCGGGTGGTTCGGGCTCCGTGCGGTGAGTGGGCCGCGGCCGTATGATGGAAGCGCGGGTGGTCCGGGATTGGTCCGGGACTGTTGGATGCGGCGGGAGGTGTCATGGTTCCTATCGAGCACGTGTACGACCAGATTCGCGCGTTTGCCGCTGATGCCGGCGCTCGCAAGGTCGTGCTGTTCGGTTCTCGCGCAAAGGGCGTGAACCGGCCTAAAAGCGATATCGATCTTGCCGTGGCCGGTTGTCCCGATTTCAATCGCTTGGAGCAGAACCTTCAGGACAATCTGTGGTCACTGCTTAAAGTTGATGTCATCAATCTGGATGAGCCGATTTCTTCATCGCTGAGGGCGGAGATTGAGCGTAGCGGAAAGGTGCTGTATGAAAAAGTATGAGAATTACGTTTCCGCATTGAATTCGCTGCGCAAGGCTCCCGAACAGGATCTCGGCAATGATTTCATCCAGAGCGGCATTATTGACAAGTTCGGGTTGCAGTTCGAGCTTGGTTGGAAACTGTTCAAGGCGCTGCTGGCTTATGAGGGAGACCCTGTTTCCGCTTCCGGCTCTCCGCGAGATGTGCTCAAAACCGCTTTTCAATACTATGATTTCATGGACGAATCGTTGTGGCTGCGCATGCTGCGCGATCGCAATGATTCTGCTCATATCTATGATGAAGAACGAGCTCGGCGTCTTGTGGACGCCATCATCGCTGATTACATCCCCGAGTTTGAGCGTGCAAATCAGGGGTTGGTCGCTCGCTACGGTGAAGCATTGAACGATTAGCGTGACAGGTATGGCATCGGGCGCGCTGGGTGTTGGCGAACGAATTAATGGGGTGAACCTCGGCAATTGGCTGGTGCTGGAGCGGTGGATGAAGCCGGGGATTTTTGCCGCCAGCGGCGAGGCGGACGAGATCTGGCTGCATCGGGCTACGAAGTCGGCTGAGCTGGAGGCTTTGCTGACGCGGCATCGCGACACGTATATTACCGAGGCCGATTTTCGGAACATTGCCGCACATGGCTGCAATCTGGTGCGTATTCCAGTGCCGTATTTCGTGTTCGGGGATGTGCCCGGTCACCCGGGCTGTACCGAGTATCTGGACAGAGCGTTCGACTGGGCCGAGCGGACCGGGCTCAAGATTCTTATCGACCTGCACACGGTGCCCGGCTCGCAGAACGGATTCGATAACGGCGGCCTCACCGGCGTGGTGCGCTGGCATCGTAGCCCGCGAGCGGTCGCCTATGCGCTGGATGTGCTGGTCCGTCTGGCTCGCCGGTATCGCGACCACGCGGCGCTGTTCGGTATCGAAGTGCTGAATGAGCCGATTGACTGGCTGACGTATGCCATGTCACCATCGAGCAGGCAGGCGAAAGACCGGTCCGAAGCGCGAGGAAGCGGGCCTATTCCGATGGCGTTCCTCAAGCGTTTCTACCGCGAGACATACCACCGGTTGCGTCCGATTCTGGCAGGGAATCAAGTCATCGTGTTCCATGACGGCTTCCGACTGGGCCGTTGGTGGGACTGGTTCGTGCGCGAGGGCATGCGGGGCGTCATGCTCGATACGCATGTCTATCTGGTCATGGCCGAGCAATTCCCGCTGTTCCGTCTGATCCCGGATCGGTGGCTGATGGGCTGGTATCGCTTGTTCGTGCGCTGGAACGAACGCCGCATCCGCCGGGCCGCGCGCTATACGCCGGTGATTGTAGGGGAGTGGTGCGTGGCTAATGGTCTGGTAAATCGGGTGGTCGATAAGCGTACAGGCGATGGTGGCCGCTCCAAGGAAAACGCCATGCACAGTGCATCTATCAGAGGCTCTATTTACCGCGAGGTCGCCGCCATGCAACGCAAGGCATGGAACGTGTCCGCCGGGCAAATCTATTGGAGCTACCAATTACGTGGTAATCGTGATTTCTTGCCTACCATCGACCCGCAATCCGACACGTCACGCCTCGACCCTTGGGATCTCACTCACGTCTGGCACGCCGGTTGGATGGTGTAATGAGAACGAAATCGCTCTCTGGTGGCATGATTCGAGCCAATTGTGTAAGGTAGAGAGTGAGCTTCGTGACCCGGCCTATCCTTTGCGGCGGGGGGGGTTGCGGGTTCGAGATGAGAAGTCAGCTGCCGCTGGCACTTGATTCGTCCGCGCGGATGAATACCGCGAAAGCAGGGTGCCTAGCCCAGTGGCTGGGTGATACGGTTGGGCCAACCGAAGCCACTACCGATTCCACTTCGAAAGTAGTGGATGATAGTCATGCAGAAGACTGTAAAACATGGCTTTTCATCTCAGGAGGGACATCTGGCTCAGATGTCCCTCCCTTATTTTTCGGCAAAGGGGGAGCCGTGAATATAACGAAGACAAAGGAGTATGCATTGGCGCAAGCCCATGCTGCGGCTCTCCTGTATCATGAGCGACTTGAAGGCCGTTCAATAAAAATTCACTGTGAAGATGATCTGACTCTTGCCATTGTTTGGGACGCGGGAAATTTCGCTCATCTATGTGGCTTGGATTACTATCTGGATGATTCCAAGCGATGTCGTCTTCCTCCTAGAAAGCTCTATGAGGATTTGCTTAGGGAACGCAGAATCTCACCTAAGCGAGTGAGTCCTCATGGTGATGTGCAATGGTTGAAGAAGAAGGCAGATGTCCTGACCGATGCCATGGATATGTCAAAGGTGACACATGTCGTAGTGTCGGGCAATAGCAGGATCGTACTGTACGCAGGCAATGAGGTCTGGTGCATCGGTCTCGGGCGTATGCGTGATGGGCGGTATTATCCGCAATCGTTGGTAAAGAAATCTTTCGATGAAGTGCGGAAAACGGGTACCGTCACACATATCGTGGCCGCAGTCGAAACGATGGGGCTATAGCCCGAATGAAAGGCCGGCTCAGCGGTAGCCGTTCCAGTGGGGGTGAGGGAACAGGATGTCCTCGTACTGGGACCAGCTGGACATGAAGTCGATGTCGGGCTCGCCAAGCCAGCGGGATTGCAGGCCCTCCATGGCCGAGCCGACGCACATCGACAGCAACCCGATCTTCTGTGGGGTGTTATATTCGGGCGGCAGCTTCCACGGATAGCTGCCGATCTGCGCGCGCAGCCGTCCGCCACGCTGGGCGTAGTACTCGTGCGCCGGGTGATTGGGGTCGATGGCTTCGGCGCGCAGCACCAGATACAGCTGTGTGAGTTGCGGGCGTTTCATGGTGTCCTCGGCGATGGTCCGGTAATACTCGGGCATCAGCAGAGGAGAAAGCTCCCGCTGTTCGGGCGTAAGCGCAAGTTTGCTCTGAATGTAGTCTCCGGCTTCGCTGGAATCTTCGTATCGACGCAGCACCAGCATCAGCAGCCCGTTCTTGTTCTTGACGTATTTGAGCAGCCCGGCCTGCGTGATGCCGACGCGATCGGAGACCTCCTGGATGGTCATGCCGTAATAGCCGCGCTCGGCCACCACTTCGGTGGCGGCATCGGTGATCGCCTTGAGGCGTTCTTCTCCGCGCGTTCCCATGGCATGTCTCCTTTCGTCCGGCTTTGGATGGTCCGCGCCCGGCGGCCCAACTGCGATATGAGCCATGATAGCCGTCATCCCGGCGTGTCTCGCATTGACACGCTAGAAAGTAAGTAGTAACTTACCTAATAACAAAAGTAAGTACTTGCTTACCTTTGGTTCGCCGGTCAGATTCAATGATGGAACCGACCCGGCGCACGCAGGAGGAAACAACAGCGAACATGGAGGTTCGAATGTCCACCCAAACCAAGTCGTCCAGCCGCCCTTGGCTGGTGTTCATCGGCTGCTGCGTATTGTCCCTGGTCGGATTCGGCCTGATCGTCAACACGCCTGGCCTGTACTTCACCGTCCTCGGCGAGACACTGAACGTCTCGCGCACGCAGATCGCATTGGCCTCGTCGATCATGGCTATCGCCGGCGCCGTGACCATGCTGTTCGCGGGCAAGGTCATGAAGATGCTCGATTCACGCATCCTGATCAGCGTGTGCATCGCGGGCGTCGCCGCCCTGTTCCTCGCCCAGTCCTTCTTCAACGCGGTCTGGCAGTTCTACATCTCATTCGCGCTGATGGGCATTCTCTACATCATCCCGATTTCCCTGGCCCCCAGCGTGCTGCTCGCCAACTGGTTCGAAAGCAAGCTCGGCATGGTGATGGGCATCGCCCTTGGCCTGTCCGGCATCGGCGGCACCATCTTCAACCCCGTCGTCTCCTGGTTCATCACCAATCTCGGATGGCAGACCTCCTACCGCCTAACCGCACTGATCCTCGTCATCTGCATCCTGCCGTTCTCCCTGCTGGTGTTCAAGTTCCGCCCCGACGAAGCCAAGGGCGAGCAGGCCTACGGCCATATCGTCTCCGCTGCCGTCGCCGATGACGCCCAGGCCGCCGGCGAGCTGCCCGGCATCGAATCCAAGAAGGCCTACCGCACCCCGACGTTCGTGCTGCTGGTGCTCGTCTCCGTGCTCCTGCAGATTGTGGCCGCGCTGGTCCAGCACGTCTCCAGCCATGAAATCGCCCATGGCCTGACGCTGGAACAGGGCGCACTGGTCGTCTCCGGCATCATGTTCGGCGCCGCGATTGGCAAGGCCACCATCGGCATCCTCCTCGACTATCTCAAGCCGGAACTGACCATCGTCATCTACTCCGCGATCGGCCTCGCCGGCTGGGGTCTCATGGCCGTCGCCACCACGCCCACCCCGGCCATCGCCGCCGGCTTCATGGCCGGACTCGGCCAAGGCGTCGTGCTCGTCGCCCTGCCGTGGGTCATCCGCAAGTCCTTCGGCCAGCGCGATTACAGCGAGATCCTGTCCATCGTCTCCATGTTTGGCGCGGTCGCCTCCGCCATCGCCGTCACCGCGCATGGCGCCGTGTTCGACGCCACCGGCTCCTATGTGCCGTCGCTGGTCGGCAATATGGCCCTGTACGTGGTCGCCGCGGCCTGCATGGTCATCGGATTCCGTATGCGCCCGTTCAAGGAAATCACGAAGCAGGCCAAGTGAGGCCGGGCAAAACCGATTCCAGACAAACGTATATATAAGGAATATAAGGAGTATTCATGAGTGACGCAGACGACTTCATGACCCGATATCTCAACAACATCACCAGCCAGTACGAATCCTCCCGATTCAAGCCGGAATACGAGCCGGCCGAGCCCGAAACAACCAAGGTCACCTGCCGCGACGGCGTCGAGCTGACGGTCGACATCTTCCGCCCGGCCACTCCCGGCCCGTACCCGACCATCGTGGTGCGTTGCCCCTACCCGCAGCAGGTCGAGCTGTGGAAGCTGCACGGCGAACATCTCAATCGGCGCGGCTACGCGATGGTGTGCGAATGGTGCCGCGGCACCTACACCTCCGGCGGCACGTGGGAACCGAACGTCAACGAGCGCAACGACGGTGCCGACCTGCTCGCCTGGTGCGAACATCAGGACTGGATCGACGTGATCGGCCTGTGGGGCACCTCGTACCTGTCCCTGACCTGCTGGACCGTGGCGGACATCACCACGCCGAAGGTGGCCTCCATCTGCGCCAACCACTACGGCACCGACCGGTTCGCCTCCGCCTACCAAAAGGGCTCCTTCCGCTGCGACGTGCTCACCGCCTGGGCCATGCAGAACGCCGGATATCCGGTCGACGCCGATTACATGAAATCCGCCCTCCACCTGCCGCAGATGAGCGTGGACGAGGACATGTGGGGCGGCCGCCTTGACTGGTATCGTGACTGGATCAGCCACCCCAAGGACGCCGACGCCTACTGGGATGAGGGATTCTGGGGACTGCTCAAGTCCATCCCCTCCAAGGTCAAGGTGCCGATGTTCATCCACGAGGGCTGGTTCGACCACCACCTCGGCAGCGCCCTAACCGGGTACGCCGCGCTGAACGAGCAGGTCAAGGAACACTCCTGGCTGCGCATCGGCTGCTGGAACCACTACTTCCTCAATCCGCTGGAAGGACTGGAACCGAAGCATCTCGACGCCGCCGAAGTGCCGGCCGCGCTCGAATGGTTCGACCTGACCCTGAAGCGGAAGCAGACCCCCATGCGGCAGGTCGAGTACTACGAGATCGGCAGCGATTCCTGGCATGTCGCCGACTCCTGGCCGCTGCCGTCCGCAGGCGCCGACGAAGTCAGGCTCTATCTCAAGC
>CDZT01047754.1_pt1 | contig 9687 bp, 10 predicted proteins | sample 557531 | NCBI WGS metagenome assembly CDZT01 (sample SAMEA3182066, study PRJEB8094) | gut metagenome | biome: human; feature: gut; material: Stool; isolation source: human stools | place: Canada | collected 2013-03-05
ATTCTGGCAAGCTGGGTTTCGCTGTCCTCTGGGCGCTGGGGCGCTTCATTCCCGGCGATCATGTGGTCTAAGGTCTGGCACAGATCAGCGGTGAACTGCGACAGCCGCTTTCCAAACGCCTGCGTCAGTACAAAAATCCCCACAAGGGCGCACAGCAGCAGCGCTCCGCCAGTCAACAGCACCGCCGTCTGTTTTGTCACAAGAAACAGGGCTATGGTGATCCCGGACATGGAGAGGACAAGCCCCAGTGCCACCCGGCCAAACAGCCGCTTTACCGAGAGGTTCTTAAACTTCATTTTGCCTCGCCTCCCGTCCATTGATAGCCCATGCCGTAGACGGTCTTGATGTAGGGCACTCCGCCGTCGGATTCGATCTTGCTGCGAATCCGGCTGATGGAGGTGGTCAGGGTGTGTTCGTCCACAAACTTCTCGTCTATATCCCACAGCTTTTCCAAAAGCTGCCCACGGGTCAGCACTTGCCGGGGATTTTTACGGAACAGGTTCATCATTTTGTATTCCATCGGGGATAGGGTCAGGGGCTTGCCATTTAAGGAAGCCGTCTGCTCCGAGAAGTCCAGAAACAGCCGCCCGTCGTTGTAAATGTCCTTGGCCGGTTTGTGGCGTTCCAGCATGGCAAACATAGCTTTGATTTTCCGCTGCAAGGCCCCGATCACAAAAGGCTTTGTGATGTAGTCCACCGCGCCCACCTCATAGCCCCGTATCTGATCGCTCTCCTGATCGTTGGCGGTCAGGAAAATCACAATGGTGTCCGGGTGCCGGGGCTTTATCAGCTTGCACAACTCAAAACCGTTCCCGTCCGGCAGGTTGATGTCCAGCAGCACCAGATTAAATTCCCGCTGGCGGATGGCTTCGGCTGCGGTTCTGGCATTTAGGGCAGAAGTCACGCCGTAGCCGTCTGCGGTCAGGTTATAGGCCAACATCTTATTCAAAAAACTGTCGTCCTCGACAATTAAAATCTGCTTCATATCCTCACTTCCTTTGCTTTTTGCAGATAGCATAACAGGCAAATGTCCGCGAAACGTTACAGCGGACAAAATATATCCCTGATTACACATTTTTTCTCTGCTTACCGCAAATTCGTAAAGGCAAACGGACAGCAGTTGCTGCCCTTGCGTTTTATTATAGCGAATAATGTATAAGCGTGGTGTTGTTCTATCCGGTGTGGTGTCTTTAACTATGGGAAACTCCGCGTTCCCACTTGGACACCGCCTGGCGGGATACGCCCAGATGCTCGGCCAGCTGTTCCTGTGATCGGCCGCTCCTTTTGCGGCAGGACTGTATGCGTTCTCCCAACGACATTGCATCGCCCTTCTTTCCGGATCCAGCGTACCAAAGCGTCCGGTTGCACGCTACCAAGCGTGGCCGGAAGATTCGCAACCGGCGGTTGTGGATGCGAATTCCTCGTAAGAATACAGCGCGTTGAGCACCGGCAGCAAGGCGTTGGCGCTCAGATGTTCCGGCAGCGCAAGCGACCGCAGCAGCGCCTGCCGCCGCTGGGTCGCCCCCGGCGCGCCGGAGAGCCCCAGAGCGAACAGATCGGCCTTGGTGATCTCCCGTCGAGGCTGCCTCCGCGCCTCCCCCTTCCCTTCCTCCAAAACGGTGGCGCCCGCCCGGCGCAGGGCCCGCTCCAGCACCTCGGGACGCATGCCCTCCACCCCGAGCTTGCCCGCCTTCCCCGGTGCGCGTTTGCGGCGTTCCTTGCCGTACTGGTCGGGGATATACGCGTGCTTGACCTGCCCGGCCGGGAGCGCGCCTTTCAAAAAATTGCGGATGACGAACCCCGCGCCGTCCGAGTCGGTGAGCACGATGATCCCCCGCTGCCCGGCCAGCCGGCGCAGCAGCGCCAGACGCTCCTCATCCTTGAAGATGCCGAAGCCCGACGTCTCCAAAATCACGCCGTCCACCAGCTGGGACAAGGTATTCTTATCATACCGGCCCTCCACCACGATGGCCTCTTTGATCTTCAGCACCGGCTACGCTCCCTTTTTGACCGCCAGCTCCATCAGCAGGGAGATCAGTAGCTCCTCCCCATCGGCACCGGTGGATTTCATGGCCAGATCGGTCTCTCCGCAGCGGATCACCGCCCGGCGGCACCAGGGCAGGGAGAAGCGCCGGGCCGACTGCATCAGCTTTTCCGCCGGATAAGCCGAGCGCATGCCCCACAGCTCCATCAGGTAACTGGCCCCCTTCTTCTCCTCGATGGCCAGCCGGGCGGAATAGAGCTGCCGCAGCTGCCGGCCCAGCACCGCCAGCAGTTTGATCGGCGCCTCCTGCAGGTGCAGCAGGTCTCCCAGTACCGAGGCGGCCTTGTCGAAGTTCCCCGCAGCGATGGCGTCGGTCATCTGAAAGACCACCGCGTCCAGCTGTGGGGTAGCCACCGCATCGATATCCGCCCGGGTGACCCGCCGCCCCCTGGCGTAAGCGCCCACCTTTCCGATCTCGGAGATCAGGGTATTCATCAGATCCCCGCACAGGAACAGGAGATACTTGGCGTCCTCGGTGCTGATGTCATGCTCCAGGGCCCGGAAGCGGCGGGAGATCCAGTCGATCAGATCCCCCTGCTCCTGCCGCTGGAAGCCTACCACGCTGCCCTTTTCCTTCAGCACGCCCGCCAGCTTGGTGCGGGCGTCGGCCTTGTATTCGATCAGGTCGTAGACGAAGACCAGGCAGACATACTCCGGCAGATCGCTCAACAGGGCGGCCAGCGCTTCCTTGTCCCCCTTGTAAAGATCGTAGTCGCTGACCACGATCAGGGTGCGCCGGCTCATCATGGGCAGGCAGTCCACCAGCTGCTCCAGAACCTTCACGTCAAATTCCTTTCCGCTGAGCGTATGAAGATTGAACTCCTCCATTCCCGGCGGCAAAAGCTTCTGCTTCATCTCTCCCAGGTAATAATCCCGGAGATAGACCTCCTCCCCATGGAAGACGTAAAGGGAGCCCAGCGTCCCCTCCTTCAGGTCCTTTTTCAGCTTTTGATAGGCGGCCTTATCCGGCTTTCCTCTTGGCGGCATATCATTTTCTCCTTACTCTGCGGTAATGCGCACCGTTCCCATCCAGTCGGTGCGGTAGATCTCACACCCGGCGGCGGCCAGGCGCTCCAGCGTCTCGTCCGCCGGATGGCCATACGTATTGTATCCCACGGAGAGGACCGCGCGCTCCGGCGTCGTGGCCAGCAGCAGCTCCTCCGAGGTGGCGTATTTGGAGCCGTGGTGTCCCGCCACCAGCAGCTCAAGATCGGGCAGCGCCCCGTATTTGATCAGGCGGCGCTCCACCGCGGCGTTCATATCGCCGGTGATGAGGGCGTCGAACGCCCCCGCCGTACACAGCACGGACAATCCCTCCTCGTTGGCGCCCCCGTCGCCCAGCGGCGCGTAGACACGCAGGGACGCTCCGCCCAGGGTGACATGGGCGTCCTGTGTGAGATAGACAAGCTCCACCCCGTGCGCCTGCGCCGCCGCTTCGATCTCCCGGCGCAAAGGCTCCTCCGGCTCCACGTCGGGCAGGAGCAGGCGCTCCACCTCCAGCCGCTCCAGCAGCTGGGGCACGCCGCAGGCATGGTCCGCGTGATAGTGGGTGAGCACCAGCAGGTCCAGCCGGGCCGTCCCCAGGGATTGCAGGTAGTCCGCCGCCGTGTCGCCGGGATCGCTGAGGCCGCTGCCGCCGCAGTCCACCAGCGCACAGCGCCCCTGGGAGTAGAGGACCACGCTCTGCCCCTGCCCCACGTCCAGCACCGAGACGCTCAGGCGGCCGGAGGTACGGGAGGCTGCGGTAAGCAGCAGCGCCGCGCACAGGCAGAGCCCGCCTGCGCCCACCGGCAGCAGCATCCGCTTTTGTTCCCCCCGCCAGAACAGCCAGAGCAGCAGCAGGGCGTATCCCAGCAGCAGCCACAGCCGCAGGTAGATCGAGTCGGTCCCCACCGACGCGAAGGGGAGTCTGGAGAGCAGTTCGGCCATCTTCTGAAGATACCAGACCGGCAGCGCCGCCGCCCAGGCCGCCAGCGCCGCCGCCGCGGGAAACAGCAGCCCCAAAAGCGCCACGGCCAGGGCACCCAAAAACGCGCCGGATACCGCCCAGAGGGTAAGCAGATTGGTCACAGGGGCGATCAAAGAGAGCGAGCCGAAGTAGTACGCCGAGAGCGGCGTAGTGAACACGACGGCGCCCAGGGTGGTGGCCAGGCTGGCCGCGGCAAAGCGCAGCGCCTTGCCCCCCAGTCCCTTCCGCGGAAGCTTCCCGTCCCAACGCTCCCAGAGCCTGCCGGTAAACAGGCAGATGCCCGCCACGGCGGCGAAGGACAGCTGCAGGGATACGCTGGCCGCGGCGTAGGGGTTGTGCACCAACAGCAGCAGCAAAATGGCACACAGCGACGTAGGCGTGTCGTTCTCCCGGCCCAGCAGAGGGGCCAGCAGCAGCATAGACTGCATAAAGGCCGCCCGCAGCACCGAGGGGCTGTTTCCGGCCACCGCCGCAAAAAAGAAGACCAAAAGAATCCCCGCCACAGCGGAGTGCCTGCGCCGCCCCAGCAGGACGGCAAGCAGCCCGGACAGGACGGATACGTGCAATCCCGAGACCGCCACCACATGGGCAATGCCGGAACGGCGCAGCGCGGAGTACAGCGCCCCCGGCAGGCCGGAACGGTCGCCGGTGATCAGGGCGGCGGCCAGAGGCGCGGCGCTGTCCGGAAAACAGCGCCGGACGCTGTCCTTCAGGGCCTTGGCGATCCAGGCGGGCCAGTACCGGGGCGGGATCCGTTCCGGCCGGATTACGGCGGTCGCCCCGCCGTCGGCATAGGCGATGAGGGTGATCCCTCTGGCGTGGTAGTACTCGCTCTCCTCCCCGGCCACGGTATCCGCCAGCCGGAAGCGGCCGGAGAAGGTCAGCCGGTCTCCGGGACGCAGCGCGGGAAGGCTCCCGTCCTTCCCGGCAGCCAGGTAGAGCTGGGTCTTGACGCTTCCGCCCTCCTCCGGGCAGACCCGCACCGCCACTGAGCAGCCGTAGGCAGTTTCCCGGGGCCAGTCCGCTGCCACCGCTTCCACCGTCTCCTCGCTTCCCGCCAGGGCTTCGGCCCCCGTGTGAAACAGGGCGGTATAGGCGCACAGCCAGAGCAGTCCCGCCGACAGGCCCAGGGCGGTCAGAATGCAGCGCAGCCGTCCGTCCCCCCGGAAAAACATCCCCGCCAGCGCCCCCAGCCCGCAGCAAAGCCCCACTGGGAGCCAGAAACGCTCCGGGAGGAGAAACAACGCCGCAAAGACCGCCGCCGAAAAGGGCCCGGCGAAGGCACACAGCTTACGCATGGGGCGGCGAGGGATGGTCCGTGCGCCCCAGGATATAGTCGGTGCTGGTCTGATAGAAGTCGGCCAGTTTGAGCAGGGCCCACACTGGGATCTCCCGGATGCCCTTCTCATAGCGGCGGTAGACTTCCCGATTCAGATTCAGATATTGGGCGATTTCGATTTGGGTCTTGTCGTGGTCGACCCGCAGATCCTCCAGCCGTCCAAAATGCATAAGGCAACACCTCAAAGAAATGCTACTAAATTGTAGCATCCCTTCGTCGTTCTGCTACCATTTGAATGTAATTATACCTCATTTCACCCTGTTCTGCAATCCGGTACGGCAGATCCCCCGGTCTGAGCGCACGAAAGAGAGGCGGCATCCTCAAGACGCCGCCTCAGACTGTCGAAAAACCTTCCTGGAGAAGAGCCTCGCAGAGTTGAGTCGTCCGCAGACGATGGAAGGAAAGGAAACTCCGTCATTTCCGGCGACATGCGCGTCGGAAATGACACCTCTCATGACGGACAGGGCGACTTTTCTGCAAGAATCGAGTCCTGTCCGTCATGCATCCCTCTGTCGAAAAAGGCCAAAGGCCTTTTTCGACAGGCTGGAGGCGGCGTCCTCAAGACGCCGCCTCCGCTTTGCCCGCCCCGCTCTTTCCTTCCTTCAGCATCCCCCGGATATATTGGGGCACGGTTTCCCGGGAGATCCCCAATGCTGCGGACAGCTCGCCGTAGAGCAGCTCCTCCGCACGCTTGCGGTACTTTTCTTCCAGCTTCCCGGGGCGCTTTCCGCTCTCCCGGGCTGCCGCGTCTCTCCAATGAATGGTCTTTATGAGTTTGACCAAGTCGGCGGCATCGTGACTTTGGAAGGATGCCTGATACTGGCGGGAACGCAGCTGCAAATTGCCTGTTTCCACCCGTTCCGCCCGGATAGAAGGCATGGAGCGGATCAGGTCGTCCGCCTCCTCCTTGGTAAGCACTGGGCGCAGAAATACCCTGGTGTCCACCGGCGCGTAAATGACCTCTGTGCCGTACAGGGGCGCAAGGGTATAATACGTTTTGCTCTGCCCTTCCGGCACCCCCACTCCAATGACCCTGCACACGCCGCTGCCGCCGTAGACGATAAGCGCGCCGACGGGATAGGGCGCCGTTGTATTCATGCCAGATAATCCCCGCAGGGATAGGCGTTATATTGCCGGCGCAGCCTGAGCAGGATGGACCCGTCAGGCTGGGTGAGTTCCTCCTCTACCCTATATCGGATCTTGCGGCGATCCAGCCCCTGCCTGTAGGCCTCCGCCTCCCGTTTGACCAGGTTCACCGACTCCTCATGGCTGACATCGTCCTTCAGGGCAAAATGGATCGTCTGCGCCAGGCAGGCATATTTGATTCGCTTCATGCAGGACACCTCCCTTTTGGTTTTCTTTATTTTAGCATTTTAAAAAATGTCCTTGCAAACAAAAATCTTCGAAAATTTCATTTTCGTGCACTTTGTCCAGCAATATCTCGCCTAAAAGTTGTTTATTTTACCCATATCCGCATTTTAGGGCCGTCCGTTCCGCCGCTTTCCGTCCGCTTGTGCCGCAGTCCCCACGCCCTGCCCGGGCAAGGGCCTTGGCAAAGCCGTCCTTTCGCCGGCGTGCTGGCCGGCGCTGCTCAGGGGGCAAGCGCCCCGGCGATGGGACGCATACCGGCGGGTCCCAACCATAAACCGGAACACACCCGGGGCACGCCCCGGGTGTGTTCCTTCCTCAATGATTCCCTTCCATGCCGCAGGGGAATGCGCACTCTGCGGCGCAGCGCTCTTTGGCGATCACCTCATAAAGCCGGTAGCCGCCGGCGAGGTGGCAGCAGTCCACGCCGTGCTGAGCCAAGATGCGGCAGGCCAGATAGCTTCGCAGGCCGCTTTGGCAGACCACATAGACCGGCTTGTCCCGCTCCAGCTCCTCCAGATGCTCCCGCAGCTCGTCCAATGGGAGATTGCGGAACCCCTCCAGGTGCCCACGGGCATATTCCGCCGGCGTCCGGGCGTCCAGCAGGATTGCCGAACCGTCCCGGGGGAGCGCGTCCGCTTCCTCCCAGTGGAACTGTTTGACGTTTCCCTGCGCAATGTTTTCGATCATAAAGCCGGCCATGTTCACCGGGTCCTTTGCCGAGGAATAGGGCGGCGCGTAAGCAAGATCCAGCTCCTTCAGCTGCACCCCATTCAGCCCGGCATACAGAGCGGACGCCAGCACGTCGATCCGCTTATCCACCCCCTCATAGCCCACGATCTGCGCGCCCAGCAGCCTGCAGCTTCCTTTCTCAAAAACCACCTTCATGGTCATGAGTCTGCCGCCCGGATAGTACGCGGCGTGGCTGGCCGGGGAGAGATAGATCTTATCGCAGTCGATCCCGGCCTTTTTCGCCGTGCGCTCGTTGATGCCGGTGGTGGCCACCGTCATATCGAACACCTTGATGACCGAGGAGCCCTGGGAGCCGCCGTAAACGCTGTGCCCGCCGCAGATATTGTCCGCGGCGATGCGTCCCTGCTTGTTGGCCGGGCCCGCCAGGGAGATCAGCGTCTGTTCCCCGGTGACGCAGTGCTTAACCTCTACCGCGTCGCCCACGGCATAGATGTCCGGCTCAGAGGTCTCCATCCGGTCGTTCACCACGATGCTGTCCTTGACGCCCAGCTCCAGGCCCGCTTCCTTGGCAATGCGGGTATCCGGAGTAACGCCGATGGCCAAGATCACCAGATCGGCCTTCAGCGCCGCTTCTCCCTTGAGCAGTACCTTCACGCCGTTACGATCCGCCTCGAATCCCGCGACGGAATGGCCCAGCATCAGCTTAACGCCCTCCTGCCGCATCTTGGCGTGGACAAAGGCCGCCATATCATAGTCCAGGGGGTTGAGCAGCTGCTGGGGCCGCTGAACGATGGTCACGTCCATTCCAAGCCCGCGCAGGTTTTCCGCCAGCTCCAGGCCGATATATCCGCCGCCCGCCAGGACTGCGGAGCGGGGCTTCTCCCGCTCCACGAACGCCCGGATGCGCAGAGTGTCCTCCACGGTCCGCAGCGTAAAGAGCCTGTCCAGTCCCACACCGGGCAGCTCCGGCTGGGTGGGGCGGGCCCCGGGCGACAGGAGGAGCTTATCATAGCGTTCTTCAAAAACTCTTCCGGTCTCCAGATCACGCACCGCAACGCTCTTTCGCTGCGGATGCAGCGCGGTCACCTCATGCCGTACCCGCATGTCGACCCGGAACCGCTGCCAAAAGCGCTCCGGCGTCTGGAGCGTCAGCTCCTCCGGGTCCGTTATGACGCCGCCGATGTAGTAGGGCAGGCCGCAGTTGGCATAGGAAACGAAGCCAGAGCGCTCAAAAACAACGATCTGCGCGTTCTCATCCAATCTGCGGATACGGGCTGCGGCCGTCGCTCCTCCGGCAACCCCGCCAACAATGACAACCTTCATTCTCGTTTCCTTTCTTCGGCAACGCTTCCTTCTCACCGAATTTTATTGATCGCTTTCCGCCCCGCGTCCCGGGCCGCTTGTTCCGCGGAATGCGGAAACCGCCGGTCCGGCCGCGCCCAACCGTACCGTAATCTTACGTTATTTCCCCGGAAAACCGAACTTCACCGTCCGCTTTTCGGGGGACCGCGGCGGACTTGAAGCAGAGGGTCTCCGCTCCTGCCCCGCAGCCAATCCGGGGGCTCCGGAACGCCGGTCATACCGTCCGTGGCATCCGGCAGCGGCGCTGTTCCCGCCCCATCAATAATTTTCTTTGTGCAGCTCAAAGTAGCTCTGCGGGTGTTTGCATACGGGGCAGACAAAATCGGCTGGCAGGGGGCCTTCGTGGATGTAACCACAGACAGAGCAGTTCCATTTTTCCATGTTCCTTTCCTCCTATTATAATATGTTTAGGGTTAAGGCACGGCAGCCAGCCGTGTCTTTTTCCATATCATTGCCTAAGCTACAATAAGGGGAGCAACTGGCTGACCAATCCCTCCTTGGGCTTTCATGTCCGATATTAAGACTGTCAGCCATCCCCTTATTGCGGCGTTCGATTTGAGCAGGTTGAGCCATAGAGTTCGCGTCACCCAATAGATTGAATCGGCAATGAGAAAAAGATGGATTCCGGTTGCAAATTCGTATTGGAGGTAGATACATGAACTCTATTGGCATTGACATTTCCAAAGGAAGAAGTATGGTGGCCGCCATGCGCCCCTTTGGAGAAGTTGTCATCTCACCCTTTGAAGTACATCACACCGACAGTGAACTGAGTGAGCTGGCAAAACTGCTCAAAAGCCTGGACGGTGAGACTCGTGTGGTCATGGAGTCCACTGGGAACTACCATGCGCCGGTAGCGCAGCTGCTCCATGATGCTGGACTATATGTTTCCGTTGTCAATGCAAAGCTGGTGCA
>CDZT01037476.1_pt1 | contig 9637 bp, 7 predicted proteins | sample 557531 | NCBI WGS metagenome assembly CDZT01 (sample SAMEA3182066, study PRJEB8094) | gut metagenome | biome: human; feature: gut; material: Stool; isolation source: human stools | place: Canada | collected 2013-03-05
GCCCACCACCGGTTCCACCGTCAATGCGTCGGAGCCGGACAACGGCGGTGCCAACACTGGCGAAAGCCCGGTGGCCCTTCTGTGCGCGGCAGGCCTGGCGGTTCTGGCCGCGGGCGCGGCGCTGACCCTGCGCAGGAAGCAGTGCAAGTGACCTTTGACAGCCGGGGGCTGTTGCATAAGCATAAAAGGAGGATGAAGGATGAAACGTTTGCGCAAAAGTATTTCCATCGCATCGATCGTCTGCCTGCTGATGTCCCTGGCCACCTTTTTAGGTGTGCCGGGGGTGCAGGCGGCGCCCCGCCGCGCCGCAGCGAAGGTCGCGGTGGAGGCCGGGACCCAGTATAAGCTGAGCGATTACCGCGATGCGCTCGACGCCCTGTCCAGAAACGCGGGCGAGGCAGGGACAGCTATTGTCGATGTGACTTCCCAGTGGCAAGGGCAAGTTAAGAAAAAGGATGCGACCGAGTGGACAACTGTCAGCAAGGTCAAATACGATCCCTCCCAGTATGTCTATGCCTGGATTGACGGATATGAATGGGGCGGCTGTTATCCCGGCGTATCCATGTATGCCCCAACGGAGGAACCCAAGAAGGATTTGACATTGCTGTTCCCTCTGAAAACCGATAATGGTGCCTTTGACGACTGGGCAGCTTGGGCTTTTACTGCTCCGGCTCCCGGTGTGTACAAGTTCAGCCAGTCGCCCATTGATGATTCTGCATCTGCTTCAGAAACGGGCTCGTTCATGGTGCGCAATGACGTTGAACACAAAGTGGGAATCCGCATCACCATCGATGGTTCTCCCATCTGGCCGCAGGAAGCCGATGCGGAAAAGGGGATTACCATCAACGAAGGCTGGGCAGAGGTAACTCATGATGCTCCGGTGGACATACCCGATCTGCCCGATCTGGAAATGAACGAGGGGCAGGTATTGCGGGTTGAATGCCGTGCTTATACAGAAGAACATGTGCCGGTTGGTGATGAAGCTCTTACCGGCGGGCCTTGGCTTTTCAGCACAACGGCCAGCGCCAACATGACCTACACCGGCCCCATCCCGCCGGACGAGGTGGCGCCCGAATTCCCGGCCGACGCGGCGGTTGCCAACAACGCCGACGCGGCCACCGATACGACGCTGTCCCTGACCTGGCCGGCGGCCACCGACAACAAGACCGCCGCCAACAACATGACCTACAAGGTATTCTACTCCACCGAAGCCATCGAGAGCATCGACGGCATGGAGGGCGTTACCGCCCCTGACAAGACCTCCATGACCCTCTCCGGGCTGGAGGGCTCCACCGAGTATTATGTGGCGGTGGCGGCCTACGACATGGCGGGCAATTATGTCCTGCTGAAGGCCGGGCCCTTCCGCACCCAGGATCCGCCGCCCAAAAACGTGGCGGAGTATGAGGTATACGATTACTTTGACGATGTGCGCGAATACTTGTTTGCGCAGGCTTCCATGACAAACGTGGATATTTCCGCGCTGGAAAGCGAATCTCCCTGGCGCGTACAGCTCCTGCAGGACAAGGGAGCCGAGACAGGCGACTGGATCACAGCAAATCTGACTACCTTTGATGCGCCCAGCGGTTATATATACCTGAAAAATCCGACGTATGACTGGGGAGGCAATTTCCCGGGCGTCAACTTCTATTCTCCCAAGGATATGCCGGAAGATGGGCGGTATTTTCTGTCCCAGCTAATGCCGGTCAATCCGGTGGATTCGGTTAATCCCGATTACAAGATTTACGCTGCCATGACCTTCTCGGCACCCAAGGCGGGTATTTATACCTTCCGCAGCGCAGACGAGGATCGGGCTCAGAGCTTTGAGATTACCCCGTATTTCCGGAGCATTGACGGCGGCGGCGGCGATCAGGAGCTTGGGGTGCGCATCACCCTCAACGGCAAAACCATTTGGCCCACTGAAGCGGCAGCAGAAGAGGGCGGCTTTGAAATGCAGGATGACTGGGCGGTTCTGCCGGGCTATAGCGATGACAAGAGCAATTGGATTCTTATTCCCACTCTCTCCGGCTTGGAGATGAAGGCTGGCGACGAGCTGCGAGTGGAAAGCAAGGCATTTACCCAGGCAGAAATGCCCTGGTATCAGAAGATCGCGGCCTGCGTGGCCATGGATCTGAATGCAGAGCTGGGTCCCGACACCCAGGCGCCTGCCTTCGCGGCCGGCGAGCTGGCGATGGATTCCGCTTCCGGCACCAGCCTGACCCTGAGCTGGCCGGCGGCCACCGACGACCAGACGAGCGACAAGGGCATCCAGTACACCGTGTATGTCGGCAAGGAAGCCTTTACCGCCGACAGCATCCCCACGGAGGGCGGCGTGACGGTTACGGGGCAGACCCAGGCATTGGTGGGTGAGCTGGATTCCGCAACAGAATACTACGCGGCCGTGGTGGCGCAGGACGCGGCGGGCAACAAGAGCACGGCGCTCGTCGGCGGGCCCTTCTCCACCCTGGGCGGCGGATCGGGTGAAGACCCCGGCGAGCCGGAAGATCCCGATGAACCGACGCTTCCCGATCCCACGGCGCCTCTGACCCCCAACATGGATGAAAACAGCGCGGGCATCATGAGCAGCGCGATCGACAAGGTGCAGATCGGCTGGAACGCGGCATCCGGCATCAGCAATTACCGCGTGTATCTGTTTGCGAAAACCGACACCGGCTACACGCTCGATCAAAAGAGCGACGTGCTGCCCTATTCGGCGGGTGAATATACCTTTGAAAATCTGGAAAGCAAAAACTATGAAATTCAGGTTGTCGGGTACAACATGCAGGGCGATCCCGTGTCGGTCTACCCGGTGATTGCGTTGAATATGGTCGGCATCGGCGACGGCAGCAATCCCGGTGAAAACCAGCCTGGCGGGAACACACCTGGCGGTGACGGCGGCCATACCACCCCCGGCGACAGCGACATCCCCAGCACCGGTGAACGGGTTATTGTACCGCTCATCTTCCTGCTGGCGGCGGTTTCCGGAGCGGTGGTCGTGGCAAGAATGCGGAAGATGCAGCGTTCGGCCTGCTAACGCTATTCATTGATAGCCGGTCCTATCCATTCATCTCATAGCAAAGGGACGGAGCGCCTGCGTGCGTTCCGTCCCTTTGCAGTGAAGCGGTGCGAAGCAGAGGCGGTCCTGGCAGATCCGCGCCTCCAGGTCTGGCCATATGGGTACGAAAAGCCGCCAGGTCATAAACCGGGGAAGAGCTTTCGGCCTTAAACGACAGAGACGCGGACGCTGCCCTTTACGTGGAGAAAGCGGCCGGCACCTTTGACGGCGACGCATTATGAAATGCCTTTGACAGAACGAAAAGCCGCCGCCATCTTGCGGGATGACGGCGGCTTTCGCTTAAAAAGCTTTGCGGCCAGTTATTTGATATCGCGGCGGCAGAAGCTGTCACGCGCAATCCAGAGGAAGCAGCCCAGATATACGAGGAGAATCAGAACAGAGAAGCCGAGGCTCATGGTGGTATCGTACTGGGCGAGCTGTAAATTCATCCCCATACTCATCTGCTGCGCCATGTCGGAGGCACTGGGCAGATAATAGGAAAGGTCGGTGTTGGCGAACAGCAGGAATTTGAGTCCGGGCAGGGGGGCGCCCAGCAGCTCGACAGAGCCGGCCACCAACAGCAGCATGCCGATCTGGCTGCCATACATCAGCAGCAGAGAGACCGCAATAGCCACCGAGGTTTTGCGCGTGACGGCCGAAAGCATCATGGCCAGGCCCCCATACGTCAGCACGGGCAGCATCAGCAGCAGGTACTTACACACGATGACCACCAGCAACGGCAGGCGCACCACCTGACCGAACAGGCTTATCACCGTCATGGCGCCGATACCGGCAAAGCCGTTGAAAACGGCCGAGCAAATAAAAGCGAGCACAAAGGTAGAGCCGAGTATAATCGCGGTGATCTCCACGAGCAGCAGGGCTTTGGCCCAGAAGATTTTTTGCCGGCGGTGCGGGGTGATGAGCAGAAGCTTGACCGTGCCGGTGCTGAACTCGCTTGAGATAATGCCGCCGGCAAGGACGATGATCAGCAGGGTGATGAGGCTCAGATTGCCCGTGAAGGCGTCCAGCATGCCAAGAAAGGAGTTTTCGGGATCCACGGGCACGGTATTTGTGCGCAGTTCTTCTTCAATGACCCGGTTTTCCACTTCCAGCTTGGCGGTGGCCGATTTGGTCAGGGGGGTTTGGGTGCTCATGTTTTCGCCGCGCAGCAGAGAAAGCTTGTTGCTCTGCAGCGTGCTCAGCTGGTCGCGTTTCCAGGTTTCTTCCCGGGAGGAGGAGCCGTTGCCCAAATAGTATTCGTTGTATTGCGGCAAGGGCTTGACATCCATATCGATTTGCATCTGGAGAATTTCGATGACCACCTGCCGCTCCTGCGGCGTTTCCAGCTGTTGATTGGAAATGGTAACGCCGCTGGAGGAGAGGTTGATTATGGTAGAGAAGGATGTATCCCCTTCCTCCAGCTGCCGGATCTGCAGACGGATATATTCCTTCCAGTCGTTTGCCTCCAAAATGGCTTTGTACTGGGCGGCGTTTTGCCTGTAAGCTTCCAGCTGCTGACGCCCGCTTTCCTCTGGTATGCTCAGGCTCCCGCCTTCCTGCAGGACAATATCGACATATTCCGCGTTGCTCAGATTCAGATAATAGAGATAAACCGGGTCGGTGCGCCAGTCGTCCGGGCTAATTTCGTTGTCGAGCAGGTACTGGTACATCGCGGCATTGTATTTGGCCTGGATGCGCGTGGACAGTTCGGTGGACTCCTGCTGTTGCTGTGATTCCTGCAGGCGATGGGTGTAAAAGCTTTGCCATCTTGCGTCGGAAGAAGCAGTCGAGCCGCTGAAGAGGAGCGTCATGACCCGGATAAAGATGACGAAAAACAGCATCAGCGCCACCAGAATGCTGCTGAGCACCCAGGTGGAGGGCTTTTTGTAGAGCTTGACCCGCTCGTTTTGAAGCAGCTTACCCAATGACAGTCCCTCCCCCTGTGATTTCAATGAAGCTCTGCTCCAGGGAATTGCCCACCGGGCTGAGCCCGTAGATATCCACCTGGTTTTCCATCAGGCGGCGATTGAACGCCGGGATTTCTTCCGGGGAAATGCGGATATCGATGTGCTCCTCCGCCATATCCACTACGCGGTCGGCGGCGTTTTCCTGCAGCAGCGCCCGCGCCCTGTCCATCGGGCGCAGTACATAGCGGTACATGTTGGCCGCAGCGGCGGCGGTCAGCTCCTGCATGGTGGCCACCTGCTGCAGGCGGCCGCTGTTGATGATGCCGACGCGATCGCACATTTGCTGCATTTCCAGCAGAATATGGCTGGAAACCAGGACGCTGAGCCCCTGCGTATGGGCCAGCTGGCATATCAGGTCACGAAACTCCTTGATGCCGGCGGGATCCAGGCCGTTGGTCGGTTCGTCGAGAATCATCACCTTGGGATTGTGAAGCAGAGCCTGCGCTACACCAAGGCGCTGCTTCATACCGAGAGAGTAGCTTTTGAATTTTTCCCGGATGCGCCGCTGCATACCGACGAGCTCCACCACCTCGTCCACCCGGCTGGCCGGCACACCGCAGGCCCTGGCGTGGATCAGCAGGTTGTCATAGCCGGAAAGATAGGCGTACATGTCCGGATTTTCCACGATGCCGCTGATGTGCCGCATCGCCTCTTCGAACTGGGTCTCAATGTTTTTGCCGTCCACCAGAATGGTGCCGCCGTCCATTGACAGCAGGCCGAGAATCATTTTAATGGTGGTGGTTTTCCCGGCGCCGTTGGGGCCGAGAAACCCGAAGATCTCGCCTTCCTTCACCGAAAAGGAAACGTCCTGTACCACCTGGCGCTTGCCGAAGGATTTGCTGACGTGGTCAAGAACCAAAACGTCGCCCATACGTTAATATCCCCCTTCCATGGTGTCGGTGGCATCATACAGAGAGCTGATGCGGTAAATTTTCCACTCGCCGTCCACCCGTTTGCATACTAACTCCAAAAACAGGAGCTGATCCACGCCTTCACAGGTTTGGAGGCTGCCTTCGTTCCCGTCATACATGAAGAAATCGCCGTTGATCGCATAGCGGAAGCGCATACTGACTGTGGCGGTGTCCTCCAGAATGTTGCAGGATTGCGTCTTGACCTTGTGCAGCGTGCGCTTGGTGGTCCGGTGTTCTCCCTGGATTTCCTGCACGGCATAGGCAAGCAGCGAATCCGTCGCCGTGTCGAGATAGTCCGAATTATCCACAAACAGCGCCGCCAGCTCGGACTTGAACGAATTGCGGAATTCTTCCTGTTTTTCTTCGGATTGCTGCAGCTCCTGCAGCTGTGCGTCGGACAGCATCGTGGATTCCCACAGGGAGCTTACCTTGTGTCCCAATTCCTGCAGGGTGCTGCGCTGGGGGATGAGCATGATCTGGGTAATGGCCACATACAGCAGCACCGCCGCCAGCAGCACCATGGAGACGAGAAAGCCGCGGTTGGTGCGCCGCCAAAAGCTTTTCTTCTTCAATTCTTCCTCTCCTTTTTGTCAGGCCCATAGGGGCCGAATGTATCACGCCATACAGCATACCACATTTTCCCACCCAATAAAACACCCTCAATAAGATCTTCAGGAATCATTAATCTTTCCTCTGCCGTTTCTTCCAAAAGGAATAAAGGAACAAGGATTATACCAAGGCTGACCATTTTTTATAAGTTCCACCAAACCCTTGTTCATTTCCCATTATAGCCTTGACTTATTTTTCCAAAGCGCTATCCTGTTTATGGCTTGATCATAATATTCGAAACATAATTATGTATCAAGTATATAAAACATGGAGGGAAACGCAGTGAAAGCAACAAAAGCGACGAAAAGGTCTCTGCTTGCCAGCGGGTTGGCACTGCTGGCGTGTGTGGCGTTGCTGGCGGGAACCACCTTTGCTTGGTTTACCGACAGTGTCGTCAACTCGGGCAACCGGATTCAGGCGGGGACGCTGGACATTGTCCTGGTGGACGAGAACGGTACGGTCATTGAAGAGAACGATCCCATTTTCGAATACGAGCGGTGGGAACCCGGCCATTCCACCTATGCGACCTTCGGCGTGAAAAACAACGGGACGCTGGCGGTGAAATATCAGCTGACCTTTGTTGAGAAGATGTTCACCCAGGGCATTGAAGAGGTGCTGGATGTTGTGTATCTACTGTAGCCCGGCGCCACCGCCATCACCGAGGCGGACAAGCCCATCGGCACCGTGGCGGAGATTCTTAGGGGCGACAAGCTGGTTTTTGAGCAGGCGCTCCTGGAAGCCGGCCAAACGGACATTTTGAATGTTGCCGTGAAAATGCGGGAAGGCGCAGGCAATCCGTATCAGGGCGCGATCGGCCTGTTTGACATTCAGGTCGTGGCCGGGCAGGCCATGTTCGAGCAGGACGGCTTCGACAGCAGCCGCTATGATGAGACGGCCGAGTTCCCTGAAGTGGATGAGGGAGACGTGGTGCGGATCCACAATATCGCGGATCTGGAAAACGCCCTGGCGAATCAGAAGGATGGGCAGACCTGGTATATCGCCGGCGGGGAATATCCCCTGGGGCACCTCGACGGCGTGGACACCAACACCTCGGCGGTGGAGATTTCGGCCAATAACCTGACCATTCTGGGCGTCGGCAATCCGGTCCTGTACGGCAATGTGGAGTTCAACTATGGAAATCTGGTGCATCTCCTCAACGTTTCGGGCGACAACGTCAAAATTGACGGCGTGACCTTCATGCCCCTGCTGAAAAACGGCAACCAGACCATGGTGGTGGACAGCCATGTCCGGAATTTCACCATCACCAACTGTACCTTTACCGGCAACACCCATGACGAAAATGTGGGCAGCTACTCCTACGGCGCGCTGTATTTCATCGGCGCGAAGGACAACGTGCTGGTGGAGGGCAACACCTTTGATTACGCCATGCTGACCTTTGACAGCATGAACGGCGATTCCACCGCCGCCAGCGTGCAGGTGAAGGGCAACACCTTCAACGTCAGCGGTTCCGCCATTTCCAACGTGACCTGGTCGACCCCCGCAGTTCTGACCATGCAGGATGTGCTGGTGGAGGGCAACACCTTTAACATGGACAGCGGCGAGTACGCGGTCAACGTCCGCTTCGGCAACCCGGCGACCGGTATGTTCCGGCTGAAGGACAACACCTACGGCAAAGGGCTTGCCGTCAAATTCGACAAGGAAAAATATTTTGCCAATCAGGAGGCCACCCTCTACGCTGAGGTGGACGGCGAAACCACCAGCAGTGTGGGCCTGAAGGAACTCTATTACGGCTCCAACAAGATCGATCCGGCGAATAACACCATCAGCAATATGGGCTATGTGCGGTTCTCCCTGGATCGGGATCTGGATTTGACTCCCTTTGGTTCCAAGGCCGATATCCGCATCTATACCGAGTACAGCACCGACAATGGCGGCAGCTGGATCCGGGAGCCCTACTCCAGAAACAAGCTGTTTACCGAGTATCTTACGGATGAGGACACCGGGGCCAAATATCCCAAGAGCTTTTTGGCGAACGAGGGCAACATCGTGCCCGCCGGCGCCCGCGTTTCCACCAACGAGACCAAGGTCGGGACGCGGTACCCTGACCTGTATGCCGCTGTGGAAGCCACCACGGGCGAGCAGACGGTACAGACCCGGCAGGTTCTCGAAGTGTATAACGAGCAGGGCTTCCCCTGCACCTATACCTTCGGTGCCGTCACCTATTCCGACGGCGGCAACACCGTTTCCCCGGTGGGAATCTCGAACGAGGATATGCCGTAAAGCAAGCACAAAAGCACCGGCCGGCGCAGTCAGCGCCGGCCGGTGCTTTTTTCTTTTCCGTCCTCCTGCAGCAGCCGCAGGTTGCGCAGCGGTACGTCCCGGCCGCGCCAGCCGTAAGCCGCGTCCCGCAAATCGTCCAGGTCTTCCTCCCGCAGCCGTGGCCGGTACCGGGTAAAGCAGGGATGGGGCGCAATGCGCACCCCCTGGTTGAGCGGGCAGGCCTCCTGGCAGGCGTCGCAGCCCCAGGCCAGGCCGCCCCGGCGCACCGCCGCCTCCTCGTCCGGGGTCAGGACGCCCTTTTTCTGGGTGATCGCCGAAAGGCAGCCGGATCGCTCCTCTCCCGGCAGACAGCCGCCGGGGCAACGCGCCGCGCATTGCCCGCAGTGGCTGCATTCCCGCGGGCCGCCTGGCTCTTCAAACGGAAGGGGGGCGTCGGTCACCACCGTGCCGATAAACACCCAGGAGCCGAAGTCCGGATGGATCAGCAGGCCGTTATCCCCCCGCACGCCCAGGCCGCTGCGCACCGCCGCTTCCACCTCCGGGATGGGGGAATTGTCCATAAAGGGTTCAAAAGCATGGCCGGGGAACCGCCGCCGCAGTTCCTCCGCCAGCCTCTCCAGCACGGCGCCGCCAACCTTGTGATAATCCTCCACACAGGCGTAGCGGGACAGGTTGCGCTTGCCCGTGTCGGCACACCGAACTTCGGCACACCGATCTTCGGCGAACTGGTAGGGGAAGAGCACGGTCAGGATACGGCGGGCATTTTCCGGCAGGCGCCGGGCAGCCCGGCAGGGCAGCAGCCGCCCGGCAAAAGGGGCAAAATCGCATACGCCCGCCGCTTCAAAGCCGCATTGGCG
>CDZT01064242.1_pt1 | contig 9616 bp, 8 predicted proteins | sample 557531 | NCBI WGS metagenome assembly CDZT01 (sample SAMEA3182066, study PRJEB8094) | gut metagenome | biome: human; feature: gut; material: Stool; isolation source: human stools | place: Canada | collected 2013-03-05
GGGGTGCCCGGCTCGATTTTGAGCAGGTAGGCGGACACGTGGGAGGCGCCTAAAGCTTCGCAGACGGCTACGGCGCGGCGCACGTCCTGCCGCGTCTGCCCCTCCAGCCCCAGCATGATGTCGAACGATAGGTTGTCCAGCCCCGCACGGCGGGCGTCCCCCGCGGTGCGCTGCACGTCCGCAAGGGTGTGCCGCCGCCCGAGCGCGCGCAGCAGCCGGTCGTCCGCCGCCTGCATGCCGAGGGAGAGCCGGTTGCCGCCCGCCGCGGCAAAGGCGCACAGGGTGTCGGCCAGCGAATCCGCCGGGTTGGCCTCCAGGGTGATCTCCGCCCCCTGCAGGCCGAACCGCGCCGCCGCCGTTTCCAGCAGCCGGGTCAGCCGCCGCGGCCCGAGCAGCGAGGGGGTTCCGCCGCCGAAATACAGCGTGTCCGCCGGCCGGCCCAGCTGATCGGCCCAGGCATCAAGCGAGCGAATCACGGCGTCGGTATACGCGTCCATCGCGTCCTCCTGCGCGGCGAGGGAATAAAAATCGCAGTAAGGGCATTTGGATACGCAGAAGGGGACATGGATATACAGGCCGATGGGCTCCATGGCGCGCCTCCTTTTCTGGTATGATTCCTTATTATACGGCATTTTTCCTCGAAAAGAAAGGGGCGAAACGGACTTGCTTTTTTGCGGCGGATGGTGTATACTCGTAGGGCAAAACCTTTCCACTGCAGAGCATTGTATGCCACGCTTTGCGTCAGACCGCATGCTTTGGGGCATACGGATGGGCGGGTCCTGTGCGACGGTGCGCCGTGAACCATGTCAGGCGGGGAACCGAGCAGCATTAAGCGGTTGCCTCCGTGCGCCGCAGGTAACCTGTCCATTCGTATGCCCGAGGGCGTGCGGTCTTTTCGGAGATGGGAGGCCGATGACAATGTATCAGGTACTGTACCGCAAATGGCGGCCCCAGACCTTTTCCGACGTGAGCGGGCAGGAGGCCGTCACCACCGCGCTCAAAAACGAGCTGCGCAGCGGCCGCCTCGCCCACGCCTATCTGTTCACGGGTTCGCGCGGCACGGGCAAGACCACCTGCGCCAAAATTCTGGCCAAGGCGGTCAACTGCCTCCACCCGGTGGACGGCGATCCGTGCAACGCCTGCGACGTGTGCCGCGGCATCGACGCGGGCACCGTTCTGGACGTGGTGGAAATCGATGCCGCCTCCAACAACGGTGTGGACAATATCCGCGATCTGCGCGAGGAGGTCAACTTCACCCCGTCGGTCGCCAAATACCGCGTGTACATCATCGACGAGGTGCATATGCTGTCCCCGGGGGCCTTCAACGCCCTGCTTAAAACGCTGGAAGAGCCGCCTGCCCACGTGATATTTATCCTCGCCACCACCGAGGTGCACAAGCTGCCCGCCACCATCCTGTCCCGGTGCCAGCGGTTCGATTTCCATCGGATCGCGCCGGCTGATATTGCGGCCCGCCTGTCCTACGTGGCGGAACAGGAGGGGGTCACGCTGGCGGAGGACGCGGCGCTGCTGCTCGCCCGGCTGGCGGACGGGGCGCTGCGCGACGGGCTGTCGCTGCTGGACCAGTGCATCGCCCGCTCGCAGACGGTCACCGCCGAGGTGGTCGCCGAGGCCACCGGCCTGGCGGGGCGCGACTATCTGTTTGAGCTGTCTGCGGCGGTGCGCGCCGGGGACAGCGGCGCGGCCCTGGCCCTCATCGACCGGCTGTACGGCGCGTCCAAGGATATGGAACGGCTGTGCGCCGAGTGGACCGAATATTTCCGCAATCTCATGATTCTCAAAAGCGTGCAGGATGCGGGGGATCTCATCGTCGCCCCGCCCGCCGAGCTGGAACGCATGGCGAAGGAGGCCGACGGGTTTGAGCTGCCGGCGATTCTGCACTGCATGGACGTGCTGCAGCGGGCGCTTGAACGGCTGCGCGGCGGGGTATCCCCCCGCGTGGAAATGGAGATGGCGGTGCTGCGCCTGTGTGCGCCCGAGCTGGACAGCGGGATGGACAGCCTGCTGCGCCGTATCGCGCGGCTGGAGGATGCGGTGAAAACGGGCGCTGTACCGGCGCCCGCTGCCCCGGCTGCCGTCCCTGCCCCGGCTGCGGCGGAACCCGCGCCGGCCCCGGCCGCGCCGGTGCCCGCCGCCCCCGATCTGCCGCCGCCTCCCGAGGCGGAACCGCCGGGGCCGGAGGAAGAGGTTCCCTTTGAGCGGTGGAACGACGTGCTCGACACCCTGGCGGGCACCTGCCCGCCGCTGTACGGCGTGCTGGTGGGATCCACGGCGCTGCTGCGCGGCGAGTATGTGCTCATCTGCACCGACAACGATATGTTTAAATCGCTCGTCACCCGGGACGGCAACAAAAACGTGCTGCTCGGCGCGATACGGGCCGTGACGGGACGCAACCACCGCATCGGCATCAAAAAAGCGACCCCGGCTCCGGCGGCCGCGGCATCCTCGGATCCGCTGTCCGCGTTTTTGCAGCGCAGCCAGGAGCAGGGGCTCGTCGTGGATATGAAAGATTAAATTTTGTATAAAGGCAGGTTTTTAACATGAAAGCAAGGCTTCCCAAAGGTGTGGGCGGCGGCCCCGGCAACATGCAGAGCATGCTGAAGCAGGCGCAGCAGATGCAGGAGGAAATGGGCAAGCTGCAGGAAGAGCTGGACGTGCGGGAATATACCGCGGCGGCGGGCGGCGGCGCCGTCACCGCCGTGGTGGACGGCAAGCACACGGTTAAATCGCTGGTCATCAAGCCGGAGGTCGTGGATCCCGAAGACGTGGAGATGCTCGGCGATCTGGTGATGGCCGCGGTCAATGAGGCGATCCGCCAGGCGGTGGAAACCAGCGAGGCGGAAATGTCCAAGATCACCGGCGGCATCAACATGCCCGGCCTGTTCTGAGCCGGGCGTAACCGAGGGGAGGGAAACCGATGGCCGGTACGGTCGCGCCGCTGGAGCGGCTGATTGAACAATTGGAACGCCTGCCGGGCATCGGCCATAAATCGGCCCAGCGGCTGGCCTTTTTTCTGCTGGGCCAGCCGGAGAAGGAGGCGGCCGATTTCCTCGAGGCGATCCGCGACGCGCGGGAGAAAATCCACGAATGCGCCGTGTGCCGCAACCTGACCGACCAGGAGCTTTGTCCCATCTGCCGGGCAGGGGACCGGGATCCTTCGGTTATCTGCGTGGTGGAGGATCCCCGCGACGTGATGGCTTTTGAACGCACGCGGGAGTTCCGCGGCACCTATCACGTGCTGCACGGCACCATCTCCCCGATGGACGGCGTCGGCCCGGAGCAAATCCGCATCAAGGAGCTGCTTGTGCGCGCCGCCCAGGACGAGGTGCAGGAGGTTATCATGGCCACCAACCCCACCGTGGAGGGCGAAGCCACCGCCATGTACATCTCCAAGCTGCTCAAGCCCTTTCACATCAAGGTCACCCGCCTCGCCTACGGCATTCCGGTGGGCGGCGACCTGGAATACGCCGACGAGGTGACCCTGCGCCGCTCGCTCGAGGGGCGCAACGAGCTGTAAGATACAACGCGATGGCCTTTCTCCTGCGGATGGTTTTGCCTGTACGAAAAGGAGGAAATCGGATGATGTATCTGGGAATTCCGTTGTTTCTGCTGGCGGCGTTGCTGCTGATAGTCGCGCAGGTGCTGCTGTCGCGCAAAAAACGGCGCTGGTTTTGGGGGCTGCTGCTGCCCGGCCTGCTGGAAGGGCTGGGTCTGGCGTGCTTCATCGCGGCTCTTGCCGTGGACAGCCCCTTCGCCGGATATACGGCGGGGCAGACGTGGCGGACGATACTGGCCTATCTGCTGCTGTACAGCCTGCCGGCGCTGTCGCTGCTGGCGGTTTACGGCGCTTGCCGCCTGGCGCGCGTCTGGCAGAAGATCCTTGTTGTGGCGGCGATTTTGCTGCTGCTTCCCGCGCGGCTCACGGCGAATGATGGCGGTTCGGCCGTGTATCAGGCGGTGGCCTATCGCATCGTGTTCCTGCATGAGATCCACGTCGGCCCCGACGGCCAGACAGACGGCTTTTTGGAGGGGACCTCGGTGGAGATTTTCCCGCTGAATTTCCGTCAAACCCAGACGGCTTTTGCACGCGCCCGGGACGGTGCCGTTTTGAAACCGGTCGGGTCACGCGGATAAAAAGCGCAGAATAACCGCGATCCATATTTTTCAGCCGTTTTGCCTGCGCCGCTCGCGCAAGGGGCGCAGGCGGTTCCATGCTTTGGGTGTCAATCGTATCCCAGCCGCAACAGAAAAGCAAACGAGGTGGTTGATGATGGGAAACGCCCTTGCAAAACCCTCTGTGCAGCAAATACGGTGGCTTGAAAATGAACGCGCGATGTTCGTCCACCTGGATCCCAGCACCTGGACCGGTAAGGAGATCGATGATCACACGGCAAATTTATCCGATATCAAGCTGGAAAAGCTCAATACGGACCAATGGTGCGAAGCCGCGCTGGCGTGGGGCGCGGGTGCCATTATTTTTGTTGCCAAGCATGTGGGGGGTCTGCTGGTGGCAGACGGAAACCTCGCCCTACGGCATCAAGGAAACCCCTTACAAGGACGGCAAGGGCGATCTGTTGGAGGAAATCGTCTGTTCATGCCGTAAATACGGGCTGAAGCTGGGCGTGTATGTATCGCCGAGCGACGGCGTCTGGGGCGCGTATCTTGGCGGCGGCGGGAAAACCGCCGATCCCGCCAAGCAGGAAGCCTACAATCAGATTTACAGGCAGCAGCTGACGGAGGTCCTGTCGCGCTGCGGGGACATATACGAGGTGTGGTTTGACGGCAGCACGGTCATCGATATGGCGGACATTCTGCAAACCTACGCAAAGGACGCCATGATCCTGCAGAGCCCGTACGCCACCATACGCTGGACGGGATCGGAGGATGGAAAAATCCCGTATCCCCTTTCCTCCTGCATACGCCGCGACATACTGAAAACCGGCATTTCCACCGGGCGCAACAGCGATGTGAACGGCGACGTGTGGGCGCCGCTGGAGGTGGATACGCCGCTATACAAGCATTATTGGTTTTGGGGGGAACACAAGGAAAAGCACAGAAAGTCGCTGGAAGAGCTGATGGACTGCTATTATATGTCGGTGGGCCGAGGCGGCGCCTTTCTGCTCAACGCCTCGCCCAATGTGGACGGCCTTATCCCGGACGGCGATATGGCGCTCTACAAGGCCTTCGGCGATGAAATTGAGCGGCGGTTTTCCGTGCCCGCGGGGGCCGGCCGGGGGCGGGGCGCGGTGACCGAAATCGCGCTGGGCAGCGTGACGGAAATCAATCATGTCATTCTCGACGAGGCATTTTCCGAGGGCGAACGCATACGCGGCTTTCGGATCGAGGCCTATACGGGCAGCGGCTGGCAGACGGTATATGCGGGAAGCCTCGTCGGCCGGCGGCATATCGCGGTGTTTTCCACCGTCATAGCCTCACGGGTGCGCGTAACCATTACGGAGCATGCGGAGGGCCTGCTGCCGCTTCTCAAGTGGGTGGCGGTGTACAACGTGACCGGCGTGGATATCCCCGCTCTGCTGGGGCGCCTGAGGGAAGAGGTGGACCTGTACGACACGTTCCGCAAGAACCTGGGCGAATGGGCGGCAGAGGCAGGGCAGGACGAGTGCCTGGATCTGGATCTCACGCCCTGCATCCCGATGGCCGGCAAATTCGCGGTGGATCTGCACCCGGATGCGCCCGTTGCGATAGAGGCCGCGCTGTGGCTGGACGGTTTTCCGAGCTCCGAATGGCTGGAGCTGGACAAAGCAGCGCAGGGAATCGTGGTGTTTACCCGCAGTGCGGTTGTTACGCCCGAAAGCACGGTGCGGCTGCAGATAACCGTGAGGGCCGATAAAGCAGCAAAGGGCAACATCAGCTGTTCCTTTGCCAAGGCATAACGGCGCCGGCCGAAGGGGCCGGACAAGGAGAGGAGACCCGGCATGGATACGTTGACTTTTTCCGAAACCATTGCCACCTGGGATGAGGCGCTGCCGCTGGGCAACGGGCAGCTGGGCTGCCTCGTATGGGGCAGGGAACCTTTGAAATTCAGCCTGGACCGCGTGGATTTGTGGGACACCACCCCGGCGCCCCAGACCCTGCGGGACGACTTTTGCTATCAAACCTTCCTGGATGCCGCCCGGGCCGGTGACAAGGCGCGGATGGACGCGCTGTTCGACGACTGCTATCTGCACATCACCCCGACCAAGATTCTGGGCGGCCGCCTGGAACTGACGGTGGGCCGGTCGATAAGCCGCATCGGCTATACCCTGGACAGGCAGCGGGCGCTGGCGACTCTCGAGCTGGAGGCGGACGGCCGGAATGTCGCCGTGGAAGCCTTTGTGGACGCGTGCAGCAACGCGGGCCTCATCCGGGTGAAAGGGACGCGCGACGTGAGCGCGGCGGTGATCCGCCCAGCGTACGGCACGCTGGACGGGCAGGACGCGGCGGCCGGTACGGCGGCCGGCGTATCCTACGGCAATGTCAGCGAGCTGCGCTATCCCGCGCCGCAAATGTGGGACGAGGACGGCCGCAAGGGCTTTATCCAGCCGACCAATCAGGATTTTCAGTACGGCCTGTTTACCGTGCTGCGGCCCGACGCGGACGGCTGGCTCATCGCCTTCTCCATCGTGACGGGCAAGAAGGGCGATCGCTTCGCGGAAACCGAAGCGCATCTGAACCGGCTGCTGGAGGAGGGCTTTGACGCCGTGCTGGCCCGGCATGAAGCCTGGTGGCGCGCGTACAATGACCGTTCCTGTGTGACGCTGGCCGACGACACACTGCAGGAGGTGTGGGACAGCGCCGTCTATCTGCTGGGCAGCGTTTCCCGCAAGGGGGCGTATCCCATGCCGCTGCAGGGGGTATTCACCGCCGACGACGGCCGGCTCCCGCCGTGGAAGGGCGATTATCACAACGATTTGAATACCCAGGTGAGCTATGCCGGTTATCTGAAGGCCAACCGTCTCGAGCAGGGAGAGAGCTTTATTGACTATCTGCTGTCCCTGAAGGAAGAGTTCGGCCGCTTTGCAAAACGCTATTTTGATGCCGACGGCGCCATCAGCGTGCCCGGCGTCATGACCATCGAGGGCAAGCCCATGGGCGGCTGGCCCATGTATTCCCTCAACCTGACCAATTCCATCTGGCTGTGCCGCAATCTGGAAGAGTATTACGCCTATACCGCCGACGAAGCGTTCCTGACCGGGGAGCTGTATCCGTTCATGCTGGGGGTATCCAAAAGCATTGAACGCTGGCTGGTGCAGGATGAAAAGACCGGCGTCTGGCGGCTGCCGCTGTCCAGCTCCCCCGAGGTACACGACAACACGCTGGAGGCCTGCTTCCTGGACGTCAACACCAACTACGACGTTATGCTGATGCGGTATCTGTATGAAAAGCTGGTGCAGTTTGAGACAAAGCTGGGATACACCCGGGAGGCGGACAGCCACCGGCGGATGCTGGACCGGCTGCCGCCCTACAGCACCGATGGCACCGGCTTCACCGTCGCGCCCGGGCAGCCCCTGACCGAAAGCCACCGGCATTTTTCCCATCTGATGGCGATCTATCCGCTGCGGACCGTGGCGTATGACGGGGAAAACCGCGAGGTGATCGACCGCAGCATCGCCCATCTTGAGTCGCTGGGCCACGGCTGGTGGGTGGGCTTTTCCTTCGCCTGGATGGCCGAGCTGTATACCATCACCGGCAACGGCGAGGGCGCCGCGTGCATGCTCAGGCTGTTTGCGGACTATCTCTGCCTGCCCAACGGCTTCCACTGCAACGGCGACTATAAGCACGGCGGCATCACCATCTACCGCTACCGCCCCGTGACGCTGGAAAGCAATATGTTCGCCATGGCGGCGCTGGAGGATATGCTGCTGGGGGATAACGGCGACGCCATCGAGGTGTTCCCGGCGATCCCCGCTTCCCTGGCGCGGCGCGGCGTTTCGTTTGAACGGCTGCGGGCCCGGGGCGCGGTGCTGGTGTCCTCCCGCATACAGGACGGGCGGGTCGCGTATATCACACTGGAGGCGGCCGCCGGCGGGACCTTTGCGGTCAAATGCCCCTTTGATGGGGGACGGGTACAACAGGAATCGCCCGACGGAACGGTCACGCTTTCGTGTGCGTCCGGCGACGTGATTTCCGTCACGCTGAAGCCGGGGGAGACGGTGCGGCTGACCCCGGCAGGCTGAAGCGGGGAAAACGCGGCCGTCCGGCTTTCCCATGATAACAGAAGGAGGTGACGCCCTATGGCGCCCGCAAGAGAAAACACCAAAACCATTACCACCAATAAAAAAGCCTTTCACGATTATTTCGTCGAGGAATCGATGGAGGCGGGCATCGAACTGACCGGAACGGAGGTCAAGTCGCTGCGGGCCGGCACCGTCAACCTCAAGGATGCCTGGTGCTCCATCGTGGAGGGGGAAATCATCGTCAACGGCATGCATGTCAGCCCCTATGAACAGGGTAACATCTTCAACCGGGACCCCATGCGGGTGCGCCGCCTGCTGCTGCATAAAAAGGAGATCCTGCGGCTGTACGGGCTGATGAAGCAGCAGGGGTACACCCTGATTCCGCTGTCGCTGTACTTCAAGGGCTCGCGTGTGAAGGTGCAGGTGGGCCTGTGCCGCGGCAAAAAGCTGTACGACAAGCGGGAGGATGCGGCCCGCCGCGATATGAAGCGGGAAGCCGACCGCGCCCTCAAGGGGCGCAACGCCTGAACGGCGAACAAAAACGCAGAGGCTGCGGCAAAACAGCCCTGCAATCGAAACCTGTACAAAATCACGCTTTTGGGTTGCTGAAAAGCTTCCAAAGGCGTGATTTTGATTTGTATAGAACATGTTTGCCAGGCAACCGGTATTGGCAGCAGCCCCTTCCGTCTGCCAAATGGGAAGATGGCCTGCTTGCGCATCCCCGGTTCACCGCTCCGTCATCCCCTGAAGCGGCGGCGATATCCCACCGCGGAGATTCAAACGGGGGGAGTTGCGCGAAGCCCATGTTATCGATATCCTGCAGGCTGGATTATAAATTGTATGCCGCGACGCGTGTTAATTCTTAAATTTTCGCTTATTTTGAGATTAGTGTGAAAAGTTTATATTGACAATGTAATAAATTATTATATATAATAGTGGTGAAACAAGGAGAAGGAGGAGGCAATATGGCTTTAAGCATGAAAAAGAAAGTAGGGAGGGCAGTCGCTGTTCTGCTGCTGGCCCTGGCCGCCGTCTTTCTAATCGTATATCTCCGGGCCGATTCCTCTTTGTACATCCGTCTCAAAAACACTTCGGGAATAGCGATGGATACGGTTACCGTGACCGTGGCTTTTGGTACTAGTCAAGATGAAATTGCATTGCTACAAACGCTAACGAACGACAACGGGTCAGTCGTATTTATTTGGGAAGAGCCGGAACTAGCCTATGGAGATGTAAGCGTTGTTGTCAGACAAAATGAAACCGTGCTGGCCACAAAGCGGCATAACCCCATTTGGGTTTTTGGTCGGCTGCTTAATAATGTCGTTTGGATAGAGGTATAAAAAGGCAGGCCTACGGTATATTAGGCCGCCTGCCGGTTTCTGCAGGGCTAAGGGGACGGACACGTTTTGTGTCCGTCCCCT
>CDZT01058034.1_pt1 | contig 9614 bp, 9 predicted proteins | sample 557531 | NCBI WGS metagenome assembly CDZT01 (sample SAMEA3182066, study PRJEB8094) | gut metagenome | biome: human; feature: gut; material: Stool; isolation source: human stools | place: Canada | collected 2013-03-05
ATGGGCAGGTTGTTTTCCTTGCACATGCAGGTAGCCGTAAGGTCCATGACTTTCAGGCCGCGTTTCAGCACTTCGTCGTAAGTGATGTCGTGGAATTTCGTTGCCGTAGGGTCTTTCTCCGGGTCGGCGGTGTAGATGCCGTCAACGCGTGTGCCTTTCAGCATGACGTCCGCTTCTATTTCGATGCCGCGGAGGCTGGAGCCGGTATCGGTCGTGAAGAACGGGTTGCCCGTTCCGGCAGACATGATAACCACTTCACCTGCTTCCATACACTCGATGGCTTTCCATTTATTGTAGAATTCGCCGATAGGCTCCATGCGGACGGCAGTCAGCACACGTGCCTTTACGCCTGCCGCTACCAGTGCCGAGCTCAGTGCAAGGCTGTTGATAACGGTTGCCAGCATACCCATCTGGTCGCCTTTGACGCGGTCGAAACCTTTGTTGGCGCCGCTCAGTCCGCGGAAGATGTTGCCGCCGCCGATAACGATGCCGATTTGTATGCCCATCTCGTGTATTTCCTTAATCTGTGCCGCATATTCGGCAAGGCGTTTCTCGTCGATGCCGTATTGCTTTTCTCCCATCAGGCTCTCGCCGCTGAGTTTCAGTAAGATTCTTTTGTATGTTGCCATAGTTTATTAATTTATTTCGCTTAGCGGCAAAGATAGAAAAATAATGCCAATCGGTATAAACAATTTCCGGTTATTCTTTCAACGTGTAGTCGCCGGCTTGGGCGGTGACTACTGCCTGTAACTCGTCGAGTGTCTTTTCGCCTTCCGAAAACTCCACGGCCGCTACCGGCGGGTTGAGGGTTACGGTGGCATGTACGCCTTCCATACTGTTCAATGCTTTTTCCACATGCATGCGGCAATGGTTGCACATCATGCCTTCCACTTTAAATTCTTTTTTCATGACGTTTTCAGTTGATGGTTCTACTTTATTTTCCGGTTGTCCTGCCGGAGTGGAGGCAGGGCTTTCCGCAGTCTCTATCTTTTTTCTTTTCAGCCGCAGACTGTTGGTTACTACGCTGACACTGCTGAATGCCATGGCTGCACCGGCTATCATTGGATTCAGCAGGAAACCGTTGATGGGGTAGAGTACGCCGGCTGCAACGGGTACACCTATTATATTGTAAATGAACGCCCAAAACAAGTTCTGACGGATGGTACGCACAGTCAGTCGGGAGAGTTTCAACGCTTCCGGTATCTTTGTAAGGTCGGAAGAGATGATGGTCATCTTGGCCACATCCATGGCGATGTCGCTGCCGCCGCCCATGGCGATGCTTAAATCGGCTTGCGCCAGGGCTGCACTGTCGTTGATGCCGTCGCCTGCCATTGCCACTTTCCTGCCGTTTTTCTGCAGGCTGCCGATAAAGGCGGCCTTATCCTGCGGCAGCACCCCCGCCCGATAATGGAGGATGCCGGCTTTGCGTGCAATCTCCCGGGCAGTGGCTTCGTTATCGCCCGTCAGCATATAGACTTCGATGCCGGCGGCTTGCAATTCGCTGACGGCTTGTATGGAGCTTTGTTTTATTTGGTCTGTAATCCCGGCTATGGCAAGTGCGTTTTCACTGTCGGCAAACCAGATGACGGTCTGCGCATCCGCTGCCAGGCGGGCGGCTTCATCGCTTAGCGACCGGCTGACGGTAATCCGGTTTTCTTCCAGCAGTTTCCGGTTGCCGGCATAATAGGTCTTTCCGTCCGACTCGCCTTTCACACCTCTGCCGGTAATACTTTCAAAGTTGTCTATACTTACGTCCCGGGCATTCTGTAAATGGCGGACTACCGCTTCGGCAAGCGGATGTTCCGATAACTTTTCCAGACTGTAGAAGATGTTTTCATGCGCTGCCGTCTGCGTTACCCAAATCAAATCGCCGACTACCGGCTTTCCTTCGGTCACGGTTCCGGTCTTGTCCAGTACCACCGTATCAATCTTTTTGGCGGTTTCCAGGCTTTCGGCGTCTTTTATCAGAATGCCCCGTTCCGCACCTTTGCCGATGCCTACCATGATGGCGGTGGGTGTGGCAAGTCCCAGGGCACACGGGCAGGCGATGATAAGTACCGTAACCAGCGCCAGCAATCCGTGTGTAAAGCCGTTCTGCCCGTCCAGCAACATCCATGCGATGAAGGACAGCACGGCAATGCCGATAATAACCGGCACGAAGATGCCTGCAATCTTGTCTGCCAATTGCTGGACGGGGGCTTTGCTGCCTTGCGCATCCTGCACCATGTGGATGATTTTAGCGAGCAGCGTATCCGTCCCTACTTTCTCCGCGCTGAACCGGAAACTCCCTTTTTGGTTGATAGTGCCGGCAAAGACTTTGGCGTTCTTTTGTTTGGCTACTGCTACCGGTTCACCGCTCAGCATGCTTTCGTCCACGTACGAACTACCTTCCGTAACGATGCCGTCCACGGCAATCCGCTCTCCAGGTTTCACTAAAATAATGTCTCCCGGACGAATCTGTTCAATCGGAACAACCTTCTCTGATGAGGGACCGGCGATAACGGTTACCGTTTTGGGTTGCAGACCCATGAGTTTCCTGATGGCGGAAGAGGTATTTCCCTTAGCCTTTTCCTCCAGCAACCGCCCCAGCAGGATAAAGGCGATAATGACGCTTGCAGCCTCGAAGTAGACGTGCGGATGGATGTCCCTTTCCAGCCAAAATTCAGGGAACAGCATGTTGAACAGGCTGAATAGGTAGGCGATTCCGGTGCTGTTGGCTACCAGCGTATCCATATTGGCGGTGCCGTGTTTCAGTTGTTTCCATGCGCTGGTAAAGAAACTTCTTCCCAACCAGAATACGACGGGAGTAGAGAACAGCCACATAATAAGATTGGCGTACGGCATATCCATAAAGAACATGCCGATAACCATAACGGGCACGGACAAGACGATGGCCCATGTGGCGCGGATTTTCAGCGCGCGATATTTTTTGTCGTGTGCCTGCTCCACTTTATCCGGTGTATTCTCATCCTGTTTAATCAGCAAGTCGTATCCGGCATTCTGCACGGCCTGCTGCAGGGTTTCGGGAGAGCAATTTTGGGAGTCATATTCCACAGTAGCCATTGCCGAAGCATAATTTACGGTTGCTTTTCGGACGCCGGGCTGGCGGTTCAGCGTCTTTTCCACTCTTGCGGAGCATGAGGCGCAACTCATTCCCATTACGGGAAAGGTTTCTTGAACGATGCTTTTGTTTGTCATATCAATAGTAGTACAATTTATTTTTTCCAGGATAAACTTCCGGTTTAATGGGAATAAACTTGAAGTTCAATAGGAGTAAACTTGAAGTTTAATAGGAATAAACTGTTAGTTTAATGTGGATAAACTTTTCTATGAAACAAAGATACGGCAAGGAAGTTGTCCGATAGTTGCAAAATTCGGGATATGATTTATAAGATTCTGCTTATATTTCGTCAAGCGGCTTGCGTTTGTTCCCCTTTATCTTCTTGAAGTGACTGGGAGTCATTCCGGTTACATGCTTGAACTGGGCGCTGAGGTAGGAGACACTCGAATAGTTCAGCATATCGGCTATTTCGTTCAGGGATAGCTCCCCGTACATCAGCAGTTCTTTGGCGCGCTCTATCTTCTGTGCGATGAGGTATTTTTCGATAGTGGTGTTGGTTGTTTCCGAGAAAAGCTTGCTTAATGCGCTGTAGTCCCGGTGCAACTTGGATGCCAGGTAATCGGACAGATTGGTTTTCAGTCCGTTGTCATCGTAATGTACCAATTCGATGATAGCATCTTTTATCAGCTCTGCTGTCTGTGATTTCTTGTCGTCAATCAGTTCGAACCCGAATGTTTCAAGCGAGGCTTTTACACGCTGATACGTTTCGTCGCTGACTGCGTCGGGCAGGACGACGATGCCCAGTTCTACCGAAAGCGGGTGCAGCCCCAGTTGCTCAAGCTGGCTTTTCACCACCATGATGCAACGGTTGCAGACCATGTTCTTGATGTGCAGTGTATTTTCGGGATTGGGTGTAATATCGGGCATTCCGTTCTTTTTCGGACAAAGATAATAGGTATGGTTTGTTTTTGCTTTCATTTGTCTGCGAATAAATATTAATGGGGCTTATGGCAACCTCATCGTGAAATGCCTTTAGTGAAAGCTTTTTTCCATAACCTTCCGGCTGAGCAATGTCTGCATAGCGCCCCGCATGGACAGGTAAACAAGAAAAGCAAGCCACAGGGCATGGTTGCCTAAAACCGTGTGGAATCCGTAGTACACCGCAAAGAAACTGACGGCTGAGGCTGCCATGGAGAGAAGCATGCCGCGCGTTGCCGTTGCGCCGATAAAGATGCCGTCCCAGATAAAGGCGGCAATTCCGGCAGCGGGTATGGCAAGCGCCCAATAGAAGTAAGTGTCGGCGGCGGTTATTACGTTCCGGTCATCGGTCAGCAGTGCCAGAAAAGCATTGCCTCCCGAGGCATAGACCAGTGTGAACAGTACGGTCAGCCCGGCGCCCCATATAAACAGATGCCGGACGGTATCGGTAAATGCTTTCCGGTTGCGGGCACCTATGTATCGTCCGCTCAGGGCTTCTCCCGCATAGGCAAAGCCGTCCATTACGTAAGAGAAAAGGGTGAAGAGTTGCATCAGCAACGTGTTTACTGCCAGGATGATTTCACCTTGTGAAGCACCTGCAGAAGTGAAGAATAATGTGACAGCCACCAGGCAGAGCGTGCGTAGGAATATGTCGCGGTTCACTTGGAAAAAGCGCACCATTGCTTCTTTTTGCAATACCTCTTTCCAGACGATATGCTTTTCCAGTTTGCCATAATGCTTCATCCACAGCATAAGTCCCATGAAGAAACCCGCGTATTGGGCAATCAGTGTTCCCAAAGCTACGCCTTCTACTTTCATCTTGAAAAAATAGACAAGGCTGAGGCTGGCAATGATATTTACGATATTTTGTGCGATGGCTATGTACATGGGAATGCGGGAGTTCTGCATACCGATATACCATCCGGAGAGCCCGTATAATCCTAACATGGCTGGAGCGCCCCATATGCAGATGTGGAAATAGAGCGTCGCCATTTCTCTGACTTCTTCCGTAGGGTGGATAATAAGGAAAGCCGCTTGTCTGATAGGTACTTGCAGCAGGATAAGGCAAAGAGCCACAGCCAGCCCTATGCCTACGGAACGTATCAGCAACCGGACAATTTCCGGTAAATCCCGTTTCCCATAAGCCTGTGATGTCATACCGCTGGTTCCCATGCGCAGAAATCCGAATATCCAATAAATAATATTGAACAGCATGCCGCCTACCGCAATGGCGCCGATATAGGCGGGAGAACCCAGATGTCCCACGATAGCCACATCGATTAGTCCGAGCAAAGGCACGGTTATATTCGATATGATGGAAGGTAAGGCTATCTGTAATATCTGTCTGTCTATGGGCTTCATTTGCAATATTTTGTTTAATGGGAAGCAAAGGTACACAGAAAAGGAAAAATAGTGGGAAAGATTAACTATATTTCTACTTTTGTCTATTGATGGTTGACGGGGAAGTTTGTAAATTTGTAGGTGACTTCTTATGGACGATTTCGGGCTGTTAAACTATATAGACTTAAAATATGAAGACCTTAACTTTACTTTTCTTTGGGTTCCTGTTGTGCCCAATATCACTTTGGGCACAATCGGCAGATGTGTTGTTGCAGAAAGTGTCCGATGCCTTATCAGTCGGTAAGGATGATTATGCTGTGAGTTTATTCCGTCAGGCTGCAAGCATGGGAGCGGAGCAGGCGGAGATGTTTTATTGGACCCGCGTGGAGAAGAGCAGTGCGGTGGCTCCTCGTTTTGTACAAGAACTGGCTGCTTATTATAAAGATAAGCGGAATTACGACAAAGCATACCTTTTCTATAAAGAGTGGTTGCAATATTATCCGGAAGATATTCCCGGTCTTGTGGCTTGTGCAGAGATGCAGATGATGCGCGGAGAGACGGAGGATGCTCTGAAACTTTACGAAAGGGTGCTGGCTTTGGATGCAGATAATCTTCAGGCAAATATATTTTTAGGTAATTATTACTACTTGCAAGCCGAGCAAAAGAAGAAGACGCTGGAAGATAATTATAAGAAAATCGTTTCTCCCACACGTATGCAATATGCCGGTTATCGTAACGGACTGTCGGATGTGTTCTCTAACGGATATGATAAGGCTAAGAATTATTTGCAGAAAGTCCTTCAACAGTTTCCTTCTACTGAAGCGGGAAAAACTTTGGAAAGGATAAAGATATTGGAAAAGGAGATGAACAAGTGATTGTTCATCTCCTCTCTTTTCCTGATGTTTATTTGGCGGTACGGATTGGCAACTCCATAAGTCCGTCTGGTGCAGAACGGGTGTCTGCTTCCTGAACGGCTTTGGGGCCCGGTATCAGAGGACTGTATAACAAGACATGCCGGATGCGTGCCCGCTGCTCGGGAGTAAATTGGTCGGAATAGCTGATTGCGTAATCCATGATGTTGTGTGAGACAAAGGTTTCGCCTGTCAGGCAGTTCTCACGGTTCACCAAATTGGCAAATGTGAAGTTTTCCGGTTCATTCACCGCGATATATGCGTAATTCATATCATATTCTTCCTTATTGTAGGTGGGGGTATCTGTGCAATAGTCGGTATCTTCACAACTGTTTCCTCTTTCTGTTTCGGAGAATACATGGTGTAATCCTAAATAATGCCCTAATTCATGAGCCAACGTAACGGTAATGTCTGCTGGTTTGTATATGGTTCCCTTACTTTCTTCGTTGATGAACAGACTGTTGATGGACACACAATAGGGAAAGGGCAAGTCCTTCAGTTCTAATCGGGATACATTGATTTCACTGAGGCCTGCCAGACTGTTCGCCCCTTTTGCGGTAAACGGCAGATGGGATATTCCTAATGTCGTTGTATTGCTGCCGGGCTCATTGGCAAAGTTGTAGACCATTATATTGATATATCTGTTGGGGTCCCATACATATCTTACATACCCTTTTCCCGTAGTTTTGTTTATATCATCATTCATAAAGACATCGCAATCTATCGGATAGCTGCCCGGCCATGAAATGTATTCCACTCCCGGCTGGTCCATCTTTTCTCCATCTGGATTTACGGTGGCGAGTGTAAAAGTAAGGTTCATGTCTGCACTTTGCATGCTCTTCTTATAAAGCCGGTTTACTGCGTTCAATATTTCAGATAAGCGGTTGGGGCTGACATACTGTAGCGAGGCGGACTTGTCTTGGTAAAGCACATGAAAGATCACCGGCAGATTATAGTGATATTGTTCTATGGGTGTATATCCAGCCGCTTGAGTGATTTCTATTTTCCTGCTCATCTTGGTGGCTGGTGATGCGACTGTTACTGTAACTTTTCTTTCTTTACTGTCGGGGTTGGCTTCTATTTGCAGGGTCAATGTCTGATTTCCGAAGCCTTTGCTTGGAGTGACGTTGCACCATTGTGCCGTTTTGGATATTTGCCACTCCACATCGCTTGTTACGGCAACCGTCAATGTGGCTCCGTCGCCATCGACATTGCTGAATGACGATTCGGAGAGTTCCAAATAATTAGTTTCATTATCTTCGCAACCATATAAAATAAAACTTGATATAACGGCTGCAATTAAGACTTGTATCTTCATGAATTTATAGATTGATTTTATACAAAACATGTTTTACAAAGATAATGTTTGCCAAATTGTCTAATCAGATAATGTATTGCACCTCTTTAAATAAATATTCCCGTTCCTTGCCGTTCTCGTCTTCCAGGACAAAACGTCCGTCTTGTTCCACACGCAGCAGGCGGGCAGAGAATTTGCCGCCGGCATCTTCGTAAGGGTGAAAACCTCTGCGGCGGAATAGGGAGCGGGCATAACGGGCGGTTATTTCGGCGGTATAAGTACCGCTGTCTTCCGTTTGCAAACCGTTGTAGTAGATTTGTACCCTTTTCAGTATGTGCGATAGAAGCTCATAGCGGTCGTGTTCCTGACCGGTAATTTGTTTCAGCGATACCGGATTGGGGGCATCACTGTGAAACTCATTCTGATTGATATTGATTCCGATGCCGGAAATGCTGCGTCCGATGAAGTGTCCGGATAGGTCGTTCTCTATCAGTATGCCGCATATTTTCTTGTCTCTCCAGTAAATGTCATTCGGCCACTTTATCGTAATTTCGTCCGACCATCTGTCCAGCTCTTCCTTAATGGAAAGAGACACGATTTGTGATAGGATAAACTGGCGGCGCGCTTCCAGAAAAGTAGGATAGAGGACAAAGCTGAAAAGCAGGCTCTTGCCTCTTTCCGCTTCCCAGGTATTGCCGCGCTGGCCTTTGCCGGCTGTTTGAAATTCGGCTGTAACTGTAGTCAGTTCGGCAACGGATTCTTGCAACTCATTACATAACTGGCTGATGTACCGGTTGGTTGAGTCGGTTTCATCCAACGCTATCAGCGGATAAGGAAACGTTTCAGGGCAGGGCTTCATACTCATTGCGCATTTTTTTAGTGAATTTCTTTATTACTTCTTCGTAGGAGTGGTCTATCAGATGCTTTATCAGTTTGTCATCTGCATCACTATTCAGGAGCACCTGGTTCCAATACTTCTTGTTGAAGTGCCAGGCTCCTTCAACGGCATTGTAGCGGTCGCGCAATTCCAGCGCGTATTCCGGGTCGCATTTCATGGTGATGCGGTCGGGAGTATTGAGATTGATGCATAAAAACATCTTTCCCATTACCCGGATAACGAGGAAATCCTCACCGAAAGGAGTATCTTCGGTTGCGGCCTTTTTACTGAGGCAATATTCGCGGGCGGTTTCTATATTCATTGTATTCAGGGGTTAGGGTTCTTTTAAAACACAGGCGGGTAAAATGCTTCTTTGATGTGCTCTATCTTGAAAGCACCGGCATCGCCTACTGCTGTAATGATGTCGAAGCGCACGGGGGCGTCAATGCGGAAATGTTTTACGTAAGCATCGGCTGCTATGACAATGCGGCGTATTTTCTGCCAGTTGACGGCATCTTGCGGCTTGATGTATTCCGTGTTACTTCGGGTTTTTACTTCTACGATAATCAATCCGTTGTCCTTGGTGGCAACAATGTCCAGTTCCAAACGGTTTTTCCGCCAGTTCCGGTCGCGTATCACATATCCGTTATGTTCCAGATAAGCCGCAACCGCATCTTCTCCGGCTTTTCCCAGAGCATTATGTATTGCCATAGTACAATTTTCTTTCTTTCAGTACAAAAATACGTTTTTTGTTCGAAAGTGGAAATATTTGTTTCAGTATATTCTCAAAGTAAGCAATTAGTAAACCCCGTCTTGCAAGGTCTATAAACATAAAGAGATGCCTCTTAAAAATTCCGACTTTTCTCTGAAAAAGTCCCTATTTTTACGAGACATCTCTTAGTTTTTACGAGATTCTTAAATGATACCTTGTTTCTTTAAAGAGTGTGGCAACAGATTTACCAGATCCTTGGAGTAGTCACTGTCATATTCATGGACATGGTTCAGAAAATAATTCATCCACTGCTTGAAGTCCACGTCTGCTGCCTTGCAGCACCCCATCAGGGAGTAGATGACGGCAGCATCTTCAGCAGCGTCGTGATTGCCGCAGAAGAGATAATTCTTGCGTCCGACAGCTACGGGTCGCACACT